>Ga0209048_10000604_pt1 | contig 38021 bp, 41 predicted proteins | sample FrelakmetCRP12CR_FD_187146 | JGI IMG/M metagenome (GOLD analysis project Ga0209048, IMG submission 187146) | Freshwater lake sediment microbial communities from the University of Notre Dame, USA, for methane emissions studies - CRP12 CR (SPAdes)... | ecosystem: Environmental > Aquatic >...
GCCTCGAGGAAGGCGCGGGCCTCGGCCCGGAACGCCGCTTCCTCTGGGGTGTCGTCGAAGTCCACGCTCTCCAACTCCTGCGATGGGGAACACGCACTGTAGAACTTGTTCTAGTGCGCCCGCATCCCGTCGAGGTCGAGGGTGGCCCCGCGTCGGCGAACCGCGGACCTAGTCTGCGATCGACCGATGCCCCGCCGCCGACTCCGCCTCCTGATCGCACCCACCCTGCTCGTCGTCGCCGTGACCGCGTCGTCCTGCGGCGCCGACGGGAGCTCGGGGTCGACCGCGGGCACCGACGGCACGGCCCTGGCGACGACCGGCACCGCGTTCACACCCGGCACGGGCCCGCTCTCGTTCCCGGTGTACTCCGATCCGGGCACGCCCATCGTCTCGGCGGTGGGCAAGCGCTTCGCCCTCGTCCTCCAGGCCACCCCGCAGGCGGGCACCCGATGGGTCACCGAGAAGGTGCCCGACCCGGCCGTCGTTCGCCCGCTCGGGGAGCAGTTCGCGCCGGCCGGGCCTGACGCGGCCCCCGGCACCGACCTCCAGGTGATCAACTACGTCACCACCGGCGAGGGCTCCACCAAGATCACGCTGCGATCGGGCCGGCCCGGCGCCGCCGACCCCGCCGACGCGACCGTGACGTTCACCGTCACCGCGACGCTGACCGGCGAGCCACCCACCACCGAGCCACCGTCATCGGTGGTGCCGTCGTACCCGCAGCCATCCACCCCGTCGACCACCCTGGCCCGACCGACCACGACCACCACCAGGGCCCGGTGAACGGTCGCCGCCGTCCTGCCGCGCACCCTCCGCGCGCCGGATGCGGCAAGCACGTCGGCCCGACAGGCCCTGTGCCACACTGGCGCGACATGCCAGGCCACCGCGAGGCCGGCGCGTGACGCTGGTCGCTCCCCCCGACGAGGCCGTGTCGGACCCCTCCGACGACGAGCCGCTGACCACCGGCGCCCTCCGGTCGACGGGGCGCCGCGGCGCCCGGCCAGGCCTCGACGCCGGCCTCCGCCGCCGTGTCGTCGGCGCCGTGCTCGCGCTCGCCGTGCTCGTCAACGTGGTCAACCTGGTGCGCTGGCGCGTCGCGGTGACGTCCGCGGCTTCCGACCGCGCCGCCGCCGCGACCGCCACCGAGCACGCCGCCGCCTTCGCCGCGCAACGCACCGACGCCGAACAGGGCCTGACCGCCCTCGGCGCCACGGTGGGCTCCCTCGAGGCGGGGGCCGCCGCGACCCGCGACCGGTTGCAGACGGCGATCACCGACCGCGACCTCACCCTGATCGCGCTGCGCCAGGCCCAGGACCGTCTGGCCTTCGTGCGCTTCGGCTCGGCCCTCACCGTCGACCGGATCTTCGCCCAGTCGGCCGTGCTCGACGATCTCCGCACCTGCTTCAACGGTGCCAACCGCGCCCTCATGGACGTCGCCCTCGGCCTGCGCGGCTTCGCGGACATCGAGTTGCTGGCCGTCATGGAGCCCTGCACGCGCGCCCGGGCCGCGCTCCCCGGCCTGGCGGCCCCGTGACCTCGGTGCCCGCCCCACCACGGGCACGAACGTTCATCGCCATCGCCGCCGCGCTGGTGGCCCTGGCCCTGGTACCCGTCATCGGGCAGGGAGCGGGACGGGCCCAAGGCCGCGCCGACGAGGCCGCCGACGACCTCGAGACTGCCCGCGGGGAGGAGACCGCCGTCGCGGCCGCGGTCTGGGGCCTCAACCGTACCCAGCAACTCCTCGCGGTCTCGAAGGCCCGCGACGAAGCCCTCCTGGCCGAGATCACAGGCTCGGCGGACGCCACCGCCGCCTCGCTCGCCGACCTCACATCCCAACTGGGCGCGACCACGGCGGAGGCCGACACCACCAGCCGCGAGCTCGCCCAACGCCAGGACCAACTCCGCGAGCAGCAACAGGGTGCCGCCGCGCTGAACCAGTGCACCGATGGGCTGGCCCAGGCCTTCAAGCCCCTCACCGATCAGAAGCGTGACACCGGCCTCGCCAAGCTCCAGAGCGTCGTCGACATCTGCCGGCGGGCCCAGGCGTTCCTGACGATGGGCACCAACGACGCGCAGTTCCCGTTCGACTTCGCCGACCCGTTCGTGGTGGCCGACGGTCGCACCTACTACGGCTACGCCACCAACGCGATCGGCGGGAACGTGCAGATGATCCGTTCCACCGACCTCAAGGCCTGGACCTGGGTGGGCGAAGCGCTGCCCGAGCTCCCGGGCTGGGCCGAGCCCCGCCGCACCTGGGGTCCGTCCGTTCTCCACCGGGGCGACCGATGGCTGATGTACTACACGGCCCGGCGCCGCGACACCCACCTGCAGTGCCTCGGCGTGGCCGTGGCGACCACACCGACCGGGCCCTTCGCCGACCCCAACCCCGACCCACTCGCGTGCCAGGACGACCAGGGCGGGTCGATCGACGCCAGCCCCGTCTCCGACAACACGGGTCAGGCCTTCCTGGTGTGGAAGTCCGAAGGCGAGACCCTTCCCGGCAGCCAGGGCGTCGCCAAGCTCTGGGCCGCGCCGCTCACCGACGACGGCCTCCGCCTGGCCGCGTTCGCCACCCAGATCCTCAGCGCGGACCGACCCGACGAGGCCCGGGTCGTCGAGGGGCCGGCCATGATCCCCCGGCCCGACGGCGAGTACTGGCTGACCTACTCGACCAACCGTTGGGACACGGCGCAGTACCGCGTGGACTACGCCGTGTGCGATACCCCGCTCGGTCCGTGCACCAAGCCCCGCGACAACAACGTCCTGCACACCGACGACAGCGTCACCGGGCCCGGCGGGGCCGAGTTCTTCGTCGCGCCCGACGGTCGTCTGCTCCTCGCCTACCACGCCTGGAGCGAGGGAGGGGTGGGCTTCCCGAACCCGCGGCCGCTGTACCTCGCACGCGTGTCCGCAGCGGGCAACGGCAACCCGATCGTCAAACCGGGCACCTGACCGCCGCCGACGGGGTTACGGCCGCGCGGCCCGCTCGGCCTCGAGTCGGGCCAGGTCGCCGGCCAGCAGCACCCCCGGCGCCACCCCGTCGGCGAACTCGAGCGGGCACATGGCCAGGTCGATCGCCGACCAGAGCGTGCGCGAGAAGGGGAAGAACACGAGCGGCACCACGACGGCGGCGGCCAGGGTCGACAACAGGAGCATCGCCACCGAACAGTCGGGATAGGTGATCGCGAACTCGATCACCAGCACCAGCACGACGGCCGTCTGGACCACGCACACGTTCAAGAACCACGAGCCGAGCCAGTGCCCGTCGGCGCGACGGAAGCGCAGGCCACATGTCGGGCACTCCGGCACCATGCGCAGCCAGCGTCGGAACAGGTGCCCCTGTCCGCACACCGGACAGCGCCGGCGCACGCCCCGCCTCAGCAGCGTCGAAGGGGTGAGGGCCGCGGACGGCGACGATCGGGGCACCTCGGCCAGTCTGCCAGCCCGGCGCCGAACCCGTCGCGCCGAACCCGTCGTGCCGAACCCCACCCCGCCCCCTCCCACGAACCGGGCATGGTTCACAGTGCCCCGGCGCCGGGATCCATGCCCGGTTCGCCAGGGAGGGGCTCAGCCGGCGTCGGCCAGGGCGGCGGCCATGACCTCGGCCTGCTCCTCGGACGAGCCGAAGGCCACCTCGAGGGCGTAGGCCCGCTTGAGAAAGAGGTGGGCGTCGACCTCCCACGTGAAGCCCATCCCACCGTGCACCTGGATGCAGCTCTTGGCGTTGGCCAGCGCGGCTTCGGCCGCCGTGATCTTGGCCGCGGCGACGGCGCGCTCGGGCCGGCCCACCGCCGGATCGTCGAGGGTCACCCCCGCGGCGTACACCGCACCGCGTGCCACCTCGGCCCGGGTGAACATGTCCGCCATCAGGTGCTTCAGCGCCTGGAACGAGCCGATCGGGCGGTCGAACTGCACCCGGTCCTTGGCGAAGGCCACCGCCAGATCGGTCGTGACCTCGGCGATGCCGAGCAGCTGCGCCGCCACCAGTGCCGCACCGTGGCGCCGGAATGCCGCCACGCCGGCCGCGTCGGACACCTGCTCCCCTGCCGGCAGGTCGCCCACGACGCGGCTGACCGGCACCAGCGGGTCGAGGGGGACGCCGAGTCGGTGCGCCTCCACGGCCCCCGGATCGGCGGCCCACACGCCCTCGTCGTCGAGTACCAACAACACGTCGAGGCTGTCGAGGTACTCGACGAGGCGCGACGGATCGTCGCGCTCGACACCGCCGACCACCACCTCCCCGAGACCCGCGCCGGGCACGAGGCCGGCGGCGAGCTGGGTCCACACGAGGGGCCCGGGCACGAGTGCCCGGCCCAGCTCCTCGAACGAGAGCACCACGTCGGCCCAGCCCAGCCCCACGCCCCCGTCGGCTTCGGGCAACCGCAGGGCGAACACCCCCATCTCGGCTAGCTCCGCCCACAGCGCCCGGTCGACACCACCGCGGCCCTCGAGCGCGCGGACGGCCTCCATCGGGAACCGCCCCGCACAGAACTGGCGCAGGCCTTCCTGGAGCGCGGTCTGGTCCTCGCTCAGCTCGAAGTCCATCAACGCTCCTTGGGGAGGCCGAGGATGCGCTCGGCGATGATGTTGCGCTGGATCTGGCTGCTTCCCGCCGCGATCGTGAACGACGTCGAGCGCAGCCGCTCGTGCACGAACAGGCCCGAGGGCAGGTCGCCCACGTCGTCCATCGACAGCGAAGCCCGGTCGAGCACGCGCATGGCGACGTCGGTGAGCCGCTGGTACAGGTCGGCGTAGTAGAGCTTCACGACCGAGCCCGCCGGGCCAGGTACGCCACGGCGCTCGGCCTGAGCCAGGTTGCGCTTGGTCATGGCCCACAGCGCATCCATCTCGGCCTGCAGCCGCCCGATCTCGCGGCGCAAGGCGCCGTCGTCCCACGCCGTGCCCGATCGTCGCCTGACCTTGCGGGCCAGCGCGGCCAGGTCGCCCAGCAACCGATTGGTGTCGACCAGATCACTGATGAAGCCGGTGCCCCGTTCGAAGCCGAGCGTCACCATCGTGACCCGCCAGCCGTCGTTCTCGGCGCCGACCCGGTTGTCGACGGGCACCCGTACACCGTCGAAGAACACCTCGCTGAACTCGGTCGAGCCGACGATGGTGCGCAACGGCCGGATCTCGATCCCCGGTGCGTCCATGGGCAGGATCAGCCAGCTGATGCCCTTGTGCTTCGGGGCGTCGGGATCAGTGCGTACGAGCATCTCGGCGTAGTCGGCCACCTGGGCGAACGAGGTCCAGATCTTCTGCCCGGTGACGACGTACTCGTCGCCGTCCCGCACGGCCCGGCACCGCAACGAAGCGAGGTCCGACCCCGCTTCGGGTTCGGAGAACCCCTGGCACCAGACCTCCTCGCCCCGCAGGATGCGAGGAAGGTGGCGGTGCTTCTGCTCATCGGTCGCCTCCGCGATCAGCGTGGGCCCGGCGTGCAGCAGGCCCACGAAGTTCACACCGACGTAGGGCGCCCGGGCCAGCGTCGTCTCCTCCAGGTAGATCAGCTGCTCGGTCAGCGTCGCGCCGCGGCCGCCGTATTCCGTCGGCCAGTTGATGCCGGCGTAGCCCGCGTCGAAGAGCCGTCGTTGCCAGTCGGTGTCCCAGGCCCGACGGGCCGGCCAGTCGTGTGGCGCCGGCTCCGGCGCGAGCTGCGGCAGTGCCGCGGCCAACCACGCTCGCAGCGTTTGGCGGAACCGCTCCTCGGATTCGGTGTAGCGAAGATCCACGCGACGCTCCTCAGGGAAAATCTGACGGCACGTTAGGTACTGGGCCGCCGCTGTGCCAACAGTCGCCGCCAGCAGGCGACCGCAGATCGTCGGTCAGCGGTAGAGCCCGGTGTCGGGCGGCACGGCGGTGCGCCGGGCCAGCTCGACGGTGCCGTCGGAGAACGTGTGGCAGCTGTTGACCATGGTGCCGGCATGGGAGTCGGCCGCCGTCGCCACCTCGGCCCACGGGAGCTCGAAGTAGCCGATGGCGACCAGCAGGGCGCGGCGCAGCACCCGCACCGCCTCGCGCAGGTCGTCATCGGCGCCAACGGCCCGTAGGCGCTCGGCCCAGGCCAGGTCCTGCACGCCGAGGCCCTGGAACGGGCCCGGGCTGGCGATCTGGTAGCTGTCGAGGCGCCAGCCGAAGAGCGGTTCACCGTCGCGATGCAGGGACGCACCCGTCGGGGTCACCTCGACGTCGTACCGCCGCGAGGCGTGGCCCTGGGTCGCCAGCCACACGAGGTCGTTCACGTGCACACACGTGTTCCGGCGCGGCTCGCGCACCAGGTCGCGGGTCACCTGGGGCAGCGGACCGCGCAACCGGGCCACGGAGTCGAGCGCGCCGGGGCAGGTGCTCCACGGCGCCCGGTGGCTCGTGGCCGCCGCGGCGATCACGACGCCCCCACGCACGTCGAGGGTCACCTCGAAGCCGTGGAAGTGGTCGTCGAGCCGGGCCACGTGGCTGCTCGTGCCCCCGGGACCCTCGTCCACCCGGGTCACGACGGTGCGCAGGTACGGGGCCATGGTGCGCGGCACTCTATCGCCGCCCCCTCACCCGACCGCACTGCCGGTGACTGCCGTACCCTCGAGCCGTGCCCGAGGAGCCCGCCGACATCTACGACCCGGATGTCGGGAAGGGGACGGCGGCCGCCGTGTTCGCGCACCGCCTCGCGGTCCTCTCCACGAACGACTTCAAGGGCTACACACCGTCCTATGAGCGCATCGCCGCCGGGCTTCTCGCCGACTCGGATCTGCTGGAGCGCCTCGCCCCGCTCGCCCACCCGAACCATCTCCCGGTGCGCCTCTTCGCCGCGGTTCGCTACTGCGCCCTCGGCGACCCCGATGGCGACCTCGCCCGCGTGTACCGCACCGGCGAGGGCGACCCGTGGCCCGCGTTCCGGACGCTCCTCGAGCAGCGCTTCGATGAGGTGGCCGACCTCGTGCGCACGCGCACGATCCAGACCAACGAGGTCGGGCGCAGCGCGGCGTTGCTGCCTGCGTTGGAGGCCGCTCACGACCGGCTGGGCGGCCCGCTCGCGCTCATCGAGATCGGCGCGAGCGCGGGACTCAACCTGCTCGTCGACCGCTACCGCATCGACTACGGGCCCGGTGGGGTGCACGGCGACCCGGCCTCGCCGGTAGAGCTGAGCTGCGCCCTGCTCGGTCCCGGCGCGCCCCCGATGCCGGCCCGCCCGCTCCGCATCGGCGCCCGGGTCGGCATCGATCTCGCCCCGGTCGACATCGGCGACGACGACGCCTGCCGCTGGCTCGAGGCGTGCGTCTGGCCCGAGCCCCACGATCGGGCCCGGCGCCTGCGCGCCGCCCTCGCCTCGGCCCGCCTCGACCCACCCCATTTGCACCAGGGCGACGTCCTCGACCTGCTCGGTCCCGCCGTCGATGCCGTGCCGGACGGGTTCGTACCCGTGGTCGAGTCGACCTGGGTGCTGGCCTACCTGTCCCGCGACGGCCGCCAGGCGGTCCACGACCTCCTGGCCGAGCGCGGCGCGCGACGCGACCTGGCCCTCGTCACCGCGGAGTACCCGCACATCACCGGCTGGGTCCCCGAGCCGGCAGCGCCACCGCTCGACGGCGACCCGGCCCTGACCACCCGGCTCGTGCTCACGACCTGGCACGACGGCGAGGAGTCGGCGCGGCCGCTCGCCTGGATGCACCCTCACGGGCGCTGGCTCGAGTGGACCGACGACCGACCCGGCCCGAGAGCCGGTCGGTAGCCTGCAGGTCGTGAGCCCATTCACCCTGCGCCGCCGGGCGGCGCGCGTCGTGCTGCTCAACCAGCACGGCCACGTGCTGTTGCTGCAGGCATCCGATCCCGCCGACCGCCGCAAGCCGCCATGGTGGGAGATCCCGGGTGGCGGGCTCGACCCGCACGAGGAGAGCCACGACGCGGCCCGTCGCGAGCTCTACGAGGAGACGGGCATCGCAGGGGCCGAGATCGGCCCCTGCGTCTGGACCCAGCACGCCCGCTTCACCTTCGCCGGCATGCGCTTCGACCAACACGAACGGGTGCACGTGGCCTGGTTCGACCACGACGACGAGGTGACCCACCGCGCCGCGGGGCTCGAGGCGCTCGAGGCCATGGCGTTCCATGGGCACCGATGGTGGCCCCTCGACGAACTGCTCGCCAGCGACGAGCCGGTGCTCCCCCGGCGGCTGCGCGAGTTCCTCCCCGATCTGGTGGCTGGCCGTCTCCCCGACGAGCCCATCGACATCACCGACGTCGACGACGACGGCTCCGACGCGGACGACTCCTGACCGTCCGGTGCGCCCGGTCGGCATTCGACGCGACGTACCGGCGACTGCTTGCATGGATCCGATGAGTGACGGTGACACCCTCCGGGGCAGCTACGGCATCGACAGTCCCCTCGTAGTGGCGATCTTCGCCGTGGTCGGCGTGATCGCCGGCGTCTTCGCCGTCGCCGCCGCCCTCGGCGGCCAGCCGGCAGCCGCGATCGGACCGGCCATCGCGGCCGTGTTCCTGCTCACGGTCACCGTGATCATGGTGAGAAGCTCACGGGTGGCCAAGCGCGACCTCTGGGTGGGCCTGCTCGACGATCTCAACCTCACCGGCTCCGAGGACGTGCTCGATCTCGGCTGCGGCCGCGGCCTGGTGACCGTGCTCGCCGCCCGCCGCGTGCCCGACGGCGCCGTCACGGGGATCGACATCTGGCGGGCCCGCGACCAGTCGGGCAACAAGCGCGTCGCGACCGAGCGGAACGTCGAAACCGACGGAGTCGCCGACCGCGTCGAGATCATCGACGCCGACATGGTCCAGTTGCCCTTCGAGAACCAGAGCTTCGACGTGGTGACGGCCGGTCTGGCCCTGCACCACGTGGCCCTCTCAAAGGACCGCAAGACCGCGGTCGGCGAACTGGTGCGCGTTCTCCGGCCCGGTGGCCGGGTCATCATCGTCGACGTGGGCCCCACCAACGAGTTGGCCGACACGCTCGAAGCGGCCAAGCTCGCCGACGTCGACCGCTCGAAGCGGCTCTGGGCCCACTACCCGCCGGTGCGGGTGGTCACCGCGCGCAAGCGTGGGGCCGGGGGCGCCGGCCGCGCACCGGGGTCCGGCAAGAAGCGCCGGAAGTAAGCCGGCTCACGATTCTCGGGCGGCCTCGAGGCAGGGAACGAGATCGTCGAGCGCCGCGGGCACGTCGTCGGGCGACGCGGCCCAGAAGAGGGCCGTCACGCGGTCGACCCCCGCCTCGGCGTAGCCCCGAACCATGTCGGGGGTGAGGCCCTGGAAGTAGGGGCTCACGGTCACCTGCACCTCGTCGCGGGTGCGACCCTGCTCGGCCAGCAGTTCCTCGAGGCGGGCCAGCGGCTCGGCCAACCCGTCGGGCGCACGATCGATCGTGTACCACCCCTGGCCGAGCCGGGCGACACGCCGCAGCGCGGCATCGCTCTCACCGCCGATGTGCACCGGGGGGTGTGGCTGCTGCACGGGCTTGGGGAACATGTTGCACGCGGGCAGGGAGTAGAACTCGCCCTCGTACGACGAGGGATCGTCGCACCACAGCGCCCGCAGGACCCCGAGGTACTCGTCGGTGCGCCGACCCCGGTTCGCCCAGTCCACGCCGACGGCCTCGAACTCCTCACGGAGCCAGCCCACGCCGATGCCGAGGTCGACCCGGCCTTCGGACAACCAGTCGATCGTGGCGATCTCCTTGGCGGCGTACACGGGATTGCGCTGGGGCAACAGGGCGATGCCGGTGGCCAGACGGATCGTCGAGGTGCACGAGGCGAGGAACGCGAGCGCCGCGAACGGGTCGAGCATGCCCGATTCCGGCGCCGTGGGGATGCGGCCGTCGGGCGAGTACGGATAGCGCGACTCGTACTCCTCGAACAGCACCACGTGCTCGGGCACCCAGAGCGAGTCGAAGCCCCGCTCCTCGGCGCCGACACCGACGGCGGTGAGCCAGTCGGGCGTAGCGAACGGGCTGGCGGTCGTAGGGAAGATGCCGATCTTCATGGCGGGTTTCTAGCCCAACTACTCGCTCACCGCGGCCGCGAACACCTCGGTGTGGCTGTCGACGTCGGCCTCGGTGGTCGTCGGCGCCCTGAGGGCCATGTTGCGGAACGGCGTCAGCACGATGCCCCGATCCAGCGCGTACAGGTGGAAGAACGCATCGCGGTCTCGCGGCCGTGCAGGTGCCGGAGACGGGTGCGGTCGATCACGCCGAGCGCGCGGGCGAGGCGTCCTCAGCCGTACTGGTCGAGCAGGAGGTGCGCGGCGGAGGCGAGCTCGTCGGCGGTGTCGCTCATGCCGGTCCAGCCGTTGACCCAGCCCACGAGCGACGAGTACCAGACGTGGCCGAGCACCCGGATGATCCGGCCCTGCAGGGCTGGATCGAAGTCGGCCGGGAAGGCGACAGCCTGGATGCGGTCCATGACCTCGCCGACCTCGAGCTGGCACGCCGCCACCTGCGGGTCCGGCGACGACATGGCGGCCAGCACGGCGGCCGACAGCTTGGGCTCGCGCTCCATGGCCCGCACCGCGCGCTGCAAGATGTCGATGACCCGGTCGGCGGTGGTGGCGCCACGGGGCGGCCGCTGGGTGACCCGGCGCTCGAGGTCGTGGGTCCACTGCACGAGCGCCGCCGACAGCAGGTGGTCCTTCGAGGAGAAGTACCGGTAGATCGTGCCGAGCGCCACCTCGCCCCGGGTGGCGACGTCGCGCATCTGCACCGCGTCGTAGCCGCCCTCGGCGCCCAGCGTGAGCGCCGCCGAGATCACCCGCTCACGGCGCGCGGCCTGGCTCTTGGTGAGCTGATCGGTGGCACCCGCCTCGGTCATGTTGGCCGCGACCCTACTTGTCAGCCCGTGCGGCAGGGCGGAACGGGCCCCCGTCGAGGCGCACCTCGGCGGGCAGCCCGAGGACGCGCTCGCCGAGGATGTTGCGCTGCACCTCGCTGGTGCCACCGGCGATGCTCGAGTGCACCGCCCACACGAACCGGAACCCGAAATAGGCCGGCCACTCACCACCTTCGGTGCCGTCGAGCATCCCCTGCGCACCCAGGATCGCCTTGCCCAACCGGGTGGAGTCGCGCAGGTGGTTGCTGTACAGCAGCTTCGAGACGGAGGTCTCGGGCCCCGGGGTGGCCCCACGGCTGAACGCGGTCTGGGCTCGGTAGCCGAAGTACCGCAGCAACGAGATGGTGGTGTAGGTGCGGGCCAACTCCTGGCGGACGAGCGGGTCGTCGATCGAGCCCGTCTCGCGGGCGAGCGTGAGCAGCCCCTCGAGGTCGGCCGACGTGGGCGCCGAGCCGATCATGTTGCGCTCGTTGGCGAGCGTGTGCACGGCTGCCCGCCAACCCTGGTTCAGCGCCGACTCGCCGCCCAGGATGTTCGCGGCCGGCACCCGGACGTCGGTGAAGAAGACCTCGCAGAAGTGAGTGCCGCTGGTCATCTCGACGATCGGGCGGATCTCGATGCCCGGTGTGGCCATGTCCACGAGGAAGTAGGTGATGCCTCGGTGCTTGGGGGCATCGAGATCGGTTCGGGCCAGCAGGATGCCCCACTGCGAGTGGTTGGCGTAGGTGGTCCAGATCTTCTGGCCGTTCACCACGAACTCGTCGCCGTCACGCTCGGCCCGGGTGCCCAACCCGGCGAGATCGGACCCGGCATCGGGCTCACTGAACAGCTGGCACCAGATCTCGTCGCCGCGCAGCATCGCAGGGATGAACCGCCGGCGTTGGTCGTCGGTTCCCACCTCGAGCAGCGCCGGGCCAACCATGTTGTGCGCAACCGAGAACATGCCGTTGTGCTCACCGAAATCCGCCAACTCCTGGCCGAAGATCAGCTCGTGCATCGTGGTGCCGCCACGACCGCCGTACTCGCGTGGGTAGCTCAGTCCCGCCCAGCCCCCTTCGAAGCGTCGGCGGTGCCAGTCGCGACAGCGCTTGTCGAGGTGCTCCCAGTCGGCGCCCACCTCGAAGAACTCGTGGGAGTAGTCGTCGGGGTGCCCCTTGGCGACGGCGTTGGCCTCGAGCCAGGCCCGGGCCTCGGCTCGGAACGTCGCCTCTTCGGGCGTGTCGTCGAAGTCCACGGGGAAACTGTAACCGGTTCTAGTTGGGCGGAGACGGCCCCGTCGGGACAGGATGGCGACGATGAGCCCGTCCGAGCGGTCTGCGCCTGACCCGGCGACCTCGCGTTCGGCGAAGCCCTCGCCGAGGCGGATGATCGGTCGGGGCCTGGTCCGGCACTGCGCGGCCTGCGGCGGCGGGCACCTCTTCCGGCGCTGGTTCCGCATGATCGACCGCTGCCCGCGCTGTGATCTCCGCTTCGAGCGGATCGAGGGCCACTGGACCGGCGACCTCGGCATCAACACGATCGTGTCCTTCGGCTCGCTGCTGCTGGCCCTGATCGTGGGCTTCCTCGTGACCTGGCCCGACGTTCCCGGACTGGCCCTCTTCACCGCCGCGTTGGCCATCGCGATCCTCGTGCCGCTGGCCTTCTACCCGTTCTCCAAGACGATCTGGCTGGCCCTCGACCTCCTGATGCGCCCGCTCGAACCAGGGGAGGCCCGCCCGCCGTGGGGACCGCCGCCCCCAGGCGACGCCGACGGACCCAACGCCGACGGACCCGATCCGGATGGGACCGGTGGAACCGAGCCGCACACTACGGTTCGACCATGACCCCACCGCCCCCCACCGGCCGCCTCACCGGCGAGATCGCGCTCGTCACCGACTCCGCCCTCGGGGCCGGGCGGGCCATCGCCCGGCGCTTTGCGGCCGAAGGCGCCCACGTCGCCTTGAGCGGCGCCGATCAGGCTTCGGGCGAGGCGCTGGCGGCCGAACTGACCGCGACCGGCGCGCTGGCCGCCTTCCGCGCCGCCGACCTGGCCGACGAGGACGCGTGCACGACGCTCGTCGACTGGGTGGTCGAGGAGTACGGCGGCCTCACTGTGCTGGTGCACGACCTCGGCGACACTGACAACGACCCCGAGCGCCACGACGCCGCGGTACACGACCTCGCCGCCGAGCCCTGGGAGCGGATACTGCGCACCGATCTGGCCGCGGCGGCCTGGCTCGCCCGCGCGGCCATCGGAGCCATGCTCGACGCGGAGCACGGCGTCGTCATCACCGTGGCCCCCGGGGGCCCGGAACAACCCACCCACGGCCACGCCGCGACCGCGGCCGCCCGCGCGGGCCTGGCCGCCCTCACCCGCTCGATCGCCACGGACTACGCCGACGAGAGCATCCGGGCCAACCTCGTGCGCGTCGGCGCCGCGGCGACCGACGACGATGTCGCCGCCGCCGCGTGCTTCCTGTCCGGACGAGAGGCCCGGGCCGTCACCGGCGTCGACCTACCGGTGGGCGAGCTCCCCACCGTGGCCGGCTGACCGCACCATGGCCGCTCAGGCGCCCCCGGCCACGCTGGCCCTCAGCCAACGCACCACCCGCACCTGGTCACTCGACGACGATCTCGCCTTCGTCGAACGGGCCGGTATCGAGGCCCTCGGGGTGGAGGCGGCCAAGCTCGACGCCACCGGCGATGCCACCGCGGCGGCCCGGCGCCTGGCGACCTCCGGTCTGCGCATCACCAGCCTCACCGCACCCGGTCCATTCACCCTCGACCAGCCCGAGCGGTGGCCCACCGAACGCGATGGCGCGGGCCGCCTCATGGATCTCGCGCTCGAGCTCCGTCCCGAGGTGGTCGTGCTCACGAGCGGCCCGGCGGGCGCCCTGGCGTGGGAGCGAGCGGCCGACAACCTGGCCGAGATCCTTCAGGGCACGGTCCTCGAGGCCGACCGCGAGGGATTGGCGCTGGCGCTGGCGCCGACCCCGTCGGGCCGGCGCGACCTCGGGTTCGTGTCGACGCTGTACGACGCCGTCGAACTGGGCTGGCGCATGGACATCGGCGCCTGCCTCGAGGTGGCCACCTGCTGGAGCGAGCGCAACCTGGCCGGGACCATCGGCGCCGCCACCGACCGGATCCGGCTCGTCCGGGTGGCCGACCAGGCCCTCGACCGACCCGGTGATGACGAGTGGGTGCCCGGCGACGGCACGCTTCCACTGGCCCGGGTGCTCCACCAGGTGCGCGACGCCGGCTACGGCGGGGTCGTCGAGCTGGCCGCGGCCGGCGATGCGGTCGACGCCGAGGGGTACGAAGCAGCGATAGAGCGGGGGATGACGCACCTCTCGGCCCTCCTGGGGGCCGACGTCACGCCGCCCGACTGACCCGCGCTCCCGCGACCCGCCCCGAAATCGCTGCAGTTCGCGACCAGGCTGCCGATAGAAGGGCGAGGCCCGACCGGGCCGCGATCGTGTCCCGCCGGTGGAGGTGACCAGGGGTGCGCAAATCCATCGTGATCATCGTGGCGCTCGTAGCGGTCGCCGTCGCCGCCCTGGCGTTCGTCTGGACCGGCCCACTCATCGCGGCCCTCGCCGCCGTCGCCGGCGTCCTCGTCACCGTGCTGGTCTGGCGTCGCGTACGCGAGTACGACGCCGACGACGTCGATCTAGCCTTCCTCCGCGACCTCGACGACCGCACCGAGGAGGACTTCCGAGCGCTGCTGCCCCACTCCGTCGCCCCGACGGCCCCCGACCCCATGGCCCGGCGACGGGCGGCGGGCGAGGACGAACGCAATCCGCTGGACGACCTGGCCGATCTCGATCGGCTCGATCCCGTCGCCGAGGTGGAGCGACTCGACGCCGAGCACGAGGCCGCGATCCAGACGCCTGCCGACGATGCGTCCCTCGACGACTTCCACGAGCTCGAGGCGCTGCTCGCGGCCTCCGAGGAGGGGCTGGCCTTCGAGGCCCAGATGGTCGACGAGCAGGTCGCCTCCCCCGACGACATCCTCGCCGCGAGCGAGGCGACCGCACTCGTCATCGAGGCGGACGCGGAGGACACCTCCGAGCTGGCCAAGCTCCTCGCCAAGGTGCAGGCCCGACTGGCTGCCTACGACTGAGCGGGTGCGACACCGTCGGCGATCGTGATGCCGGGCCCGGTGGCGGACCCCAACCTAGGATGCAACGGGGAATCGCTCGACCAGCGAGGATCACCATGGCCCAGGAACCAAGAGGTGGGGTGTTCGGTCGTCGAGGCCGATCCGAGCCGGCCGGGAGCACCGACGGCTTCGTCGACCCCCTCACTGGGCTGGCGAGCCGCCAGCGGCTCCACGAAATGCTGTCCGACGCCATCGAGCACAGCCGCGCCCGCAGCACCCTGGCCGTGCTGGCCTTCGCCGAGGCCGGCCTGCTGCGCGACATCGACGACCTCTTCGGCCCCGAGGCCAGCGACCAGCTCCTGCGACTCGTGGCCGATCGGCTCCGCACGATCGACGTTCCCGGCACGCGGGTGTTGCGTTACCACAGCGCCCAGTTCGTCGTGATCTTCGAACAGGTGCCGAACGCCCTCGGTGCCGAGGAGATCGCCCGGTACATCATCGAGTTGCTCTCGCCGCCGTTCGATCTCGATGGCGACCACGTCACCATCGATGTCCGTGTGGGTGCGGCGGTGAGCACCGACAGCTACGAGTTGCTCGACGACATGGTCCGCGATGCTCATCAGGCGCTGGTGCAGGCCCGCGACAGCGGCGCTACCGCCTATGTCGTGCACGACGAGACGAAGCGGGCGCACTTCTCCACCCGCATCGACGAGCGCCGCCTGCGCCAAGGCTTCGACTCCGGCGAGTTCAGCCTGTTCTACCAACCGATCGTGCGCCTCGACACCGAGGACCTCATCGGCGTCGAGGCCCTCCTGCGCTGGGCCGCTCCCGGTGCGACCAACACCGGCATCCTGTTGCCCCACGACTTCCTCCCGTTGCTCGAGCGCTCCGGTCTCATCATCGAGGTCGGCGAGTGGGTCATCGACGAGGCTTGCAGCCAGACCGCGCTCTGGGACGTCGCCCACCCGGGTCGTGAGCCGCTCTTCATCACCTGCAACCTCGGGGCCCGCCAACTCGCCGACCCCGAGTTCACGTCGAAGGTGACCCGGTCCCTCGAGCGCCATGGGATCGGCGCCAACCAGCTGTGCCTCGACATCACCGAGGCCACCCTGCAGTTCAACCGCGACACCACCTGGAGCTCTCTGCGCCAGGTCAAGGACCTCGGCGTCCGTCTCGGCCTCGACGACTTCGGCGTTGGCGTCACCTCCCTCGGCTACCTGCGGGAGTTCAGCCTCGACATCCTCCGCATCGACCGCAGCTTCGTGCAGGGTCTGGGCCTCGGCCGTGAGGACGCGATCATCGTCAAGCACATCACCGCGCTGGCCCACGATCTCGAGTGCGTCGCCATCGGCGAGGGCGTCGAGACACCAGAGCAGGCGAGCATGTTGCGCGACCTCAGCGTCGACCTCGCCCAGGGCTTCCACTTCGGGCGCCCCGAGCCGGCGGATGCCATCACCGCCCGACTCCGTGAACCCGACGAGGAGGAGCCCCCCGACCCGTGGGACACGACCAACGTCTTGACGCCGCCCGCCTGAGCACGGGCTCCCGGCCGCCCTGGCCCGGCCGGCCCGCGTTTCGTAGCCTCGTCGGGTGATCTCGACCGCAGACGTCGTCATCGTGGGCGCGGGCCCGGCCGGAACGGCCGCGGCCATCACCCTCGCCCGCGCCGGGCGCGAGGTGCTCGTCGTCGACAAGGCCCGCTTCCCCCGCGAGAAGTGCTGCGGCGACGGTCTCACCGCCGGGGCCCTCCGCCGGCTCGAGGCCCTCGGGCTCGAACCCGCGACGGTGCCGTCGTGGACGACCGTCGACGAGGTGTGGATCCGAAGCCCGGCCGGCGCCGAGCACTGCTTCCCGCTCCCGCGCGGCGCCGGGCAGTTCGCCGCCGTCGCCCGGCGGACCGAGCTCGACGCCGCCCTGGTCGATCGTGCCCGAGCCGAGGGCGTCACCGTGGTCGAGGGCCGGGCGTGTGTGGGTGCCCGCACCACCGCCGACGGCGTGGAGCTCCGCCTCGACGGCGGCGGAACCGTGTCGGCCCGCTACGCGCTCGGTGCCGACGGGGCCTGGTCGCCGCTACGGCGGTTCCTGGGCAGCGCCCAGCCCGGCTACCGCGGTGAGTGGCACGCCGCCCGCCAGTACCTGACCGACGTCGGGCCTCGGGCCGCCTCGGAGCTGTTCGTGTGGTTCGAGCCCGACATCCTCCCCGGCTACGCGTGGTCGTTCCCCGTCGGGGGTGGTCGGGCCAACGTCGGCGTGGGCATCCAGCGGGGTGGGCCCTACGCCGTCGGACAGCTCCGCCGACTCTGGAACGAGCTCCTGAGCCGACCCCACATCCGCGCCGCGCTGGGCGATGACGCCCGCCCGGAAGGCCCGCTGCGGGCCTGGCCCATCCCCGCCCGAGTCGAGGCCGTGCCGCTCGCCGTCGGTCGGGTGCTCTTCATCGGTGATGCCGCGGCAGCGACCGACCCGATGACCGGTGAGGGCATCGGCCAGGCGCTCGCGACCGGCATCTGGGCCGCGGAGGCCCTGGTGTTCGCCGGCCCGCACGATGCCGGCGGCGCCCGCCGGCGCTACCAGCAGGAGGTGGAGCGGGGCCTCGTGCCCGACCACCGCATGGCCGAGGCCCTGATGCACGTCTTGCGGCACCCGTCGTGGGCCCGCGCCGCCATCGCCACGGCCGGGTTCACGCCGTGGACCAGGCGCAACTTCGCCCGTTGGCTGTTCGAGGACTACCCGCGAGCGGTCGTCGTGACCCCTCGACGCTGGCGGCCGGGCCTGTTCACCGGGCCTGGCGCCTTCCTCGGTCGTCCCGAGGGACGCGACGCGGCCGAGGCCTCCGCCGCCTGAACGCGCCCCGGCGCCCGGCCCGCGGGTGCTCGGGCAAGCCTTCAGCGCCCCGACCCGTTCGGTTCAAGCGCCCGAAACGAGCCGGCAACCTTGACTCGATACGGTTCTCCTCAACGGGCGCCGCACCTCACGTACATCCCCCCATCGTTCGAAGGTGCGGCGCCCCTCCTCGCCCCTCGCATCCACAGCATTCGACCTCGGCGAAAGGAGGTCGATTGACCGGGCCCTCTCGATCGTGCTCGGATCGGCTGATGCGCACCCGTCTTACCGACGTCCTCGAGATCGACCACCCCGTGATGCTGGCCGGCATGGGCGGCGTGTCCTACCACCCGCTGGTGGCCGCGGTGTCCGAGGCCGGGGGCTTCGGCTGCCTCGGCGCGTCGACCATGGATCACGACGCCATGGTCGACGAGATCGACGCCGTCCGGGCCCTCACCGACCGCCCCTTCGGCGTCGACCTGCTCACCGCGTCTCCGGGCGACCTGCTCGCCCAGGTGGGCGACCTCATCGAACACGGTGCCCGGGTCTTCGTGGCCGGGCTCGGCGTGCCCCGCGACGCGATCGACCTGTGCCACCGACACAACGTGCTCGTCGTGAACATGTGCGGCAAGGTGCGCCACGCCACCGCCGCGGTCGAGGCCGGTTGCGACCTCGTCGTGGCCCAGGGCACCGAGGCCGGCGGACACACGGGCCCGATCGCCACCATGGCCCTGGTGCCGCAGGTCGTCGACGCCGTGGGCGACCGGGTGCCGGTGGTGGCCGCCGGTGGCATCGTCGACGGGCGCGGCCTGGCGGCAGCGCTCGCGCTCGGCGCCGACGGCGTCTGGATCGGCACCCGCTTCATCGCCACCCCCGAGGCCCGCGGCACCGCCGGGTACAAAGACGCCCTGCTGCGCACGCACGAGGACGGCACCGTCATCTCGCGCGGCTACACCGGCAAGACCTGCCGGGTGTTGCGCAACGACTACACGGCGTACTGGGAGGACCACACCGACGAGCTGCAGCCGTTCCCGGCCCAGTTCGTCCGTTCGATCCACGACGGGGCCAACCATCTCGGCCTGGGCGAGACCGCCGCCGACATCGACCCCGATCGAGAGTTCTGGCCCGCCGGTCAGGGCGTCGGCGCCATCCACGCCCTCGAGCCCGCCGGTGACCTGGTGCGCCGCATCGTCGCCGAGGCCGAAGCCACCCTCGACCGGGTCGGCTCCCTGCGCTGAGCCGGTACCACTAGGCGGTCCAGCTCTTGAGCTTCTCGATGATCGTGGTGGGGTTGTCGCCGATGGGGATGATGTTCAGCACCGACACCCCGGCCTCCTGGTAGGCGGCCAGGCGCTCCTTGACGTAGCCCTCGGGGCCACACAGGTTGGTGAGCTCGAGGAAGTCGTCGGGAATGGCGGCCGCGGCCTCGTCCTTCTTGCCGTCGAGGTAGAGGTCCTGGATCAGCTTGGCCTCGGCCTCGTAGCCGTAGCGGCACGCCACCTCGTTGTAGAAGTTGCGGCCCCGCGCCCCCATGCCGCCGATGTACAGCGCAGCCATCGGGCGGGCGAACTCGCGCACCGCGGCGGCGTCGTCGCCGATCGCCACCAGGCCACCCGCGACCACCTCCAGCGGGGGCAGGTCCGGCGAGCGCTTGGCCGTGCCCGCAGCCAGGTCGGCCCCCCACACATCGGCGGCCCGCTCGGGCATGTAGAAGATGGGCAGCCAGCCGTGGGCGATCTCGGCGGTGAGCTCGACGTTCTTGGGGCCGAGCGACGCGATGTAGATCGGGATGTCATCGCGCACCGGCTTGCCGATGATCTTGAGCGGCTTGCCGAGACCCGTGCCCTGCCCCTCCGGCAGCGGCAGGTGGTAGTAGCGCCCGTCGTACTCCACCCGCTCGCGCTTCCAGACCTGACGGCAGATCTCGATGATCTCGCGGGTACGACCGAGCGGCGCGTCGTACTTCACGCCGTGGAAGCCCTCGATGACCTGCGGCCCCGAGGCCCCGAGACCGAGGATGAACCGGCCGTCGGTCATGGCGTCGACACCGGCCGCGGTCATGGCGATGAGGGTCGGCGTGCGGGTGTAGATGGGCAGGATGCCCGCGCCGATCTGGATCGTCTCGGTGCTCGCCGCCAGGTAGCCCATGAAGCTCGGGCCGTCGAAGCCGTAGGCCTCGGCCACCCAGGCGATGTCGAGGCCGGCCTTCTCGTACTCCACGACGCGCTGCGCCGAGTCCTTGAAGCCGCCCGAGTAGTCGAGCTGCATCCCTAGCTTCATGCGGGCACCTCCGTGGAAGCCGCGTCGCGCGCGGCGCGGGCCGCGGCGTCCTGTCGATCAGCCCAGTCGTCGGGCGTGGTGAGCACACTGGCGTCGACCGACGAGACGAACCGGCCGTTCTCGAAGCGCACGTGGTAGCGGATCCAGGTCACGCCGGCGACGTAGAGCACCTTGCCCTTGGTGCCGGCGGGCACGAAGGGAAGATCCTGCGCCGCGACCACCTTCTGGTGGCGCTTGAACACCTGCTCCTGCGTCGTCGTGGCCATGGCCATCCTCGGGTCGGGGTCGGGATCGAAGGTAGGCGATCGGCGGTGGCGACGCGAAACCTCAGCGGCTCACCGCCGCGTGACGGGCCTCGGTCCAGGTGAGGCCGGCCTCGGCGTCGAGGTCGTGGGGCAGGTCGAGCACCCGCTCGGCGATGATGTTGCGCTGCACGTCGCCGGTGCCCCCGCCGATCGTGAGCGCCTGTGAGAACAGATAGCCGTAGTGCCACGACTCGGCCGAACCGCCCAGCGCCTCACCGCCGGTGAGCAGGCCATCGGTGCCGCAGAGGTCCTTGGCCAGGGCCATCACGTGCTGGCCGTGCTCGTCTGCGAGCACCTTGCGCACCGAGGCCTCAGGCCCCGGCGGCCGGCCGGCGATCGCCGCAGTGACCGTGCGCAGGCGTATGAGGCGGAGGATCTCGGCCTCGATGTGGACCTGCGCCGCCTGCTGGCGCAGCGACGGATCGGCGATGCCGCCCAGCGAGCGGGCCAGCGCCAACAGATCGTCGGCCGTCGGGCCGAGGCCCCAGAGCGCACCGCCGCCCGACAGCGACACCCGCTCGTTGCCGAGGGTGACCTTGGCCAGGCCCCACCCCTCGTTCTCGGCGCCGACCAGGTTCTCGGCCGGGATGCGCACGTCGGTGAGGAACACCTCGTTGAACAGGTGCGCGCCGGTCATCTCCACGATCGGCCTGATCTCGATGCCCGGGGCGTCCATCGGGCAGATGAAGTACGAGATGCCCTTGTGCTTGGGCGCGTCGGGATTGGTGCGGGCGATGAGGATGCCGAACTGCGAGAAGTGCGCCATCGACGTCCAGATCTTCTGGCCGTTCACCACCCATTCGTCGCCGTCGCGCACCGCCTTGGTGCCGAGGTTGGCCAGGTCGCTGCCGGCACCGGGCTCGCTGAACAGCTGGCACCAGATCTCCTCGGCGGCGAGCAGCGGGAGCAGGTAGCGCTCCTGTTGCTCGGGTGTGCCCGCGTGCACCAGGGTGGGCCCGGCCCACCCGATGCCGATCTGGTTCGACGGCCGCGACACCCGCGCGCGCTTCAGCTCGTCGTCGATGAGCAGTTGGTGCACCGGGTCGGCGGCGAGGCCCCACGGGCGGGGCCAGTGGGGGGCGACGTAGCCGGCTTCGGCGAGCTCACGGCCCGTGGGTGACGGGTGCGCGGCCAGCCACTCGCGCACCGCCCGGCGGCGGGGGTCGTCGGCGGGCGGCAGTTCGAAATCCACCGCCGGAGGTTAGCCCTGCATCGCCTCGGCCTCGCCAGCGTCTCCGCCGGCCTCACGCCGCGACGACCCCGTCCGCCGCGGCCCGCAGGAGCTGACGACCCGTCAGCGACTTTCCGGCTCGCGGCCCCGCCCTCCTAGACTCCCGAACGGCCTCACGACGGGGCCACGCCAGCGGGCCGAGCGCTCGCCCTCGTCCTCAGGGGGATGCATGCCGGGTTGGAACTTCGCCGATATCTGGGAGATCGCTGCCGAGCAGGTTGCCGACGAGCCCGCCCTGCGCCAGGGCGACCGGGTCGTGGCGTGGCGTGACTTCGACCGGCGGGCCAACGGCATCGCCCGCACCCTCCTCGATGCCGGCGCCCAGCACCAGGACAAGGTGGCGCAGTACCTCTACAACTGCCCCGAGTACCTCGAGTCGATGTACGGCTTGTTCAAGGCCGGCCTGGTGCCGGTGAACACCAACTACCGCTACGCCGACGACGAGTTGCTGTATCTCTGGGACAACGCCGACGCCGTCGCCGTCGTGTTCCACGGCTCGTTCGCCGAGCGCATCGAGCACGTACGAAGCCGCCTGCCGAAGGTGCGCACATGGCTGTGGGTCGACGACGGTCATGGCCCTTGCCCCGAGTGGGCCATGCCCTACGAGGTGGCGGCCGCCGCAGCCGACGAGCGGGTCGAAGCGCCCTGGGGGCGCAGCGGGGACGACTTGATCTTCATGTACACCGGCGGCACCACCGGTATGCCCAAGGGCGTCATGTGGCCGCAGGACAACCTCATCCACGCGGTGGTCGCCGCCAGCGTGCCCGAGCCGTTCGCGGCGACCGAGGCCGACTACGAGAAAGTCCGGGCCACGATCAACGGACCCGGCCTGTCCACACTGCCCGCCTGCCCGCTGATGCACGGCACCGGACAGTTCACCGCCTTCATCGCCCTGAGCGGCGGCGGGTCGGTCACGACGCTGGTCAACCGACACCTCGACATCGAGGAGATGCTCGACACGGTCGAGGCCGACAAGATCAACATGCTGGTCATCGTGGGCGACGCGTTCGCCAAGCCGATCCTGCGCGAGCTCGACGCCCACCCCGACCGCTGGGACCTCTCGAGCCTCCTGGCCATGACTTCCTCGGGTGTGATGTGGAGCGAGCCCGTCAAGCAGGGCCTCCTGCGTCACCATCCCGGCATGCTCCTCATCGACGCGTTCTCGTCGTCGGAGGCCATCGGCCTCGGCACCTCGATCTCGTCGGCCGGCCGCGAAGCCAAGACGGCCAAGTTCACCCTCGGCGAGAACGCCCGGGTCATCCGCGAGAACGGCACCGACGTCGAGCCCGGATCGGGGCAGATCGGCCGGGTGGCCGTCCGGGGCTACACGCCGATCGGGTACTACAAGGACCCGGAGAAGTCGGCAGCCACGTTCGTGACCGTCGACGGCGCCACCTACTCCATTCCCGGCGACTACGCCCAGGTCGAGGCCGACGGCTCGCTCACCCTGCTCGGGCGCGGCTCGGTGTGCATCAACACCGGCGGCGAGAAGGTCTTCCCCGAGGAGGTCGAGGAGGTGCTCAAGCACCACCCCGACGTGCTCGACGCTGTGGCGGTCGGCCTGCCCGACGACAAGTTCGGCGAGGCCATCACCGCCGTGGTGCAGGCCAAACCGGGCCACGAGCTCGACGAGGATGCGCTGATCGCCCACGTGAAGGCCCACCTGGCGTCGTTCAAGGCACCGAAGAAGGTCGTACCGATCGACACCATCGGCCGGGCCCCCAACGGCAAGGTCGACTACAAGCGGCTCAAGGGGTACGCCGCCGACGAGCTCGGCCTGCCGCTCAGCTGACCGGTCCTCCCGGCGGCGGGGCGCGGTCGGTCACCCGTCCCCGCCCGTCGGCACCGATTCGACGCAGATTCGTTCCCTTCCCCCAGACAGCTCTACCAACTCCCCCATCCCGACACCGAAAGGTTCCCTCATGGCAGACATCGGCTACGACGGCAAGGTTGCGATCATCACCGGCGCCGGCGGCGGTCTCGGCCGCTCCCACGCGCTCGAGATGGCCCATCGCGGGGCTCGTATCGTGGTGAACGACCTCGGCGGCTCGGTCTCGGGCGAGGGCGGCGACGTGAGCGCGGCGCAGGCCGTCGTGCAGGAGATCGAGGCGCTCGGCGGCGAGGCCGTCGCCGACACCAACAGCGTGGCCACCGCCGAGGGCGGCAAGGCCGTCGTGCAGACGGCCCTCGACGCGTTCGGCACCGTCGACATCGTCATCAACAACGCCGGCATCCTGCGCGACAAGACCTTCCACAATCTCACGCCGGAACTGCTCGAGCCGGTGCTGCAGGTGCACCTGTTCGGAGCGTTCTACGTCACTCAGCCGGCCTGGCAGATCATGCGCGAGAAGGGGTACGGCCGGGTGATCAACACCTCGTCGAACTCGGGCATCCTCGGCAACTTCGGCCAGGCCAACTACGGCGCCGCCAAGATGGGCCTGGTCGGGTTCACCCGGGTGCTGGCCAACGAGGGGCGCAAGGCCAACATCAAGGTGAACGCCATCGCCCCGGTGGCCAAGACCCGCATGACCGAGGAGCTCTTCGGCGCCGCCGGCGACCCGATGGCCCCCGAGCTGGTCACCCCCGTGGTGGCCTACCTCGCATCGGAGGACTGTGACGTCACCGGTGAGATCTACTCGGTGGCCGGCGGCGTGGTGGCCCGCTTCTTCATCGGCCTCACCCCCGGCTACTACAAGAGGGACCTCACCGTCGAGGACGTGCGCGACCACCTCGACGACATCCGTGACGTCGAAGGGTTCATCATCCCCGAAGGCCCGCAGGACGAGCTCAAGAAGCTGTTCGAGACCGTCAGCGGCGGCACCGAGGGCAAGCTCTCCTGAGCTCACCCTCGGTGCGGCGGCGGCGCCGTCACAGCCGGCCGGACATCTGAGTGAACGCCCAGAAGGCCACGATGATCAGCAGCACCGGGCCGACGCCCAGAACACGGCCGTGCCCACGAAGAGCCCCGCCACGACACCGATCAGGCCGACGACGGTCACGAGCAGCGAGATCCAGCCTCGCTGAGCGGTCCGCCAACCCACTCGACCGTTGACCGACCGGACGTTTCCGCCATCTCGGCATCTCCTCGGGCGCCCATACCCATGGTCGCGCCGCGCCCGCGGCGAGAGCAGGGCCGTTGGGCACGGGGCCTCGCCACCACCGGGAGTGCCGGGGCCCGCTCGCGTAGAGTCGCCGCCATGAGCGCATCCGCTGACGGCCAGCCCTTCGGGGCGGGCGATCCCCACGACTTCCTCGACATCGACGCGCTGCTCTCCGACGAGGAGCGCCTGGTCCGCGACACGGTGCGCCAGTTCGTCGGCGACCGCGTGCTGCCCGACGTGGCCGAGTGGTTCGAGGAGGGCACGTTCCCCAAGGAGCTGGCCAGGGAGATGGGGGCCCTCGGCCTGCTCGGCATGCACCTCGAGGGCTACGGCTGCGCGGGCACCAGCGCGGTCGCGTATGGCCTGGCCTGCCTCGAGCTCGAGGCCGGCGACAGTGGCGCCCGCAGCTTCGTGTCGGTGCAGGGCTCGCTGGCCATGTTCCCGATCTGGCGCTTCGGCTCCGAGGAGCAGAAGCAGGAGTGGCTCCCCCGGATGGCCGCCGGTGAGATCATCGGCTGCTTCGGGCTCACCGAGCCCGACTCCGGCAGCGACCCGTCGAGCATGCGCACCCACGCCCGCCGCGACAGCGGCGACTGGGTGCTCAACGGCACCAAGATGTGGATCACCAACGGCGGCATCGCCGACGTGGCCGTGGTGTGGGCCCGTACCGACGACGACGGCGAGCGGGGCATCAGCGGCTTCATCGTCCCCACCGACACGCCGGGATTCACCACCAACGACATCCACCGCAAGCTGTCCCTGCGGGCGTCGATCACCTCCGAGCTCGTACTCGACGACGTCCGGCTCCCCGATGCCAACCGCCTGCCGGGCGTGGGCACCATGCGCGGCCCGCTGTCGTGCCTCAACGAAGCCCGGTTCGGCATCCTGTGGGGCGCGGCCGGCGCCGGTCGGGCCTGTTACGAGGCCGCTCTCGCCTACGCCAAGGAACGGGTGCAGTTCGACGTGCCCATCGCGTCGTTCCAGCTCACCCAGCGCAAGCTCGTCGAGATGATGGTGCGGGTCAACAAGGCGACGCTGGTGGCGCTGCACCTCGGCCGCATGAAGGACGAGGGCCGGCTCTCGTCGGCACAGGTCAGCTTCGGGAAGATGGACAACGTGCGCGAGGCCCTCTGGGTGGCCCGCGAGGCCCGATCGGTGCTCGGCGCCAACGGCATCACCCTCGAGTACCCGGTGATCCGCCACATGAACAACCTGGAGAGCGTCTACACCTACGAGGGCACGAACGAGGTGCACACCCTCGTGCTCGGCCAAGCCATCACCGGCCTCAACGCGTTTCGCTGAGAGGCGGCGCGCGGAGGTGCGGCGCGCCCGGCCGCTAGGTCCTGGACGCCTCCGGCCCATTGGCCAACTGGCGCAGGATCGAGCCGGCGGCCACGTGCAGCAGAGGCTCGACGCCACCCTCGATCACCGTGAGGGCATCGGATCGGACGCCACTCACGATCTCGACCCGGCCCTGACCGATGCGCAGGGTCGCGTCGGTGCCCTCCAGGCGCACGCCGACGGCCAGCGTGACGGGACTCCACACGAGCAGCGTGCGCACGACGGCGTTGCCGAGGTAGACGGGCATGGCTTCGGCGAGGAGGTGCACGACCAGGTTGGCCTCGCCGTCGGCAGGCAGCCGGGGCGCGGGCATCGGTGGGGTCAGCCGGTTGACGACCCGAAGGGCGGTGGCGACGGCGGCCGACGCCGCGGCCACCGGCACGGCGACGGGGAGCGTCATCCCCACGGTGACGAGGTCGCCGGCCAGGCCCAGCGCCGATCGAGACGCCGGCGGGCGCCCCAGCAACGACGTGGCGGTGTTGCCGATGAGGCTGCCGAGCTGGGCGCGGGCCACGGTCGCGCGAGCGGAGCGCACCACCGACGCGGCGAAGCTCGCCTCGAGGGTCGTGGCGTCGACCGGCTCACCCGTCTCGGCGCACAGCCGGGCGTAGGCCACGAGCGCCTCGACCGCGTCGGCGTCGGCCGGCTCACCGTGGAATCCCTGCCACGATTCGTGCACCCACGTGAGCCACCGGCAGTCGTTCGCCTCGGTGACGGTGAGGATCAGGCGCTCGCGCGTGCGCGGGTCGAGTCCGGCGAGCGGGAGGTGGGCCTCGACCAGCCCCGGGGCAACGCGCGCCAATTCGACAAGCCAGCAGGCCAGCCGGGCGGGCGTGGCGGTCGGCCGGGCGCCGTCGGGCATCACGTCACGATACGCCGCCGGCGACACCGGACCCGTGATGGGCGAGCAGGCGCCAGCCGGCCGGCGTGCGGGTGAAGAGGTTCAGCGCGGTCACCGTTGCCGCCCGGGCGCCGATGATGTTCTCGTCGAGCGTGACCCACGCCAGGTCGCCCGCCACCTCGACCCGCTCGTCGGTCAGGATGAACTGCAGTCGCTCGGGCCCCTGGAACATGGCCACCCAGCTCGCCCCGACCGACGCCCATCCGCGCAGCACCGTCCACCCCGGATGCACGCACGTGACCCGGTCGGAGTGCTCCCACATATCGGACATGGCATCGAAGTCAGCGGACTCGAACGCGGTGTAGAACGCCTCGTTGGCCCGGTGCACCGCCTCGGGATCATCCACGGCGGCCCACGGTAGTGCCCACCCACGACCGGCCGTTCACGACCCTCCGGGCGAGATGGCAAGATCGGCCCGTGAACGTGCACCTCGAGTCGACCGACGGTGTCGGGCTGAACGTCAACGACCTCGGAGGCGCCGGCGTCCCGGCGCTGCTGTGCCACGCCACGGGCTTCCACGGCCTGGTCTGGCGCCCGATCGCGACGCGACTCGCCGGCTATCGGCGCTGGGCACCCGACCTCCGGGGCCACGGCGACTCCACGGCACCCGACGACGGCAACTTCGACTGGTCCGGCTTCGCCGACGACGTGCTGGCCGTCGTCGACGGGCTCGGACTCGAGTCCCCCATCGGCATCGGTCATTCCAAGGGTGGCGCCGCCCTCCTTCTGGCCGAGCAGAGGCGTCCCGGCACGTTCCGGGCGCTCTACTGCTACGAGCCCGTGGTGATGCCACGCGACATCTACAGCGGCCCGTCGGAGAACCCCCTCGCCGAAGGCGCCCTACGCCGGCGGGACACCTTCCGCTCCCGGCCCGAGGCCTACGCCAACTACGCCGGCAAACCACCGTTCGCCGTGCTCAACCCCGAGGCCCTGTGGGCCTACGTCGAGCACGGATTCGAGGACACGCCGACGGGCAGGGTCACGCTCAAGTGTCGACCGACCCACGAGGCCGAGGTCTACCGCATGGGCGGCCGCCACGATGCGTTCGACCACCTCGAACGCATCGTCTGTCCCGTCGCCATCGCGCACGGCTCTCTCGCCCAGATGGGCCCGGCCTCTTTCGCCGAGCGAATCACCCGGGAGCTGCCCGACGGCCACGAGGTGCCCTTCCCCGACCTCGGCCACTTCGGGCCGCTCGAAGCACCCGGCGAGGTGGCGGACAGCATCCTCGCCTTCCTCGCCGAGACGCGAAGCACGTGATCGCTCAGTCGCCTGGTCGCTCAGTCGAGCGAGATGAGCCCGCTCCGCACGGCCATCGACACGGCTTCGAGCTTCGAGTGGGCGCCCAGCTTCACGAGGATGTTGCGGATGTGGTTGCGCACGGTGTGAGGGCTGAGCTCGAGTTGCGACGCGATCACCGGCACCGGCAGGCCGCGGGCCACCAGTGACAACACCTCGAGCTCCCGGGCACTCAGCTCGGCGTCCGCGGCGTCGCCGTCGGGGAACCGCGTCTCGCCGGCGCTGACCCCGCGCACGGCATCGACCAGCTCGTCGATGCCGGCCGACTTGAACACCAAACCGGCGACGCCCAGCCGTTGGGCGCGTGCGGTGATGTCGGCCGTCTGGAACCCGGTGAGCAGCAGCACCCGGACCTTCGGGTGCTCGGCCATCACCGCTTCGGCCAGGGCGGTGCCGTCGCCGTCGGGCAGCCGCTGATCGATCACCGCCACGTCGGGAACCGCGGACGAGATCAGGCCACGCGCCGAGTGGGCGTCGTGGGCCACGCCGACCACGCGGATGTCGGGCTCGGCCTCCCACACCGCCGTGAGGCCCTCGGCCACCATCTGGTGATCTTCGACCAGGACCAGATCGATCACGGTTGCTCCTACGCTGGACAGCCGGCCTGACGGCACGGAAGGCGGACGAGGTCGTCCGGGTGACGCCTCGGCGGGAACGCCAGCCTAGACAGCCCAGTCCCGACTCGTGTCCTACCCCCGGCGTACCCTGTGGACATGGCCCTCGAGCTGCCGACCTCCCTCTCTCCGTCGAAGGTCTCCACCTTCACCGACTGCGCCCTGGCCTTCCGCTTCTCGGCAATCGACCGGCTGCCCGAGCCCCCGTCGGTGCCGGCCACCCGGGGCACCCTCGTGCACGCCGCGCTCGAGCGGCTCTTCGGCCTCGAACCCGCCGAGCGCACCCTGCCGGCCGCGCTCACGTCCATCGACGACGCCTTCGAGGTGCTCCGCGAGCACCCCGAGTACACCGGCCTGGCCCTCGACGACGCGGCCGAGGCCGAGTTTCTCGACCAGTCCGAACAGCTCGTGCGCCGCTACTTCGAGCTCGAAGACCCCACCACGATCACACCCGTCGGCGTCGAGCTGCGCCTCGAGGTCGAGCTCGACGGCCTCCTCCTGCGGGGCATCATCGACCGCCTCGAAGAGGACGAGCACGGCGAGCTGATCGTCACCGACTACAAGACCGGTCGTGTGCCCGCCGCCCAGCACGAGCAGGCCAGGCTCGGCGGCGTCCACTTCTATGCCTACCTGTGTGAACAACACTTCGGTCGCCGACCCGCGCGGGTTCAGCTGCTCTACCTCAGCGAGCCGATCGCCATCCACACCACCCCCACCGATCAGTCGATTCGGGGCCTCGAGCGCAAGGTCCGAGCCATATGGTCGGCCATCGAACTGGCCTGCGACCGAGACGACTTCCGACCCAAGCCCTCGCGTTTGTGCGACTGGTGCGCGTTCCAGTCGTTCTGCCCGGCGTTCGGCGGCGATCCCGACGCCGCCCGGGCCGCAGTTCGTGACGAGACCGCCGTGTCCCTAACATCAGCCGGGTGAACCAGGCCCCTGAGCCCGCCAGCGAGGCGGACGCGCTGTCCGCTGCCGGCGTCCACGAGCCCCACCACGTCATCCACGCGATCGTCCCTCCGCACGAGCTGGGACCCATCGCCCGCTTCGACGACGCGGTCGATCGCGCCTTCGACCGCCTTCGGGGGCGCGAGCCCTACGATCGCATCTTCTACGCCCTCACCGAACTGGGCGACTTCAGCCTGTTCTGGCACCTGCTGGCCTGGGCCCGCGCCGTTCCCGACCCGAACGACCTGCCCAGCGCGGTCCGGCTCTCCACTGTGCTCGGCATCGAGTCGGTCGTGGTGAACGGCGCGTTCAAGTCCGTGTTCAAGCGCGAACGGCCCGTCATCCAGGTGGCCCGACCCCACCGGCTGCGCATCCCGCTCACCACCAGCTTCCCGAGCGGTCACGCCAGCGCGGCCATGGTCGCCGCGATGCTGCTATCCGACGACAGCGACGCCTGGCCGATCTACTGGGCCCTCGCCGTGGCCATGGCCGCGAGCCGCATCTACGTGCGCATCCACCACGCGTCAGACGTCGTCGGAGGGCTGGCCGTGGGGCTCACGATCGGCACCGTCGCGCGCCGGGCCTGGAGATCCCCCCGCAGTCGCCGCAGCTGAGGTCGGCCATCCCGACCGGCGCGCCGTCCCGGCACTCCCCGGGGAATGCCGGCCCCATGCCGAGGGTTGTCCCCCGCATGACGTTCGAATTCCGGGTCACCTGGGATTATCGGTGCCCCTTCGCCCGCAACGCCCACGACCACCTCGTCGACGGGATCGAGGCCGGCGCCGACTGGGCGGTCGGGTTCGTGCCGTTCTGCCTCGATCAGGTGCACGTCGAGGAAGATCAGTCCGACATCTGGGACCGCCCCGAGGAGAGCACTGGTCTGCTCGCCCTCCAGGCCGGCGTGGTGGTGCGCGACCAGTATCCCGAGCAGTTCCTGGCCGTGCATCGCGGACTGTTCGACGCCCGCCACGCCGAGGGGCTCCACCTCCGCGACGAGGCCGTGATCCGCGACGTCCTGCGGGCCGCCGGGATCGACAGCGACGCTGTCCTGGGAGAGATCGAGACCGGCGCGCCACTCGAGACCGTGCGCAAGGAGCACGAGGCCTCGGTCGCCGACCACGATGTGTGGGGTGTTCCCACCTTCATCGCCGGTGAGCGGGCCGTGTTCATCCGACTGATGCACCCCGCCGGCGGCGACAGCGATCAGAGTCGCCTCGCGATCGAGCGGATCATCGGACTCCTGGTGGGTTGGCCCGACCTCAACGAGTTCAAGCACACCAGCCTCAGCCACTGACTTACGCTGGGAGGTGATGGCCGACGAAGCCGCTACCGATCTCGACGACTGCCGACCCGCGCGCGACGGCCGCATGAGCGACGTCGAGGCGCTGATGTGGAACATCGAGAAGGACCCGCACCTCGACCCCACGTTCGGCAGCATCACATTCCTCGATCGTCCGCCTGACGTGGAGCGGCTCCGCCACCGCCTTAGCCGGGCCACCGACGCGGTTCCCCGGCTGCGCCAACGGGTGGTGCCCACCCCCGGCCCGCTCGGCCCACCCGAGTGGCAGGACGACGCCGACTTCGACATCGAGTTCCACGTCCGCCACCTCGCGCTGCCTCCGCCCGGCACCGACCGCCAGCTCTACGACTTCGCCACGATGCTGCTGCGCGACCCCTTCGAGCGCACCCGGCCACTGTGGGAGTTCGTGATCGTCGAGGGCCTCGAGGGCGGCCGGGCGGCCCTGGTGCAGAAGATGCACCACACGATCACCGATGGCGAGGGTGGTGTCCGCATGTCGGCGCAGTTCCTCGACCTCCGGCGCGATGCCCCCGATCCCGACCCGGCTCGGCGGCCCGAGGAGGAGTCGGCCCCGGCCGGTCTCCTCGGCGCCTCGTCCGACGCGGTCGTGAGCTCCTGGCGGCGCACGGCCGGCGCCGCCCAGCGCGCCGGCACCGGGTTCGTCATGGCCGTCGTCCATCCAAGCCGGATCGTCGCCTTCCCCGGCGACGTCATCGAGACGACGCGATCGACCCTCCGTCAACTCGCCATCGCGAGCCACCCCGAGTCGCCCCTGTGGACCGAGCGGTCGCTCCGGCGTCGGGTGGAGACCCTCGACATCCCCTTCGACGATGCCCACCGCGCCGCCAAGCGGCTCGGTGGCAGCCTCAACGACCTGTTCGTCACCGCCGTCGCCGGAGGCGCGGCCGCTTACCACCGCCGCCAGGGGTTCGACGCCGACCGACTCAGGATCGCGATGCCGGTCAGCACCCGCACCCACCGATCCGGGGGTGGGAACGCCTTCGTGCCGACCCGCGTCGTCGTGCCCGCCGGCATCGTCGACCCGGCCGAGCGCTTCGCCGCCGTCCACGACGCGCTCAACACGGTCAAAGACCAACGAGCGCTCGGCATCGTCGAGGGTCTTGCCGGTGTCGCCAACCTGCTCCCGGCCTCGGTCTCGACCCGCTTCGTGCGCGACCAGGCCGGGGCCATCGACTTCGCCGCCTCCAACGTGCGAGCGGCGCCGTTCGAGCTGTTCATGTCCGGCGCCCGGATCGAGGCGACGTACCCACTCGGGCCGCTCAGCGCGACCGCGTTCAACATCACGATGATGAGCTACTGCGGGATGCTCAACCTCGGGCTGCACATCGACACGGGCGCAGTCGACGATTCGAGACTGCTGCGCGACTGCATCGCCGACGCCTTCGACGAACTGCTCCTGGCCGCCACCGCCACGCCGGACGCGACAGCGCCCCGCTGAAGAGCGGGGCGCGAAGCTCACTCGGCGCCGTGGCGCCGGGCGGTGGAGACCACTGAGCGATCAGTTGACCGAGGCCTCCTCGGCGAGCTCGTGGGTCAGCAGCGTCCGCACGTCGAGCAGCAGGTCGGCCACCTCGTCGGTGGAGACGAGCTCGCGGTGCATCATGTCGCCCAGCCCACGATCGATGAGGGCCAGAGCTTCGCTGATCCCGTCGAGTTCACGGGTCTCGGTCATGCGGTCTCCCGATGGTTGGTGCTGCGACGAGTAGGTGCCGACTGTGTACAACCCGCTTCTGGGTACCGGTGTTCCGTGACACCCGTCGCCCTGGGTTGCTCCCCACCATAGCGACACCCCGTGACAGGAAGGTTTCGCGTTTGTATTTTCCTCGGTGGCCCGCTGCCCCCGCCGGCCACTCCCCCGGTGGCCCGCTGCCCCCGCCGGCCACTCCCCGCCTAGCCTCGCGTAGCGGTGGCCTACCAGGTGCAACAACGACTCGGGCGGGGCGGCATGGGCGTCGTCGACCTGGCCCTCGACGACCACGGGCGACCGGTCGCGCTCAAACGTCTCGTACTCCATGGCAGCGCCCACGACATGGCCCGGGCCCGGCAGCGGGTGCGACGGGAAGCCGAGGCCCTCGCCCGGCTCGACCATCCCGCGATCGTCCGGTTGATCGATGTCATCGACCACGACGACGACATCGTGCTGGTGATGCCCTACCTGGCCGGCGGGACGTTGGCCGACCACGTCCGCGCCCGAGGCCCTCTCACCCCGCCCCAGGTACACCACCTCGCCGACACGCTGCTCGGCGCGCTCGCCGCGGCGCATCGCCAGGGCGTGGTGCACCGCGACCTCAAACCGGCCAACGTCCTGTTCGACCACGACGGCCGGCCCTACCTCAGCGACTTCGGTGTGGCCAGCCTCCGCGATGCCACGTCGGGACTCACCACGACGGGGCTGATCCTGGGCACGCCGGAGTTCATGGCCCCCGAGCAGGCACGCGGCGAGCGGGTCTCGGCCGCCAGCGACGTCTTCTCCCTCGGTGCGACCTTGCTCTACGCCGCGACCGGCGAGCCCCCGTACGGCCGGGGCGATCCCGCTGTGCTCGTCCAGCGTGCGGCCAAAGGTCGCCTCGTTCCGTGGCCCAGCGGGCTCGATCCCTCCGTGCGCCGGCGCCTGGCCCCGCTCCTCCGCCGCGACCGGGACCGTCGCCCGACCGCCGCCGCCGCGGCCGGCGGCCCCGAGGGCACCCGCTTGCTGCCGCCTCGACCGCTCCCGCGGGCGCCGGCGCGCCCGGGCGGTCCGCCCTCGAGTCGGGCCGTGCGCGCTTCCGTGGCGGCCGTAGCCGTGCTCCTCGTGGTCGCGCTGGTCGCGCTCGTCGTGGTGGGTCGGCACGACAGACCCGTGGACGCGTCGACTGGTCTGCCGACGAGCACGGTCACCTCCGTCGCGTGCCACGACCTGCCCTACCAACCGTGCGGGCGACCCGCCGCGCCGTTCACCGACGGCACCGGCTGCGTCGAGAACCACGCCGACTACGACGGGGACAAGTCGAACGGCTGCGAGGCCGCCCCGGACACGCTGGACGGAACCTCGCTCGGTTCGCGACTGGTTGCCAACCTGGTCCCGACCGACGATGTCGACCGCTACCCGTTCCACGTCGACGACCACTTTCACCTCACCTGCGACGGCACGCTCGTCGTCGCGCTCACGGGCCCGGCCGGCGCGAGCGTGCGGCTCGAGGTGCTGCAGGGGACGACCCTGCTCGGGCAGGCGGTGAGCGCGAACGGCGCCCCGACGCGGGTGTCGCTCGTCGAACCGAGCTGCCTCGAGGACGACAGCACCGATCTCGTCGCGCGCGTGTCGTGGGTGGGCGACGCCCGCTCGGCGGCCGGGTACACCCTCACCCGAACCGGCTCGTACTGACCCGCGGCATCTGCCGGCCGGCCAGATCGGCACCTGGTCGCCGCCGTGGGGGCCGATGCGGTCGAACTAGGGTCCGGCCATGACCACGGCCATCCCCCTCGGGGTCACCTTCGCCAGCTTCATGAACCTCGGACTCGGCGCCGGCATCGAGGCGGCCCAGTGGGCCGAGGACCTCGGCTACGGCTCGTTCTGGACGGCCGAGACCGTCGGACCCGAAGCGTTCGCCACGCTCGCCGCGGTGGGCGCGGCGGCGCCCTCCCTCGACCTCGGCACCGGCGTGCTCGCGCTGCAGCTGCGCACACCACCTCTCGCCGCCATGGCGGCGGCCACTCTGCAGGCGCTGCACCCCGACCGCGACATCCTGCTCGGCGTGGGCATCTCGTCGCCGGTCGTCACCAGCCAGTGGCACGGCGCCCCCTACGGTGACCGACCGCTCGCCCGGGTCCGCGAGTACCTCACGCTCGTGCGCGAGTGCCTGTCGGGCGAGGCCGTGTCGTTCAGCGGCGACTTCTACGAGGTGCGCCGATTCCGGCTCGGCATCCGGCTCGGCGAGAAGCGCCCCAAGCTCGTCCTCGGCGCACTCAACCCGGCCATGCTGCGTCTCGGCGGCGAGCTGGCCGACGGCGTGCTGCTCAACTACCTGCCGGCCTCACACATCCCGTGGTCGGTCGAGCGCATCCGTGAGGGCGGCGACGCGACCGTGTTCGGCTACGTGCACGTCGGCGTGTGCGAGCGCGAGGACGGCATCGACTACGCCCGTCGCGACCTGTTCTCCTACGCCGTCGTGGATTCCTACGCCCGCAACTTCGAGCGCGCCGGCTTCACCGACGAGGTCGCCGAGGTGCGGGAGCGCCACGCGGCCAAGGACCGCGAAGGTGCCCTCGCCGCGGTCTCGGACCGCATGGTCGACGCCATCGACGTGATGGGCGACGAAGCCCATGTGGCCGCGACGGTGCGCGCCTACCTCGACGCGGGGGTGCAGGTGCCGGTGGTGATGCCGCTGCCGTGGGGGAGCGACCGGCTCGGCGTGGTGCGGCAGACCCTCGAGGCCGCAGCGGCGGCGGCCGAGATGTCACACCCCGGGGCGTAGCATCGGGTCATGGAGCTCACCGAAAAGGTCGTCGTCGTCACGGGTGGTGCACGAGGCATCGGCGAGGCCTTGGCCCACCGGTTCGCCGCCGAGGGGGCCCACGTCGCCGTCGTCGATCGTGATGCCGACGGGGCCCGGGCCGTCGGTGAGGCCGTCGGCGGGCCGGGGCTGTGCGCGAACGTGGCGGTCGAGGCCGAGATCGTCGGGGTGTGCGAGCAGGTCGAGGCCGAGCTCGGTCCGATCGACCTGTTCTGCTCCAACGCCGGCATCCTCTCCATCGGTGGGGTCGAGGTGCCCGACGACGAGTGGCGCCGCATCATCGACGTCAACGTGATGGCGCACCTGTACGCCGCCCGCCACCTCGTTCCGCGCATGATCGAGCGGGGCGGCGGCTACCTGCTCAACACCGCCTCGGCCGCCGGCCTGCTCACCCAGATCGGCTCGGCGCCCTACACCGTCACCAAGCACGCGGCCGTCGCGCTCGCCGAGTGGCTGTCGATCACCTACGGCGACGCCGGGGTCAAGGTGTCGGTGCTGTGCCCGCAGGCGGTCGACACCGCGATGATCGCGGGCATCGACGGCGGCGGAGTGGCCGGCGTCGACGGCGTGCTCTCGCCCGGGGCGGTGGCCGAGGCGGCTGTCGACGGCCTCGCCGCCGAGCGCTTCTGGATCCTGCCCCACGCCGAGGTGGCCGAGTACGTGCAGCGCAAAGCTGCCGACCCCGACCGGTGGCTCGCCGGCATGCGTCGCCTGCAGGCCCGCTTCGACGGGGTCGGCTGAGGCACCCACGATGGCGCGCCGCCCATCCCCCGCCGACTCGACCCCGGTCGCGGTCCAACCCGAGTTGGCCCGGCTCGGCCTTGCCCCCGGCGACCGGGTCCGATTCCGGCGACGCGAGGGCGAGCGCTGGAAAGAGGCGACCGTCGAGCGTCGCGAGCGCGATGGCAGCATCGGGCTCCGAGATGCCCGCGGCGCGGCACGCGCCATCGAGATCGACCGCATCGAGGTGCGGGGCACCGGCCCGCGCGGCGGCATCGTGTGGGAGCCGCTGCCCGAGCGGGCCGCCCGCACCGAACAGATGAAGCTGCTCTAGGCGACGACGTGGACCGGCCCACTGTCGACGTGTACGAGCGTCGCGCCGTCGAGTGGGTGTCCAGACGTCAGCCGGTCGACCTCGAGCCGGCCGAGCAGTTCGCAGCCTGGGCCGGCCCACGACGGGCCGGCGGGGCCCTCGTCGATCTCGGCTGTGGTCCCGGGTGGCACAGCGCGTCGTTGGGTGCCGGGCCGGTCGTGGCCATCGATGCGGCACAGGCCATGCTCGACGAGGTACCGAGGTTCGCCCCGGCCGCCCTCCGGGTGCGGGCGGACCTGGCCCACCTGCCCGTGCGCCCGGGATCGCTCGGCGCGGCCTTCGCGAGCAAGAGCTACGTCCACCTCGCCCGAGCCGAGGTCCCACTGGCCCTCGCCGAGCTGCACCGGTCGCTCGCCGTCGGGTCGCCGGCCGAGATCACCGTGTTCCCCGGCCGACTCGAGCACGGCGCCCTTCCCGACGACGACTTCCCCGGTCGGCGGTTCTCCACCTGGGACGAGACGCTGCTGCGCGACGTGGTCGAGGGTGCCGGTTTCGCCCTCGACGATCTCCGTCACGAGCCACCCCGCGGCAAGGGGGAGGGCACGTTCCGTGTGCGGGCCACGCGGGCCCGCACGCTGGCCGACACCGTCGGCCCGGCCATGCGGCTGCTGGTGGTGGGCCTCAACCCAAGCGTCTACGCCGCGGACGCCGGTGTCGGCTTCGCCCGCCCCGGCAACCGGTTCTGGCCCGCTGCGCTCGCGGCCGGACTCGTCGACCGCGACCGCGACCCGTGGCACGCGCTACGGGTGAACGGTGTGGGCATGACCGATCTGGTCAAGCGGGCCACGGCCCGCGCCGACGAGTTGTCGACCGACGAGTACCGCCACGGTGTGGAGCGACTCGGTCGCCTCATCGCATGGCTCCGGCCCCGGGTGCTGTGCGTGGTCGGTCTGGCCGGGTGGCGGGCCGCGGTCGACCGTCGGGCCCGGCCGGGCCGCCAAGCCCGCACCCTCGCCGGCGTGCCAGTGTATCTCGTCGGCTCCACCAGCGGCCTCAACGCCCACCACGACCTGACCGCCATCACCGCCGGGTTCCGCGCCGCCCTCGACATCGCGGACGCACCGCGGGAACCGTGACATCGGTGCGCCACTTGTCACACCAAGTAGCGCGTGCCAACATGACTGGTGCACGTCAGATCGGTCCAAGCAATGGTCGACCTGGCGGCATCCCTGGGGGGAGTCGTCGCGAGAAGCGGTCAGTCCGCCACTCCGGCGGTCACCTCATCCGCAGCACTCGCGGATGAGGTGACCGCCCGGCTTGGCAAGCATCTCGCCCGATGGTTCCCCCTACGGCAGCACCAGCGACGTCCGAGCCATCAACCCGCCGTCCCTACCGGTGCCGGCACCGAAAAATACAGGCGGCCCCCGCCG
>Ga0209048_10000605_pt1 | contig 37997 bp, 34 predicted proteins | sample FrelakmetCRP12CR_FD_187146 | JGI IMG/M metagenome (GOLD analysis project Ga0209048, IMG submission 187146) | Freshwater lake sediment microbial communities from the University of Notre Dame, USA, for methane emissions studies - CRP12 CR (SPAdes)... | ecosystem: Environmental > Aquatic >...
TCGAATAGACCAAGGTTAGTAGGCGCTATCGCGGCAAGCTAGTGGAATTGGCTCCCCGACCAGGGCTCGAACCTGGGACCTGCGGATTAACAGTCCGTCGCTCTACCAACTGAGCTATCAGGGAACAGCCGGTTATTTTAGCGTGCCGGTCCGCGCTGGGTCAATGCGAACACCGGGCTCGTCCAGCCGCACAACAGGCGCCGGCGGACTCAAGTGCGGGGCCGCCAGCCGCAGGTAGTGGAACATCGACCAAAGCGTCAGGATCGCCGCAACCCACAGTGCCGTCGTCCCCAGCCAGATCGTGCTGATTCCGGGGATCAGGGGCTGGTAGAGCAGCAGCGCGACGATCGCCGTGATCTGCGCGCCCGTCTTGACCTTGCCGACGAACGCCACCGCGACGCTCTTCGACTGCCCCAGTTGCGCCATCCATTCGCGCAGCGCCGATATTGCGATCTCGCGGCCGATGATGATGATCGCGAGCCACGCCTCGGCGCGGTCGAGCCAAACGAGCACGATCAGTGCGGCGGCAACCATCAGCTTGTCGGCGACCGGGTCGAGAAACGCGCCGAAGGCCGAGGTCTGTCCCAGCTTGCGCGCGAGGTAGCCGTCGGCCCAGTCGGTGATCGCCGCGAGCGTGAACACGCACATCGCCAGCCAGTTCTTCGCCGGCATCGACAGCCACGCCGCAGGCAGGTAGTAGACGCCGACGAACACCGGGATCAGGACGATCCGCAGCCAGGTGAGCGAGTTGGGCAGGTTGAACGTCATGCGGCGATGGCAATCAGCGCGGATGCTGTGCACATTCTACCGCGCCGCCCTTTACCGTGCCTTCAATCACTCGGCGCGCGCTAGTGCAATTCCCCAAAAATCCGTTCGGCCAGCGCCCGGCTGATGCCCGGCACCCGCGCCAGATCGTCGACACTGGCGGCATGCACGCCCTTAAGGCCGCCGAAGTGCGCCAGCAGCGCCTTGCGCCGGGCCGCACCGATCCCGCCGATCGCCTGCAGCGACGACGTCGTACGCGCCTTGCCGCGCCGCGCGCGGTGGCCTTGGATCGCGAAGCGATGCGCCTCGTCGCGAATCTGTTGCAACAGGTGCAGTCCGGGATGGTCGGGCGGCAGCGTGAGTGGCGCCGCGCGGTCGGGAAATACGATTTCCTCCAGCCCCGGCTTGCGCTCCGGACCCTTGGCGATGCCGATCAGCCGGGCGCTGTGCAGCCCCTGCTCCGCCAGCACCTCGGCGGCGACGCCTACCTGCCCCCTGCCGCCATCCATCACGAACAGGTCCGGCGCTGGATATTCGCCGGCGACGATGCGCGCGACGCGGCGCGACAGCGCCTCGCGCATCGCGGCGTAATCGTCGCCGCCGGTTGCCGGCTTGACGTTGAAGCGACGGTACTCACTCGTTTGCATCGCCAGGCGGTCGAAGATGACGCAACTCGCCACCGCCGCCTCGCCCATGGTGTGGCTGACGTCGAAACATTCGATGCGCTGCACCGACGTCGCCAGCCCCAACGCTTCCTGCAGCGCGGCCAGCCGATCTTCCTGCGTGGTCTTCTGCGCGAGCTTCTGTCCGATCGCGAGCTCGGCGTTCTGCGTCGCCATCGTCACCCACACGCGACGTTCGCCGCCCGGGTTCGTGACGAGCTGCACCTTGTACGTCGACTGCTCCGACAGCACCTCCACCAGCACCGGATCGTCGCCACCCTGTTCGGCGATGATCGTCGGCGGCGCGGCGTGATCCAGGTAATGCTGCATCAGGAACGCCGGCACGACTTCGTCGAGCGTGGCGCCGTCGGCATGCTGGGGGAAGAACGTGCGGTCGCCAACATGGCGCCCACCGCGAATCATGACCAGGTTCACCGCGGTGAGCCCCTGCGCGGTCACGCCGGCGACGACGTCGATGTCGCCGGCGGTCGCGCTCTCGACGAATTGCCGCGACTGCAGCTGCGTCAGGCGCGCGATCTTGTCGCGCAGCCGCGCGGCGCGCTCGAAGGCGAGCGTCGCCGCCGCCTCCTCCATCTGCCGCTGCAGCGCCTCGACGACCTCGTTCGCCTTGCCCTGCAAGAACAGCGTCGCCTCGCTCACGTCCTGCTGGTAGTCGGCCTCGGGGATCAGTCCCACACACGGACCGGTGCAACGCTGGATCTGGTGCAGCATGCAGGGTCGCGAGCGGTTGGCAAAGACGCTGTTCTCGCAGGTGCGCAGCTGGAAAACCTTCTGCAGCATCGCCATGCCTTCGCGCACCGCGCCGGCGCTCGGGAACGGGCCGAAATAGCGATGCGGCTTGTCTAGCTTGCCGCGGTGGAAGCGCAACTGCGGGAAACGCTCTCCGGTCAGGCATACGTACGGATAGCTCTTGTCGTCGCGGAAGAGCACGTTGTAGCGCGGCTGATGCGCCTTGATCAGGTTGTTCTCGAGCAGCAGCGCTTCGCCTTCGGAGCGCGTCACTGTCGTTTCGACGCACGCGACCTGCGCCACCATCAGCGTGGTCCGCGGGTGATGGTCGGACTTCTGGAAGTAGCTCGACACGCGCTTCTTCAGGTCGCGCGCCTTGCCGACGTACAAGGTCTCGCCCGCGGCGTCCTGCATGCGGTAGACCCCTGGTCGGTTCGGCAGCGACGCGAGCAGTTCGCGCGCGTCGAAGGGCGCGGCGCTGCCGGTCTCGCGAGGGGCAGATTCGGTCATGTCAGCTCGCCTGCTCCGCGGGCGTACGCGGCAGGTAATGCGCGATCGCTTCGAACACCTGCTCGAACATGGCGCTCGTCAGGCGCCGCGTGTTGGTGTTGTAGCGGCTGCAGTGGTAGCTGTCGAACAGCCGCAGGCCGGGCGACAACGCATGCTCGGCGCCGTGCGCGAAAGGATGGTCTCTGGCAGCCTGGCCGAGCGCGCGCAGGGTGGCATGATGCGCGATGCGGCCCAGCGCGAGGATCGCCGCGGTAGCCGGCAGAGTCGCGAATTCCGCAACGAGGTAGGCGTTGCAGGTCCTGATTTCGACCGGCAGCGGTTTGTTCCCGGGCGGCAGGCATTTCACCGCGTTGGTGACGCGGGCGTCGACCAGGCGCAGCGCGTCGGTCGCGCCGGTCGAGATCGCCTGAGTTGCAAAGCCGAACTTGTGCAGCGTCGCGTACAACAATATGCCGGCATGGTCGCCTGTGAAGGGCCGGCCGGTGGCGTTCGCCCCGTGCATGCCCGGCGCCAAGCCGACGATGACCAGCGCTGCGCGCGCGGCACCGAACGGCGGCACGGGCCGACAGAAATAGCCGGGGTGTTCGCTGCGCACGTCGTCGAGAAAGCGCGTGAGGCGCGGGCAGCGGTGGCAGCCCGCATCGTATATCTTGCCAGGAGGTGCCGCGGCGTCGCGGCGGGATGCTTCGTTCATGTAAAATGGCGCGTTTTGCTCGCGCTCCGCTGTCCCCATCGCCGCAAGACAGGCGGGCCGGCGGCGAATTCGATCTTAGCATGTCGTTGCGCAGGTCTTCTTGTCATGCTCCCCCCCGAAACACGCATTGAAGTGCGCTCCCGGATGCCGGCCAGGCGCAACGGCAAGCCGCCGCTTCTGTTCGTGCACGGGGGCTACTGCGACGCCTGGTGCTGGGACCCGTTTTTCCTGCCGTGGTTCGCCGCGCGCGGCTACGCCGCGCACGCGCTGTCGCTGCGCGGCCACGGCAAGAGCGGCGGACGCGAATCGCTGTTCGTCGCCGGGCTCGACGACTACGTCGCCGACGTCGAGCACGTTGTCGCCGCGCTGCCCTCGCCGCCGGTGCTGATCGGCCATTCGATGGGCGCGGCGGTGATCGAACGCCTCATGACGACGCGCCCGATTCGCGCCGCCGTGCTGGTCGCGCCGATTCCACCGGGAGGGCTCGCTCCCGTCGCCAGCCGGCTGCTGATCTGGCAACCGGAATACCTGATCAACATGCAGCGCATGGACGCGCCGCACCTGGCGGGCGACGTGATGTCGGCATTGCGTCCCATGTATTTCAGCGACACGGTGGCCCCCGACATTCTCGCCGAAGCGATGGCGCGCTTGACCATCGAGTCACCGCGCGCGCTGTTCGATCTCACGCTGCGCCTTCACGACGGCGATCCCGTCGCGCCGACGCAGATCCTGGTGCTGGGCGCGCGCGACGACCGCATCGCAACGCCCAGCGACGTCAGGGCGACGGCCTCGCGCCACGGCATCGTGCCGACGATTCTCCCCGGGCTGGCGCACATGATGATGCTCGAGCGCGAATGGGAGACGGCAGCGCAACCGATCGCGGATTGGCTCGCCAAGCTGAAATAGGATCGCATTCGCCCTGCGCTCCGCGGGACATACGCGCACGCACACTCAAGATTGCCGCGCGGCCGCGGTCGCCGTGCAACCGATCGGTCGGGGGCAGGCCGGTCCGGGCGTGGGCGCCTAGTGCCGCGTCCTGGTGAAGGCGGCGAACTCGAGGGGCGGCAGCGCCTTGCTGAACCAGAATCCCTGGAAGCAGTGGCAGCCATGCAGATCGAGAAACTCGAGTTGCGCCGCGGTGCCCACGCCCTCGGCGACGACGCGCAGGCCCAGGCCGCGCGCCAGCGCGATGATCGCTTCGGTGATCGCCGCATCGCCCGGGTCTGTCTCGAGGTCGGCGATGAACGAAATGTCGATCTTCAGCGTGTCGATCGGGAAGTGCTTCAGGTGCGACAGGCTCGAGTATCCCGTGCCGAAGTCGTCGATGGCTACCGAGAATCCTTCTTCGCGCAATTGCTCGAGCACCTTGCGGATCGAATCGAGGTCGTGCAGGAGGCTTGATTCGGTGACTTCCAGCTCGATCCAGTCCGGCTGGCAACCGGCAGCCTTCACGATCTCGGAAATGCGGTTCGCCAGGTCGTCGCGGTAGAACTGGCGCCCCGACAGATTGACCGAGACCTTCATCGGCATCCCGGCCTGCCGCCATGCGACGCATTGCTCGGCCGCAGTGCGCAGCACCCAGTCGCCGAGGATGTGGATCAGGCCGGATTCCTCGGCCAGCGGTATGAACACCTGCGGCGCGATGTCGCCGTGTTCCTCGTCGTGCCAGCGCAGCAGCGCCTCCGCGCCGATGATCGCGTTGTCGTTGATGCGCACGACCGGCTGGTAATGCAGCCGCAGCGTGCCTTCCTTGACGGCGGTCCGCAACGCGGCTTCCAGGGTGTGCTGCTTGAGGCGGTGCTGCGCGAGGTTGGCGTCGAAGAACTGGTAGGTATTGCGGCCGAGCTCCTTCGAGCGATACATCGCCACGTCGGCGTGCTTGAGCAGGCCTTCGGGATCGTCGCTGTCGTCGGGATAGATCGCGATGCCGATCGACGAGGTCACGTAGATATCGTGCTCCTCGATCTCGAAGGGTTGCGCGATCGCCTCCTGCAGCTTCTGCGCCACCCGGTTGAGCACCGCGGCGTCGTCGAAGTCCTCCACGATGACCATGAATTCGTCGCCACCGAGCCGCGCCAGCAGGTCGGTCTCGCGCAACGCCTCGGACAACGACGCCGTCACGCGCTTGAGCAGCTCGTCGCCGATGCGATGGCCGAGCGTGTCGTTGACGTTCTTGAAGCGGTCGAGATCGATGAACAGCACGCCGACGCGCCGCCCGCTGCGCTTGGCCTGCGCGATCGCCTGCCCGAGCCGCTCCTGCAGCAGCAGCCGGTTCGGCAGCCCGGTCAGCGCATCACGCGTGGCCAGGTACTGCAGCCGCTCCTCGGCCTGGATCCGCGAGCTCACGTCCTGGACGAACGACAGGATCGACACGATGCTCCCGTGCTCGTCGAGCAGGCACGAGTGGTACCACTCGCACCAGATCGTCTCGGCGTCCTTGCGGTAGTTGCGATTGAGGCCCGTGGCGCGCGGCTCCTCGCCGGACATCAGCTTGTTGATCAGCGTCACGACCTGGTCGCGGTCGGCTTCGTGCGTGAGCTGGCTGCCGGTGATCGGCATGCCCAGTACTTCCTCGGCGCGCCAGCCGAAGATGTTCTCGGCCTGCGGCGACCAGCGCACGAGCCGGAAATCGCGATCCCATTCCAACACCGCCAGCGGCGTGTTGTTGATGTGCGACGACAGCATCCAGTTGGCGCGGCGCAGCGCTTCCTCGTTGCGCTTCTGGTCGTGGATGTCGGTGTGCACCGCGTAGATGCCGATGACGTTGCCCTCGGCATCGCGGTTCGGCGCGTAGTGGATCGATTCCCAGCGCTGCTCGCCGTTGGGCTGGAGCAGCAACTGTTCGGTCGATACCGTTTCGCCGGCGAAGACGCGCGCGATGAGCGGCGCGAGCTGCCGCGCGCGCCCGTCACCGAAGACGTCGCCCGTGCTGCGCCCGGTGAGATCCTTGCGGCTTTCCGACAGCCACTCCTCGTTGTGGCGGTTGACGAAGCGGAAGCGCGACTCGCGGTCGATGTACGCCACGCGCGCCGGCACGTTGTCCATGATCAGGCGCAGTTCCGCCTCGCTGGCGCGCAACGCTTCCTGCGCCTGCTTCAGGCCATGGATGTCGTTCATCAGCACGAATGCACCGTGCACTTCGCCAGTCGGTCCCCTGTCCGGAACGACGCGGATCGTCATCCAGCGGCGCGCGCCGCCAGCGCCGGGCACCAGGCGATCGAATGCAGTCGACTCGCCTTCGAGCGCACGGGTCAGCATCGCCTGCGCGCTGGCGTAGATGCCATGCCCGACGACGTCGCGCAGACGCAGGCTCGCGACCTGCTCCGCGGTCAGGCCGAAATACTGCAGGAAGGTGCGGTTGACGTACTGGCAGCGCTCGTCGTGGTCGATGTACGCCACCGGCGCCGGCACGCCGTCCATGATCGCGCGCAGCTGCGACTCGCGCGCGGCCAGCGCGTCCTGCGCGACCTTGAGGTCGGTGATGTCGTGGCCGACGATGTAATAGCCCTTGATCGTCGCGTCGAAGTGCGTGTCCGGGACGATCTTGTTGCGCAGCCAGCGAACGCGGCCGTTCACGTCCTCGGCCTCGCGCTCGAAGGTGACGTCTTCACCGCGGGCGGCGCGATCGATGTACGGCTGCTGGAATTCGTAGGTCTCGGGTCCCAGCACTTCCTGTACCGACTTGCCGATCACCCATTCTCGATCGAGGCCGACCAGCCGCAGGAACGCGTCGTTGACGAACGTGTACCTGCGGTCGGTGTCGACGTACACGACCGGTTCGGGAATGTTGTCGGTGAACAGCCGCAGCTGCTCCTCGCGCGTGGCCAGCGCCTGCTCGGTGAGCTTGAGGTCGTGGATGTCGTACTCGGTGCAATACAGCCCCCGTACCCTGCCGGTGGCGTCGAGGTCGGGCGCGATGCGGCCGTGCATCCAGCGCCGCTGCCCGTCGGCGCTCACCCCGATGCGCTCGTAGTCGACGTTCTCGCCGTCCTGCGCGCGCTTGATGATCGGGCGCAGGAACGAATTGACTTCGCGCGGCATCACCTCGTAGGGCGTCTTGCCGTAGATCTGGTCCTGGGGGCGGCACGCCCAGTTGGCGAAAGCCTGGTTGACGAAGGTGTACTTGAGGTTCTTGTCGAGATACGCGATCGGCCCAGGGATATTGTCGGCGAACAGGCGCAGCTGCCCTTCCTGCGACTTGAGTGCCTCGCGAATGCGGATATCGTCCTCGATATCGTTGATCACCGCGAAGGCGCCGCCGATCTTGCCGCCCGCCTCGCGGTCCGGGAACAACGTGAACCGCGCCCAGCGCAGTTCGCCGGCCGCGGGCCGCTCGCGCCGCTCGTAGCTCACCGTCGCGCCGGCAAACGCGCGCTCGACGTAGCCCTGCATCTCGGCCAGCGCGTCGGGCGCGACGAAGTTCTTCAAGGGCTGGCCCAGGATATCGTCGATCGGTATGCCGATGTAGTCGCCGTACGGCTTGTTGGCGAAGCGCAAGCGCAGCGTGCGGTCGAAATAGAAGATCGGCAGGCCGACGCTGTCGGTGACGATGCGCAGCCGGTGCTCGCGCTCGCCGGCTTCGAGTTCGAGCCGCTTGATGTTGTCGACGTCGGTATAGGTGGCGAGCACGCCGCGCACGTCGCCGCGCGGACCACGGTCGGCGTAGTAATCGACGCGGATCCAGAAGGCGTTGCGCTTGACCGAGGAGAGCTGGCGTTCGAAGCTGACGCGCTCGCCCGACAGCGCGGCCTCGAGGTACGCGCGGTAGAGCTGGTAGAGTTCGCGGCCCTCGACCTCGATGGCCTCGCGCCCGATCACGTCGGCCTGCGGCTTGCCGGTCCAGTCGAGGAAGGCGCGATTGACGAATCGGTAGCGCTGGTAGGCGTCGATGTAGCAGATCGGCAGGCCGAGCGCGTTCAGCTTGCGCTGCGAGAGCGCCAGCATGGCTTCCCGTTCCAGGCCCTCGCCCACGGTTTCGAGCGTCGGGTGGTCCAGGCGTGTCAGTGATCGAGGCAGCGCCATACGGCCATATTTGCGCCCCGCAGGCCCACGTGGGCTACGAGCAGCGCGGTCAGTCTAAGGGTCGCGTCGGGGTCTGACAAGCAAGGATCGGGCCTGTGGTGTTCAATTCGGAAACGAGGGGCGAAATGTCGTAAGGGCGCGATTCCATTGGTTTGGCCATGCCTGCACGCTACAATCAGCGTCACAAAAACACGCCGGGCGGCAACCGTCCCTGCCCGTCTCCCAGCCCAGGAGCCCGCTTTGCCGCAAATCCCCCGCCGTATCGTCCTTGCCTCGTGCCTGCTGGCGCTGGCCACGCTGTCCGGCCTGGGGCACGCCGCCGTCGCCGAGCCACCGGCCATCGGCGCCATCCCCATCGATTTCATCCTCTTCGCGGTGATGCTGGCCGGCGTCGCACTCTTCCACCGTCACACGCTGGCGATCGCCGGCGGTGGACTGATCGTCATTTCGATCTTCAAGATCGCCGCCTCCCCCTTCCCCGAAGGTCCCGGCATCACCGGCTTCGCCGCCCACCTCGGTCACGAATGGGTGCTGCTCAGCAACCTGCTCGGACTGCTGCTCGGCTTCGCCCTGCTGTCGAAACACTTCGAAGCCAGCCATGTTCCAGAATGGCTGCCGACGTGGCTGCCGGACGACTGGAAGGGCGCGCTGGTGCTGCTGATCATGATTTTCGTGCTGTCGTCCTTCCTCGACAACATTGCCGCCGCGCTGATCGGCGGCACGATCGCGCGGGCGGTGTTCCGCGGCAAGGTGCATATCGGCTACCTGGCGGCGATCGTCGCGGCATCGAACGCCGGCGGCTCCGGCAGCGTCGTCGGCGACACCACGACCACCATGATGTGGATCGACGGCGTGCACCCGTTGCAGGTGCTCGAGGCGTACATCGCCGCCGGTACCGCGATGCTCGTCTTCGGTGTTCCGGCATCGTTGCAGCAACAGCGCTATTCGCCGATCGTCAAGGATGCGCCAGCCGGCATCGTGATCGACTGGACGCGCGTCGCCATCGTCGCGCTGATCCTGGTCACCGCCATCCTGGTCAACGTTTTCGTCAACGTTCGATTTAACGAACTGTCCGACCGGTTCCCGTTCATCGGTGCGTCGGTATGGGTCGTGCTGCTGCTGTGCGCGCCGCTGCGTCAGCCCGCCTGGAGCGAATTGCCCGGCGCGCTGAAAGGGTCCATCTTCCTGCTGTCGCTGGTGCTCGCCGCGTCGATGATGCCGGTGCACAAGCTGCCCCTGGCATCGTGGCAGACCGCGATGGGGCTGGGCTTCGTGTCCGCGGTCTTCGACAACATACCGCTGACCGCGCTGGCGCTCAAGCAGGGCGGCTACGACTGGGGCTATGTCGCGTATGCGGTCGGCTTCGGCGGCTCGATGGTCTGGTTCGGTTCGTCCGCCGGCGTGGCGCTGACCAACATGTATCCCGACGGCAAGAATGCGATCGCATGGGTGCGCGGCGGCTGGCATGTGATCATGGCGTACGTGATCGGCTTCATGGTGATGCTCGCCGTGCAGGGCTGGGTGCCGCAAGCCAAGCACCTCGCGCCCGGTGCCAAGGCTTCGGTGTCCGTCCGCCTACCGGTCGCTTTCCCGAAGGCAGCGGCTTCCGCCGCGGCATGACGCGCGTCGGGCGGTTGATCGGACGAGTCGCCGCGGCGCTGCTGCTGGCCGCCTGGGCCCAAAGCGCCGCCGCCGCACCTGGCGCCTTCAACGGCGCGGAATTATCGCTCGCCTGGGCGATCCCGTTCACGGGCCTGCTGCTTTCCCTGGCGCTCTGGCCGATCTTCGCCGCCGACTTCTGGCACCGCCACTTCGGCAAGATCACCGCGGCGTGGACGGCCAGCTTCCTGATCCCTTTCGCGCTCAGTTTTGGCACCAGCGAGACCTGGCACCAGGTCGTCCATGTGCTGCTGCTCGAATACCTTCCGTTCGTCATCCTGCTGTTCGCGCTGTACACGATTGCCGGGGGAATCGCCCTGCGCGGCACGCTGGTCGGCTCGCCCGCGCTCAATTCCGGCATCCTGGCGATCGGCACGCTGCTGGCGAGCCTCATGGGCACGACCGGCGCAGCGATGCTCCTCATCCGCCCGCTGCTGCGTGCCAATGAAGCGCGCGCACACAAGGTCCACGTCGTCGTGTTCTTCATCATCCTCGTCGGCAACGTCGGCGGCGCGCTCTCGCCACTCGGCGATCCGCCGCTGTTCATCGGCTTTCTCAAGGGCGTCGACTTCTTCTGGACGACCCGCGAACTGGCGCTGCCGACATTCCTGCTCGCCGGTACGCTGCTGGCGGTGTTCTACGCGCTCGACAGCTGGTTCTGGCGCCGCGAGCAGGTGCCCCCGCCGGCGGTCCGCGAACCGCTGGCGATCGACGGCGCCTTCAACTTCCTGCTCATCGCCGGCGTGGTGGGAGAAGTGCTGCTCTCCGGCCTGTGGAAACCAAACATTTCATTCGACGTCGCCGGCACGCCGCTCGAGCTGCAGAACCTGACGCGCGAAGTCGCGCTCGTCGCCCTTGCGCTGCTGTCGTTGTGGCTCACGCCGCGCGCGGTGCGCGTGGCCAACGCGTTCAACTGGGCACCGATCGCCGAAGTTGCGAAGCTTTTCGCCGGTATCTTCCTGACCATCATTCCGGTGATCGTGGTGCTTCAGGCCGGACACCGGGGAGCGCTGTACGAATTGGTCGATCTGGTGACCGACCCCGCCACCGGTGCACCGCACCACATCATGTACCTGTGGGTCGCGGGACTGCTGTCGGCGTTTCTCGACAACGCGCCGACGTACCTCGTGTTCTTCAATCTTGCGGGGGGCGACGCTGCGGCGCTTATGGGCCCCCTGAAGCCGACGCTGACCATGATCTCGGCCGGTGCCGTCTATTTCGGCGCCCTGACCTATGTCGGCAATGCGCCGAATTTCATGATCAAGGCGATCGCCGAGGAGCGCGGCGTTTCGATGCCGAGCTTTTTCGCGTACCTGGCCTACGCCGCGATCATTCTGACGCCGCTGTTCGTAGGCATCAGCCTGCTGTATCGCTGAGCACCGCGGCCGGCGCGCACTGCGCTGCGCCGAGTCCTATGCGGGCGCCTGCAACACCAGGATGTGCACCCGGTACGGCCCGTGCGCGCCGAGAACGATCGTCTGCTCGATGTCGCCGGTGCGCGACGGACCGGAGATGAAATTGATCGCGCGTGGTACCTGGCGGCGTTCGCGCCGGATCAGCGCGATAGCCTCTTCCATGCCGGCGACGATGCGTTCGGCGCGGACCACCGCAATATGTGTATCGGGCAGCAGCGTCGTCGCGGTGGGTGTATCCGCAGCGGAGAGCATCACCAGCGTGCCGGTTTCCGCAACGGCGCAAAAGGCGCCGGTGATCCCGAGTCGATCGTCGCCCACGGTCGGCCGCACGTCGATGGTCAGGCCGGCGCCCGCCCAGTCGAGATCGCCGAATTCCGGCCAGCAGACGCCGCTGTGCGACTTCTGCGCCGCCAGCAGGGCGGGCAGGTCGAGCGCGTCGACATAGCGCATAACCGCTGCGGGAATATCGCGCCGATCGGCGATTGCCTCGACGCTGCTTTCCATGTCGGTCGCGCGCTGGAGGAAGCGGGCGACCAGGTCGGCCTGGATGCACGGGCGCGGCCCCTGCGCATGCGCCGCGATGTAGGCTTCGGCCTCGGCAACTGCCCCTGCATCGCGGCCGGCCTTGCCCAGCGCCGCACGCACACGGCCGAGAATCGCTGCGCGTCCCGAATTCATCGCCGGTTCTTCGCGATGAACGCCGCGATACGCTCGATCCCGGTGCGAATGGCCGCCGGCAAAGTCGCGTAGGAAAAGCGGACGTGCTGCCCGTCGCCAGGCACTCGCCGGCCGAAGTGGATGTCGGCGAGCACCGCCACGCCGGCCTCGAGCAGCAGTCGCTTGCGCAGCTCCTCGGAATCCGCGCACCCGGTCAACTTGCACGCTTCGGTGACGTTCGGCCAAGCGTAGAACGCGCCGCCGGGGGTCTTGCAGGTCACCCCGGGAACCGCGTTGAGCAAGCCCACGATCAGGTCGCGGCGTTCGAGAAACGACGCGCGCATCGCCGCGGCGGGCTCCTGCGGTCCGTTGATCGCCTCGACCGCCGCCCACTGGCTGATCTGCGAGGCGCAGGAGTCGGTGTTGGTGATCCAGCGCGTGAACACCGGCGCCAGCGTCTTGTTGGCGATGTAGCCGATGCGCCAGCCGGTCATCGCCCAGGTCTTCGATGCGCCGTCGGAGACGATCGTGCGCTCGAGCATGCCGGGCAGCGCTGCCAGCGACGTGAATTCGCCGTCGTAGAGCAGCCGCGAATAGATCTCGTCGGCGTACACCCACACCTGTGGATGTTGCCGCAGTACCGCGGCGATCGCTTCCAGGTCCGCACGCCTGAGTATGCCGCCGGTGGGGTTCTGCGGCGTGTTGAGGATCAGCAGCCGCGTGTTGGGGGTGATGATCGCTTCGAGCTCGTGCGGGTCGAACGCGAAGTCGCGCGCCTCGCGCAGATAGATCGGTACCGGCATTGCGCCGTTGGCGAGGATCTGCGATTCATAGATTGGAAAACCGGGCACGGGGTAGATGACCTCGTCGCCTGCACCGTAGTCGGTCACCGACGCTATCGCGTAGGCGATGAAGGGCTTCGCGCCCGCGCCGACGACGACATGCTCGGGCGCAATGTCGAGCCCGCGACGCACCCCGAGGTCGCGCGCCGCCGCCGCGCGCAATTCGTCGATGCCCGCCGACGGCGTATAGCCGTGCTTGCCGGCGCGAATCGCGGCGATCGCGGCGTCCTGGATGTTCGCGGGCGTGGGAAAGTCGGGTTGGCCGATGCAGAACGACACGATGTCGCGACCCTGCCGCACCAGGGCATTGACCTCCGCCAGAACGACGAACGCGTTCTCGGTTCCCAGGCTCTCGCCACGGCGGCTGATGCGCGGCGCCGCCCTTTCGCGCGGCGTGTTCATGGTCCGCTCCGGCGCTTGGCGTAGAGGTCGCGGAAGGTGCGGCCGGGTGGCGCCGGCATGTCGCGGCCGTCGGTCCACCCGCTGCCCGGCGACAGGCTATGGATCATCCCCCTGCCGTCACCGAGCCAGCTCAGGACCCGCGCGCCGACGCGCATCGCCAGCGCATAGAGCCGCGGCCGTGACGCAAGCCACGCCCAGCCACGCACGCCCATGCGCTCGTACCACGGGCGCAGCGACCGCGCGAATTGCTGCTCGCGCAGCTTGCGCAGCAGGTCCGGCAAGGGAATCTTTACCGGGCACACGACACCGCACTGGTTACACAGCGTCGATGCCTGCGGCAGGTCGAGCGCGTTCTCCAGTCCGATGTACGAGGGCGTGAGCACCGAGCCGATCGGCCCGGGATACACCCAGCCGTAGGAGTGCCCTCCGATGTTCTGGTAGACGGGGCAGTGGTTCATGCACGCGCCGCAGCGGATGCAGCGCAGCGCTTCGCTGACCTCGCTCGCCAGCACTGTCGCGCGACCCGCGTCGACGAGGATGAAGTACATGTGCTCGGCGCCGTGGAACTCGCCTTCGCCCTTGTTGCCCGTGAGGATGTCGACGTAATTGGACGTCGACTGGCCGGTCGCCGAACGCGCCAGCAGGCGCAGCAGCGTCGCGACGTCCTCGAGCGTCGGCACGATCTTTTCAATGCCCGAGATCGCAACGTGCACCTTCGGCAGTGTCGTCGTCAGCGTCGCGTTGCCCTCGTTGGTCACCAGCACCACCGAGCCGGTTTCCGCGACGAAGAAATTGCCGCCCGAGATGCCCATGTCCGCGGTCAGGTAGTGGGCGCGCAGCACCTGCCGCGCCTCGAAACACAGGTCGGTGATCTCGGTCTTGCGCGGTGTTCCGTGCACCCTGGCGAACAGATCGGAGACTTCGTCCTTGCTCTTGTGCAGCGCCGGTCCGACGAGGTGCGACGGCGGCTCGTAATCGTTGATCTGCAGGATGTACTCGCCGAGGTCGGTCTCGACCACCTTGAGCCCCGCCGCCTCGATCGCCCGGTCCAGCGCCGACTCCTCGCTGACCATCGATTTCGACTTGATGATCTTGGCCACGCCGTGCCGGGCGGCGATTTCGAGCACATGGCGGTTGATGTCGGCGGGCGTTTCCGCCCAGAGCACGGTCGCGCCGCGCGCGGTGGCATTCTTCTCGAAGATCTCGAGCCAGACGTCGAGGTTGTCGAGTGCGCGCTGACGGATGCCCTTCGCGACGTCGCGCGTCCCCTCGAAGTCGTCGAGCTCGAACATCGCTTCGCGCCGCTTGCTAACGAACTTGCTGCGGAATTTCTGCAGGTTCTGCTGCAGCTGCGCATTGTCGAGGCCGTCGTGAGCGCGCTCCTTGAAATGCATCGACGCTACGTGCATTGCTGGCTCCCCCGATTCCGGCTTGGCGTCATGTGTCGAGTCCTGCGGCGATTTCGGCAATGTGCAGCACGCGCGTCTTGGTGTCGCCACGGCGGCGCAACCGGCCTTCGATGTTCAGGACGCAGCCGAGGTCGCCGAGGACGACGGTATCGGCGCCACTGTCGGCGATGTTCCGGCATTTGTTGTCGGCCATGCGCGCAGAAATCTCGCCGAACTTGATCGAGAACGTGCCGCCGAAACCGCAGCACGTTTCGCAGTCGGTCATCTCCCGGAGCTTCACGCCCGGCATCTTCTCGAGCAGTGCACGCGGCTGCTGCTTGACGCTCATTTCGCGCAATCCGGCACAGCAGTCGTGATAGGTCACCGTGCCCAGGTGCCGCCCGGGAACGCGGTCGATCCTGAGGACATTGACCAGGAAGTCGGTGAGCTCCCGGGTCCTGGCGCCGAGTGCGTTCGATCGTGCGAGCATCGCGGGATCGTCGCGAAACAGGTCGCCGTAATGCGTCCTGATCATGCCGCTGCACGAGCCCGAAGGCGCGACCAGGTAATCGCAGCCCTCGAACTCGCCGACGACCTTGGCCGCAAGGAGGGTGGCGCCGGCGCGGTCGCCGCAGTTGTATCCCGGCTGGCCGCAGCAGGTTTGCGCCGGTGGAACGAACACTTCGGCGCCGCCCGATTCGAGCAGCTTGATTGCGGCGAATCCGATCGAGGGCCGCATCAGGTCCACGAGGCAGGTGACGAACAGGCCGACGCGCATGGGATCTACAGTGGTTACGATTGCAGCGTTGCGTAGCTTAGCACGCGAACGCGCGCCGCCGCATCGGCCTCAGAACGAGCGTGTCAGCGCGACCACGCACACACCCATCAACTGCTGCGGGAAAACACCGAAGAAAAGGATGGCGAGCCCGTTGAGCGACAGCATGATCCGGGTATCGCCGCGCGCCTCGATCGGCGCCTTGTCCACGGGGTCGTCGAAGTACATCAGCTTGACGACGCGCAGGTAGTAGAAGGCGCCGACCAGCGAGCACAGGACCGCGACCACGACGAACCAGACCAGGCCGACGTCGACCGCCGCCTCGAACACCGCGAACTTGGCGTAGAAGCCCACCGTAGGCGGCAGCCCGGCGAGCGAAAACATGACCAGCAGCATCAGGAACGCGTACCACGGACTGCGCTGATTGAGGCCCTTGAAATCCTCCAGCTTGTCGGCCTCGAAGCCGCTGCGCGAGAGCAGCATGACGATGCCGAAGCCGGCCAGTGTGGTCAGCACGTAGATGATCACGTAGAACATCGCCGCGCTGAACCCATTGAGGTCGGCGGTCAGGAAGCCGAGGAGCATGAAGCCCATGTTGGCGATCGTGGAATACGCGAGCATCCGCTTCATGCTCGTCTGCGCGATCGCCACGACGCTGCCGAGGATCATCGAAAGCAGTGAAAGCACCAGGAGCATGCCTTGCCAGTCGAAGGCCAGCCCCGCCAGTGCGGCGACCAGGAGCCGCATCATGAACGCGAACGCAGCCAGTTTGGGGCCGGTGCCGATGAACAGCGTCACCGCGGTCGGAGCACCCTCGTACACATCGGGTAGCCACATGTGGTAGGGCACCGCACCGAGCTTGAACGCGATCGCCGACACGACGAATACCAGGCCGAAAGTCAGGATGTAGCGGTTGGCCTGACCGTCGAATACCGCCGCGGCGATCCGGCCGAGCTCGAGCGAGCCGGTCGCGCCGTAAACCATCGACATGCCGTAGAGCAGCAAGCCCGACGCCAACGCGCCGAGAACAAAATACTTCATCGATGCTTCGACGGCGACTGGAGATTCGCGCTGCAGCGCGATCATCGCGTACAGCGCCAGCGACATGAGCTCGAGGCCGAGGTAGAGAGTCAGCAGATGGTTCGCCGAGATCATAACCATCATCCCGAGCAGCGCGAACATCATGAGCACGAACGTCTCGCCGCGGAACAGGCCGCGCGCCGCAAGATAGGAGCGCGAGTAGAGCAGCGTGACGATGACGACGACGCAGCTCAGGAACTTGAGCAGGTCGCCGAAGGCATCGGCCACGAAGGTGTTGTTGAAGGCTCGCACTGGAGCGCCGTGAAAGACATACAACGTCAGCCACGCGGTGACCAGCAAACCGGCCTGCGCCAGCCAGAACGAAACCTTCCGCTGCGAGTCGGGAACGAACAGGTCGACCATCAGCACGGTGCATGCCGCGATCAGCAGAGCGATCTCCGGCAGCGCGGATGCGGAGTTGGCGAGCATGGCGATCGATGGAGTCATCAGAGCTTGCTCTGCGCGACGTGCGCCAGCAGATCGGCGACCGAGGCATGCATGACGTCGGTCAGCGGTTTCGGGTAGATGCCCGCGGCCAGGACCGCGCCGACCAGTACCGCCAGCAGCCAGAATTCGCGCCGCGACAGGTCGCTGAGCGAAGCGACCCGTGAATTGGTCACTGCGCCGTACCAAACGCGTTTGTACATCCAAAGCGTAAATGCCGCCGACAGGATCATCGTCAGCGCCGCGAGGAAGCCGATCCAAAAATTTGCCTTGACCGCGGCGAGGATGATCATGAATTCGCCGACGAAGCCGCTGGTACCGGGCAATCCGGCATTGGCCATCGAAAACAGCATCGCGAAGGCGGCGAACTTGGGCATCGTGTTGACGACGCCGCCATAGTCCGCGATCAGGTGCGTGTGCACCCTGTCGTACATGACGCCGACGCAGAGGAACAGCGCAGCCGAGACGAAGCCGTGCGAGATCATCTGCACCAGCGCGCCCTCCACGCCCATGGCGCTGAACAGGAAGAAGCCGAGTGTGACAAAACCCATGTGCGCGATCGACGAGTACGCGATCAGGCGCTTCATGTCGGCCTGCATCAGCGCGACGAAGCCGATGTACACTACCGCGATGAGCGAGAGGGTGATGACGAACGGCGCCAGGTAGTGGCTGGCATCGGGCACGATCGGAAGGATGAAGCGCACGAAGCCGTAGGCGCCGACCTTGAGCGTGATCGCCGCCAGCACGACCGAGCCCCCGGTCGGCGCTTCCGGGTGCGCGTCGGGGAGCCAGGTGTGCACCGGCCACATCGGCACCTTCACCGCAAAAGCCGCGAAGAACGCAACGAAGAGCAGGATCTGCGTGTTCATCGACAACGGCAGCTGGTACCACTCGAGAATCGAAAAACTGCCGCCGCTGACCGAGTACAGGTAGAGCAGCGCGACCAGCATCAGCAGCGAACCCAGCAGCGTGTAAAGGAAGAACTTGATCGCGGCGTACACGCGGTTCGCGCCGCCCCAGACACCGATGATCAGGTACATCGGGATCAGCATCGCTTCGAAGAACACGTAGAACAGCACGCCGTCGAGGGCGACGAACACGCCGTTGATGAGTCCCGACATGACCAGGAATGCCGCCATGTACTGCGCAACCCGCGTCTGGATCGATTCCCAGCCGGCCCACACTACCAGCACGGTGATGAAGCTGTTAAGCAGGACCAGCAGCAGAGAAATGCCGTCGACACCCAGCAGGTAGTTGACGTTGAATCGCGGGATCCACTCGACGGCTTCGACGAACTGCATTTCCGGCGTGCCGATCGTGAAGTGCGCGTACAGCGGCAGCGTGACCGCAAAGCCGGCGATCGATCCGACCAGCGCCAGCCAGCGCGCCACGGGCGCGTCCTGGTCGCGATGCACTGCAAGGACGAGCACGCCCGCGACGATCGGCAGCCATACCGCGAGGCTCAAGTAAGGCAGCATGATCCCGCCCTAGTGGGCGACCCACCAGGTGAGGAGGAAGAACACCGACAGGATCATCGCGAAGGCATAGTGATAGACGCGGCCGGTTTGCAAGTGGCGCAGGAGCACGGCAGTGGCGGCGACCACGCGCGCGCTGCCGTTGACGACGCCGTCGATGATCGCTCGGTCACCCACGTCGGAAAACAGCGTGCCGACGCGGCGCGCGCCACCGGCGAAGAACCAGTCGTTGAACTTGTCGAAGTAGTAGTTGTTGACAAGCAGCGCGTAGACACCGCCAAGCGCGGTGGCGATCCGCGCCGGCAGGTCGGTGCGCTTCACGTAGAAGAACCACGCGGCGGCAATGCCGGACACCGCCAGCCAGAACGGCAGGCCCGCGGCGCCGTGCAAGATGAACGGCACGACACCGTGCCATTCGGCGCGCATTTCGGCGAGGACGGCGTGGCTCTGCGCGATCATGATCGAGTCGCCGAAAAAGCCGCCGAAAACGATGTTGCCGACGTAGGCCGCGCCCGAGTACACCGACGGGATCGCCAGCAGGATCAGCGGCACCGTGACCACCAACGGGCTTTCGTGCGGGTCGCCGGGCGGATGTTCGGCGTGGTCATGCGCAGCGTCGTGGTCATCGTGGTGGGCAGCGGCGTCACGGAAGCGCTCCGCGCCGTGAAAGGTCACGAACATCATGCGAAAGGTGTACAGCGCGGTGATGAACACGCCGACGGTGACCGCGAATTGCGCATAGCTGTGACCGGCAATCGCCGACAGCGCGGTCGCCTCGATGATCGCGTCCTTGGAGAAGAACCCCGCGAAGGGTGGTATGCCGCACAGCGCCAGCGAGCCGATGAGCATCGTCCAGTAGGTGATCGGCATGTACTTCCTGAGGCCGCCCATCTTGCGCATGTCCTGCTCGTGATGCAGGGCGATGATCACCGACCCGGCGCCGAGGAAGAGCAGTGCCTTGAAGAAAGCGTGGGTCATCAGGTGGAAGATCGCGATCGGGTACGCCGACACGCCCAGTGCGACGGTCATGTAGCCGAGCTGCGATAGCGTCGAATACGCCACCACGCGCTTGATGTCGTGCTGCACGATGCCGAGGATGCCCAGGAAAAGCGCGCCCGTGGCGCCGATCACGACGACGAAGGACAGCGCGGTGTCGGAAAGCTCGAACAGCGGACTCATCCGCGCAACCATGAAAATACCCGCCGTTACCATCGTCGCCGCATGGATCAGCGCGGAGATCGGCGTCGGGCCTTCCATCGAATCCGGCAGCCACACGTGCAGCGGCACCTGCGCGCTCTTGCCCATCGCGCCGACGAACAGGCCGATGCAGATGGCCGTCACGAGCAGCCATTGCGCATCGCCGACCAGGTTGACCGTCGCCGTCGCGAGCTGCGGTGCGGCGTGGAACACCGCCGCGTAATCGAGCGAACCGAAATACGCCACGATCAGGCCGATGCCCAGAGCGAAACCGAAATCGCCCACGCGATTGACCAGGAACGCCTTGAGGTTGGCGAAGATCGCCGTCGGCCGCGTCATGTAGAAGCCGATCAGCAGGTACGACACGAGACCCACCGCCTCCCAGCCGAAGAACAGCTGCAGGAAATTGTTCGCCATCACCAGCATCAGCATGCTGAAGGTGAACAGCGATATGTAGGCGAAGAAGCGCGTGTAGCCGTCGTCGTCGGCCATGTAGCCGATGGTATAGACGTGGACCATCAACGAGACGAAGGTCACGACGACCATCATCAGCGCGGTCAGCGGATCGATGAGGAAACCGATAGCGAACTTGATGCCGCCCGAGGTCATCCAGACGTAGAGATCACCGTTGTAGGTGTTGCCGCCCAGGACGTCATGCAGCACGAATGCCGAGGCGACCGTGGCAATCGCCACTCCGGCGATGCAGATCCAGTGCGACGCGGCTTTGCCGAGCTTCGACCCCCACAGCCCGACGACGACCGCGCCTGCGAGCGGCGCCAAGGCGACCAGCAGATAGACCTGGACCATGCTCATCGCGCCGTCAGCCCTTCAGGCGTCCCAGTTCCTCGACGTCGATGGTGCCGACGTTGCGGAACAGGAGCACGAGGATGGCCAGTCCGATCGCCGATTCGGCGGCAGCGACCGTCAATATGAAGAAGACGAAGATCTGTCCCGATGGATCGGCGAGGTAATGCGAGAAGGCGATGAAGTTCAAATTGACCGCGAGCAGCATCAGCTCGATGGCCATGAGCATGATGATCACGTTGCGGCGATTGAGGAAGATCCCGATCACGCTGATGGCGAACAGGATCGCCCCCAGCACGAGATAGTGCGACAACGTCGGTTGCGACAGGTACGACAATTGCCCTCCCCAAACCGAGCGCCAGGCCCGGGAAACCATAGCCTACTGGTCGCGTTTCTCGGCCGGCATGCGCAGCACGCGCAACCGGTCGCCGGCACGGACCTTCACCTGCTCCGACGGATTCTGATACTTGCTTTCACGACGCTCACGGTGCGTCAGCGCGATTGCGGCGATGATCGCAACCAGCAGAATCGCGGCGGCGATCTCCAGCGGATACGCGTAGTCGGTATAGATCTGCAGGCCCAGTGCCCGCGTATTGCTGTAACCCGCCGGCGGGGGACCCGGCGACGGCGTCGCGCCCGGCATCATGTAGCCGCCGACCAGCACCAGCGCCATTTCGAACAGCACCAGGATGCCGACCGTCGCGCCGACCGGTATGTAGCTGCGGAAGCGCTCGCGCAACGTGTCGAAATTTACGTCGAGCATCATGACCACGAAGAGGAACAGCACCATCACCGCGCCCACATAGACCAGCACCAGCACGATCGCCAGGAACTCCGCCTGCAGCAGCATCCACACTCCGGCGGCAGTGAAGAACGACAGCACCAGCCACAGCGCAGCGTGCACCGGGTTGCGGCTGGTCACGACGCGCAGCGCCGCGAACACGAGGATCGCGGCGAAGGCGTAGAAGACGGCGGTCTGGAAGGACATGTGCGAATCAGCGGTAACTGGCGTCCGCCGCCCGGTCGGCGGCGATCTCGGCCTCGTAACGGTCGCCCACTGCGAGCAGCATTTCCTTGGTGTAGATCAGGTCGCCGCGCTTTTCACCGTGGTATTCGAGAATTCGCGTCTCCACGATCGAATCCACCGGGCAGGACTCCTCGCAGAAGCCGCAGAAGATGCACTTGGTCAGGTCGATGTCGTAGCGCGTCGTGCGTCGGGTGCCGTCGTCGCGCTGCGCCGATTCGATGGTGATCGCCAGCGCGGGACAGACCGCCTCGCACAGCTTGCAGGCGATGCAGCGCTCCTCGCCGTTCGGGTAGCGGCGCAGCGCGTGCAGGCCGCGAAAGCGCGGGCTCTGCGGCGTCTTTTCCTCGGGGAAATGCACCGTGACCTTGCGGGCGAACATGTTTCCGCCGGTCACCCACAAACCTCGCCACAACTCGGCGAGCAGATAGGTGTTCAGGAAATCGCGGACTCTCTGGAACACTGCGGTCTCCTCAATGGAACAGGTATGCCCAGCGCGTCTGCATCATCGCGCCGAGGAAGACGATCCACACCAGCGTGATCGGAATGAAGACCTTCCAGCCCAGGCGCATGATCTGGTCGTAGCGGTAGCGCGGAAAGGTCGCGCGGATCCACAGGAAGACGAACAGGATGGCGCACATCTTCAGCAGCAGCCAGCCGATGCCGTCGCCGAGCGGGTGCCAGCCGAGGACCTCGGCTTCGTTGAGCAGCGGCCACGGGGAGAGCCAGCCGCCCAGGAACATGATCGAGGTCAGCGCCGAGATCAGGATCATGTTCATGTACTCGGCGAGGAAGAACACCGCGAAGGCGACGCCCGAATACTCGACGTGGAACCCGGCGACGATTTCCGACTCGCCTTCGGCGACGTCGAAGGGGTGGCGGTTGGTCTCGGCGATGCCGGAGACGAGGTACACCACGAACAGCGGCAGCAGCGGCCAGATGTACCAGGACGACGCGCCGCCTTCCTGGCCGCGCACGATGTCGCTGATGTTGAGGCTCGACGCCGCCATCAGCACGCCGACCAGCGCGAAACCCATGGCGATTTCGTAGCTGACGATCTGCGCGGCGGAGCGCAGGCACCCCAGGAACGCGTACTTCGAGTTCGACGCCCAGCCGGCGAGAATCACGCCGTACACCCCGATCGACGTCATCGCCAGGATGTAGAGCAGTCCCGCGTTGATGTCCGACAGGACGACGCCGTCGGCAAAGGGAATCACCGCCCACGCGGCGAGCGCCGGACCGATCGACAGCATCGGGGCGATGAAGAACAGGTAGCGGTTCGCCCCGGTCGGGACGATGACCTCCTTGAAGATCAGCTTGAACACGTCGGCAAAGGGCTGCAGCAGGCCCAGCGGACCGACGCGGTTGGGGCCGATGCGCACCTGCATCCAGCCGATGATCTTGCGCTCGGCGAGGGTGAGATACGCCACACCGAGGATCAGCGGAACCGTGATGGCGACGATCTTGGCCACGGTCCAGACCACCGGCCAGGCCGGGCCGAAGAAACTCGCGACCGGCACGAGCATCGATTCCATCACAGCGGCTCCACTGCGACGAGGCCGAACATCGGGCCGAGCATGATCGTCGCGGGGTGCGCCGCGGCGATGCGCACGCAGCCGACCGGAACGCCCGCATCGGCGCGCAGCTCCAGCGTCGTTTCGCCGCCACCCTGGCGCACGCGCACGGTGTCGCCGTCGGCGAGCCTCAATCCGGCCAGTGCCGCGGGGTTGACGCGCGCGAGCGGCGGCTTCGCGTCGCCGGTCTTCTGCAGCGACGGCGCCCGGCGCACGAGCGGGTCGGCGGCATAGATGGGTACGTCGGCGATGCGCTCGAATCCGCCGGCCGAGGTCGATGGTTTCGCGACCGCGACGCGCGTCGTATTGGACAGCCGCGCGGCGATGTCGCCGCGGGCGGCAAGTTCGGCGCGCACGTCGTCGATGCTTTCGAATTCGAAGCCGGGCAACTCGAGCATCGAGCCCAGAACGCGCAGCACCTTCCACGCCGGCCGCGCATCGCCCTGTGGCGGCGCCGCGCCGGCAAAGGACTGCGCCACGCCCTCGCAATTCACGAAGGTGCCCGCCGTCTCGCTGAAAGGCGCCACCGGCAGCTGCACGTCGGCGTGCGCTTCCGAGGTCGACCGGAACGGCGAGAGCGCGACCACGAACTCGGCGGCCGACAGCGCCGCGCGCGTGAGCGACGGGTCGGCGGTATCGAGTTCGGGATCGACGTGCAGCAGCACGTAGGCCTTGCGCGGCGCGGCGAGCATCGCCCGCGCGTCGAGGCCACCATGCCGCGGCAGAGCGTCGGCGAGGTGGCCGCCGACCGAATTGGCGGCCTCGGTGAGGAAGCCCATGCGCGCGCCGGTCAATTCCGCGAGCGCCTGCGCCAGCGCCTGCAGCTGCGCAGCGTCCGGGTGCTGCTGCGCGAAATTGCCGAGGAAAATGCCCCTGCGTTCGCCGCCCTGCAGGCTTTGCGCGACCGCCTTCGCCGCGGCCGAAGGTTCGACGCCCGCGAGCGCTTCCGGCGCCGGCTTGCCCATTGCGCCGGCCACCGCGACCACGATTTCCGCGAGCACGCGGGGCAGCGCCGACGGCGCGACGATCGCCTTGGCCGCGATCTTCATCAGCGGTTCATCGTCGGCGGAGTGCACAATCGACAGTAGCGCCCCCTTCTTCGTCGCCTGCCGCAGGCGCTGTGCGAGCAGCGCATGGTCCTTGCGCAGGAAGCTGCCGACGACGAGTACGCGATCGAGCGCGGCGAATTCGGCGATCGACATGCCTAGCCATGGCGCGCCGGTGCCGCCCGCGGCGGTCTGCCGCAACCGGAAATCGATGTTGTCGCCGCCCAGCGCGCGCACGAGCTTTTGCGCGAGATGCAGCTCCTCGAGCGTCGCGTGCGGCGAAGCGAGCACGCCCACCGCCTCCGCGCCGTGCTCGGCCACGATGCGCTTCAGCTCGCCCACCGTGCGCTCCAGCGCCGCGTGCCAGTCGGTATCGACAAGCGCGCCGTCGCGCACGATGCGCGGACGTTTCAAGCGATCGTCGGAATTGAGCGCTTCGTAGGAAAAACGGTCCTTGTCCGACAGCCAGCATTCGTTGATCGACTCGTTTTCGAGCGGCACCACGCGCATCACGCGATCGTTCTTCACCTGCACGATCAGATTGCTGCCCAGGCCGTCGTGCGGCGAGATCGACTTGCGCCGCGCCAGTTCCCAGGTGCGCGCCGAAAAGCGGAATGGCTTCGACGTCAGCGCCCCGACGGGACAAAGGTCGATGGCGTTGCCCGAGAGCTCCGAATCGACCGTCCTGCCGACGAAGGTCATGATTTCGGAATGCTCGCCGCGGCCGGCCATGCCGAGCTCCATGATGCCGGCGATCTCCTGCCCGAAACGCACGCAGCGCGTGCAGTGGATGCAGCGCGTCATGTCGGTGGCGATCAGGGGCCCCAGGTTCTTGTTGAACACGACGCGCTTGGGCTCGTCGTAGCGCGAGCTCGATGCGCCGTAGCCGACCGCGAGGTCCTGCAGCTGGCACTCGCCACCCTGATCGCAGATCGGGCAGTCAAGCGGATGATTGATGAGCAGGAACTCCATGACGCCCTTCTGCGCCGCGACCGCCGCCTCGGAGTGCGTCCACGCCTTCATGCCCTCGGTGGCTGGGGTCGCGCACGCCGGCAGCGGCTTGGGCGCCTTCTCGACTTGCACCAGGCACATGCGGCAATTCGCCGCGATGCTGAGCTTCTTGTGCCAGCAGAAATGCGGCACGTACAGCCCCAGCTTGTGCGCGGCATCCATTATCGTGCTGCCGCCGGGCACCTGCACCGGCTTGCCGTCGATTTCGAGGTTGAGCAGCGCAGGCATGGGCGTTAGACGTAGTCCGGAACGAGGCAATGCTTGTGGTCGATGTGGTGCTGGAACTCGTCGCGGAAATGCTTGATGAAGCTCTTCACCGGCAGCGCCGCGGCGTCGCCCAGCGCGCAGATCGTGCGTCCGGCGATGTTGTCGGCCACCGAGGTCAGCAGGTCGAGGTCCTCGTTCCTGCCCTGCCCGCGCTCGATGCGGTCGACGACTCGCCACAGCCAGCCGGTACCCTCGCGGCACGGCGTGCACTGCCCGCACGACTCCTCGAAGTAGAAGTAGGACAGCCGGAGCAGCGAGCGCACCATGCAGCGCGTGTCGTCCATGACGATCACCGCGCCCGAGCCCAGCATCGAGCCCGCCTTGGCGATCGAGTCGTAGTCCATGTCGGTGGCGAGCATGATTTCGCCGGGCAGCACCGGCATCGACGAGCCGCCTGGAATGCACGCCTTGAGCGTGCGCCCGCCGCGCATCCCGCCGGCCATTTCCAGCAGCGTGGCGAACGGCGTACCCAGCCTGACTTCGTAATTGCCCGGCCGCGCCACGTCGCCGGATACCGAGAAGATCTTGGTGCCGCCGTTGTTGGGTCGCCCCAGGTTCAGGAATGCTTCGCCGCCGTTGCGGATGATCCACGGCACCGCGGCGAAGGTCTCGGTGTTGTTGATCGTCGTGGGCTTGCCGTACAGACCGTAGCTCGCCGGAAACGGCGGCTTGAAGCGCGGCTGGCCCTTCTTGCCTTCGAGCGATTCGAGCAGCGCGGTTTCCTCGCCGCAGATGTACGCGCCGTAGCCGTGGTGGTTATGCAGCTGAAAGCTGAAATCGCTGCCGAGGATCCGCTCACCCAGGAAGCCCGCCGCCTGCGCTTCCTCGACGGCTTCCTCGCAGCGCTCGTAGGTGTCCCAGATTTCGCCGTGCACGTAGTTGTAGCCGCGCTTGCAGCCCATGACGTATGCCGCGATCGCCATCCCCTCGATCAGTATGTGCGGGTTGTAGCGCAGGATGTCGCGGTCCTTGAAGGTCCCGGGCTCGCCCTCGTCGGAATTGCAAACCAGGTACTTCTCGCCCAGGAACTGCTGCGGCATGAAACTCCACTTGAGCCCCGTGGGAAACCCCGCGCCCCCGCGGCCGCGCAGCGCCGATTTCTTCAACTCGGCGATGATCGTCGCCGGCGGGATTTTCTCGGCGAGGACTTTCTTGAGCGCCGCGTAGCCGCCGCGGGCGACGTAGTCAGCGAGTCTCCAGTTGCGGCCGTCGAGGCCGGACAGGATGATCGCTTCCGGACCGTAGTCGATGAATTCCACCGGCGCGTTCATCGCGGTCCTTCGGCGCGCAGCTCGGCGATGAGTCCGTCGAGCTTGTCGGGGTGCATCCAGCTGCACATGCGCTTGTTGTTGACCAGCAGCACCGGCGCGTCGCCGCACGCGCCCATGCACTCGCCTTCCTTGACCGTGAACATGCCATCCGGAGTCGTTTCACCGAAACCGACACCCAGCTTCTCCTTCAGGTGCGCCGCCGCCCGCGTCGCGCCCTGGAGCGCGCACGGCAGGTTGGTGCAGATCGTCAGCTTGAATGTGCCGGTCGGCTCGGTGTTGTACATGGCATAGAACGTTGCCACCTCGTACACGACGATCGGTGGCATTCCAAGGTATGCGGCGACGAAATCCATGGTTTCGGTGGCCAGCCAGCCCTTTTCATCCTGCGCGACCGCGAGCGCCGACATCACCGCCGACTGCTTCTGGTCAGGGGGATACTTGGCGATCTCGCGGTCGATCTTGCGCAGCGCCGCTTCGCTCAGTTGCGTACCGGACACGCCTATTCCCCGTGCCAATAGTCCACGTCGGCGGCCTCGGGGACCATCTTTCCGGGGAAGGTCGCTTCGGAAGGCGGCCGACCGGGCGCGCGGCCACCCACCGCGCCGAACTTGCCCGAATCGGGATACTGGAATACGTCGGTGTCGATCATGGTGCTCACCGCGACATAGCGCAGCTCGCTCGTGCCCGAGTTGATCAGCTGATGCGCGACGTCGGGTCCGCCGGGCGGGCAACCGATGAAATGGCCCTTGCGCACCGGATATTCGTTCGCGCCGAAGCGCAGCGTCCCCTCGCCCTCGAGCACGAAGAACATCTCCTCGTTGGCGTGGTGATTGTGAAACGGGAAGGCGCGCTTGCCCGGGGGCACGACGGTAATGTTGTAGCCCAGCTTGCGCGCGCCGAGCCGCTGCGCAACGGGCGCGATTTTAGCCTCGAACTTGTCGCCGTGGCGCAGGTCGCGAGTGAACTCGAGTTCGTCGGCGTGGACGACAGGGATGCTCATCGATCGATCTCCCCGAAGACGATGTCCTGCGTGCCGATGATGGCGACGACGTCGGCGATCATGTGGCCGCGCGACATTTCGTCGAGCGCCGCGAGATGCGGAAAGCCGGGCGCGCGCAGCTTCAGCCGGTATGGCTTGTTGGCGCCGTCGGCAATGATGTACGCGCCGAATTCGCCCTTCGGATGCTCGACCGCCGCGTACGCCTCGCCCGCAGGGACGTGCATGCCTTCGGTGAAGAGCTTGAAATGGTGGATCAGCTCTTCCATGTTTTCCTTCATTTCCACGCGTGACGGCGGTGCCACCTTGTGGTTGCCGGTGATCACCGGTCCCGGATTGGCGCGCAGCCACGCAACGCACTGCTCGACGATCCGGTTCGACTCGCGCATTTCCTGCACGCGCACGAGGTAGCGGTCGTAGCAGTCGCCGTTGGTGCCGACCGGGATGTCGAAGTCCATCAGGTCGTAGACTTCGTACGGCTGCTTCTTGCGCAGGTCCCAGGGAATGCCCGAACCGCGCACCATCGGGCCGGTGAAGCCCAGCGCCAGCGCGCGCTCCGGCGTGACCACGCCGATACCGACGGTGCGCTGCTTCCAGATGCGGTTCTCGGTGAGCAGTGTTTCGTACTCGTCGACGTGGCCGGGAAAGCGTTGGCAGAAATCCGCGATGAAGTCGAGCAGGCTGCCCTGGCGGTTCTCGTTCATGCGCGCGACCGCCCGGGCATCGTGGATCGGCGACACCTTGTAATGCGGCATCTGCTCCGGCAGGTCGCGGTAGACGCCGCCGGGACGGTAGTACGCGGCGTGCATACGCGCTCCCGACACTGCCTCGTACACGTCCATCAGGTCTTCGCGCTCGCGGAAGCAGTACAGGAACGTCGTCATCGCGCCGACGTCGAGCGAATGCGCACCGAGCCACAGCAGGTGATTGAGGATGCGCGTGATCTCGTCGAACATCACGCGAATGTACTGGGCGCGAACCGGCACCTCGATGCCGAGCAGCTTTTCGATCGCCATGCAGTATGCGTGCTCGTTGACCATCATCGATACGTAGTCGAGACGGTCCATGTACGGCAGCGACTGGATGAAGGTCTTGTGCTCGGCCAGCTTCTCGGTCGCGCGATGCAGCAGGCCGATGTGCGGATCGGCGCGCTGGATCACCTCGCCGTCGAGTTCCAGAACCAGCCGCAGCACCCCATGCGCAGCAGGATGCTGGGGTCCAAAATTCATGGTGTAGTTGCGAATCTCCGCCATGATCGCCGCCTAGCCGGGACGTCTCAATACGGCACGGACACCATGCATTTCAGTGCAGGCTAATGCCCGCGCAGCGGGCGTAATGCCGGAACTAAAATTCATGGTGTAGTTGCGAATCTCCGCCATGTCAGCCCTTGCGGAAGCCTTCGCTCTCCGCGTAGCTTTCCTCGCGGATGATGCGCGGGACGATTTCGCGCGGCTCGATCGACACAGGCTGGTAGATCACGCGTCCCTGATCGGGGTCGTAGCGCATTTCCACGTGCCCCGAGAGCGGAAAGTCCTTGCGGAAGGGATGGCCCACGAAGCCGTAGTCGGTCAGCAGCCGCCGCAGGTCCGGGTGCCCCGTGAACATGATCCCGAAGAAGTCGAAGGCCTCGCGCTCGTACCAGTTGGCGCCGGGCCAGACGTCGACCAGCGACGGCAGCACCGGGAAGTCGTCGTCCGGCGCGAACGCGCGCACGCGCAGCCGCCAGTTGTTGGCCAGGGAGAGCAGGTGATACACCACTGCGAATCGCGGACCGGAATGACCGACGCCGCCGATGGTCGAATAGTCGACGCCGCAAAGGTCGATGAGCTGCTCGAAGCGCAGCGCCGGAAGGTCGCGCAGGATGCGCATCGTTCCCGGCAGGTCGTGGGCGCGCACGACGGCGGTCACTTCGCCAAGCGCGACGCCGGCGCTTGTCAGCTTGTCGCCCAGGGCTTCGGGCAGCGCGGCGCTGAGGGCGTCGATTTTCATCAGCGCGCGATCGTGTTGGTGCGCCAGATCTTGTTCTGCAGCTGCAGGATGCCGTAGAGCAGTGCCTCGGCGGTGGGCGGACAGCCGGGAACGTAGATGTCGACCGGCACGATGCGATCGCAACCGCGCACGACCGAATACGAGTAGTGATAGTAGCCGCCGCCGTTGGCGCACGAGCCCATCGATATCACCCAACGCGGCTCGGCCATCTGGTCGTAGACCTTGCGCAGCGCCGGTGCCATCTTGTTGCACAAGGTGCCGGCGACGATCATCACGTCCGATTGGCGCGGACTCGGCCGGAACACCACGCCGAAGCGATCGAGGTCGTAGCGGGCCGCGCCCGCGTGCATCATTTCCACCGCGCAGCAGGCCAGCCCGAAGGTCATCGGCCACATCGAGCCGTTGCGCGCCCAGTTGATGAGCGAATCCAGCGACGTCGTGACGAAACCTTTTTCGAGGATTCCTTCAATGGGCATGACGGTCTCCGGTCAACAAGCTCATTCCCACTCCAACGCGCCCTTCTTCCACTCATAGACGAAGCCGATGATCAGGATGCCTAGGAAGATCATCATCGACCAGAAACCGAAGATGCCGATGTCGGGCAGATCCACGGCCCAGGGAAAGAGGAACGCGATCTCCAGGTCGAACAGGATGAACAGGATGGCGACGAGGTAATAGCGGACGTCGAATTTCATCCGCGCGTCTTCGAAGGCCTCGAAGCCGCACTCGTAGGGCGACAGTTTCTCGGCGTCGGGTCGATCGGGGGCGACCAGGGTGCCTAGAGTGAGAAGCACCAGGCCGAGGCCGATGCCGACCACGATGAAGAGCAGGATCGGAAAATACTGTTCCAGCATGATCGAACGACTCTGATCCCCGTCAATCGCTTCCGAAGCGGCGCTGCCTGCGCACCGCCGCCTGCCTGCCCTCCTCGCTGCCGGATGTCGCTCGCTGGCGGCGACTCTGGTCGGTTGCCTGGTGCCGACGGGGAGACTCGAACTCCCACGGCTTACGCCACTGCCCCCTCAAGACAGCGTGTCTACCAATTTCACCACGTCGGCGTTGCCAGCGTATTGCAGCACTGCTTCGGCGGCCGGCACGCTCCGGCTCGTCCGGAACTGCCAAAACCGCGGTATCACTGAACGGTTACTTGGGCACTTCACCGGCTTTCGTTGGCGTTGCGCCCGCGGCGGCCGGTGTGGGCGAAGGCACTGCCGCGGGCGCCGCAGCCGGCGGCGGAATTGCAGCGTCCTTCGCCGCCGGTTCGGCCGCTTTTTGGGTCGCGCCCTGTTGCATGAGGTCCTTGGGCGCGGTCCGGTTCGCGGCCAGATAGGTCAGCCCTAGGCTCGACACGAAAAAGACCGTCGCCAATATCGCCGTGGTCCGCGACAGAAAGTTGGCCGAACCCGCGGCGCCGAACAGGCTGCCCGACGAGCCGCTGCCGAATGCGGCACCCATGTCCGCACCCTTGCCGTGCTGCAGCAATACGAAGCCGATCAGCGCCACCGCCACCAGGACGTGCACCGCGAGTACCAACGATTCCACAATCATGCGTCACCCTTTGCGCGGCTACGGCCAGCCTTTAGGCAGCGGCAACCGCGAGAAATTCATCGGCCTTCAGCGCTGCTCCGCCGAGCAGGCCCCCATCGATGTCGGGCATCGCGAACAGATCTTTCGCGTTACCCGCCTTCACGCTGCCCCCATAGAGCAGCGACATGCCCTGTCCCGCCGTGCCGAGCCGCTTGCGCAGGACCTTGTGCACCGCTTGCGCCTGCTCGGGCGACGCGTTGCGCCCCGTGCCGATCGCCCACACCGGCTCGTATGCCAGCACCACTTCCGCGATCCGCACGCCCGCGTGCGCCAGCAGCGCATCGAGCTGGCGCAGCACCACCGCTTCGGTGGCACCGGCGTCGCGCTCGGCCAGGGTCTCGCCGACGCAGGCCACCGGCGTCATGCCCGCGGCAAGCACCGCCGCCGCCTTGGCCGCAACCGTCGCATCGCCCTCGCCGTAGAGCGTACGGCGCTCCGAATGGCCGACGATGGTGTACCTGCAACCGAACTCCGCGACCATCGTCGCGGCAACTTCGCCGGTATACGCCCCCGAGGGATGCTCGCTGGCATTCTGCGCGCCCCAGGCGATATTCGACCCGGACAGCGCCGCCTGTGCCTGCCAAAGGTACGGATACGGCACGCAGACCGCCAATGCGCGGCCTTCCGGCGCCGCCCAGCCCGCGCGCAGGTCGGCGAGCAAGGCATCGTTGCGCCGCAAGTCGCCGTGCATTTTCCAGTTGCCGACGACGAGCTTGCCGCGCATCGCTTTGGGTTCCATGGCGGCCCGACCCAACACGGATCGGGCATTACCGACACAACTTTGGAAGTTTACCCCGCCGGCCCTCGCGGGGTCAACGCGCTGCGGCGCAGCAAGCTTGCCAACACCGCGTTGTCGCGCCCCGCCACGATGAGCAACACCGGTTACGTGACAGCTTCCGCGGCGCTCGCCGGCTGACGGGCCTGCGGCGTGAAGCCCGCCCCCGAGTTCTCCGCTCAGCCCCGCGCCAGCACGTAACCGCACAGCGAATCGATCAATTGCGTCAAATTCGCCTGCAAAGCCGCGAATCCGGTATTTTTCTCCAGCGACGTTTCATCCATGTACAGCCGGCGATTCGCCTCGATCTGCAGGCTGTGCCGGTGCAGTCCCGGCTGGCCGTGCTTGCGCACCAGCTCGACACCCTTGTAGGGATCGTTGATCGCGACTGCGTAGCCCATCGCGCGCAACGTCGCGGCGACGAAGGCGGTGAATTCGGGTTCGCAGGTCGTAGCGTCGCGATCGCCGAGCACGAAATCGGCACGCCGGCGTCCCGGGTCGTCCGACATGACGCCGCCGACCGCGGGCATCGAATGACAGTTCACGTGCCATACTGCGCCGAATGTGCGGTGCCGCTCGTCGAGAGCCTGCGTCAGGGCCCTCTGGTAGGGTTCGTAATACTCGACAATGCGCCGCCGCACCTCGGCCACCGAGAGTCGGCGCGCATACATCGGCACGCCCCCTTCGGCGAGCCGCCACACCAGTCCGACGCCGAGCTCGGTCTTGCGCGACGCGGTGACCGCACCGGGCCAGGCAGTTGCCAGGAGCTGCGGATCGATGTCCGACACGTGGCGGTTCGGATCGATGTACGCACGCGGGAACGTGGCCTCGACCAGCGTCGCGCCGCGCGCCGGTGCCGCGGCATAGAGTTCCGCGACGTAGGTGTCTTCAGCCTGCCGCACGAGCGCGCGCGGCGCTGCATGGTCGAAATCGGGCGGATAGACCGTGCCGCTGTGCGGCGAGTCGAACACCAGCGGCACGGGATCGTGATGGGGATCGTGGCGACGGACTGCGGTCACGGGGCGCCTCCCGGCTCATTGAGAAGACACGCGGAGACGCGCCCCGGCGCGATTGCCTTCAGCGCGGGCCTCTCGACCCGGCAGCGCGGCATGACGCGCGGACAGCGCGGATGGAAATGGCAGCCCGGCGGCGGCGCAAGCGGCGACGGAATCTCGCCCTGGATCGGCACGAACACGCGCTTGCGCGCCTCGACGCGCCCGACTCCGGCGAGCAGCGCCTGCGTGTAGGGGTGGTTGGGCGCGGCGAAGATCTCCCCGGTGGCACCCGACTCCACGACGCGGCCCAGGTACATGACCACGATCCGGTCGCTGATGTGGCGCACCACGCCCAGATCGTGGCTGATGAAGAGATACGTCAGGTTGAGCGCCGCGCGCAGGTCCATGAACAGGTTGAGCACCTGCGCCTGGATCGACACGTCGAGCGCAGCCACCGATTCGTCGCAGACCAGGAACTCGGGCTTGACCGCGAGCGCCCGGGCGATGCCGATGCGCGCGCGCTGGCCGCCCGAGAACTGGTGCGGGTAGCGCCGCATCAGCGTCGGATCGAGTCCGACGCGATTGAGTTGCAGGCCGACGTACTCGACCTGCTGGCGCGGCCCGATCATGCCGTGCACGACGGCCGCTTCGCCGACGATGTCCACGACGCGGCGGCGCGGATTGAGCGACGCGTAGGGATCCTGAAAGATCATCTGCATCTTGAGCTGCTGCTCGCGCGCCGCGGCCGCTGGCAGTGCCGCCAGCGGCGCGCCGCGCCAGCACCGGGTGCCGTCGGACAAGTCGAGCAGGCCGACGGCGAGCCGCCCCAGGGTCGATTTTCCGCAGCCGGATTCGCCGACCAGCCCGACGACCTCGCGCTCGCGGACCGCGACGTCGACCCGGTCGACGGCGTGCACGACTTCGGCGCGTGCCGTGCCGCCGAAACGGCGGGCGATGCGCGCGGTGATATCGAGCGGCTTGACGAAGCGTTTCGACGCCGACCTGAGCTCGACCAGTGGCGCGTCCGCAGGCGCGCGTCCCTTCGCGGCGTTCACGCCGCCTCCAGCGGATGGAAACAGCGCAGCGCCTGGCCCGCGCCGCCTTGCGCGCGCAGCGCGGGGTCGCGCTCGCACTCGAGGTCGGCGCGTGGACAGCGCGAGCGGAAGGCGCAGCCCGCCGGCAGGTCCAGCAGCGACGGCGTCATTCCCGGAATGGGCTTCAGACGCGAACGCGGCTGCGCGTTGGCCGGAACCGAATCGAGCAACCCGCGCGTGTACGGATGCCGCGGCCGCGCCAGGACGTCGGCGGTGGCTCCCTGTTCGACGATGCGGCCGGCGTACATCACGCAAACCCGGTCCGCAAGGCCCGCGATCACCGCAAGGTCGTGCGTGATCCAGATCAGCGCCGCGCCGGTTTCGCGCGCGAGCTTCTGCATTTCGAACAGTATCTGCCCCTGGATGGTCACGTCGAGCGCGGTGGTGGGCTCGTCGGCGATGATCAGCTCGGGGTCGTTGAGCAAGGCGATCGCGATCGCGACGCGCTGGCGCATGCCGCCCGAAAACTGGTGCGGGTACGCCTGCAGGCGCTCGTCGGGCGAGGCCATGCCCACCTTGACCAGCGCCTCGCGCGCGCGCGCCAGTGCGTCGCGGCGCGAGACCTGCTTGTGCGCCAGGACGGCCTCGACCATTTGCGTGTCGATGCGCAGTACCGGATTGAGCGTCATCATCGGATCCTGGAAAATCATCGCGATGCGATTGCCGCGCACCTTGCGCATTGATTCCGGCGACAGCGCGCAGAGATCGCTGCCGTCGAACAGCAGCGTGCCCGCGACGATCCTTCCCGGAGGATCGACCAGGCCCATGATCGAGTATCCTGTCATCGACTTTCCGGACCCGGACTCGCCGACCAGCCCCAGGACCTCTCCGCGGTCGACCGCGAAACTTACGTCCTCCACCGCCCGTACCACGCCCGCGCGCGTGTAGAACCGCGTGGACAGGCCTTCGATTACGAGCAGCTTAGCATTCATCGCTGCAGTCGCGGATTGAGCACGTCGCGCAGCTGATCAGCGACGAGGTTGATGCTCACGATGGTGAGCAGCAATGCGACGCCCGGAAAGAAGCTGATCCAGTATTTCCCCGACAGCAGGTACTGGTAGCCGTTGGCGATGAGCAGCCCCAGCGAGGGTTCGGTGATCGGCAAGCCGAGCCCGAGGAACGAAAGCGTGGCCTCCAGCGCGATGGCCGCGGCGACCTGCACGGTGGCGACCACGATCAGCGGCGGCAGGCAGTTGGGCAGCAGGTGGCGAAACACGATGCGCGCCGGCGACAGCGCAAGGCAGCGCGCCGCCTCGATGTACTCCTTGCGCTTTTCGACGAGCGCCGCGCTGCGCACCGTGCGCGCGTAATACGCCCATTGCACGGTGACCAGCGCGGCGACGATCTTCAGCGTACCCTGCCCCAGCACCGCAAGCAGGATCAGCGCGATGAGGATCGCCGGGAAGGCAAGCTGGATGTCGGCCAGGCGCATGATGAGGGTCTCGATCTTGCCGCCGAAGTAAGCCGCGGTCAGCCCCAGCGTCAGACCGATCGACAGCGCCAGCACGGTGCTCGCCACGCCCACCGCCAGGCTGATGCGCAGGCCGTAGAAGATCGCCGAGAGCATGTCGCGTCCCTGGTCGTCGGTGCCCAGCCAGAACGTGCCGCCGCTGCCCGACGGCGAGCGTGGCGGCAGGCGGCTGTCCATGACGTCGAGCTGGGCGAGGTCGTACGGGTTCTGCGGCGAGATCAGCGGCGCGAGCAGCGCGATGAGCACGATCACGGCGAGCACCGCGAGCCCGAACACCGCGACGGGGTTGGCCATGAAATCCGTCGCGATCCGGCGCAGCGGGGTCTGTTCGCCGGCCATCATTTCCCGCCCTCGGTGAGCCGCACGCGTGGGTCGAGCGCCGAATAGAGCACGTCGACGATCAGGTTGATCACGATGAACAGCAATACGATGACCAGCAGGTACGCAACGATGATCGGGCGGTCGAGCAGGTTGATCGAGTCGACGAGCAGCTTGCCCATGCCCGGCCACGCGAACACGCTCTCGGTCACGATGGCGAAGGCGATCACCGAACCGAACTCGAGGCCGATCACGGTCACGATCGGGATCAGAATGTTGCGCAGGACGTGCACGCCGATCACGCGCAAATTCGACAGGCCCTTGGCGCGGGCAAACTTGACGTAGTCCTGCAGCAGCGCCTCGCGTGTGCTGGAGCGCGTCAGGCGAATGAGCAGCGCCAGCTTGAACAGCGCGAGCGTCGTAGCCGGCAGGATCAGGTGCTTCCAGCCATCGACCGAAAGGAAGCTCACCGGTACGCCGAACAACGGCGTCGTCGGCCCCCGGCCATTCGACGGCAGCCAGCCCAGCATCACCGAGAACACCATGATGAGCATGAGGCCGACCCAGAACGTGGGCAGCGAGAATCCGAGGATCGATCCGGCCATGATCGAGCGGCCGGCGAACGAATGCGGCTTGAGCCCCGCCCACAGCCCGAGCGGAATGCCGGCGACGACGGCAATGAGCATGGCGGTGATCGCCAGCTCCATCGTCGCCGGCATGCGCTGCAGAATCAACCCGAGCGCCGAGCTGCCGTGGACGAACGACTTGCCCAGGTCGCCGTGCACAGCGCCGGCAAGGAACCGGCCGAATTGCACCCACAGCGGCTGGTCCAGGCCGAGCGTGGCGATGGCGTGCGCGCGCTCGGCCTGGTCGGCCTGCGGGTTGATCAGGATGTCGATTGGATTGCCGATCGCATAGACGCCGGCGAACACCAGCACCGCCATGAAGAAAAGCACGACGATGGCCTGCAGGCTGCGACGCGCGACATAGGCGAGCATGGGTCGTCGAATGGCGCCGGGAAGGCCATAGATTACCCGAACGCCCGCAGCCGCCATTTGCCGAGCCGCGTGACGGGTCGCGTCTCTGTTAAGCTTATCCGTTGATTTTGCCCGCCAATGGCCGGGGCCCGCCAGAGCAACGACGGACCATTGCCAGCCGTGGCGTTGTCCGCTTCGCAACCATCATCCGTACCGCTGGCATACATGGCGCAACACATCGTTCCGAGTCCGGTCATGGCCGCTGCAACGCCGCAAGCATGAACCCGGTCGTCGGCGTCTGGCTGTTGCTGGGGCTGGTGATCGCCCTGGTCCTTGCGCACCGGGCCGTGCGACTGCGCAGGAAGCGCGAAATGCAGCAGCGGCGCAGACCGTCCATGCCTCGGCCGGCCAGGCCGACCGATCGCGCCGAAATGCGCGCCAACGACGACCCGTCGACGTTTGCCCACAACACCACGACGCACAGTCGCGACAGCGACATCGGCATGTCGCACACCAAGCCGCCGACCAAAGGTTAGCTGCGCGCGCGAGAAGGCCGCTCGGCCGGCGGCGAGCGAACGGCGCCGACCAAGGCTGGCGGTACCTGTCATTTCCTACAGTTGCGCCCCCGGGCGATGCTGAAACACTGCGTACGACCGGCCCGACACCAGCAGTGGCCGGCGATGCCGCGCCGCCAGACCCGCAACAGGGCGAAGCCATCGGTAGTCGGGCGTTCACGCGGCAACGGGACAAGGGGGCCCATGAGAATTCTGGTCATCGACGACCACCCGCTCATTCAGGTGGCGCTCAAGCACGTTCTGACCGAGCTTGAAGCAACGGTCGAGCTGTTCCAGGCGCACGATGCGCCGGCGGCGCGATCCCGACTCGCAGCACGTCCGGACATCGAGCTCATCCTGCTCGATCTCGCGCTTCCCGGCAGCGACGGCTTCGAACTGTTGCGCGAATTGCGCGTCGCCTGGCCGGGGATTCCGGTGCTGGTGCTCGCGGCGACGCACGACCGGGATACGATCGAAACCGCGCTCGACATGGGCGCGATGGGCTT
>Ga0209048_10000606_pt1 | contig 37978 bp, 38 predicted proteins | sample FrelakmetCRP12CR_FD_187146 | JGI IMG/M metagenome (GOLD analysis project Ga0209048, IMG submission 187146) | Freshwater lake sediment microbial communities from the University of Notre Dame, USA, for methane emissions studies - CRP12 CR (SPAdes)... | ecosystem: Environmental > Aquatic >...
CTCATAACATGGATGAGGCAAATCGCCTCTGCGATAGAGTGGCTATCATTAATCACGGCAAAATTGCAGCTATAGATCGCCCAGCGAAGCTTAAAGACATTATTAAACGGCTGAATTCTGTTGAGATTAGTTTTGATAAAGCTGTAAGCACCGAAGGTTTATCAGAAATATCCGATGTCAGCGAGGTGAGGAAAGAGGGGGATAAGTTTGTAATTTCTACCGATGATGTTAATGGTCTCCTATATTCTCTTACAGCTTTTGCTGAATTTAGGAATCTGAAGATAATGAGTCTCAATACCTTGTCACCGTCTCTGGAAGAGGTTTTCATTCAACTTACAGGTGATGTTTAATTGCAGATTAGTCTAGCTTTGAACCAGTTAAAACGGTCCTTGGGAATAACCAAAAAAGATATTCGTATCTATTATCAGAAGGGACCGGTTATATCATTTGGACTGTTGATGCCATTGTTTTTGTTTTTAGTTTTTTTAATTGGCAACAGGAATTTATCTGTTGAGTTTCTGGTTGCTGGTTTGATAGGGATGACTTTGTTTTTCACTGCTACTGCTGTTTCTCCGATTATAGCGCCTTGGGAAGCTCAATTCGGGACACTTGAGAGGCTGATATCAGCCCCTATATCCATCACAACCTTAATTTTTGGAGATGTTCTCGCATCTTTTGTATTTGGAATTGGAATTACCATAGTACCCGTAGCCTTAGGTTTAGCCATGGGCATTGATATAGTCCATCCAATAATCCTTATATTGGGGATTATTCTTGCTGGAGCTTGTTTTTCTTCATTTGGTCTGGTATTATCCACTCCTCCCACAAATGCTCATTCTAACATCATGATGATTTCTACTCTTGTTAGGTTTCCATTGGTTTTCATCAGCGGCATATTTATACCCCTTGATAAAATGCCCTTTTGGGGAAAAATATTAGCTTCATTTTCCCCTTTAACCTATTTCACAGATTTAACACGATATTCACTAAACGGACAAAATTTCTATCCTATTACATTAGATTTAATAGCTATCGTAGTTTTCATGGTTCTATTCTTCATTTTAGCCGTGGAACTTCATAAGATAACGATTTACAAACGATTATGAATAACTCATAATAAGAGAAATATGCCCAACATCGACCCTTTTGAAAAATACCCGGAACAATATGATGAATGGTTTGATAAAAATAGATTTGTTTATGAATCAGAACTTGAAGCAGTTAAAGAACTGATACCTAAAAGTAAAAATGGTTTTGAAGTTGGTGTGGGGAGTGGTCGTTTTGCCGCTCCACTTGGTATTAAGTTAGGAGTTGATCCGTCCAAGGAAATGGGGAAAATCGCCCAAAAAAGAGGTATAAAGGTCATTGAAGGAGTTGCTGAATCACTCCCGTTCCCGGATACCCAATTTGATTTTGTTTTAATGGTTACTACCATATGTTTTTCGGATGATATAGAAACAACTTTCAAGGAAGCTAACCGTGTTCTAAAATATGGTGGCTCTCTTATAATAGGTTTTATAGATGCAAATAGTTCCATGGGTAAGTTTTATGAAGAACATAAAACTGAAAGCAAATTTTATAAATATGCAACATTCTATTCGGTAAAAGAAGTTATTTTACTTATGAAAAATGCTCATTTCAAAGATTTCAGTTTAAGGCAGACCTTGTTCCAACCCTCAGAGGAATTAGAAAATATTGAACCTGTAAAGGAAGGATACGGAGAAGGTTCATTTATTGTGGTTAGAGGAGTAAAATAATATTGTTAATTTTCGGGGATTATAATGGCAAGAGATTATGGAGAAGCTCTAGAAAGGGAACATGCAGAAGAGGTTTTAGATAGGAAAGCTAAAGCTACCGTCCAATGGAATTACAATTGTTCCATAAGAATGTTCAAGAAAATGGTAAAAAAAGAATCATTAATCAAGCAGGTTACATGCGAAAAGTGCGGTAAGACCTTTAAAACAAACAAAGACAAAAAGCTATGTTTCAGATGTGAAAGAAAAAAATAATAATCAAATTTAATCATTATAAATTATTCTATTTGGTGATTCATGCCAAAAAATAGAAATAAACAATTATTGTTTTTATGAGACTATTTAATATTTTGAAAATATGTTACAATGAGCTAGAAAGAAATGAAATTCCTTAATGTAGACCTATTATAATTTATAGAATTTAATATCAATTAATTTATAGTTCCTTGAGGTGACAAGATGGAAAAGAAAAAGGGCATAATAGGTTTTACTGGTGCTTTTAGAGATAGTGTAAAAGAAATAAATGCTGGGTCCAAGGTAGTTTTTACAGGTTCAATAGCAGTATGTACTCCTTTTATTGAATTACTAGCTTACACTATTAGAGACAAAGATTTTCAAATGGTTTACGTGCCAAAAGCGGATATAAAAGAGGCTAGGAGAATAAAAGAGCAATCAAACATAGGGTACAGTGTTGTAAATGAGAAGGTCGATCCACAAAGACCTGATGTGGTAGTTGTAATGGGTGGTCTTGCAATGCCTAAATTTGGATGCTCAACGGAAGATGTTTTGAATATGGTAGGAGAAATTTCTGTTGAACGGAAACCTAAAATAATTGGTGTTTGTTTCATGAACATCTTCGAAAGGGCTGGATGGACCAAAAAAATACCATTTGATGTATTGATTGATACAAGTATGGAAACGGTTGTCAACAGATAAATAAGGCTCAAATCAGCGATTATATAAATTGAACGTTAGTTTTATAGTTTATAAAAACAAAAAAATATGAGGTGATAAAAATGTTGTTTGTAGCAGAACATACCCATCCAGCTTCAGAATGTCCCATGACCACGCCTGGTGGGAAGGATATGATAAAAAAACTTTTTTCAGAGGAACATATAAGCAGTGCTGGGATTGAACTTGTTGGAGCCTACATGAGTTGTCCGAATGATGAAGGCGCTATTCATAAAGGATATTTCATAATGGAAGCTGTTGATCAAGAAACAATGAAAAGTTTCTTCGGACCAATGAAAGTCGAAATCAGAGAAGTCAAACCCTTCAGTGAAATAGCCAAAACATTATAAAACACTAATTTTCTATTTTTTGTTCGTCAACTTATTCTCTATAACTGATGCTAAAATAGCAAATAAACAGTTTTTAGAAAGTAAGATTATAAAATTAGTTATAATGTTAGTATTTTAACAACAATTTTTATAGGTTCCACTTGTTTTAGCACTGTTTAGTGAAAAGAAATGGAAAGTAACTTAATATCGGTGGTTATGGGTTGATAAGATTTATTATGAGTGCTAATCCGCACTAGATACTTATCAACTTGATATCCGAAACATATGCATTACACCTCTTTATAGATCCTGAAATTAGAATAACTTTTTTAGAGCCTCTTTATGGCCTCGTCGAAGAGTATCATTGATTTTTGAAGAACCAGCCGAATCGCATAGTTGCAGTTGTAACGTAGATTAATTATATTGTGTGCCTTTATTTCTTCTCCAACTAGCATAAGGGGGTAATTTCGGCATACTTGTGGTCTAAATTCATATATTTTGCATTTTTTTGCTTCAGAATCATAGAATTTACAGGGTTTGTCCTCTTTAAACTTGAAATGTTCAGGATAAATTTCGTTAGGGCTAATTTCTTGTTTTAAATCTGGATTAAGAGTGATTAGAGGATTTAATTCGTCTTTGTGGATGAATATTGGGGAAGATTTGGTACAATAAGTGCCGCAATTGTTACACCATTCTGGATGTTCCATTGCGATCTGAGAATTTGAGGGGCCCTGAAAAAGCCCTAAATTGATAATATCTGCTAAAGCTATTATTTCTTTAAGGTCAGATCTGGTAACTCCTTTTTTCTGGATATGATCAAATAATTCCTTTTCTATTAAAAAGATCCCTAAGCATAAACCTCACCAAAGTTCATGAGATGTATCTAAAATGTCTGAATAGGATACAGTATTGTTTATAAATGTAAGGATATGAAAATGGGCTCATGGAGGTAAGTTTATGCAAAAATACACTTAATATGCTATTTGGATAAATTATACCTAAAACACTTATTTGCCATCAAAAGTTACTTATTATTGTATATATTTTTATAATTAATCCTATATTTTACTTCTTTCTAACTCCAAAGAAATTTATAGCCTCAATCAAGTCTTGGAAGGCTATTAATTCTGCTTTAAGCACGTCTTCCCTGCTTAATGTGCCACTCATTTCTCCGTCGACACTGAGTTTTTCTGGACCTCTGGCCACAATCCGGTCCACACCATCTCTCGTTAGGATTTTTTCAGCCTTTTTATCATGAACAAACGCTCTTCCAGGGATAATTACAGTTTCTTTAAGTTCTTTAAGGTCTAAATCTTCCAAGTCCCTTTGAGTAATGAGGCAGCCGATATCCTGGTCAACTGCTACCACGTTAACCATTTCTGAGGCATCAATTAACTCAAACAAACGCTCTATAAACGGTGCAGCAACCTTACTACTTACAATGGTGGCTTCCGAGGTAACTTCAGATAGTAAATCCAGATATTCCTGGTTTTTACTTTTAATAAGGGCGAATGGTGCGTCATTTTCCGGGTCACATAGGGGAGTGCCGGTTACTCGGAGGTTGAAATCTTGGTTGATGCTGCGTACCAGTTCTTCGAATTCCTGTAGAGTATGTGGTTTAACTCCTTCGATAAGGGGCTCGTTCCCGAGTATTAGGCCCTGATTTCGGAAATTGGCGAATCGCATTAGAATTAATGCTTCAGCCCCCCATTCTTCTAGATTGCTGCAGGTTTCCAGAAGTTTATCAGTGTCGTTGACTCCCGGCACGATCACTGCGGCGGCGTGGACTTCACAACCTTCACAAAATAGTTTTAGAGCATCTAAAGATGCTTGGGGGCTGGGATCTCCCATCCACTTTTTCCTGATATCAACGTCGGTGGAGAAAACAGTGAAGGTCACTTCATTAACTCCATGGGATAGAAGCTCTTTTGCAGTTTTCGAATCGTCTATGCCTTTACCACTAGTATATCCCAGGTGAATGGGAATATCCCACTCGGAGAATGCGGATGTGATGTCTAGGAGGTGGGGGTAACAACTTACATCACCGCCACCGCTAATGTTTATTTTAAGGTCATTTTCATGGTAGTTTCCCATCATAAGAGAGTTTTGCACAGACCCAACAACCATAAATGGGGGAATGAACTGGTTTTGTGTTTCTCTAACTCCAGAGCTGCAGTAATCACAACCGAAAGTACCGGGCATGCAATATTTGCATCCGAATGGATCTCCATCGGTTACCTTGCGAAAATAGCAATATTTGCAGAATCCTCTGCAGTCTTTACCAGGCATTCCGCCGACATCTGCGATTATCTGCATATTTATCTACGTTTTTGATGTTATTAGATGAAAATAAGTTATTTTAGGCTGCTCTTTTAAATTAAAGAGCATATAGATCTACCGAGATCTGTCGAGGTAAGTTTAGCTTAGGGGTGCATATAAGTCTTTCTATTTTGTTTCAAGAAGTAAGTTTAATATCATATCCAAAGTAAATTTAGAGTCGTATATCAGGTTGTATAAGGGAAATTTTTAACCCCCCTATTGGACATGATTTTTTGGTTCAATAGATTTAGTGCAAAGAAGTGGTATACAAGAATCTGTAGGAGGGAAAAAATGGCAAAGTTTGAAGATAAGGTCGACTTGTATGACGACAGAGGTAATCTTGTTGAATCACAAGTCCCCATAGAAGCCCTGAGTCCATTGAGGAACCCTGCAATCAAATCGATTGTGCAAGGTATTAAAAGGACTGTAGCTCTGAACCTTGAAGGTACAGAAAACGCTTTGAAGACTGCAAAGGTCGGTGGACCTGCATGTAAGATAATGGGCCGAGAACTAGATATAGACATTGTCGGAAATGCAGATGCTATCGCAGCCAAGGCCAAAGAAATGATACAGGTCGAAGCAGGCGACAACACCAAAGTCGAATTACTAGGCGGAGGAAAGAGGGCCCTGGTCCAAATTCCAGACGCAAGGTTTGAAGCAGCAGCTGAATATTCAGCCGCGCCACTGGTAACTGCTAGTGCATTTATCCAGGCGATCATAGACGTGTGCGATGTAAGCATGATGGATGCCAACATGGTTAAGGCAGCGGTCCTAGGAAGATATCCACAATCTGTGGAGTACCTGGGTGGAAACGTCGCTACTATGCTGGACCTACCACAAAAACTGGAAGGCCCTGGTTATGCTCTGCGTAACATTATGGTGAACCACGTGGTAGCAGCAACCCTGAAAAACACCATGCAAACAACTGCTCTATCAAGCATATTGGAACAGTCTGCGATGTGGGAAATGGGTGATGCAGTAGGAAAATTCGAAAGAATGCACCTATTAGGACTTGCATACCAAGGAATGAACGCCGACAACATGGTTTTCGACCTGGTAAAAGACAATGGTGCCGCAGGTACAGTAGGATCAGTTATTTCTAGCTTAGTGGACCGAGCTAAAGCAGATGATGTAATCGGTGTGGAAAAAGAACTCAACGGTTTCAAAGTCTACGGAACTGACGACCTAGCTAAATGGAACGCATATGCCGCTGCAGGACTACAAGCAGCCACCATGGTCAACCAAGGTGCTGCACGTGCTGCCCAAGGTGTGTCCTCAACAATTCTATACTACAACGACTTGTTGAATTTCGAAACTGGATTACCAGACGTGGACTTCGGCCGAGCACAAGGTGTAGCTGTAGGATTCTCTTTCTTCAGCCACTCCATATACGGTGGCGGAGGTCCTGGAATATTTAACGGAAACCACATCGTGACTCGACACAGTAAAGGTTTCGCCATACCACCTGTGGCTGCAGCCATGGCATTAGACGCCGGTACCCAGATGTTCTCACCTGAAGCAACCTCCGGACTAATCAAAGAAGTGTTCAGTCAAGTGGACGAGTTCCGAGAACCACTTAAATTTGTGAACGCAGCAGCAGCGGAGATTAAAAACCAAGTCTAAAAATAAATCCAATATATGGGGGTAAATAACTAGATGGACATCGAAATTTTTCCACACAGACTTTTAAACGCCGACACTACAGAAAAGTTGTTAAACGACTTGGAAGAAGTGGAAGGCATAAAACGAATGGTAGTGCAAGGACAAAGACTTCCTCCAGCAGAAGAAGGAAACCCTGACCGACGAATCATCACCATTAAAGGTGAAAAAGTTGACTTACAAGTGAAAGCAGGTAGAATTTTACTGGAAATCGAGGAAGAAGAAAGTATAGATCGAGTGAAGGATATATGTGAGGATCATCTGCCCTTTGGGTACAACATATATGTTGGAACCTTTATCAGGAAGCAGAAGACCGTCACCGACGACTTGAAATACGGGGAAGAAGTGGATGAAGTGCCAGACGATATGTTTGGATTAACTGATCAAAACGCAAAACTCAGTGAAAGAGCAACTATCATAAAGAAGGATGATTAAAGATGATTGGTAAATGTACCCACGTTGTTGATTGTAGAGAAGCAATGGGAATGGGCGAAGGAGGCGGAATAGCCCAGAGAGGGACGTTTGCTGAGTGTGGAAATGATGTATTGGCCATAGCCATGTCTCCCGGAAGGAGGCACATAACTAAACCAGTATGCGAAATAACCTTTGCCCTGCGGGAAGCAAACATCATGACCAGTACACTGGTCTTAAACGCAGGAGGAGGAGTTCCTCAGGATGCACCAACTGCCGGTTCAGGTAGTCTTTTTGGTCTCAATCTTAAGGAGAAAGAGCAGATCAAAAGGTTCAAACTTGTGGTAGTGCACTTGGGAGGGGTAAAACACCACATCATTTACAAGGCTCGCCTAATTTTAAGGAACGTTAACAGGCCTTGTGTAGTTATATGTGAGTACCCTGTTGATTTTGAGGATTTTGCCAAGATCGGTGTCAAAACTAAAGCAGTTATGCCCGAAGAACCTAAAACCAAAGGTGAAATTGTGGATATAATTAGCGGAGTTATAAGAGGAGAAACCTGTCCCCAAGAAAAATTGGATGAAATTATTAGAAAGGTGAGATTAGCATTAGGAGGTGCATTTTAATGGCACAATTCTATCCTGGAACCAGTAAGGTTGCAGAAAACAGAAGAAAGTTCATGAATCCCGACGTGAAACTAGAAAAATTAAGGGAATTGTCCGACGAAGATGTAGTAAGTATCTTAGGTCACAGAGCCCCTGGTGAAGAATACCCCAGCGTACACCCACCTCTAGAAGAGATGGATGAACCTGACGACGCCATCAGAGAAATGGTCGAACCACTCGACGGTGCAAAAGCCGGCGACAGGGTCCGATACATACAGTTCTCAGACTCAATGTACTTTGCTCCCATGACCCCATTCGTAAGGTCAAGAGCATACATGCACAGGTTCAGAGGAGCCGACGCCGGTACACTATCCGGAAGACAAATTATAGAAACCCGTGAAAGAGATTTAGAAAAATACGCCAAAGAACTGCTGGAAACTGAATTCTTTGACCCCGCCAGAAGTGCTACAAAAGGAAAAACTGTACACGGACACGCTTTAAGACTAGACGAAGACGGTATGATGTTCGACATGATACGAAGACAAATCTATAACAAAGCCACTGGAAAAGTCGAAGCAGTCAAAAACCAAATTGGTGACGAACTAGACACACCAGTAGTCTTAGGAGAACCATTAGCAGAATCGGTCCTCAAAGGTAAAACCACCATCTACCGAAAAGACGGCGAAGCTTACAGAGACGACGCAGACGCAGTAGAAGTGCTGCAGAGAATACATGTACTAAGAACCCAAGGTGGGTACAGTCCTGAATAATCAGGAGGTGAAAATATGGCCGAAAAAATGTTTATTGAAGCTTTAAAGAAAGCCTTTAAAGAAGACCCAACCGAAAGAACAACTACCTACTACAACAAAGGTGGATGGAAACAATCCGAAAGGAAAAGGGAATTCGTTGCAGCCGGTAAAGAAGTAGCCAGAAAACGAGGAATCCCTCAGTACGACCCAGATGTTGGTACCCCACTAGGACAAAGGGTCCTAATGCCCTACAATGTGTCCACAACCGACACCTATGTAGAAGGTGACGACCTTCACTTTGTGAACAACGCTGCCATGCAGCAGTTCTGGGATGATATCCGAAGAACTGTAATTGTGGGATTAAACACCGCACACAATGTTATAGAAAAAAGGTTAGGTAAAGAAGTTACCCCTGAAACTATAACCCACTACCTGGAAACTGTTAACCACGCTATGCCTGGTGCTGCAGTTGTCCAAGAACACATGGTGGAAACTCACCCTGCTCTCGTGGGAGACAGTTACGTGAAAGTGTTCACTGGAAATGACGACATTGCTGATGAGATCGACCAGAGATTCGTTCTGGACATCAACAAAGAGTTCCCAGAAGACCAAGCTGAAGTACTAAAAGGAGAAGTTGGAGACGGAATGTGGACCATAGTGCGCATACCAACCATAGTATCCCGTACCTGTGACGGAGGTACCACCTCTCGATGGTCAGCCATGCAAGTAGGTATGTCCATGATTTCTGCATACAAACAAGCAGCTGGTGAAGCCGCAACTGGTGACTTCGCTTACGCCGCAAAACACGCAGAAGTTATACACATGGGTACTTACCTACCTGTAAGAAGGGCCCGTGGAGAAAACGAACCTGGTGGAATCGCATTCGGATACCTGGCAGACATCATCCAGACTCCAAGAAAATACCCAGACGACCCAGTTAGACAAACCCTAGAAGTGGTGGCCGCAGGAGCAATGCTCTACGACCAAATCTGGCTCGGTTCCTACATGTCAGGTGGTGTTGGATTCACCCAATACGCTACCGCAGCATACACCGACAACATTCTAGACGACTTCTGCTACTACGGTATGGAGTACGTGGAAGACAAATTCGGCAAGGCTGAAGGACCAAACACCATGGACACCGTCCTGGATGTTGCTTCTGAAGTTAACTTCTACTCGCTTGAACAGTTCGAAGACTACCCAGCACTTCTGGAAACCATATTCGGTGGATCACAGAGAGCATCCATTGTTGCAGCCGCAGCCGGATGTTGTACTGCATACGCTACCGGAAACGCTCAAACTGGTCTAAGTGGATGGTACCTATCCATGTACTTGCACAAAGAACAGCACGGTCGACTCGGTTTCTACGGATACGACCTGCAGGATCAGTGTGGTGCTTCCAACGTGTTCTCAATTAGAGGAGACGAAGGATTACCAACTGAGCTACGTGGAGCTAACTACCCCAACTACGCCATGAACGTGGGTCACCAGGGTGAATACGCAGGTATTTCCCAGGCAGCTCACTCTGCCCGTGGAGATGCCTTTGTGCTCAACCCATTGGTCAAAATCTCCTTTGCAGACCCCAACCTAATCTTCAACTTCGACGAAGTAAGGGCTCAGTTTGCTAAAGGTGCACTAAGAGAATTCGAACCAGCCGGAGAAAGAGCACTAATTTCCCCAGCTAAATAAATAGGTGTAACGCAAACACCTATTTTTTTTTATTTATTTAAACTAAAGGAGGAAAATATATGGTAGTAGACCCTATGATAGCAGGATTAGGTGTTGTTGCGATTATGGGTGCCGCTGCAACCATTGCAGGTGCTGCAGAGGACTTAGAATCCGACGTTGGATCTATGAGTAACCCTAACTCTCAGGTGCAATTAGCACCCCAGATGGGCAACCTTCATAGAATATTCAACAAGGCTGTCTCTGGAGAGCCAGTACAAATGGGTACCCTAGCAGGTATAGCTGGTGCTGTTTTCTTTGTACTATTTAACACACTTCACCTTCCCGTTATAATGTCCATTGCTGCAGGAGCAGCTACAGCTGCTTTATGGCACGTTGCATTCGCCACTACATCACACTTAGGAAGAACAACTAGCCTGGCACAATTCAATCAACCATTATTCATGGATGTTGTAGTTGAGCACTTAGGACCAATAGCTGGCCACGGATTTATCGTTACTTTCTGTATAGTAGGAATATCATACTTAATGACCTTACCAATTGTAGGTTTCAATCACCCCTTCGCAGTTCCATTCCTAGCAGTACTATGGGGAATAACAATAGGTGCAATAGGTTCATCAACAGGGGATATACACTACGGTGGGGAAAGGGAGTACCAACAGTACCCATTCGGAGGAGGTATCCCTGTAGCCATTCACGGTGACATTGTCAGAAAGGCGGAACTCGGTGCCAGGAACTCTATGGATGTAGTTAACTTCTGTGCCAAATACGGTGGACCCGTCACTGGACTCTGCTTTGGACTAATAGTATTCCTCAGCTTTTGGAGTACTGTGGTCTTTGGAGCCGTTGGAGGGGTAGCAGTAATTGCACTGATACTCTTACTATTAATATACCTCAACAACCGAGTTGAAGTATTTGCCAGAACCAAATACGGACCATACAGAAAATAAGGAGGTTTAAAGATGGACCCATTAATAATGATCGGCGCTGTAACCCTTGGAGGTGTCCTCATTGGTGGAGGTGTACACTTCATACCAGTGGGTGGTGCTCCAGCGGCTATAGCCACAGCAACAGGTGTCGGAACAGGTACCGCCATGCTAGCCGCAGGGGGTGGTATGACCGGACTTATAACCGCAGCAGCCTTGACAGGATCTCCACTTTGGCTCATATTAGCAGCAGGAGCAGTAGGTTCAGCTCTAATGCTAGCCGTAACCATGTTCGTAGGTAACTGGGTATACGTATGGGGTGTAGGATGTGTTCCTTGCTCAGCAAAAGTAGATATTGACCCTATATCCAAGTACCCCCAAGATAAATATGTAACTCCCGGGACTGAAGGACATGGTATACCAACCGTATGTTTCGTGAGTGGGGTGATCGGTGGACTTCTAGGTGGAATGGGAGGAGGACTAGCTTATTGGGCTGTGTATACAGCATTAATCGATAAATTGCCCGGATATTTCCCATTACTGCAAGCAAAGTTAGCCATACCCCCCGCAGCCGCGCTAGCTGGAATATTTGCTTTAGGTCTGTTCTTCGTGAATGCAGTTATCGCTTCCTACAATATTGGAGGAACTATCGAAGGATTCCACGACCCTAAATTCAAAAGACTCCCCCGGGGAGTATTCGCATGTATTGTAGCATCCCTGGTAACTGGACTTATTGGAGTGTTACTACTTAAAGGAGTTGTATAATATGCCAGATGTTAACCCAAGAATGACCTTAGCACTGGGATTGATAGGCGGACTTATAGGCATATACCTAACACCAATTAACCCAGTATTAGGACCACTTCTAGCTGCATTAGGAGGAGTATGCGCCATAATATGGGGTGCTGACGCCATTGCACGTGTAGCTAGCTATGGATTAGGTACGGGTGTGCCTTCCATTGGATACATGTCAGTGGCCATAGGTATCATAGGAGTCTTAGCAGGTCTAGCAGGTGGCCTACAGATCGGCCCAGCATACGCCATCCTCGCTCCTTTGATAGGATTCGTTCTCGCCGTTATATTAGGTGGAGTAGTGGCCTTATTAGGTAAAAGAGTAATTGGAATGAAGATCCCTATCCTGGTTTCATGTACCATGGAACTTGCAGGAGCATCTGCACTATCCGTGATTGCATTTTCAGCAGCCATAGCTGGAAGCTACCTGATGCCAGCCATACTGGTAAGTGTGGTATCCACTGGATTCATTGGACTGCTCTTCATCATGAACACCATGGCCATACAACACCCCTTCAACGCCTGTTTAGGACCCAATGAGAACAGGGTTAGAACCCTTAAACTGGCAGGAGCCACTTCATTCTTTGCCATGACCATTGTAGGTATACTAGGAATCGGATCTACCAGAGCATGGTGGGTTATAACCGTAATTGGTGCTATAGCCTGGTTCATATCTATGAGGATGTTCATACAAGCATCAGAAGATGAAGCAGCGTCAACTGCCTGGAGTGGTTGGTGGCCTAAAGAAGAAGGTGAAGAACTGAGGGGAACTGTCCATGAAATTAAGGAGGAGGATTAAAAATGGAAATGTTACCTCTAATTAAAATTGCTCCTGAATCCAATTTAACCCTCGACCCTTCCACCGGTATGATAGGAGCGGCTTTAGGTAGAGACGTTGTAATAGTCTCTATGGACGGAATAAACAAACAACTAGATATTTTAGAGGTTGCAGTAGAAGATTTATACCAATCCCTTGATGCAACCAGCATTCCTGATAACTCTTTCCCAGGTAGGGAAGGTGTTTACACGCAGGCTGGTACCTTAACCAATTTGGTTTATGGATTCATATTAGGGATGGTAGTTCTGCTCGCCCTATTATTATAGGAGGTGTTAAAGTTGGCTGAAAAGAAATCACCAGCAGAAGGATGGCCTGTAATAAACGGGGACTACACAGTAGGTGACCCAGAAAGCCCTGTTGCAGCCACTACATTAGGTGCTCACATAGAACAAATACCAGTTGATGGAGGAGCCGCTATAGCCGGACCCTGCAAGACTGAAAACCTTGGAATCGAGAAGATGTTGGCTAACCTTATCTCAAACCCCAACATAAGATTCCTGGTTCTATGCGGATCAGAAGTACAAGGACACATTACCGGTCAAAGTATAGAAGCACTGCACGCCAATGGTGTTGACCCAGAAAAAAGGAAAATAATCAAAGCAGATGGAGCGATTCCTTTCATCGAAAACATTCCTGACGAAGGAATTGAAAGATTCCAGCAACAAATGGAACTCATCAGCATGATTGACGTGGAAGATGCCGCAGCTATACAATCAAAAATCAAAGAGTGCATCGATAAAGATCCAGGTGCATTCGAAGAAGAAGCAATGGTCATTGAAGTAAAAGAGGAGGGTGATGAAGAGGAAGAAGGTGAAGAAATACCACCAGTCACTGCTGAAACAGCTTTGATCGAAGCAAGAATGCGCAATATCCAAACCGAGGTGAAATCTGTCGGTGGTTTGCAGAGAATATTCGCAGGAATGTACGCAGGCAAAGTTCAGGGGATCATGATTGGATTGATCTTCATCCTAGTCCTTGGAACCATACTGTTCTTGAAATAAGGGGGTTTAAGATGTTAGTATCAAACAAACCGAATATTCGAGGCATTCGAAAAGTAGCCGAAGATGTAAAATATCGAACCGCTTTGATAGGTAGAGATCAGAGACTGTTTATGGGACTCATAACCACCAGAATATATGGTATGGCTATGGGAGTGATATTAGCAGCAGTCTTGGTAGGTCTCCCTCTCCTATATGCATTAATGAAGTAAAAGGGGCATGATAAAATGGCAGAAGAAGAAGAAAAAACTGTAATACCACGCGCCATAGTTAATGCAGATGAGTTCAACAAGGCTAATGAGCGATTAGACGATATGGAAGAAAAAGTTGAGTTCACCTGGGGTGAAATCAATCAGAGAATGGGCCAGCAAATAGGCAGGGATATTGGTATTTTATACGGAATAACCATAGGACTAATAATCCTGTTTATTGCTTTCAAAGTGGTAAAGGTAGGAGCAATCCTATCAAGCTTTGGTGGAGTCTAAATATTTAGGAGGTTTAACGTATGTTTAGATTTGACAAAGAACAAGTAGTATTAGATATTGCTGGCGTCCAAGTAGGAGGACAGCCAGGTGAATATCCAACTGTTATAGCAGGTACAATATTTTATGGTGGACACAAAATTATAGAAGATGAGAAGGCAGGAGTATTCGACAAAGAAGCAGCTGAAGGTTTACTAAAAGTACAGGAAGAAATGACCGACACAACCGGAAACCCACACTGGGTGCACACCTTCGGCCAAACCCCAGAGGCCATAGTTAAATATCTGGAATTCGTGGGCGAAGCTTCAGACAACCCCTTCCTCATAGACTCAACCTCAGCAGAAGCAAGACTCGCCGGTGCAAATTACGCAACCGAAGTAGGACTGGCAGACAGAGCAATCTACAACTCCATAAACATGGCCGCAGAAGCAGAAGAAATAGTAGCTGTGGGAGAAACTGATCTAACTGCATCTATTGTCCTGGGTTTCAACGCCATGGACATGACTGCCCAAGGTAAAATGGACATGTGGGAAAACGGTGGAAGTGTACTGGATAAAGGGCTCCTGGAAATGTCAGTAGAATCCGGTATTGACAAACCATTAATGGACGTAGCTGTAACACCCCTGGGTCAAGGAGCTGGTCCTGCTGTTAGAACATCCTTCATGCAAAAAAGCAAATGGGGATACCCATCAGGAGCAGGTATACACAACGTACCATCAGCCTGGGACTGGATGAGAAACTACAAAAAATCTGTGGATAAGGGTGGAGAAGGACACCCAGAAGCCTGGCCTGTGGCTGACGTAGGATCCAACCTGATCATGATGATGGCAGGAGGAGACTTCGTTCTCATCGGACCTATTGAAAATGCTTCAATGGCCTTCCCAGCAGTTGCTATGGGTGATATATTCATAGCTGAAGCAGCTAAGGACCTTGGAACAATACCAGTTGATGAACACCCATTCTTCAAATTGCTCTAAGGCGGATTAATCCGCCACCACTTTTTTATTTTTTTTATTTGAGAGTTAGATTATTTTTAGGATATTTTTTAATCAAATAGTCATTATCCAACTCCATTATCAGCTGCTACCATCCTTTTTATCAACTTCTCTAAATGTCCATTTAACCTCCCCCCATCAATGGATTAATTTCACAAAATTTATTACATCAATCCCCACATCAATGAATAGAGTATCATTCTAGAGAAGGTTAATTTTGGAGGACTAGATTTGTTAAGCTTCAAAAAACTATTAGGTTTAGGTCCTAAGCCAGTTATTGCTAAAAGCAGGTACATTACCATTCAAGATGCTAAAATGGCACCATACACCAAGAAAACTAGAGGACATGGATACGGTACCCTCATGCGCCCTGATGTTTACTACATTGTTGCCTCGGTGGAACTGGGAAATACAACTACCAAATGTATCCTCACCGCCACTAACCTGAACACCAGCCGAACTTATCTATTGGACAAGACAGTTAAGATGACCAGGGATATTCGCCCTCCTAAGAAGGGGGAGAAGGTTTTTGGGGAGACAGTATGGCATGTTGAGCTCACCAAGGAGTCTGTATCCGAAATGGTTAAAGACACCATCTTAGAATCAGTCAAACGTTCAGAGATTAGCATGGAAGATGATTTAGATTTCGTGGTCAGATCGACAGGAGTTACTGCTGGTTTTGCATCTCCAAAAGAGGTAGGGGAATTGATCATTGCCCTAGCCGACGGTTGCCTGGAGGCAGGCATCCCACCCCGTAAAATGGCACCTGCCATGTCCAAGGATAGCTTACCAAAAAAATTACAAGATTTCACCCTTTTGGATAAGGTCATATTCGATGGTGCAGTGGTCAGTGTAATACCCCCCACTGGAAGAGCAGTTGTAGCAAATGAAATGGAGGGAGAACTGGTAACTGCAGGTATAAAAGCAGGTGCAAAGTGGACTAATGTTGATTTCCGTAACCCATGTGTTTCCATGGACTTCGGAACCACCCTGGCTGGCAGGATAGTAAACAACCAACAACCATACGCTCGAACCATCGGAAACTTCTGTGGCCTGGCTGGCGGAGTTTCAGATGCCATAATCAGAGGAACTGAAAAAGTGGATAAACGTGGAGGCGCTGCTCTTGATCTCTATACTAAAGATATCATCAAAAAAGCAGACTGGGAGGCAGCTCTGGAATATGCCAAACAGGCACATGATCACGTGGACATCCGTAAAGTTCCCGAAGGACGCCAGCGCTTTGGTACGGTGCCAGTAGATCCTCATGCTGCATACGATGCTGGAACCACCCTCATTGGATGTGATGTGGGCAAAAACGGAGATGCAATCCCTAAATTAACAAAAATAGGCCACCAAATATACGAAAACTCAGGAATACACACCTTATTCGCCACATTAGATCATGTGAGTGCTTTAATAGTTAAAAGACTCGTTGAAGAGGCACTTGAAGAGGATGTAATCGAAGAGGGATCAGCACTGGGAGTAACTGGCAGGGCAGGTATAACTGGCCGTAAACCAGAACTAATTTTAGGATATACCCAGGATTACTTTAAAGATGTTCTATTTGTTTCTGATGCACTAGCTTTGGGAGCAGCGGTGATGGCTCGTTGTATGAACTCCATGGGAACACCCCACATACCCCTAGGAGGAAGACAAGGCGGGCCATGTATATTGGGCCCCAGGAAAAAATTGCAGAAAAACGAATAGATTTCAATCCAATAATCTGCCTTTATTTCATCATTATTAAATCATTGAGGACATTTTTCATGATAATCGCACTAATTATGGCAGGTGGTAGGGGAACTAGGATGAATTCCGCCCAAGAAAAGCCACTCATAGAAATAAAAGGCAAATCCCTGATCCTTCGTGTTGTAAAGGCCCTGGAAGAAGCTGGAGATGTGGAACGAATTGTGGTGGCCACCAGCCCAAACACACCACAAACAGCTTTGTTCATGAATAAATTAGGTTTTGAGGTGTTAAAAACTCCTGGTGCCGGCTACGTTAAAGATTTAACTTTTTTAGCATCTAGAGATGAATTTAAAGATCAAATACTTCTGACTGTAACCTCTGACCTTCCTCTCATTACCGGGGAGATCATAGATGGGGTTTTAGAAGAGTACCAAAAATCCTCCAAAACAGCCATGTCTGTGATGATACCGGTGGACTTATTCCGTGAACATGGTCTTGAGCCCAGTTTAGTGCTGGGAAATCTGGTTCCCTCTGGATTAAATATATTAAGGGGTAAGGACAATGAACAAGATGAGGAAGTTCTGATCCTTAACAAAATTGAATTAGCATTAAATATTAATAGCCCCGAGGATATAATATCCCTAGAGAAACTAGGGGGCAACTTAGATAGGTGATGTTATGGTTGAACAACAACAACAAGAGAGGAAACTCATAAAAGGGGAAGAAAAGATTTGGAGTGAAATTAAGGGTTATCAAGTGGCTACCAATAATGCCCGAATTCTGGGGGAACTCGAAGAACTTATTATAAACGACAGAACAGGTAAAATTACAGATGTAGTCATAAAAGTGGAAAAAGGGAGAAACGTCACTATTAAAGGTGCTAAAAAGAAGGATGACATGCTTCTGGTGCCCTTCGGTAAAGTTGAAAAGGTAGGAGAGTTCATAATCATCTCTGAATAATTTATTCCAACCTACATTTTCATAAAATTAATAAAAAATACATTTGGGACTTCAATTGTAAAAAGGATGTCCCAATGAGTTCTATTTCCTATTATCTCATCAATACTAGGTTTATTTATAAATAGTCTTTTTATAATCAATATAGTAGCCTAGTAGTTGAACTAGTAAATCTTATTCGGGTCCTAAGCTCGGGGTGAATGAAGACTCTGAACCATTATACAAATATTTTCATAGTAATGATTTGAAAATTTTATTCTATCCATAACATCTATAATTCGATGATCTAATGCTTTCAGTGAAATGTCTCTGGCTGACTTATCCTTCTTTATCCCGACCTAGATGATGATATTGAATATCTCTGCTTCTACTACTGTTTCTCTGGCAAGATATTTAATAAAAACACCTCGATTTATCATATTTCAATTGTATCATAAAACTAGTCAAAACTTATTTTAAAAAATTAAGAAAATGAGAATAGTTAAATAAAGTTATTTTTCACATGCCCTGCACGCTCGTGTCGATCATTCGTTTGGTCTCAGCAGCCAGTTCTGGTGGTAGGCCGGCGATATCTATGCTCAGGAAGCCACGAACAATCATGCTGGTAGCTTCTTCTTCGGTCAGCCCTCTGGACATGAGGTAAAGAACTTCTTCTTCGTCGATTTTACCTACTGCAGCTTCGTGAGATAGTTCCAGTTCTGTGGAGGCACCTTCTAGTTCTGGCACAGCATATATAAGAGAATCATCAGATAATACCAGTCCGTGACATTCTAGGTGTCCTTTAACATTCGGTACTCTCCCTGCCAGGTGTCCCCGGGCGTAAATCTGCGATTTGTCCTTAGAAACAGACCTTGATATCATTTCAGTACTGCAACCCTGACCTTCCAAAATAACCCTCGAGCCCATATCCAGTACGGATTCCTTCTGTCCTCCTAGGATGGACTGAAAAACAACATTGGAATTGTTACCAGAGCAATAGGCAGTGGGATAAGACTGAATACTTTTTACTGGACTGGTAAGGATGTAGTTACTTATATAGGTGGCGTCATCCCCCACCATGACCCCTGTACGGGGGCGCACATCAACCTGTTCGGCCCAGTTGTGTATCATGGTAAAGGTTATTTTGGCACCTTTTTTCAAGTAAAATTCGGATACTCCCACGTGGAGGGCAGAGGTGACATCAGAGCCAGTTGCACATCCTGTTATTATGTGGAGTTCTGAGTTTTCTTCTGCTATGATAACGTTGTGGACGTTTTGGGCCACGTTTTGGTCACCAATGAACATGCAGGCCTGTATAGGGAATATATCTTTGGATCCAGGCAGAGATCTTATAAAGTAGCCTCCTCCACCTCCTTCTTGAGCTTCTCTTAGGCCTGTTTGGGCAGTGTACTTATCTGCATCTACGGCCACTGCTTTCCACATATAATCCTTGAGCCAGCCATATTTTTCCAGGGCATCTGGCATACTCATGAGTTCAACGGACTCTGAAGTACATGTGGTACACACTCGACTTTGATCCATCTGGACGAAGGTTCCGGATCTTTCCTGTTCGGTGGGATCTACTCCTACTTTTAAGAGGGTGTCCTGAACTTTTTTGGGAACTTCATTGGCTTTAGAAACTCTTTCGTGTTCACCAGCCTCCTCTTTGATGAATTTTTCCAGATCTATATCCTCGCCGTAGAGTGCTTTTTTCTCTTTAGCTTTTTCTGCACGTTTTAATGTATCTTGCAACATTCCACACACCCTAAAAATCCTTCTTTCCTTATGTCTTCTAGTATCTCAGTTGGGTTCCCTGAACAGGCAATTTTACCATCCATGAGTACGTGGGCCGTGTCTGCAGGAACGAAATTAAGTATGTACCCTAGGTGGGTGATTAAAAGTCCTGATTTTTCTCTTAAACCCGGTTTTTTGTCTTTATCTAGCAGATTGTTCACTTCTTCTGCTAAAAGTTCCACATTTTCGATATCCACGCCAGAGTCTGGTTCGTCGAACATGATGAAGTCGGGTCTCTGTGCTAAAAGCTGTAAGATCTCGGATCTTTTAACTTCTCCTCCTGAGAATCCTAGGTTCACATCTCTTTCCAGGAATATGTTGTCGAATTTCAGTTTTTGAACCAGTTCCATCATTTCTGGGCTGAGTTCTTCACCTTCTTCATGATGTTCTATTTTTAGAAGGTTCTGAAGTTTCACCCCTCGTATTGCCGGCGGGTTTTGGAAACTGACACCTATACCCATTTTAACCCGTTCGGTGGTGGAGAGATTGGTAATATCTTCCCCTTTAAATAAGATCTCACCTCTGGTAATTTTATACTTGGGAAATCCAAGTATACTCATGAATAATGTGCTTTTTCCTGATCCATTAGGTCCAAGTAGAACATGGGTTTCTCCTAGGTCTATATACAAGTCTATGTCGCTTAAAATTTCTTTTTCGTTGACTTCAACAGCCAAATCGGTAATTTCCAGAAGCAGTTTAACCACCACCTTGATTATTTGTACTCAATTTAGAAATATAACACTATAATATAACTTAGTTATAATATCTTTTTTTCCTTTAATAAGTTTATGAGGACAGATCAGGATGGTGTTGATTCAGGAGAGTTTTTGAAGTATTATAGATAGTTAATGATTAGAAATAGTTAAATGTGCAGGTTTTTATAGGAATGTTTGTTTTTTTTATGATTTTTTTTATTTAAAGATCAGGGGAGGAGTTTTTAATAATTAATAATAGTTGAAAAATAACAAACTTTTTTTTATGAAAAAATCAAGTTATAATATGTTCAATTTCACATATCCGAATTTCAATAAATTTAGTCCTAAAAAATTATGTTATTTGGGAAATCAATCGGAAAAAAAATATCAACTCAGTGTCCCAAAAACATCTTAGGGTGTTACCACCACACCTCAATATTAAAAAATCCTCATTTATTATTCATCTATATAAACCTTTCCACTTTGTTTTATAAGTAACGTTTATAATAGCTATTCTTATATCCATATATTGTACATTAATGGTACGCTGACAAAGCAAGGAGGAAAGCCAATGGCTGAGGATGATATAAAGATTGTAATGTTTTGTTGTAACTGGTGCTCCTACGGTGGAGCTGACACTGCAGGAACTGCAAGGATGCAGTATCCTCCAAATGTGCGGGTCATCCGGGTAATGTGCTCCGGAAGGATCGAGCCCCAGTTCATATTCAAGGCCTTCAGAGAAGGCGCCGATGGGGTTATCGTGGCCGGCTGTCACCATGGAGACTGCCACTATGATGCTGGAAACTACAAAACAGATCGTAGAATGAGATTAATCTATAAACTAGCAGAAGCAATTGGAATTGGTAGAGAAAGGATTTACCATGATTGGATCTCTGCATCAGAAGGGGAGAAATTCGCTGACACCATTAAGATGATGGTTGACCGTATTACGGCATTGGGCCCATCCCCACTAAAAAACCAATTAGAAGCTCCAGAAGTTGAAGTGGAGGCATAAAATGGCAGAAGAAGTTCAAAAGGCAAAAATCGCAACAATGTGGCTTTCAGGCTGTTCAGGCTGTCACTTATCCATTGCAGACATTCACGAGGCAATTATAGACGTTATGGGACTGGCCGACTTTGAATTCAGCCCGGTGCTTATGGACGTAAAATACGACGAAGTTCCAGACGACCTAGATGCCATAATAATAGAGGGCGGAATCCGTAACGACGAAAACCGTGAATTAGCTGAAATGTTACGAGAAAAAGCCAAAATCGTTATCGCATATGGATCCTGTGCAGTATACGGAGGACCACAAGGAATCGGAAACCTCTTCACAAGTGATGAGCTCATAGAGGAAGCTTACAAAAATTCAGCAAGTACAATAAACCCAGAAGGTATCATACCTTCAGAAGACATACCACACCTAGAGAGCAGGGTAAGACCTCTTGCAGAAGCAATAAAAGTTGATTTAGCAATACCAGGCTGTCCTTGTCTGTCTGAAGTTGCTGCTAAGGCAATTTTGGCTTTGCTAAAAGGTGAACCCATAGAATTACCTAACACCAACCTATGTGAAGTCTGTCCTAGGGAAAAACCACCAGAAGGAATGGCCATGGACAAAATCATCCGGCAGTTCGAACTGGGCGAACCAGAACCAGAAATGTGCTTGGTACCTCAAGGATTGATATGTATGGGGCCTTCAACCATCTCCTTATGTGGAGCAGAATGTCCTACTATCGCTATCCAGTGTAGAGGATGCTACGGACCAACCACCAAGGTAATGGATCAAGGTGCCAAGATGATAAGTGCCATAGCATCTGACTTTGGAGTGGAAAGAGATAAAATTGTGGATCCTGAAGAGGTAGCGGATCAAATAGATGATATCGTAGGTACTTTCTACCAATTCACTTTAGCATCTGCTTTAGTACCCATGAAGGTGCAAAAGGAGGGTAAATAAATGGTTACACTAAAAATGGAACCTGTGACCCGTATTGAAGGTCACGCTAAAATAACTGTGGAACTGGATGACGCAGGAAACGTCCAGGACACCAAACTCCATGTGATGGAATTCCGTGGATTTGAAAAATTCCTGCAGGGAAGGAATATAGAAGAAGTCCCCCGAATAGTGCCCAGAATCTGTGGTATATGTGATGTACAGCACCACCTGGCCGCTGCTAAAGCCGTAGATATGTGCTTTGGCTTTGGTGCTGAAGACATTCTCCCCACCGCCTACAGGATGAGGGAGATTATGAACTGGGGTTCATACCAGCACTCTCACGCCCTACACTTTTACTTCCTAGCCGCCCCGGACTTCATTGCCGGAAAAGACAGAAAAACCAGGAACGTCTTCCAGATTATAAAAGACGCACCAGAACTGGCATTAGGTGCCATAGAACTCCGAAAAAATGCTTTAGACATAGTTAAAGCCACCGGAGGCAGATCAATCCACCCAACATCATCCACCCCAGGAGGTATCTCCACCAGCCTGGACGATGAAACCCAAAAGGATATTCTACAGAAGGCCCAAAGGAACGTGGAATTGGCCTTGGCCACCATGGAAGTTGCCAAACCAATCTTCGTCGAAAACCTGGAATTGGTTAAAGAACTGGGATATGTGGAAACATACCACGCTGGTCTGGTTAAAAACGGCGTATGGGACGTTTACGACGGAAACGTGCGGATGAAAGATAGGGAAGGCGAGACTCATGTCGAATTTGAATGTGGAAACTACCTAGATTACATCGCTGAAAAGGTTAAACCATACTCCTGGCTCAAGTTCCCCTACATAAAAGATTTGGGATACCCAGACGGAATATATCGTGTGGCACCTCTATCACGTATCAATGTGGCCGACAAAATGCCAGATGCCGCACCACAAGCCCAAGAAGCGTTCAAAGAGTTCAAAGACACCTTCGGCTATGCTCATATGCCCTTATTATTCCACTGGGCCCGACTCATCGAACTGATAGCTGCAGCTGAGTGCGCCGCAGATGCCCTGGAAGGGGACTTATCAGGTCAAAAATTCCCGGAAGCTCTGGAAAGGACTGCTGGTGAGGGTGTAGGTATTGTGGAAGCAGCTCGAGGAACTTTAACCCACCACTATGCCTGTGATGATAATGGACAGGTGACCAAAGCCAACATAGTTGTGGCCACCATCCAAAACAATCCTTCCATGGAAATGGGTATCCAAAAAGTAGCCAAAGACTACATTAAACCTGGCGTAGAAGTTGACGACAAAATCTTCAACCTTATGGAGATGGTAATAAGGGCTTACGACCCATGTCTATCTTGTGCAACCCACACCATAGACAGTCAAATGAGACTGGCCACCCTTGAAGTGTACGACAGCGAGGGCCACCTCGTTAAGAAAATTTAATATTTTAGAGGGTGAAAAAGATGATATTGGTTAACAAGGAAGATTGCATTCGATGTGGGGCCTGCCAGGGCATCTGTCCAACATCAGCCATCAGTGTGTCTCCTGAAGACGTGATATATTGCGATGTGTGCGGGGGAGATCCAAAATGTGTGCCCATATGCCCTACAGGAGCTCTAAGAGTTGATGAACTAGTTTTGGATGAGGCCGGAACCAGCCAAAAGCGCGTAGTATTCAAACCCAATCTCTGTAATGAGTGCGGAGATTGTGTGGAAGTCTGCCCACCTCAAATCCTTCAGTTGAAAAAGGATGAGAAGCAGAAAATCCCTCTAGAAGGCTACTGCGTTATGTGCCAACGGTGTGCTGACATTTGTCCAGTAGAGGTTATCGGAATTGAAGGTGTAAAAGAGCCTAAAAAGGTTGACCTCGATATTACAGGTCCTATATACATAATTGATTGTGTTGGATGTGGGATGTGTGTTGATGAGTGTCCGGTGAATGCCATCACTCTCCCTGAAGTGGGAGAAAGCATCGTAATTGATGAGGACACCTGTATCAAATGTGGGGTCTGTTCCCAGACCTGCCCATGGAATGCAGTGTTCATATCCGGTAAAAAACCCGTAAAACGGACCAAAGAGATGCTAAACTTCGAAGTGGAAGAAGAAACCTGCATAGGTTGTAATCTCTGTGTGGAAACCTGTCCCGGCGACTTTATAGAGGCCAAGCCAAAATCTCTAACTGTGGAATTGCCAGAAATCTGCACATACTGTGGACTCTGCGAGGAAATATGTCCGGTAGAGGCAATCAACCTGGATGTGGAATTAGGACCAGCTAAACCTGCTTCTGAGGAAGGATTGGTATGGGATGAGTCTAAATGTGATTACATAGGTGCATGTGCCCGTATATGTCCTACCGATGCCATAAGAGTGGTTACCAAAACTGGTGTTGAAGTTCCAGGAGATGTAGAAGTTGGTGGAGAACCATCTTTTGCTATGTGCACCCGTTGCGGGGCATGTACAGTGGCTTGTCCCGAAGGAGCGTTACAACTGGTGGAAATGGACAAAGTAGTTGACGGTAAGGTTGTTAAGAGAAACAGGGTACAGTTCAGTCCTGACAAATGCAACGAGTGCGGTGACTGTTTGGAAGTATGTCCTTATAACATGCTGAAACTCACCGATGACAAAGTAAAACTCAGGGGTTTCTGTATACTCTGCGACCAGTGCATACCTGCCTGTCCACAAGAGGCGTTTTCCCTTAAGTGAAAAACAAAATTCTTTAAAAACTTGAAAAATTTAGGTGGTAAACAATCCACCTAAAACTACTATTTTTTTCAAATAATAATTTTTTAGATATAAAAATATTTAATTTAGTGCTGTCAGAAGTCTTTTTTTTATTCCTTATCCGGTATAAGATACCCAGTATATTAAGCAGCACTAATAGGACCATTTAAATATATATACTTCGAAAAATAAAGCGATTTAAGAATAAACGAACTTTCCATGGTTTTCGAAGATTTCGTTTTCTTTCATAACCACTTTACCACGGACAAGGGTCATAATTGGCATACCTTTAATTTTAAAGCCTTTAAATGGGCTATATTTGGCTTTGGAGTGGAAATTCTCTGGTTCAATTACACCTTCCCGTTTTAAATCCACCACCACCAGATCGGCGTCCATAGCTGTTTTGATGTGACCTTTACCCGGTAATTTGAATATTTCTGCAGGTTTCTCACATAAGAGACGTTTAATGTCTGTGATGGTAATGTGGCCTTGGTTATACTGGGTTAGGAGTAATGGAAATGTGGTTTCCAGGTTAGGAATGCCGGATGGAGCTTCCCACAAATCCTGTTTTTTCTCTTCCAAAGTGTGGGGTGCGTGGTCGGTGCCTATGATATCTATAAGTCCTAAATCCTTTAATCCTAGTTTATGTTCCAAATCACGTAGTGGAGGATTAGTTTTGGCAAGGGTTCCATACTCTTCAAGGCTTCCTATGCCTAGGAAGAGGTGATGTGGTGTGATTTCGGCTGTTACCGACCATTCTTTCTGGGTATTTTCCAAAAGTTTCAATGCTTTTTTGGTGCTCAGGTGGCACAGATGGATTCTTTGTTTGTAGTGGTTGGCTAGGGAGAGGGCAGTTTTCACGGCTAGGACTTCAGCCCTGGGGGCCCTTGCTTGGGCGTACAAAACTGGCTGGGAGCCTTGTTTCTTCATCACATTGGTGCAGTGCTCAACCATATCCCGGTCCTCGGCATGCAGAGTGATAAGATGTTTCTCATCCAACCCCTTTATAGTAGCAAAGGCTTCCATTAAAAAATCACGATCCACAGTATCCATAAAAATTTTGAAGGATGCTGGTCTTAATTCTGCTATCTGCCTGACATGTTCTAAATCATCAACCCCTACATGGAGCCCAAAGTCCACTAGGCTTTTCTTTTCTGCGATCTTCAACTTTTCCTGGAATCTTCGCCGAGTAGTGGTGGGAGGTTTTGTGTTAGGCATATCCAACACGGTGGTGAAACCCCCTGCAGCTGCAGCAGCTGTGCCTGTTCTAAAATTCTCTTTATAAGTCAGACCTGGGTCTCTTAGGTGTGCATGTGCATCTATTAGACCTGGAAGAACCAATTTTTCTCCTAGATCTATGTTCTGGTCAGCAGGTGATGGTAATTTTTTTATAGAGATGATTTTCCCATTTTTTATTCCAATAGAACAATTAAAATTTCCTGGAATTAGTTTACAGTTTAAAAGACAAAGATCAAGCATGTTTAGCACCGACTTGCCAATGATGATGGATTTTTATTTAACATGGAAACTGTTTATTATAAGGTCAAAATCATTCTGGGACTGGTTGAAATTATTAGGAAAAGCACGGCAAGATATTATATATATTTTACCATTTTTATCCAGCCAAACATCCCTGATCTGATAATAGGGCTCACCATGTGGGATTTTATACACTTTCTCGTAGGCAGTCACCCCATCTACTTTGAGAATTCTCTCTGATATCTCCTGGAAGAGTGATGAACTAGAAGTCCTTGATGATGGGGATAATGAAGAATAGGTGCCATCGAAGGCATCCTTCAAGGTTCCGGAAGTATTTTTTGTTTCTATATTCACTGAGGTGGTATATTTTTCAATTGGAGTGTTCGATTTAGGATCTAAAGCTCCTGTTATCACAGTGGCATTTAATTTCTGATCTACAGAGGGATTATATGAAAATCCAAAGTTGGACGGCCAAAAATCAGAAAAACTTACCCAACGGGAAGTATAACTAAAGGAAATTTCGTTATTCTGGAAACTTTTCGTATTAGATTGATTTCCTTTAAACTCTATACACCCCGAAATGGAAACTAGAATGAGTAAAATAGGAATGGTATAGATGAAAAGTTTCCTGCTCAAGATATCAACTCCAATGTTATGTTTTTTGTAAGAATAATCATATAACCTTGATGAAGGTCAATAAGATATACAGTTGATAGCCCGTGAACTCCAGAGAAAGCTTAGTTAAAAGGATTCTCATCAGGGATCGCAAGATGTTCCTGGAAGACTCCAGGAAATTCCCAGAGTTTAAAGAGCCGGAATCAGATGTTAAAATAATTGCCGACTTTACAGAGTACAATCCCTTACATTTTGGCCACTTGTATTGCCTCCAAGAGGCTAAAAAAACAGTACCGGGGGGACTCTTTGTATCCGTAGTTCCGGGACCATTTGAGCGCAGTGGCAGAGGATTGCCATACATCATGACCAGACAGGCCCGAGCAGAATCTGCAATTGCAGTGGGGGCAGATATGGTAGTCGAAGGCCCTCCCATGGGAATAATGGGATCTGGACAATATTCCCTGTGCCTTGCGCGGATGTTTAAAGCTTTAGATGCAGATTACATTCCCCGAGGCTATCAGCCCAGCCCAGAATTCGAAATAATCCTGGAGAGGATAGCAAAAGGTGTGGGAGTAGCACCCAAACCATACCGCATGGTTGACATGGAGAGTGGAGAGGTTCTACTCCATGGAAAACTCCATGAGGATAACTATGTTATTGTGTCTCTTTCTAAATCCTTAACTAAAATAGACTTCAACTTTAAGGACAAATTCATCTTCTTACCCCGCCTGGAGGGCGTAAGTGGTACTATTATAAGAGAAGCAGTGGTTTCAGGTGAACTAGATTCTGCAAAGAAACTTTTACCACCCGAAACCACCAGTATCCTAAAAAGAGAACTGAAATTGGACAGAGCTCCACTACACCAGGTTAGGGATGTAGAGGGAATACTATACACTGCCAACCAGGCCACAGTCCCTGATTTGAAATCCTTAAGCATCATTGATGAGCGAACCATCGAATCCATTCTGGAGAAGAGACCATTTGAATCGATTAATGAGGTACAGGGATGCATTGCCCGTGGTTTCAGTCGCCACCATCCCCAGAGGGTTTTATCATCATTGGAGGCCAGGATCGATAGAGATACCTTGTGGAGATATATTGAAAATTACCCTTCGGTTTTACGTATCTTAAACTATAAGAGTGAAGAAGTGCTAAGAGAATTTAAAAAGAGAATACCACACAGGAGGCTCGAGATATGTCGGTGAAGGAAGGAGATTTTATAAAACTACAATACACAGGAAAGGTTCAGGAAACAGACGAAATATTTGACACCACTGATGAAAAAGTGGCCGAAGAAGCAGGTTTACATGTTGAAAATAAGTTATACGGACCAATACCCATCATTGTAGGTGGAGGCCATGTTCTCAAAGCCATGGATGATGCTCTTGTAGATATGGAAGAAGGAGAAGAAAAAAAATTAGAAATAACACCAGAAGAAGGCTTCGGAGTCCGGGATCCAAATCAGATGCAACTCATCCCCATGTCAGAATTTCGCAAACAGGGCATTAAACCCCAGATAGGCATGAATATCACTTTAGAAGGAAACACGGGTAAAATTAGGAGCGTGAGTGGAGGTCGCATAAGGGTGGACTTCAACCACGAGTTAGCAGGAAAAAACCTCAATTATCAGATCAAGGTAGGGGAGATTATAACTGATGATGAAGAGAAGGTAAAAAGCTTGATCCAGCTTCACTATCCTCACCCCAATTTGGATACTGAAAAGCACCAGATCCAGTTTGAACCTGGAAAAGTTGTCATTATAATGGATGAAATGGCTAAATTCGATCAGCGTCCCTACATGGAAGTTACCATGGCCAGATTCCGCATCGCCCGTGACATTCAAGAAAACATGGATGTGGATACAGTAGAATTCGTAGATGTCTTCGAAAAGAAGGAAAAAGAGGAAGAAACGAAAGAGTCTACGGAGGAAAATGAAGATGTGGTAACTGAAGTGGCAGAAGAAGTATTAAAAGAAAAATAATTCCATCAAATCTCCATATGACCTTCTAAACTATCTTAAAAAAACTTCAAAGCTTCATCAATTTTTTTCTCTAATTCTTTTCTTTTTATTTCTTTTTTTCTTTTTATTTCGCTTCTTAATATGTTCTGATCTATTCCTTACTTTCTGCAGTAGAAAGAGCACTATGAATATGATTAATGCAAATCCTACTATGGCTGATTTTAGGTTGATCATGGCCCTGTACACTAAATTTCATTAATTTAACTAATTAAAAAAGGAATGATATAAATCAGGGCCAAGTTAAAACCTTTGGCACCCTGACACTTTTCACCTTTTCACGGACTTTATCGGGCCAATTCTCCTGGTCAAAACCTTTTTGGGCTAAGAATCCAAATAACCAGCGAGTAATCCCGATACCTGTACATCCGGTCCATATGGTGTGGTTGTGAGTTTCACGTATCGAAAAGCCTTCTGTGAAGTGTGTTCCATGAACATTGGCTGATACTGCGGCCACTCCTTTTTCTGCTCCGGGTACTAATATCCTCATCTCGTACTTGGGAACATCAGGAAACTCAATACCTCGCTCCTCTACCCTACGGCCCTCTAAGTAGAAGGGGTCATCACCAATCTCAGTATACCATTCCAGTTCCATCTCATCTGCTAGACTCTGCGATATGTCTACGGTAGAATCACGAATTTTCTCTACCTGCTCAGGTTTACCTATCCAAACCAGCTCCACTCGTTGGAACTCATGTACCCGATCCAATCCCTTGGCCCCACCAGCTTCCCAACGATAGGTCCATCCACTCCTGTCAAAGAGTTTAATGGGCAGATCTTTCTCATCGAGCACTTCGTGGCTGAAGAACTCGTAGAATGGCTCGCACTGTGCCGGGGCCAGCACGTAGGAAGGGTCTTTAAGACCATCCTTCAACAGGTTAATGGGAACCTCCTTTTTAATAAGGAGCTCGTTTTTGAATTTTTCGAAGATTTCAGGGTCTCGACGTGGCGCACTGCAGTAGTACATCCCCTCTGGAAGCCCTTCCAAGTAACGCATCTTATTCATCACGGGTATGGGTATAAGCTTGGGCCACATACACTCGTCGAACTCCAATTCGTCCACCATTTTCTCAAGGAATGCATCTTCAATTACCCGCTGCAGGGCGATAAACTGGGGACCGTAAAACCACTGTCCCTTACCCGGGAACTTCTTCACCCAGCCCTGCCGAGCAGCTTCCATGGTAGGATCCCCTTCAAAGAAGATTTTTTGTTTTTGACTTGTGAATACAACAGTTCCGGGTTCTATCTTTGTAACTTGTTTTGTTAATAGATCGGTTGGTTTAGTGACTTCCACGGTTGGTCCAACTTCAGAACTGGATTCTGTTATGAACTTTAAAACTCTGTCTACAATATGTTTTCTTAGTTCTGCTTCCTTTAACTCTTCAAATTTTATAATTATTTTATCTTCAACCATTTCTGAATCAGAAACATAAGGCATATCCATTATTTTATCAATAATTGTTGCATCTAAATCTATTTCCCCTACTTTAATCATTTCACTGTTTTCATCTAATTTTGGTTCTTTAAGAATGGGTATTTCGATCTGATAATCTTTCACCAGGATCTTCCGCACTCCTATATGATATTTTGGCCCCAAAAGCTGAGTTAAAGGTTTTTTAATTCGCAGAATCGCATCATGTGCCCTTCCTCTCCTACCTGATACTATTTTGAGGTGCAGTGTGTTGCCTTCAAGGTTCCATTGTACAATTCGGGAAGCATCCTCTTTCTGATCATGAGGCACTCCCTTCTGAAATATTTCCTGGTTGGCCTCTGCTATGAAGTTTTTAATATCATTCTGGGCTTCAAAAGCCTCTTTACTGAGTATAACATCTCCCTCTAATGTAAATTTCATTATAAATCCTCCTTATGGAGTTCTAATACTTCTTGAAGCTCTAATATCCTCTCTACCATCATCTCTGAGAAGAGAAGATCATCTGCAGTGGATAGGATGGTTCTAACTGATTCGCCATTCAAATTACAAATTAAAGAATTATTATGTTGATATGAATCTAGAAAACCAAGGTTATCTGGCTGCAGCGATTTAAATGCGACCTTGGCCTGTTTTTCCGTATGGTATTGGAAGATGATTCGGGCTTTAACCTTCATGTAATTAATTTCAGGAGCCATGCTTTAAAAGACTTTCTGCAATTCTTGTCATCGACTTAAGCGCTTGGGGATTCGGATAGTCCTCTAGAGAACGTACCTATATCTGTTTGCATCACCATGTCAATCCTTGGTATCCTTCCATAACTTCCAAACCCATTTCCCAGCATATTCCTTACAAATTTTCTACAACCTCACCGGAAACTTTGTTTACCACTGCAACCATACTTTTAATGCCAAGTCTCAACAAGTTTCTGGAGGCGACTTGTTGTTTTAAGAGATTTCAATTAGGTTTTAGTAGATGATCATTATTTCAGTCAGATTGTGTCCTTCCCAAGTGTATGCCTATACCATTATAGAACTTTTGTTTCTCTTTTATGATATGAAATGCTTAAAAACTTTTAAGAGAATATAATCAGGGTAAAAGCATCCATCCCTTCCTTTTTTCTACAGTTCCATAGCATGAAGCTTCAGACGTCCTTCAGAGTCTAAAGACTGATCAATTTTCTATCTCAGGTAATGAGGAAAAGAAGAAACGGAAAAATTCTCCCTTCAGTAGTTAGTATTGATCATTTTATATATTATAATTCTCCAAACTATTTGTATTATTGACTTTACAGTTTAAGTGGAGGCCTAACGTTTATAAATTAATATTTTGACAAGGAGGAAGTAATAGATGGTTAGAGCATATACTAGAAAGGATTACATACGCAAGATTCCAGGATCCAGAATTGTACAATATGATATGGGGAATCTTTCCGGAGAATTCCCTTTACAACTGAGTTTAGCCGTCAAAGAGAAGGCCCAGCTATCTCACAATGCATTGGAAGCAGCCAGGATAGCAACCAACCGTTATATGCAGCGAAAGTCAGGTAGGATGGGATATAAACTGAAGATTAGGGTATACCCTCACCATATAGTACGTGAAAATCCCATGGCAACTGGTGCCGGGGCAGACCGTGTCCAAGATGGAATGAGAAAGGCCTTCGGAAAACCTGTTAGCTCTGTAGCAATTGTGAAGTCCAACCAACGGGTTATATCCATAAGTACCAATAAAAAGAACTTCAAAGATGCTAAAGAAGCCCTGAGAAGAGCAGCTATGAAGTTTCCGGTGACCTGCCAGATCTTAATCGATGAAGGGGCAGACCTAGTCAAATAACAAACTTGCCTATAATTTACTAAACTAGTCTAAAACTAGACTAATATAAAGATAGATTAAAGAACAGGTGTAAGCATGAAATATGTCGAATTTTTCGAGGAGCTTAAAAAGGAAGATGTGAACATAGCAGGTGGAAAGGGAGCAAATCTAGGAGAATTGACCCGCGCAGGAATACCGGTGCCTCCAGGATTCGTAATAACCGCAGCCACCTATAAGAAGTTCATGGACGAAACTGGAATCTCCGCGGAAATAATGGACATTCTCAATGCTCTAGACGTTAATGATAATAAACAACTTCAATCATCTGCCAAGAAGATAAAAACCATTATCATCGAAACCGAAATACCTGATGAGATAAAAAGTATAATTGTAGAAGCATACAACGCTCTCTGTCATCGCATTGGTAAGGAAAACGTTTTTGTCGCAGTTCGATCATCTGCAACTGCTGAAGACCTACCTGAAGCATCCTTTGCAGGTCAACAAGAAACTTATCTTAATGTTAAAGGACCTGAGGATCTTATAAATTACGTCAGGAAATGTTGGGCTTCTCTATTTGGTGCTCGGGCCATATTCTACAGAGAGGAGAACAACTTCGACCACTCCAAGGTATACATTGCAGTGGTGGTTCAGGAAATGGTAAACGCTGAAAAGGCAGGAGTCATGTTCACAGTTCACCCTTCCACCGGAGAGGAAAAAATCTTAATCGAAGCTGCTTGGGGATTAGGAGAAGCTGTAGTATCTGGAACGGTCACTCCAGACACTTATTGGGTGGATAAAACCACCGGCGAAATTTTGGAACAACAGATCAGCGAGAAAAACATCATGTTCCAGAAGGAATCAGAGGCCGGACACACCATAAAAATACCAGTGCCTGAAGATCTCAAAAACAAGCAGGTTTTAACTAGTGATGAGATAGCTCGACTGACAGAAATGGGAAGGAATATTCATGATCATTACAAGTTCCCTCAGGATACTGAATGGGCCATCGAAGCCGGCAAAATCTATATGTTACAATCTCGGCCGGTGACCACTCTAGAAAAGACCTTATACACTGAAGAAACTGAAGAAGTGGAAAGGATCATCATAACTAGGGGACTGGGAGCTAGCCCAGGAATGGCCTCGGGACCTGTTAAAATCATTAATAACACTGATGAACTGGATAAAGTTCAAGTTGGAGATATATTAGTCACGTTAATGACCACTCCAGACATGGTACCGGCAATGAAACGGGCTAATGGAATCATCACCGAAGAGGGAGGTGTCACCTGCCATGCAGCAATTGTCTCGAGGGAACTTGGCATACCATGTGTGGTGGGAACCGGAGATGCTACTGAAATACTACCTGAAAACAGCATTGTAACCCTAGACGGTGACAAGGGACTGGTCTGGGAAGGAAAGTTGGTAGAATCAGAGAAGAAGGAAGAAAAAACTGACAAACCCACAGTAGTACTGCAAGCACCATTAACAGTCACCGAAGTAAAGGTAAACGTTAGCATGCCTGAAGCAGCCAAAAAGGCTGCTGCCACAGGAGCTGATGGGGTGGGACTCCTTCGCACTGAACACATGATGCTCACCACTGGTGTTCACCCAAAAAAATACATTCTGGAAGGTAGAGAGGACGAACTCATTAGAGTACTGGTGGAGAACATTCTCAAGGTTGCTGACAGCTTCTATCCTAAGTCAGTATGGTACAGAACTCTGGATGCTCCCACCGATGAATTCAAATCCCTCAAGGGAGGGGAAAACGAGCCCTATGAGCACAACCCAATGTTGGGCTGGAGAGGAATTCGCAGGGAACTAGATGAGCCAGAAATTTTACTGGCAGAGTTCAAAGCCATCAAGAAACTCCACGAGCAGGGTTACAACAATATTGGTATCATGCTGCCATTGGTTCAGCACTCGGACGAGCTAAAACAGGCCAAGAAAATAGCCCGGGAAGCTGGACTCAAACCCCAGAAAACAATCGAATTTGGGATCATGGTAGAAACACCAGCCGCAGCTATGACCATAGAGGACTTCATTGCAGAGGGTCTGGACTTCGTGAGCTTCGGAACTAACGACCTAACCCAGTACACCTTAGCCATAGACCGTAACAACGAGCATGTGGCTGACCTATATACTGAAAGCCACCCTGCTGTCTTAAAACTCATCGAAAGAGTTATCATCGAGTGTAACAAGGCAGGAGTTAAGACCAGCATCTGCGGTCAGGCAGGAAGCATACCTGCCATTGTAGAAAAACTGGTAGAACTGGGAATATCTTCAGTGTCTGCCAATACAGATGCTGTTGCCACAGTTAGAGAAGTTGTGGCCCGAGTTGAGAAGAAACTAGTCCTCAAAGCCGCTCGGAAGATGTTGCAGGAATAAATCCGCCTTTTTATTTTTTGTTTTATTTTTTATTTTATGCATCTACTAGTTTTAAGGGATAGAAATGGAAGATAAGGGAATACCTCGGGAGCAAATATTCCGGATGATCCGGAAGTACAAGGAAAAAGACCTTACACATCTTTCCGGACGGATACTGGGCTCCATGTGTACCTTTCCACATCCTGTGGGAGTTGAAGCCTATTTGATGTTCCTGGAATCTAACATGGGGGATCCTGGATTGTTCCCAGGCACCAAAGCCATAGAAGATGAAGTCATAACCATTTTAGGGGAACTATTAGGAAAAAGGGATGTTTTTGGTCATATTATTACTGGGGGAACAGAAGCAAACCTCATGGCCATGCGGGCTGCTCGCAACTATCGGAGAGTGGAAAATCCAGAGATAATAGTTCCAAAATCCGCCCATTTCTCCTTCAGGAAAGCAGCGGATATTCTTTGTCTAAAACTGAATAAAGCAGACTTAAATGATGATTATCGTGTTAAACTGACATCAGTAGAAAATTTAATTTCTGATAATACAGTAGCTATGGTGGGGGTGGCAGGAACTACAGAAATGGGGAAAGTAGACCCGATAGAAGAACTTTCTGATATTTGCTTGGAAAATAACATCTATTTACACGTTGATGCTGCATTCGGCGGATACACAATTCCATTCCTAAAAGAAGCAGGATTTGATCTGCCAAAATTTGATTTTAGTCTTCAAGGGGTGTCTTCAATCACTATAGACCCTCACAAAATGGGTTTAGCTCCCATACCAACGGGAGGAGTCCTTTTCAGGGAAAAAAAATACTTGGAGTCAATGGCCATAGAAACACCCTACCTAACTGAGGACATGCAGTCCACCATGGTGGGCACTCGTAGCGGAGCCGCAGCTGCTGCTACGTGGGCTCTTCTGAAGCACCTAGGAAAAGATGGTTATCGAAAAATTGCTGTAGAGTGCATGGAACTAACTTACTTCCTGGCAGATGGTATTAAAAAAGCTGGTTTTGAATTGGTAACACCACCCCAGCTAAATATTGTAGCATTCCGCTCAAAAAACATTTCTGTAAATGAGATTGCGCGTCATCTTGAAGATAAGGGATGGGCAATTTCTATGGCATCTTATCCGGATTCCATACGGATTATTGTAATGCCTCATCTGAAACGAGAACACATCGAAGAATTTTTGGCAGATCTAGAATTAATTAACGAGGATTAATATAAATGGACGATTTTATAAAAATAGAAGCTCCATTAATAGGTTCTGTGATCGATCAGCTTAAAATAGGGGATAGAATAGCTGTTTATGGTACGATCTACACGGGTAGGGATGCAACACTACCTAGACTCGTGAAATCAATCCAGGATGGTAAGAAAATCCTTGATCTGGAGGGGGCAGTGATCATGCACACTGCAGTAAGCCTAGCAGGTATAGCTCCCACCAGCAGCAACAAGACAGAGATCGAAAACAGTATAGCTCCTTTATCCAGGGCAGGGGTCCGGATGTACATGGGTAAGGGATCCCTAAATAATGGTACCGTTTCAGTATTAGAGATGTATGAATCAGTATTTGTGGTCACTCCACCGGCAGCGGCACTTCTCACCAGTAAGGTAATCTCTTCAAAGATGGTTGCGTTCCCTGATGAGGGTATGGAGGCCATTCATCAGCTGAAAGTTGAAGGTATCCCTGGAATCGTGGCTGTGATCCATGGGGAATCAATCTATTAAAAATTATTTAATTTTTATGGCCTTAGCATTGGCATCTAAATACGTTAATACGCCTATAAAAACAAGAAAAATACCTATACCAATAGGTCCTGTCCAGAAACAATACCAAAAATAGTCATAATCCATTTTTTAACCCCAAGTTACACTTTTCTATAAATATGAAAATTAAAGATATTATATTGATTAAATAGGGTTCATTGAGTTTATTCTTAGAGAATACTATCCAAAGGGCTTTCCAAAGGCAATATCTCCTGCATCACCTAGCCCAGGACTATGTAACCATTTTTATTGAGTTCCTTATCCACGGCACACGTATATATTTCCACATCAGGGTGCAGATGTTCCACGCTCTCTATCCCAGTTTTTGAAGCGATGATGTTAAGAACAACCAATCTTCGAGGAGTTCCATTTTCCTTGATCCGGTCTAAGATAGCGTTCATGGTGTTCCCTGTGGCCAGCATGGGATCGGCTACTATGACGATTTTATCCTTTACAGGGGGCAATCTGCAGTATCCCACCACAACAGGAAATGATGGTTCTTCTTTTCTCCAAGCACCAACCACCCCATACTTACCTTCCTTAAAAACCCTCATTATCCCTTCAACCATGGGAATTGCGGCTCTGAGAACGTTTATAATAACTATTTGGTCTTTTTCCTTTATTTTAACGCCTTCTGCAATTCCTAAAGGGGTTTTGACACTTATAATCTCCTTTTCAAGCGTGTTTGAAAGTTCGTAGGCTAATAATCGGCCGATTTCAATCATACCCGTCCTAAAATGAACGCTATCTATACCTTCCCTTCGAATCCGGGTAAGTTTTTCCTGCACCAGTAAGTGATTGATAATTATAGTCATGTTATAGCCCTTCGGATTGAACATTAAATTTTTAGATAAATATTCCTAACATTAGAACGTATCTCATCCTATCAATACCAGTCTACTCTGTGAACTTATTCAACGGCATGGATATGCTCCTCCACATCTAAAGAAGGATTTAGGATAAGATTATCATAATCCTATCTATTAATTTAACCGAGTATAAAGTTTTACTCCTGGAGGATGTGCCTTGATAAAGATGGTAAAACTATCAGGATGAAACATTATCGACAGGCCAGAGATTTCTTACATTATACCGTATTTTCTCTTTTCCGTGCATACCATCACCATAATCCCACTCCACCGTGACTGTATGCTCCTCTAGCTCTAATGTAGGGTTGAGGATTATGTTATCCTCAGGGCGAAGTTCCAATTCGTAGTA
>Ga0209048_10000607_pt1 | contig 37912 bp, 61 predicted proteins | sample FrelakmetCRP12CR_FD_187146 | JGI IMG/M metagenome (GOLD analysis project Ga0209048, IMG submission 187146) | Freshwater lake sediment microbial communities from the University of Notre Dame, USA, for methane emissions studies - CRP12 CR (SPAdes)... | ecosystem: Environmental > Aquatic >...
CAGTTTTCACAAGCTATGTTTAATGGGCAATTACCTCGTATGTTATTCTTCTTTTCGGGGTGTGTGCAAACCTTATCCTTTGGGGATGGCTCTACATAGTAAGGGCAAGGCTTTCCAGATGGGTGTGCTTTACCCTGACAGTAGAGACTTCCTACTGTCACATCACATTTTGCTACTGATTGGCATATTCCTTTGTACTGTGGCTTCTTATCCATTCTGTACCTCCTTTACTTTACCTTTGGCCTGTAGTCCGGGGCGCTGTTGAGTATACACTTGCACATACGCGGCTCACTGAAGCGAGAGTATACCTGCGGCGGGAACGCCTTCAGGTCGTGGTTAGACGTTATCATTGTCATTAGTTCGTTGCGATACCGATAGTTCAGCAGATCCTCCAGGACATCGACGGACTTTACCCTGCGTCAGTTTTATTTCTTTTACCACGGCTCTCCGCCCAACATCTTTTCGTAGAGAGCGCTATAAGCCTTCGCCATCACAGATCGATCAAAGACTTTGGCATGAGCAATACAATCCACAGGGTTTATCGTATCTACCTTCTGTATCGCCCCTTCAAGTTCATTTACGGACGGTACCACGAAACCGGTCTTCCCTTCGATGATAAGCTCTTTGGCTGCGCCGCGATCGGTAGATATGAAGGGTGTGCCGGCCGCCATAGTTTCGATTGTGGAAAGTCCGAAGATCTCGCCGTACGGTGGCAGTAAAGGCGCGATAACGGCTTTCGCATTCTGCATGAGCTCCACCATCTGCTCGGAGCCGCGTGGCACTGGCCCGAGGTACTGGACGCGCTTGCCGTCGCAACTGTCCATGACGCGCCGGACATATTTCTTGTCGTCCACATATTGGTCTTCCCCGACAACGATACCGGGAACCTTCAGCTTGTGACAGAGGGCGATAAACTCATGGGCTCCCTTGAACGGAGCTATCCTCGCCACGTACAACAGGTATTTGCGTTCTGCTATTGGTACTATGAACCTCTCTGTGAGCGGCTTATCTGGTATCTTTGGTAAGTACGTGTCCAGATTAATTCCGTGATAGACAACCTCGACATGGACTCCGTAAATTCCTGAAAGCAGTTGTGCATGATACTTACTCGCACCAACGAGACACGGATATTTCACCGGAGGCGGGTCTGACCACGGTTGCATAGAGTGAATAGTATCCATTATGCGCAGGCTTGGATTATCCATTTTTGCGAGATAGGCATGCGCCGCCCATGCGTGGTTATGGATAATGTCGAATTCCGGCAATCGATCCTTGTACGCTGCATATGCTCCCGCCTCATCATTTATTCGGCTCGCCTCACAAGGCATTATCATCTCTGCCCCCGGGACATCGGAGCCTTTGGGCGCAACGATGGCAACCTGATGTCCGAGCTTCAGCAGCTCGATGGACAGGTCCCCAACGACTCCCTCCAGCCCTCCGTAACCTTTTGGGAAAACTGTGAACACTTGTGTACTAATTTGAAGTATTTTCATAAACTCCCTCCCATATTTAATGGTAGCTGGCAATCTGCCTCTTCTGATATCTTCATCATCTCCATGTCAAACTCAAATTCCTCATCAATTTCACCATCACCAAAGCATCGTAAACATTTACCTGTCCCTTTACAATCTGGGCACTTCATTTAATCTACCTTCCAACCGCGGCTTTTCTTAATGTCTCAAAGTCCATGGTCTGCGGTTGCGGCTCAAGCCTTTCCCTTAATGCTATAAACCGCTTGGCGGCGACCATGCGATCGAAGCGCGCGACTGCATCTTTCCTGCAGTTCTCGCGATTGATGAGCCCTTCCTCAATCCAACCGATGGCTCTCTGCCAAGCACCTATGTTCTGCGGATCTCCAGCGGGGCCCTCTATATCTATAAGGTATCCGTTCTGCCCCTGCGTGATGATTTCCGGCATAGCTCCTATTCTCGTTGCCAAAACTGGGCATCCGCAGGCCAGTGCTTCTATCACCGTCAACCCGAACGGCTCTTCAGATTCAATCGTAAATAGAAGTGCCTTCGCTCTGCGATACAATTCTCGCTTGGCTTCATGGTGATGGCTGTTATTGGGGAGCTTCACGAATTCTATTTGGGCGCCCTTCGTATTTGCATCGGCTATCTGCTTCAAGTATTCTTCGCCCCAATACTTGTGCTCCGCCATATCCATCGGCATCGCCAGCTTCAGTTTCATTTTGGTATTACGGGCAATGTTAATCGCTCGTCCGAGACCTTTGTATCCGGTAGGACGCGAGAACCAGAGATAATAGTCCTCTTTTATGTAGCTTGCATCACCGTGCCCGTCCACAGAAGCCTTCGGAGTATAGAAGTCGGTGTTGCACGCCCAATGGATGGCGGCTATGATGGCCCCTTTCGGCATCGGGCTGAGGTTTCTGCCGTACTGCCCTTCCCACGGTGTTCCTGCAAACTGTGTGAACCCGTTCTCCAGTAGCTCCCTCCACTTCTGAGAACCGACAACGATATTATATCTGGGGCACAGCGGAGTGTGACTTACCGTCCCGTTTAGAATTCCTATTGTTTTATGTTTCATCTCCTGATAGAAGTACGCTATTTCCTCCATCGTAGGTTTGGTATGACTTGCGTCGATAATAAAATCAGATGCAAGAATGTCCCTACGATATAAAATCCGCATAGGATCAGCCGAAACGTACAATACTCCTTGAGGATTATACTGCTCCGGGATATAGTGGAGCGTACCGTTCGGAGGACATTTACTACCTGCTGCTGCATATAACGTCACCTCATGTCCTAATTTTGAGAAGCATTCACATAAATCAGCCCAGAAGATCTCGCCCCCGTAGCTCATGGGTGGACACGGATACGATGCAGTTGCGATAAAGGATATCTTCATTTACGCCTTTTCTCCATACATATTTTCTCCTTCAGTATCGCTACCGGCTTGAGTATCCAACATAAGATGTATACCAGCCCTAGCTCAATCACTGCTACTAAAATTGATAGATCATCCCATATATCCTTGATATGGCGCGGAATCATCATTTTCGTTTCCTTCCCCGTACCATCACATATACATATAGCAAGCTAATCTGCTTGAAGTAATCCAGAAAGTCCCCCCTTCCAAGTTTGCTGGAACCGTGCTGCCTGTCTACGAACAGGAACGGTATCTCCGAATATCTCTTCCAATTAGCTTTTACGAAACATTCCAGACCGATCTTGAAGCCGCGCGGCGTGAGATTAACATTATCTAGGCATGAGCTTCGTATCCCAAAGAAACCGCTGGTGACATCTTTTATAGGAGTCAACGGCTGGCCCAGCGTAATTGCAGCGCGTGAGATAATCCTGCGCTTAAGCGGCCACTTCTTAACCCCACCGCCTTCCATTGGACCGGTACCAATATATCTGGAGGCAACCACCAGATCATATGTCTCAAGACGCTTCCGAATCACAGCCAGAAGCGCAGGCGGGTGGCTGAAATCAGCATCCATCACAATATAAGCATCTGCCTGACAAGCGTGTATCCCGTCTAGAACCGCCGATGCTAGGCCAAGCTTGGAGGGCCTAGCCACGAGCTTCACGGGGTATCCCTTAGCTAAACCAAGTACAGTATACTGAGTGCCATCTTTAGAATTATCATCCACCACCACGACCGTATAGTCTTCCTTTAACGCATCGTTGATACACGGTATCAGTTTTTCTATATTCTCGGCCTCATTCAATGTGGGCACTATTACCGCGATGTGCATCCTACCTCTCCACATTATCGTATCCGTAAATGTGATAATACGGCACTAGGTACTTGATGCTCAGGCCGTGGCGCAGCCCCTTTATAAGATACGTAGCCAGTTCCAAGAAATAGCGCTGCTTCTTCCGCTTTATCATTCTGATCAATCGGCAACCAAATGTTCTGAAATAAGCTTCCTTCTGCAACCACTCCGCTTGGCGGGGTGACAGAGACGGCGAACTGATCACGGCATTAAAGGTGATGTTGTCTGCCCCACTCCATCTCTCTGGATCAATCTGCCCGCCATGCTCGGTGACCAGCGCCGCAGCCTCTTTGGTGAACGGCTTGTAGATGAAGAACGCGCTGCGAACCTTTTCAGAATCCAGCTCAACCGCCATATCAATTGTACTCTTGACGGTTGCGGGAGTCTCGCTAGGTCCTCCTATAATGTAGAAGGCCGTGAGCCCTATTCCATACCGCCTGCACAGCTTAAAAATATCTCGTATCTCTTGGTCGAAGATGTTCTTCTTGTATACATCATTACGGATCTTCTCTTCGCCCGCCTCAATACCAACGCGCAGTAAGGCGCAGCGCGCCTGAGCCAAGCGTTTTATTCGTTGCTCATCCAAATGGTCTATTCGGGCAAATACCGAGAACGGCAACGGTGCGCCTTGCTGTATATACTCATCGCAAAAGGCCTCCACCCATTCAGAATTAATGGTAAATACAGGGTCAAATAGCTGCATCAGTCTCAGACCGCGATGTTTATACAGAACTGCCTGCCTCGCCACCTCTCTAGCGTAACGGCGCGGATCCATCAGGCGGAAAATGTGCCCTTCTACCGCTTGTCCAATATCCCAAGCGTCACAAAAGCGGCAATGGTATGGACACCCTCTGGACCCTTGTATGTAAAGCATGCCAAGGTAGTAGAAATACTTGTCCAGATCCTCCCATAAATCGTAATCCAAGAAAGAGAAGGTCGTGATTTCATCAATGAATCTACCATTGGCGTTCTGTATTATCCCACTGGGAGACTTATACCAGATGCCGCTTATGCCAGCCGCATCAAAGTGGCTCTTTTGAGCTGCATCTAAGAACAGTGACAAGGCATACTCCCCATCCCCGATGCAGACCGCATCGACCTCGGGGAAACCAATTACCTGCTCAGGGTACAAAGAAGCATGGTGCCCGCCCACAATGACGCCCACCTCGGGATATTTCTGCTTTACGAATGCTATAACTTTCCTCGCGTAGGGCAGGTACATCGTGTTGAGGGACACGCCTACCCAGTCTGGCTGGTACCTCTCCATATCTTTCATTATCTTGTCTTGCCAATCGCGCCGGTGGAACACGAGATCGGTTATGCCAGCCTGATGCTGACTACTAAGGTTCAGCCATGAAGCCAGATAAGTGATGCCAATATCCATGGCGCTGTAATCTCCACCCAGCACCGCGTTAATAAACTGTATTCTCATGTGAACCTCTTCACTATATTCAACATCCTTCTGAAGCTCCGGCGATTACTGAAGTGTGACATGATATACTGTATCTCACAAGGGCGCAGGTAAAACCGCAATAAGGCCGTTATCCTAAGCCGCTTCAGCTCCTTAAAGGATAGCTCCCCTTGGAAAGCACTACTGGCATAGTAATCGTAGTCCTTAAAATCATCGCTGATATTATATACGTCTTTCATCATCTCGTACATGTGGGTGTGAGGGAGCGGTGAGAAGATAGAGTAGCTGGCTTCGGTCAAGCCCAGCGTTCTAGAGTAAGCGATGGTATCTCCGATCTCCTGTCTGGTCTCCGTGGGGGCTCCCAACATGAAGAAGCCGCACATCTGAATGCCGTAATAATTGGCCAGCACGACGGCACGCTCCACAGCACTCAATGTAATGCGCTTCTTATATATTGTGTTGCGGATACGGTCGGAGTGCGCCTCAATGCCAATATGCAGACTGAGACAGCCCGCCGCTTTCATTAATTTCAACTTACTATCGTTGATAGTATCAGCTCTGGTGTTGCAGCCCCATTTAACTGTACGGGATACCATCAGTGCGCAGAACTCTTCTAGCCATTTGTCATCGTAGGTAAACGTGTCATCCTGAAAGAATATGCCTTGCACCCCATGGTGCCGTACCAGCTTGTCAATCTCTTCTACCACGTTTTGTGGGCTGCGCCGGCGCACCTTCTTACCAAAAATTTCCCGGAGCGTCGGCTGGCAGTAGGCACAATCAAAGGGGCAGCCCCGACTGGTGATCATTGTAGTGCCCAGAAGCCCCGGGGCCGCTCCCTCAAGGTAATGCCAGTTCTGCATATACTGTTTGAGATCTACAAGGTCCAGCGCAGGGAAAGGCAGTGTGTCCAAATCTTCTATGACAGCACCTCTGACTATACTCGAGATTATGCCCGTGAAATTTTCACTGAGATGCGTCACTATTGCGGCTAGGATCCGCTCGCCCTCGCCCCGGATAACAGCCGCAAATGGGGCAAGGGTTTCGGGGCAGACCGTCGCATGGGGGCCGCCAGCGATAATGTATGGGGTGCATATAATACGGGCGTTCTTCATGATCCGGACTGCATCATTGTACATAATGCTATCCACATACACCCCGAGAATATCCGGCTGCAGCCGCCTTAGTTCAGAGTTCACCCAATCATGTGAAGGATGAAAGGTAGCATCCACTATATGAACCTCAGCATTGGTGTTCTGACGGAGGTAAGAGGCAATATAAGCGAGACCCAACGGAGGATCTCCGCTAACGTACTTCATCCTAGGGAAAACAAGACATACCTTCATAGCTTATACAATGAGTGCGTGACTTGTGAGGGCTTATACAACTGCGTGTCTATGTGTCGATATCCAAGCTCGGTAAGAAAGTTCCTCACTCGTTTAGTAATACCAGCCGCCTTGAATTCATGGTTCTCCACCACGATATTTGGCTCGAATCTCTCTATGAAACCTATCCCGCCCTGTAGAACTTCGAGTTCGGTTGCTTCTACGTCCAGCTTCATCCAGTATGTCCCTTCAGGCCAATTGCAAACAATGTCATCAAGGCGCATGACCTGAAATGCATACTGCACGTTCATGTGCAAAGTTTCTGCCGCTAATTCTTCTGGCTGGATTGCATAGAATTTTGGGGCTATATCTTTCGAGTTATCGATCCAGCCACTCCGGTCATAAAGCCCCATTGTGGATAGTGTTGCTTTGTCTTGCCAATTGTTTAACTCAAGGGATTTGCGGAGAACATCAAGCCCTACTTGGTGTGGATCCCAGCCATAAGCGTAGGCTGCTCCCGCCGCCAAACCGGCAAGTAACCACGAACCAAAAGCACAGCCTATATCTAATATGATGTCTCCTGTACTAACGCCCCAGAAAGCATCGCGAACTTCATTCTCGTCCATATGAGTCCCATGTGAGGCGCCATAGTCGATATTTTTGTCAAGAAAATATGCGTAACGAAACGGATGCCCTTTAAATTGTGTTTCGGCGTTCAAATATTCCATAGTTCCCCTAAAGTTATTCTCCGCGCTCCGTTCCTGCCAACTAAGCCAGTGGCCCGTGCCGTCATCTGATTTAATAGCCATACGCTACCATAGATGCTCCACCCACCTATCTTCGCATTCAGCATATACGAAGACATAGCTGTTTGCTGCAGAAACTCATTCTGCCCAAGTTTCTCCCTAATCCCGTCTGGCGGTATCGGCTGGTGTACGGCCGTAAGATGGCGCCGGATCCAGAGGTGATTGTTATAGAGATAAATGAATCTATATCCCCACTCAATCACGGCATGCCAGCCACCTACCTGATCAAATTCCTCATCCCAAGGCTGCCAGTCCTCAGTCCATAAGAGGTTTAGAAAACCTTCGTCCACCAAGTTATAGTCAAAAACTTCAAAAAGTGGCGCCGCAGTCTCCCACCATGGTATAGATGCCGGAGGCCCACCGTGTATTGATTGGCAGCGAGCCGAGTCTCCGGCGATCATGTTTTTCTTACCGATAAGCTTCAAGTTAGACTCAACCTCTTGGAGCCACTCGGGACCCAGCTTCCAGTTAGCACAGCACAGCATAATCATATCAGTTTTGACAAATGGGAAAGCTCCATTGAACTTCTGGGCCCACTGTGGGACATAATTCCTGAACGGCATGTCGATAAATCTAGAGACATTTGACTCGCATATCTGTTTCACCATTGGCTTATCTGCGTCTGGGCTATCGTCCATTACTATAATAGCGTCAGGCGGGCGGGTCTGATCTCTAAGGCTTTTCAGGCAGCCCTCCAAATTCTCTGGCTGACCCATATTACAATACGGAATTAGTACAGTTATACTCATTGCACCCTCCAAATATGAAATAGTTCGAATGCGGCACTTAAAGTTCTTCGCCAATTCAAGGTACTGTTCGTCACTATGTAGTTTACGGGCACCTGACTGATATTGAGATGAGAGTCCTGCAGAAGTGCCAGCACTCTCAGATTGAATGTATGCGCCTTCTTATCCGCATGATAAAGGTATTTCCAAGGTAGCACTTGAGTTGCAGAAAGCCGAAACAGGCGGAAACCGCTGTAGTCCATTGGCTTTTTACGTCTCACAATAGCGAAGGTCCATATGGCCACATGGGTGAGTAGCTTACGATACCATGAGCCATTATATATAGCCCCTTTGATGATACGAGACCCAATAACCACATCAGCTCTAGCTTTTGCTGAGAGTAGTACCTCTATATCCTTTGGTTGATACGAGAGGCCAGCATCTAAGAAAATGATGGGATCTGCCATGTAATGAGTAGCTACTAGCAGGCCCGTGAGAAATCCGTCTCCGTATTCCGACCCGGGTAAGTTCCTATACACAGCAGCGCCATGCTCCCGCGCTACCTCTACAGTCGAGTCAGTGCTCCCATCGTCTATCACCACAATGGAGGGTGATACGCTGAGTGCCTTAACCTGATCGATTACCTGCCCGATGTTGCCCGCCTCATTATGAGCAGGTATCACTACGCAAGGGCCATACTTCACCTTAATTCATTCCTACTACATTAATATTCACCCATCGAGTTGCCGTCTTCTGAACTATCATCACAATTGGTATATGCGGTTTCGCCTTACAGAGGAAAATCTCCACGTGCAATGCTCCGCCTTTATACTGCGTCTTGATTCGTTTCTCCCGCATTACGAACTTCATGAGTTGAACTAGAAGCTTTCCTCTTCCCATGTCCTTCGAATCGCCTCTCTGTAATTGATGACGGGATTATACCCGAGCACACGGCGCGCCTTCTCGTTGGTGAAAAGCTCGCGCTGGCCCATCTCGCCCGGACGATGCGGTTTCTGGATGATGCCGGTGTTCTTGCCCGTGACATCGAAGCATGTCTGCAGGAGATCTGCCACCGTAACTTCTTCCCCAAAAGAAACTTGGAACTTCTCACCTACGACATCCTTTCTGGGAGCTTCGACAACGGCCATCCACGCTTTAATAACGTCATCGACGTGCGTAAGGTCGCGGGTCTGATCGCCGCCTTCAAGGACGCAGGGCTTCCCGTAATAGATGTTTCGCAGCCACTTATAGATAAATATCTCGCGCCGCATACCCTTGCCACAGACAGCCCCGTTGGACATACGCACCACTGGTAGGCCATAGCATCTTTCATATGCCTGAAAACATAGCTCAGCGCAAGCTTTTGTCCAAGCATACGGGTTATGTGGAGTCAAGGGATGAAGCTCATCGATAGGAAGATACACCGGCCTTCCTATTTCATTCCCACTTCCGGCGAAAATCAACCTATCTAGTTTTTTAGCACCCCGACAGGTCTCACACAACGCCTGAGTCCCCCAGATGTTCTGAACCATGTTCCAGTAGGGCGCCGTCAGTCCCAGCGGGACATCGGCGGCTGCCGCCAAGTGAATTATGATTTCTTGATCCTCGACATCCTCCGACCTCATGTCCTGCAGTGATTTCCATTTGTAGGTAATTTTGTCCAATATGTCCGCCAGCGCATCGGCATGGAGCGGGCCCACAACATCCAATACGGTCACGTTATACCCGCCCTTTTTGATAAGGGCATGCGCTAGCCCCGACCCGCCAAATCCGGCTCCTCCAGTTATAAGTACGTTCTTCATGCCTTTGCCTCCTTTAGCTTCTTTATTACCTCATCCACGATCAGCTCTATTTGAGCTTTTGTGAGTATTCTTGGCTTCATCAAATGCTCTGCTTCTGCTTTCAGGCGCGCTGTTTCAAGTTCAATCTGAGCTAATTCAAATTCTAGAGCGACCCGATCTGCTCTTCAACCATTTTCTTCAGTAGATCCCTTGGGGATTCTTCTATGTTTATCTTACGTAACTGTCCGTCTGGTAGCAGGGGCTTCTCGCGGGGAATCCCTATAACCGGAGAATCTTTTACCACTTCTCTTTTCTTCATCACTTCCTCCATAGCTGTGGATTAAATTTTCTATCGAGATAGTCCCTCGCCTCGACTATTTCTTTCGCTGTCATATTGCTGGTGCTGACACCCGCCTCGTATTCTCCGGGCTTGGTTTTGTACGGCTTGTACTCTGGCGAGAACTTCAGATCGTAATTCTCGGGGTGTTTCCAGATGTTACTGCCCGGCATAACCCGCAGCACCGTGAAGTCGACCGAGTCGGGTTTTACTCTCTCGACAAATCTCTCCGTAGCTTTGATGCTATCTGGCGTCTCACCCGGCAGACCGATGATGAGCGCTGCCTTAACGCGAACCTTCAAACTCTTCAGGAAATCAATGGCCTCCTCGTTCATCCATGTCTTGGTTCCTTTATTTATATTGTGAAGAATCTCGTTGCTTCCAGATTCGCAGCCGATCAGCATTTCTTTCAGTCCGTTGGCTGCCGCTGACTCGATGAGATCGGTGTGCCTCATGATAACATCCGCCCGCGAGAAGCAGCGCCAGACCATGCCGGCCGCTCCCAGCGCCTCGATTATCTCTATATCCCGTTCTTTATTGAGGAAAAACTCGTCATCATAGAGCATTAGCCCTTCATACCCTCTGGCCCGAAGCAATCCTATCTCCTCGATGACATTCTCCGCGCTCCGATAGCGGATTCTCTGCCCCCAAGGAGCCTTGCAGCAGTTGTGTGTAACAAATCCATCAGCTACAAAATCGTGCGTTTCGGTTTCTATATTGTATACTTCAACATTCTCTGCATGATATTTGATCGAAAGAATTTTTGCACGACAATGAAGGTGTCTGCCTATTAGTCGTCGCTTATGCGTCACTCTTGGCCGAATTATAGACATTAAGCGTATATACTCACTATCACCGCCAAAAACACGCACCGAGGGTTTATTTACGTCTCGTACAGTTTTAAACCCCAAATCTTGTAAATATCTCTCCACTCGTTTATTTAATTCCTCATCTTTATTATGAAACCTCGGTGCTGATGTCCAGCTACCATCCCCGTCAAAAAACCCGCCTAAAAATCCTCTCTTAAATTCCTTATTGCTATCATCGCCATTTACAATAGCCTCTAGCTCTTCAAAATCATCCCTCCTGCCCGTAGCAATAGACCTCGTCACTTTATAGGGACTATTTTTCCCTGAATTAAACTTCTCTTCATGAACGTGAATACCGAAATAGCGACAGAACTTTAAGAAAGTATCGTCCATTTCATCATCGCCAACTAAACGGAATCTATGGACAGTATACTCTCGTCCATTCTCTTTAAGAATGAATTGATAGCGCTTTAAGCACCCGTCACTTTCTATGACTCCGGCTATATATCCTTTCATATAATCTACGCTGTCATTTAGATTACTTTTAACCGGTGTGGATACCCATCTCAAATATTGACCTACTTTTAATTGGTCGGCTCTTCTCCATCTGCTGTGAGTTGTAAGCCAAGGATGTTCTGGGCTAGATTTCACTGTTCCATGTGTAGTTTCTATCTCCAGTAGATTGCTCTCACGATGAAATGTCTCTAAAACTTTAGACGATTTAAATTCCGTTTTTTTACCAGTTTTCCCTCGCTGAGTTCCTATTAGAGTATCCCCCGTTTTTAAATTCTCAATAGGTATCCATTCCAAATCAGCGTTTAAAATAAGGGTGCCTTTGGGTAGGCAGAAGCTACAAGCGTAGGGACAGCCGCGGGAGGTTAGGATATTCATTGTTCTTTTGCCATCGATGGTGTAATGGTACTGGGATAGATCAATCGCATCCCAGTCCGGAAAGGGGATGTCGTCGAGGTCATCGATATATGGGAGAGATTCTCTGTGGAATACTTTAATCCGGCTCTCTATCAACTGAACGAATCTCTCGCCTTCCCCTATGCATACAAGGTCGAAATGCCGCTCGCACTCCTCTGGGTTTGCGGAGGCATGCGGCCCGCCGATGATGACTTTTTGCTCGGGGTTCCGCAATTTAAGAGCATAGTTGATCTCAACTGCCCGCGGGAATTGGGGTGTTGTAGCTGTTATACCGACATAATCCGCTTCAATCTGGGGAATCTCCTGCCCGGCAACAAGGTCTATAACCTTAACCTCGTGCCCTTCCTTCTTTAATACCGCCGACAGGTAGAGCGGCCCCAAGAACGGGAATACCTTTTCATCTATTAAGAAGGGAGAGTCGGGAATTATAAATACAAATTTCATGCCCCTCCTAGCTCTCAACCTTCGATATGACGCCGTGGATATCCCATGCAATAGTCTGCTCGTGAAATAGCTCTACGCCCGTATGGCAGAGAATGGAGAATCCCGCTCTCTGCGCAAGATCGCAGAAATAGAAGTCCTCACTTTTCTGTCCCGGCAGGAGGTGTTCTGGATCCACCCATTGCCAGACGAAATATGGTTGTGGCCCTAGAACCTTATCTATTGTATCGAAGACGCGCATATCTATTAAAAGCGCGCCGGCGCCGACGGCATCAACTTCTACTATACCCGCGCCCGGGAAATTACCTACTATTGGGCTGTAGGTTTGTTTGTCTGGAGGGTCTGCCCTGTTCTTTAACCAAATACTCGGATGCCCCTTCTTCGACCAGTATAGCCCCGAGATTATAGGCTGTTGCGCATCCATGAGCATCCTAATCCAGTCATTCTTTATCGGGAGAACATCGCTATCCATGTATAGGAGATACTTTACTTTCATCTCTCTGGCATTATTAACGAATACGTTCCGGGCAATATCAATGGGCATTCCACTCCAACCTCGGAGCAGCACATTATGCGGCTTCCACATGGCTGCAAACTCAAGTGCCCATTGTGTGGTCACGATATCTGTATTAGGTATCGCAATCAGCATTGATGGGTTACCGCTAGTCTCCCATGCTCCACTCATTTGATCTCCTTTGACACGAGAAGCTGAATACCGCTAAAGGCTTCCGCCTCCATGACTTTAATGCCAATATCCAAGGCATCAGCAAGAATATCTGTACGATCAAACTTTTGTTTGGGATTTCTTGTCTGACGATGGCCTAATAAAACGAGAACTCTCTCGGCCATTTCATCTGAAATGTTTGCACTGAGGTGAAACATGTCATCATGTTATCATGACATTACCCGTAAGTCAATCCTCCCACGCCATAAGAAAGAGCCCCTTGGTGGCGAGGACCGAGGGGCTCTTGTTGGCACCGGTGGTGTGCCAAGGGGTAACTTCTGTTGGGCTTATTCTAGAGCATAGGCGAGTGTTATTACGGGTCCAGAACAGTCTGAGCGGATGTCACCCCTTGTAAAGATCGGGATGTCTCCCTTTGTGTCGATGTGCCCTATAGCTCCAGCTGGAATACTGAACTGCTTGCGGATTTTTTCTGTCGCAGTTCCGTCAGTAGGGGTGTATTTATCTACAACCTTAATTGAAACAGCTGAAACCACGCCCGAGATCGCTGCCGTATCGTATTCAATCTCCTTGATATGCGCTATCTGGTTTGCCGGAACTAGAATGCCGCTGGTGTCCCCGGAAGTACAGACTCGGACAATTGACCTTACTGGCAAATCCCATCTTTCCATGTCCTGTCCTCCTTTACCAAATAAACTTCGTGTAATAAGTTACTTCCCTTGCAACCCGTTTCTCTACCTCAGACGGGTTCGGGAGCAGATCCAGCAAGCATTTGTTTACGAGGTTCCGTACAACGATCTTTTCATCGTCCTGATATGGATTGAACAAAAACCAATGTGGCGGTTCTTGATCTTTCAGTGTATAGATTCGAATCTTCGGCGCAAAATATGGAGACTGATTGGCGTCGTAATAGCCCATCCATGCGAGATAGGTCGCATCTGTCGGCGTGGGTAAAACCTGCGATGTTTCTAACTGCAATTGGTATCGGTTACCGTATCGCGGGTACACCATACAGAGGCCCTTAAATCCGCAGAGAGTTTCGTACATGGTTTTGCTATTGACGGGCAGCAGCGATATATAAGCGTTACTGACGCCCCCCTGATTCGGGGCCTCGAACGATATGTCTTGGATGTTCGCATTGCCGGGAGAGACGATGCGACATACATCGTATGTGAGTTGCTGGGTTTGGAGCACCTTAAAGTATTTCTTTTCCTTATCGCTGCGCCAACCCTCGCCAAAATGCACAATATGCCCCTCTTTAAGGAGCATCGGGGTGTCTACAAGTAGTTCCATGTGTCCTCCTTTCTACTTGTACTTGTACTGGAGAGGACATTGGGAGGGGCGTGCTCGGCCGTTTCCCTCCCATTAACCTCTTAGGTTTAATAGCCTTCTGCTACTACGAAGAAGTCGGTGCCATCAAGGACGGTGCTGACAGCTAATGCCGTTCCAGACACTCCGGAAGGTAAGAACTTGACATTGACTATGTTTCCGCTCACGCCAACAACTTGCGGCGCGAGTCCGCAGGATGCACAGGAGCTTACCTGAGCACCTGCTACTTTTTCCACTTCGCCAACAGTCAACAGCCATCCGGTGGTAGGATTATAGGTGGGGCCTTTAGTGACTTTTGTTATTAACATGATCTTTTATCCCCCTTCCTAATCTTATACCATGGCCGACAGTACGTCGGTGGCTCTCTTGATTGCAAACCCAATGGGCTGCATCTTGTCATCTCCTGTTGCGTAGTAATAGGCTCCAATATAATACTTGGAGCTGGGCGGGATGATCCACGGCTGAAGCAGCTCGTGGGTCGGCACTGCGAAGCTTCCGAATTGGCCACGCCATTCGAAGTTCGGGTTCTCGATGGGGTAGGTGTCTCCGTCCTTCACGATCTGGATCTTATTGACCTTGGGCACCTCGATACTATCGATGAAGCCGACGAAAACATGGGCCATGTAGGGCAGCGAGCTGACCACCATGGTGTTGCAATAGGCGGCTTGGCCTGACCAGTTCGAGACGCCAGCGGCAGTCTTGTTCACGAGCCAAGTTGTCATCGGATATGACGTCACATCCGTGCTGCCCGGGGTCGCTTTCAACAGGTCGAACAGCTGTAGCGGCTGTGCGATCAGTTGCATGCCACGGCCGGCGGCTCCGCCGTAGCCCTGTTTGGTATTAGCGTTAACGAGGCGTACTGCGTCTAAGATTCTGGGTGCGGCGCGAACGACCATCGAGGCGACGCGCGGTGAGGTCTCCCAATCGACAAACGTGTCGATTTCTTGTGCGAGAAGCTCGCACTCATCCTTGCTGATGTCTGTCACGGCCCACGACTTTGAGCCTATGAAGACAAACCCGGGCTTATAAGCCCCCCCCCCTGTAGGGTTGACGTACCGCTTGATGATGTCGATTGCTGCGATTCTACCATTAGACAATTTTGTCCTCCATGCTTTAAATTTCTTGCCGAGGTCCGGAACCAGCATCGTCGCGGACCTTCCAAGGCGGCTGGGCTAGGTTCTAGGTTCTAGATTCCACCTTTGCGATACTGAAGCAGCGGGTCTGCTTGTATGCCGATGGACCGTGCGCCGGTTCGCGATGCGGTTGTCGTGCCTGCGGTGGCGGACTTGATCCACTCGTAGACAGCGACTCCCATGACTGGGAATGACGCGACACCGAGCCGGTTACCGAGTTTTGCACGGTCGGAGTTCTTGCTGGTGATCTGTAGGCCATACCCTATGCCGACGCCGAGAATCCCGGCCAGCGACTGGTATGACATGATCCCCCGCATCTTTCCGCTTTTTGTGTCATAGGCCCGTGCGCCTATATTGACACCCGTTACAACCAACGGCACCACGACATCGTTCATTACCTCGATCTTAGCCATAACGCCTCCTTCTTTATAGGATTAAGGTTAGTCGCAGCCTTGGATATGGAAAGGGGGTCACCTTTTAGCCCATACCTTTGGCTGCGACCCCCTTTTTTACCTAAATATGTGAAACCTTGAAAGGTTCTATCCCTCTGCGGGATACTTCATGTTTATAATTCTATCTATACCTGCAACGCTTGTCAAGCGATAAGGTTATTTCTTGGATAAAATAATTACCCCGAGAAGGGCGAGCAGCCCTCCGATACCAAGTATCGCCATATTCTGGTTGCCGCCCTGTACTTTTATCGTAGGCTTACCGCAAGATGAACAGCTCATTTCTTTTTCCATAGAATGCCCAGCCCGAGCAATACTACACCAAGCCCCCCGAAAAGCACGAGCTTGCTAGGCTTACTGGCGGAACCTTGCACACAATCCCCCGCATCATTTCGTGTATAGCCAGTGGGACAGTCTTCCACACAGTCTCCCGCATCATTCCTCGTATAGCCCGCGGGGCAGTTGCCATCTCCTATAAGGAATGTCTCCCACACTAAATTACCCGTCACGGTTTGTCCTACAGGGCCAACCGTAAATTGTATACTAATAGGTTCTTCTGCATTAGGTGTGTATCCTGCATACCACTCTAAGGTATGTGCAGGTAATGTTAAGAGTATATCAGTATATTCACCAATAGCCTGTGAAGATATAATTGTTTTAGTTCCTTTTGTTGAGGAACACTTCAACCAGAAATTACCTGCAGCCCCTTGGTTCTGAATGCGAACTTTTAGAGTGACTTCGGTATTGGGATAACATGCCTGTGGCAAGTATGTTTCATCATCAGCAACGACCTTTATCCCAATACCTGCTGTGCTAACAGTAATTGTCTTGCTTGTTGCAACTGAAGAACCCGCTGCGTTAGTGACGATCAGTGTCGGATGATATGTGCCCGGTTTTTCATATATGTGGGGAACCACAGTTTCTAATCCGAGCTCAGTTGACGTGCCGCCGCCAGACACGTTGTCATCATCAAAATACCAGCGTGCTGCTGTAATAGGGAAATATGGGTCAGGTACTGTTGTGTTCTGGAATGCAACGGATAATGGCGCATCACCACTTGCTGGTGTGGGCGTGAAGTTAGCTACTGGCACCCCTGATACTATGTCCAGACGATATGGCATAACTGATTGGGCTGATATAGGTATTTCTCCATAAAATGCAATGGTTTCATAGTGATTTAAATCATTCTCTCTGATAGCCTCAACATCTGGTTCATCATCTATTTTAATGTACGAATTAGAATCATCTGGAACCTGAGACCAAATTCCCCAATCAACAAGATGTAGGTTTCCAGTTCCCCATTGTATATGTTTAGGACCTTCATAACCATAGAAAGCAAATGCTTCAATTTCTATCAATATATCAAATGACCCAGCTGTTGTCATCCCCATATCTTCTGGGAAAAACTTTAAGTTAAAAGCAGCACCTTCAAGAGGGTTTGACCGTGCACTCATTCCTATTGCAGGCATACTGAAGAATTTTGAGCCGTATGTTTCTTGTGTTGTCTGGTTCTTAATAGTTACAGATATTTGGTTATTTTGAACCCAGCTGAGTTCTGAGTCGGCAGAGTTTCCATCAGCTCTGAATCGCAATCGCTGGCCAAATTCCCAATGCACCCATATATCTAGTGATACTTCTTTACCAATTAACCAATAAGTATCCCTTGGGTCAGTTGGGTCAATGCGTATTATCGCTAACCCGCTTGAATTCAGCGGAAAGTATCTGGGCATGATATATGTGTTGGATATCTTACGCCATTTACGATTTACCCAGTATCTCATGCTACTAGTACTCTTGATGCTTGACGAACGGTATTATATTCCCAAGCATTCCATAAATTTGCTCCTGCCTCAACTTCTTCCATCTCTATCGCTGGCAATGCCATGAATTCGGCTTCAGTAAGACCTGCTGCTGCCGGTGCTGCCGCACCCATTGACGCAGTTATCGCTAATGCTACTGCGATACCCAGTATCACATTACTTGCTAGGGCTCCCCAATTCGTGGTTTCTATAGGAGCCGATAGACCTAGTTCAGACATCTGGCATGATACCATCGCTCTTGTAGTGTTATTCAGGCTTTGATAGTTCTGCTGAGCCGAGGCCAATATTGTGGGGTTAGCTTGAGCTGCGTGATGCAGGAAGATATGCTTCTTCAAGTCGTCTGGTGAGCTTGCAACATAATCACATCCCGGGCAGGGAATAGGAGGCGGTGTCCCTCCATCACCGGGCGGAAGTGCTGGCCCACCCGGGTTGTCAGGCGGAATAGGTTTCTTACTAAACGGTGAACGCCACTTCATCTTCTTTGAAAGGTACCAAGTAAATGCACCCGTCAATATAGTTGGCACTGCAATCCATAGCCCAAAGGTCTTGGCTAACTTCTCCAAATCTTGTGCCAGCCAATACAAGTATGTATGGTTTACAGCTTCAGCCTGCTGCTCTTTAAAGAGTATATTTGACTGCATCCAATCCAAATGTGCCTGTTCTTCAGTAGTGAATGACCCCCTATCGTGGCAGTCTTTATAAAATGCGTCATACTCCGTGACCTCATCCATATATTCGGTCATTATCGTTTGGTAGGTCGCATCTTTGGCTTTAGTATCGCCCGTCAAGGTTTTCACCATCAACCATGCCCCATACCCAATGAGGGCGGTACCACCTACAAGAATCCCCGTCTTAATAATAGAGCCGGTCGATGGCCCGCTTTTCTTCTCTTCAGCCATATTTACCCGCTTCCCGCTTTGTGCGCCCAATAGTAATCGAGGATTTTCTTCACGAGGAAATAGGCTCCGATGCCAACACCAATGACTACGGTTCCAGTAACAACGGGCTTGGCCAGCTCGTAAGTTTTACTGTCCATGATGTTCTCCTTAGACTAAGAGCTCAGTGCGCCGCCCTTGCCGATCGATCCGGTTGTGCGGCCGCCGATCTTATAGAAATGCCCTGCGGCAAATCCTGCTCCGATGGCGAGCAGAACGGCTACGATCATTCCCTGTGTGCTGACTGCATGAATTGCGTTTAAGTTGATTCCCATTGTAGACCTCCTTGAAGTTATCTTCTAAATCTTATCGCTTACGCGACACTGTGTCAAATAATTAAGTGATTCGCAGATTGAACACCAAATACTTATCGAATCCTATTTCCGTAGAGAAATGCTCGATGCGGATAGTAGTATCGCCAGCGACATCGGCACTGAAGTCGTACCTCCACTCTCTCTCCCCGTTGGCCTTTTCCTCGACCGTTTCGCTTCTAAGGGTGAGATACGCAGGATCATAAGCTCGTGCCCAATCCCCAGATGCCAAAGTCCCATTCTCCAACTTATCGTACAGCTTTATAGTAAATAGGGTGCCGACAGGGAACGTTGATGTGATGCGCCCGTCGTTCAGGCTGAGATCTGATGTAATATCGATAGCGTTAACTTCCGTCAAAACGCCCGGTTCAGCTTCCGCCGGCGTCTTTTTTCTGAGGATAAGCCATAGCAGCAGTCCGCCGAATGTTAGTGCTGTGCCTATGGCGATTGCTTTCCCATGCCCTGAGTGCTGGCGGCTTTCTACCTTATGCCCACCGAAGCTACCCACCAGCCCTTGCATGTTCTCTCGGGTCTTTGGTGTTACCTCATACTTCATGGCGAACCTCACATATCATCAAAGTAATGGGTCTCGCCCCTTCTAACGGCAATAGCAAACATGATGGCCCCCACAATTAGAAGAGACACCCATACTTTGCCCGCAGTTGCCCATCCACTATTGGTCTTAACTTCCGTTTTCATGTGTTCCTCTTTTCTATCGCCTGAAGGACTTCGTCCCAGCTTGGCTTCTCGGGTCTTCCCATAAGCGCGTGCTCGATGTCGGCCAAGCCACGGACTGTCATGCGCCGCGTGCCGAGCAGGTCCGGCTCAACCTTAGAGATAATCTCTCCGGCCGTATTTAGCTTAGCGGCGGCCAGCACCTCGTGGGAGATAACAGAAAGGTCGAGATCCTCGATTTTCGTTGCAGGGTCGACATAGACTTTAATAATAGAGGAAAGGGGCTTGGGCTTCTTGCGGCTCGGGCAGCCGCATTCCGCCAGCTTATCCAGCAGCGGCAGGATCTCCGCGATGATATTGGAGGCGCAATCGTTCATTTCTTGTACTTTTCCCAAACGTCTTTGAATTTACCTAATGCCTCTTGGCCATTGAGTGCTCGAACCGTCCATATGTTAAACCGCCGTCCCAAATGCTCCCTCTTATCATTCGCTAATTTTACAACATCCTGCTCTGTTGCTGCTGGCCCCGCATAAGTATACTTTCCGTCAATGGTTTCTGGGTTGTAGATTACAGCGTACCATGCAATCGAGTCACCATAGTCCCCGATGTCTTCGAGCACGCGTACTCCGGACCTCACGGCTTTACGCCCAACCTGCCACATCATAGGTGGCGGAAGCCGTCTATCTATCAGTGGGGGTTGAATTAGCTGGCCGGAGGGCGTGTGCGGCGCCTCTGCATCTTCCTCGCACTTGAGCAGTGCCTCGATCAGCGGAACCATGTCCGCCATGAATTTCGCGTAACATTTGTTGTTCATTTATGGCCTCCTTTATGACATCCGCAACGGTAGGTTAATCTATCTACGACTACTCCTATAATTTCTCCGCGTTTAATCTCTGCGAAGTGGCAGGCTTTTATGGGATTTTTACCGGAACAGACCGCTTCATTTTTAAACTTCGCAAATAACGTAGCTAGGTTATCAACGGCGACTATTACTTTCCCGGTGTCGCATCTATCTAATCCCAAATATAAGTTTACTAACTCATCCTGAATACCCATGGGGAGCTCTTTGTAGCGAGGATCTTCGCGTATGCCCTCAGTCATATCCGCTTTTAGTTCCGCCTTTAGTCCTTCTGACTGTTTAAGCCCTATGCTCCCGCTTCCCATGCTCAGCTCCTTAGCCGATGAACTTAGATTTTTCTGGATGGCTAATCTGACATTTACGCAGACATTCATCCATCATCTTCCGACCTTCACTCCAGCCGTATGCTTTCTGGAGAATATCTGTCATACTGCCAACTCTTTCTTCAGAGCCCGTCGAGCCGCACGACTCCAATAACTCCATGCTCACTTTTGTAAACCATAGCCGGTTCTCAAAAGCTTTACTTAGATACTCTTTGTCTTTAAGCTTCGCTACTGAAATAACACGCGGTTGCTGCCCGAAAGAGCGCCACCGCCCCTCAGTATATCCAGCCGACTCTATAATCACCTCATCATCTTTCGTTTCAACCACTTTGCCATCATCGTATCGAAGCATATCTAGGTTTACTCCGGATACTCCCAGCTTGTCATACGTCTCGATACATTTATTATCCTCGCCATATTTATGTGGGTCAAAGCTCCTATTTTTCTTTACTGCAATTCTATAATAAAAATGCATTTAGGGCCTCCCGATCGCCTGTTCCAGTTCCTTAATTGTATAAACATTGGTCTTAACCGTCAACTTTTGAAGCAGTTGCTGGAATTTGACCTTAAAATTGTCTTCTGTTTTAACTGCAGGCAGGAATTTCAGGATAAAACGCCTTTCGTCGGGCGTGCAACGGTACTCTACACACTTGATGGCGTCATCTTTGTAGCCGTAGACGCATTCGATGTGATGTTTGTTCTGTACCAATTCTTCCAGCATGCCGATGTGATCGTGTATGCTTTCGCTGAAAGATGTCCGAGGATGGGTATGAAAGCGCCCGATGAAGTTACCTTCCGCGTGGCCCTTGATGATGATGGAGTCTCCGGTGCCTATGCAGATGATATCGGGATAGATGAGTCGCTTCTTTTTGCAAAGATAGGTGCCATACTCAATGTTATGGAGACAAGAGCTATGTACCATGTTGAGCATGGTCTGGATAAGCTCTTCGCTAAAAATAAAGCCTGCAGAAAACTTAAGGCTTGTCATCTGAAGTAGGGCACTTAGACCCCATGCAGTACCATAGGATAATACTGCCTAGCGCGACTAGGCCAATAACCTGCACAACATGAACTATCGCCTCGGCCTTTTCGTCGCTGATATTATAAGAATGAAACGACCGCTTCATGCCTTGGGCGGTCCTCAGACAAACCGTCCGTCCGGACGGATCTCCGAGCTTTCCATTAAACGAACTTGAAAATGACATTACGCGCGCCTTAATCGATCGCCTTTCCGTTGCGCCAAGCCCGCTCCGGCCAAGCTGGTGGTGGAACCAAACTTAAAGGGTGGTTAGGCCTACGAGGTGCCTCGGCTAAAATAGCACTCCTATCTATATAGAGCGATGCTGGGCCCCACATTTCAGCGACCTTTCTTCCGAGATCTTTGTCGTGCCTTTGATGTGGTTTCATCGGGTCTAAGCTTTCATCGTAAGCGCCTACTAGCCAGAAGTCTTTGGCGTACATCGCTACTCCACGGCTCGTATATGTGTTCGGTTTCGCCTGTGTCCAAACGACCCTACCGGCCTGCCAAAATGTAGACGCTCCCTTGGGTTGATATACATCGACGCCATGGGATAGATGAACACCTTCTCTATGAAGGCCGTTGACCAACTTTTCTACAAAATCGTTGGGCATAATGCAATCGGCATCTACAAATACGAGTATGTCGCCCGTTGCCTGTTCTGCTCCTAGGTTGGTGCCCAATGCTACATTTTTGACCCAAGTATGCACGAGTTCCGCATCAACTTCGTCGGCAAACTGGCGTGTTTCATCTATTGCTTCTATCTCTTGTGTTGCATCTGAAACGATGATTTCAATGGGAGTATATGTCTGATGCCGGACGGCCTCCAGCATATCTTCGATATAATCGCCCTCATAGTAGGTTGGTATTACTACAGATACAAGCTCCTGCCCTTCGATATGATAGGCCGGCTCGTTTTTGGCCTGCTTTAGTATGTTGCTACCAATAGCATCCCCACGTAGACTTGCGCCTACGAGAATACTACCTGCGGCTGCGATGAGAAGTGGTAGCATCTATTTACTCGTACAGAAGTTTTGAGACGTCCTTCTCGATGTTGAGTTCGATATCGTTGAAGAGCACATACTCGTCGTAGAGGTCAAAGTTCATGGATTTTCCGAAATCCTTTGTGGGGTCGGCATAATAGATATTGAGGTCGATCCGGAACTTGACCCATGCGTGGCCGGCTGGTTTTCCGTGCAATATATACGTTCCGATGCAGGCGTGCACCTCGTTGGGCCCGAGCTGGTTTCGCAGTACGCTTGCCATTACGAACGCGCAATCGGCACAATCACCGAAGGTCTTCTGGTGGTACTTGGCCGCCCAGCGCACACGGGCGGTAGTTTCGTAAGGGAACTGCCAGTAGTCTTCCGGCTGATCGTAAACAAAAGCGCCCCCGAAAGTGCTGAGGCGCTGTTTATCAACTGTGAAGCCTAAAGGTGTGGCCGGATACTGTACATATTTGTTGAGGTAGCGCCAGCACAGCTCGACCGTATCGTAGGGGTCATCTTGCTTAAGATGTTCGTAAAGTCCGAGTATCTCTACTTGATTGGGGGTGATAAAATCTCGGATGTCGTGCTGTTCGCCAGCAAATCGCTTGCTGACGATAAGTTTCTCGTCCATAAGGACAGTTTACGGATTTTGAGGTGCTACGTCAAATTATCGTTGGTTTAACGGGCATGAGCCATGTTATACGGCAGACAGCTTTTGCGTATTTCTTCATGAAGGACTGCTCGAGACCCTGAATCGGCGGAGGCGTCCCGGGCGGAACCGCGGCAACAACTTCCTCCCGCATAGTAATCGCGATAGCCTCGTCGGGAATTTCCACCGGATCATAGATGGGGAGCATCTTCTTTAAAAGCCCGCCTGCCAGTGTCTCTTCTTTTATTTCTTTCGCGATTATGGAGATTCCTTTTATCTCATACCTCATTTTTCTTGTCCTCTTTCGCGCCTTTTTGTAAATCTTTGATGATCTTCTCCACAAACTCCGCTACTTCTGGCGTATTGATGACAAGGCTGGCCAGATCGGTGCGCTTCCCTTTATATAGCTCTTGAATCGCCCAGTCAAGATTGAGCTGGTTTAGGATATCAACTCTTCCCTGAAAGTTCTTAAGCTTATCTTGCCAATCACGTGGCAGGATTTCCCAGACATCTTTATCCTTATGCTCAACTGCCATGTTATAGACATCAACTGGGCTTGAGTTCTCCAGCCACTTGCAAAGCATGCCGCCGACAATGCCGGGGCCTCCGAGCTTGGCCAACGCCGTAATAACAGGATTCAGTACCATTTATGCGCCTCTGGTGAAGAGATAGCTGTCCGCAGGCTTCTCCTGTGTAACCTCTGGGTTGGGCGGTGCCTGCTCGGCCTCTACGCTGGTGGGCCCACCTTCCGTCTCGATTAATTGGATATCGAATACTGTCCCACAATTGATACAATTAGCCTGTTTCGCACTCGTGATGAATGATACATCGCTATTACAGCCTCCTAGGTGAGGAGGACATTTGATGGTAATCGCACCGTGCGGTACACTCTTAGACTTCGAGAGTTTGATTCCGATAGGCTCTTTCTTAGACGCACCCCGAGCTTGAACCGGCGCAGCGCTCTTGTTCTTGCTACTCTCCATAAGGCTCTGCGCTACGACTGCTCCGATCATTTCTGGTATCTGCGCGAGATTATTCTTGCTCTGCTCCAGCTTCTGTTGCTCTACCTGCATAGTAGCGACGATCTGTTGCTTTTGAATCTCGGCCTCCAGCTTTTTCTCTTCATGCTGCCATTGCCTATCCTGATACTTGAAGGCCAACTCTCCGCCGCTATCGGTCAGCGGCGCTGGTGTCGGCGTAGGAGACAACTGCTTAATCGCGGCCATCAATAATGCTATGTTCTTGATGTTGTCCGCTGCCGCTACATTTGGATCTTTGTCTCCGGCGCGATTCTTAAGCAGCTCTTTTAGATCGCTCAAGTCCCTGTTCAAGAGAAGCTCCTGCGTTTTCATGCGCTCTTCGAGCTGAATCACCTTCGGGTCGACCTGTGGTTGATGAGATGCTGGATCGAGTGACCTTTCTAATATCTTACCTAATGAACTCCACAAGGCTCCGGGCACTCCCGACGGGTCAACCTGCTGTTGAGTTTGCGGTAGTGTTGGCTGTCCCAGAAGTACCTGCCGAATCATTGGCATAACGTCCATGCCTGTCTTTTGCCCAAGCAGAAGAATGTCGTTGAGTACGGCGGTCGTACCTCCGAATGTCGGTACTGCGGCGTTAACCGTAGCTTCGGGTACTCCTAACTGGCGTTGCAGGTTTTGGTATTCCAACTGCAACTTCGCCGTCTCGTTTTTGATCCTTGCCAATTCGAACTCCAGCCCCGCTCTATCCGCGCTATCCACAACGGCCTTCTGAAGTTCCTCTCTCTTTTCTTTGAAAGAGGCCGCCTTCTCTATCGTGTCTGCAGGAGCCACCACTGTTCTCCTTGTTAGATTTCCGCCGAATGGGTCTCTACTTTGTGCCATCGCCGCCCTCCTTGTTTTTCATCTGTTCTTGCATCCCTGCTCCGATCAATCCTAGCGGGTTCTCCACTATTTCGAGACTCAACCCGCGAGATAAAACACAGTCCGAGACACACCAATTCAGGAAATCATCCAGTGTGCCATCAAATCCATGCACGGTTTTATTATAATAGAACCAAATCAGCGTTCCGAGATCAAGCTTTACCTTATGTACGCTATCAAATAGTCCGCCGCCCACCACCATTTTCTCATTCTGCCCAAGTTTCTTATTCTCCGCTTTTGCTTCAGTCTTTGTATCGGATACGACCTCGGGTTCTATCTTCCCCGGGGCATGCCAAGGCGGCGGCGGCGGTGTCTGTGGTTTATCCTTAGGAGACGGCAGCTCCGATAATTTACCGCTCTCCACGTTGCGGATGAACTGGTTCATTTCTTCTTGCATCTTGAACTTATTGAGATCTCTGGGCGGTTCTTCAGCCTTGGGCGGTTCTTCAGCCTTGGGCGGTTCTTCAGCCTTGGGCGGTTCTTCAGCCTTGGGCGGTTCTTCAGCCTTGGGCGGTTCCACCGGGTGCGGTTTTTCTCCCTTTTTTATTATTAAACGTGCTGCCTCTATGAGGTTCTTCTCTGATTGTAGCGGATTCAGCGGTATCGGTTTCTCTGCCTTATCGGCGGCGTCTAATTCTTTGTCCGTAGGTATCACTGCTCCGGACATAAGAGCGTGATATACTATATTTACCACACTAGCAGAAGTGCCCATCTCAGCTGCAATGCGTGTTTCATTATATATTTCCCCTGTTTTAGGGTTAGGCCCACGCCTAGGTTCTCCGACGGAAAAATGTTTCTTTTTCAGCGGTGGGAACTGCTCAATTCTACGTGCGATTTGAGCACGTAGCGGACTCCAGTTTCCTTGTAAATGCTTGCGCTTATATCTTTCTTTGTCCAAAGGAAATCCCCTCGCCATCCGTATATCCCCTCGCCATCCGTATACTACATAACTTTTCCGAGTTTGTCAACAGTTAAGCTATGCCAATAGTTAAGGTTGACATACGTCCATTCTAGTCTTAAAATAAGGGGAATCGGAGGTGAGGATATTATGCCGTCTAAAGAATTGCTCGCGATGGTTATTCAGAATGGTACTGCTCTAATTTCTCAAATAATCCGCAATCGACCGGCCTCTCAAGTGCAAAACAAGGCAAATCAAGACACCCAGACTACTGTTGCTGTGATAGAATCGTCCGATGAGCCTATCGATTCCTTTAAGTCCTTTCAGGGGCAAACAGAGAAGGATTACCGCTTCGAGTGCTGCGCTAAGCACCTGAGTACGGCAAGCGGCATTTTTAAGGAAGCTGTCGACCGTTGTGTAGACAATGGCTTCGACCACGGTGTGCGCGAGAAGGTCCGTGAGGCAATGGACGCTCTTAACTCTATGGAGGCGGATCTGAAGGTCATGAACGGTATCCCCGATGTCGCACCGGATGTCCGACTATTGGAAAGCGGACAACGCCAGTTGCGGAAGGCCATGTGGAGTGCGAAACTAGAAACTCGCGGTTCAGGTGAAAAAGAGAAAGACCTCTCGAACTTGGAAGGCGCTCTCGCATGGGCGAAGTCCCTTCGGGATAAGGCTTACGAGATGGCGGAGAAACATCAGGGTAGTACCTGCATGAATAAAATATAGCGATAAGGAAGGAGAGGACAATGGCAGACGGAGACATTAAGGATCAAATGGAGAATTGGAAAGACGAGCACCCTGAAGCGGAGGCTGCACAAGCCGCTCCGGATGCGCCGTGTTTCACGTGCGGGCTCAACCGAGACAGCGATGCTGAAAGGCGCGTGAAGAGCTTGCTATTCAATACTGCCTACGACAGCCTAAAGAATGTCGGCGCAGCCAAGATAGTGCTGATTACAGACACCGAGTGCCCACCCTGCGAGGACGCTTCCCAGATATTTGATGCGTTGATTAAAGAGGGTGCTATCGAGGTTCTGCCCTATTCAAAATGTGACCCGCGGGACAAGGAGTGCATCGCTGCTCAGGGAATTACGGCGGTGCCTGTGCTGGCCTCAAGAGATGCGGATGGCAACATCACGAAGTTCTTCCCGCTGGCCGGGCCCAAAACGTCCGTCCCGTTTAGGGAAACTGTACCAACCGGAGGTGCGGAAGATGCCTAAATGTAAGCCCTGCATGGGAGCCCTTATCAAAGAAGCCATCCTCTCAGAGTTCCCCGGGCTGGAGGAAATTCTTGCGGAGATTCCCGAATGTAAGAAGGATGCCACTATCGAGCTCTGCCACCGAAGTAGCGGGGGTAGCGAAGGTCCTCGCCAGAAGCGAGCGCCTTCGGCCTACAACATTCATACGGGGAAATGCATGAAGTCGGGCAAATCAATGAAAACCTGTGCCCAAGAATGGAAGAGCCGTGGCAATACAGGGGATTAAGCATTATATCAAGGGTGTGCTGGCGATGCGGGACGGCAAGACCGCTGACGCAGAGGCCGAGCTCGCTCAGAGCCTGAAGGTTGATGCTCTCCCCGCCTATGCCAAGCAGAATTTAGGTAAGCTGCTGGATCCAGAGAACCCCAGCGATGTCGTACTGACGATAATTACAAAGGAGAAGGACTGATGTCATCGGTAGAAGAGTTCGTCTGTCAGAGGTCCGTGAAGCCTGTGAAGGAATGGCTACAGGGCGGTGAAACTCCGGACCATTGCCCACCCTGTCTCATCAAGCCGCTGGCCGAACACTATCTCGGAGCTCTGGAGGCAGCGCGGGAGCAAGACCAAGTTCAGGTGCTTCAAAAGGCGTGGGACACGGGCGACGCCTTGACAATAGCGGAGACTCTGGATAAGATTAAGTCTGAGGTGGGGGACAACTTAAAAAAGAACCTTGTGAAACTGGATTGTATGGCTCAAAGCCACAAGGATTAGTAGCAACTCAGTAGTAGTATCGAAAAATTTTAAGGAGGCGTCCCAATGAAACTTTCAGGTAAGAACATCACCCTTCCGCTGGCCCGCCGAATCGTGGGTCTTCCCGGCCATTCCAAATCAGCTTTCAACCGCTGCGTTGGCGGCAAGCTGCGCGGTGGCCACGGCGGAACCGCTGCGTTCACGACCGCTGCACAGTCCTGCAAGGGCGTCCGCGGGAAATAGTAGTAGTATAAACCCCCACCAAATAATAAAGAGGCTGGCGATGAACCAGCCTCTTCTTTGTGTCTTAGGGAATTACGCTTGCTGTTTCGCTATTCTTCTATCCCTTGCCGCTGTCCAGAGGTCTCGTATGTGTTGCGCCTCTACCGGATCTTTCATCCTTTCGGCATATCTGTCTCTTGCCGCCTGAAGCCATGCCGCATAACGAACAGGATCTTTTTTCAATTCAGCGTATCTTGCCCGCCGTTGTTCTTTCCTTTGCTCCGGCGTGTACTGAGGTGGGATGCCATAATTCGTGGCCAGCCACATCCCCTGACAATGCTTGTTACAGAAGAACAACTCCTGATTGTGTTGGGTAATACAATGAAGGACTAAGCTTTGCCCTCTCTCAAAGATTTTCCCGCAGAAGGAACACGTTAGCGGTACGATGTGCGCTTCATGCCGACATTTACGACACATCACTGCACATTCGTTTTTGTGCTCTCCGCACTTCGGACAGATATCTTTCGTTCCCCACCCAGCCGCCGTCGTCTGAACACCGGCGCGCTCACATACTTGGCGCACCCACTCCCGGGAAACCCCGAACTTATCGGCTACGTCTTGCATGTCCAGACAGAAATTCTCTCGCCTGTATCGGACGATAGCCTGCGTCTTCGGAGACCAGTCTTCTTCGGGCATTTATTTCTTTTCCGTGCGCGGCCCTTTGCTCACCTGACTATATTGACAGCGTTTTTGCTCGCATGCCTTCCACATATTACAACCGTAGTTAACCTTGACGGCATTCTCTTCCTCAATAACCTTAAGTGGAGAAATCACCACTTGGATCTCCAGCGTTTCTTTGAGGAAACCCTTGTCCTTGCATTTGGGGCACCTGACGGCAGGTGGACGGACAGGATTCTCGCCATCGCATAGGGGGCAACTCACCTTGCACACAAATTGGTCGCAGGGTCCTATCGCTGCTTGAAAATATACGCTCTCCATTTATACTTCTCCCTCAGGTTTATTAGCGAAACACTTCTTGCAGAAGCTATTTTGGTGCAGACCATCGATTCCCCACTCGTGGTCTCCGCCTTTTGGACAAAGGGCATCCAGCCTCTTCGCTTTGATGTAGTCCTCGAAAGATCTCCAGAAGAGCTGGCATAGGCAGTGGCCTTTCTCGGCTATTTCGGCCGGCGCCTCGGGGCAGGGGCAGGTCGGTCTATTCTTATCGCAAACGCAGTGTTTGAACTCATTGAAGCCCTCGATATAATAGCTCATGCCTAAAGGATGGATCACACATTTGTTCGCAATTGCGAAATCTATTACAGCCTTCTGCTGCTTGAGGGTCGGCTTGTACCGACCGTTCTTCTTCTCGGCCTTCGCGCCTTCGGCTAATGCCGCCAGCACGTCAATTGCATCCATTTTCTTACTCATTCGCCTGTTCCTTTCTTATTCTCGATTCTGCTCTTTTCTTATTACGAATAACTGCTCCGAACCAACAATCCGGGTTCATGCAGTTCTCTCCCATGTTACACCCATTCACAAAGCGCCACCTCTCCTCATCGGAGTGGCCTTGGTCGATAGTAATCTTAAGTGTGGAAATCATGATGGTGCGCATGGGTTGCGAACCCTTTACTGGATCCACAAACCCGTCGCAATTACCTTGGGTGTTGTTTCCCTGTACCTGAAGATCGTCCATCTCGTTCCTTTCTCAAATCTCTGATATATCTTCGCACCGTATCCCGCTTATCCTTTGCAAATTCCACGATTATCTGCTCGTCGCTCATCCCTTTATCCAGAAATGCGAGTACCTGATCCCGCAGGCTCCTGCTCGCCGTAAGCGAACCCTCTCTTAAATAACACTTGGCCATCGACTGGACGATTCGATTCGTGATGTACTGCATCTCGTCATTGGCCATCGACATCGTGGCCCAGAGCTTACCCTCGTAACGGATTTCGATGCCGTCTCCTCGATTGCAGTATTCTAGCCCGGGGACATGCCCTTCTTTCAGGATAACTGGTTTAATATTCGGATCTTGTTCGTAGGAATTATACTGAAGAATGCGATCGCAATGCTCACATATACCGATATCATTAACGATTTGCTCCTTATGTCGACACGTGGCGGTAGCCATTCTTCAGTTTCCCCTCTCGCCGGAGACTTATTTACGGAATATACCACATTTCCTAAAAATGTCAAATCAATCCCACGAAGCGACAACATTGACCGCTCCACTCATTGCAGCTCCTTTCTGATATAGGCTTGGCACACACATTGAGTCTTTGGCATCCCCTCAGCCAGCTTGCCTACTGCTAAGAGGATGCGGTCTAAGGCACATCTGCGACAAGCTGTTTGATAGTCTCCCTTGGGGCACGAATTATGCTCTCCATATTTACAGTCTTCGAGCATATCTGTGTCATTAAGTATCGCCGCTATCTCTTCCCTGAATGTCATGGTCTCATCATTGGCTGATACTAATATCTTGTTATCGCAGACATCGGGTGAATCACATGTACATACAACCATTCCTTTGTAATCGTCAAACGCCTTCCGCACCTGAAAGATTACTTCTCTTATTACATATTGTCCCAGATCCGATACTTCAGCATAAGGTACACCATACATTGTGTTAGCTATCTGCTCTATTAGTGGCATCGTGGGCGTGGGTTGCTTCTCTTGCCAGTAAGGACACCCATCACATCCCTCGACAACTGATGGAGGGCAACGTGGTTCTGCAAGGTCTATGACTGTGCAATGCTTCTCCACTACCTTCCTACTGTCTGGCTGTTTAGACATTCCTTTTGCTGCCTTTACTCCTGCAATAAACCCTTTGTCATAATCGTCTGGATGGACTCGTTCCTCAGGCTGTAGGTCGGCACATTCGCAGTAACAACCATTGATGTTCTTCGTAAGACAGATATATCCCTTATGTGCCTTATGCCCACAGTCGGGGCAATGCTCAGGCTCTACGGGGATACAGGCTAGACAACCTAGAATCACAGGTGGCTTCTCGCCTTTGCAATACTTATTCTTTTCATGTGGAATACAATGACCTCTCTCATCTGCTTCTTCACATTCAAAAGCCTTTGGGCATATCATTAAGCTAGTCATGGGTTTATCTCTCATGTGCTGGGGAACTCTGTTAAATTGAGGGCATTTAGGATTATCCCATTCACCATTAAAGGGGCATCTACCATTTCCTGCAAGTCCACTACCTCCAGTACAGTCCATCCAATCACATTTCCAGTCTAAGCTATTTTCAGGTGCTGCTTTACTCATTTCCCCTCCAAGTCAGTTCCTTCAATGCTGGCTTCAGCGCCTCGATCATCATGCCTGCCGCCTGCTCCCGCGTGATGCCGTGGTCGAGCGCCAGCTTCTCGATGTCGGCCTGCGCCATCAGGGCGGGTTCTTTCCTCCCAGCATAATACAATCATGATTGGCAGTGAATTCGTTTCCCTAACATAGTGTTAGAATCTTACGCTTCAACCCCCATATTCTGAGAGCTGCAAGCCTGTATATCTCATTCTTGCTAAGTATTTCATTTCCCTCTCCTCTCATCATTTCCCCCTCCTAAACGTGACTGCTACAGCGAACGCTGACCATAAATCTCCCGATAGCCCAAAGGTCGGGCCCGGCGCCCGCTTGGTTCCGGGCTTGCCAAAGCGATCGATCAGCGCCTGCCGTATGTTCGAGTCCTTAGCTCGCATCGAATTACAGAGGTACATCTTAATTTCGCTGCGGAAAATGAGCGCATATGGGCTACCTTTATCTACGCATACTTGAATAAATCTCCCGACCCAAATACAAGTTGTAAATACCTCTGCCCCAACGCTCATTCCATATGATGCGATAGCTTCAATCACCAACGTATCGAATCCCGTATTCCTGATAATATCCAGCATCGCTTCATTTTCTATTTTGCCCTTACCCAAAATCATTTCATTCTCATAAAGAATAAAGGCGGAGCTTGTTGTTCCCGGGTCAATGGCTAGGATGCGCATCGTCCCTCCTTTATGCTCCCGTTTTTAAACCGGCATCTTGGAATATTTTAAATTTTATATACCAAGCAACCATTTCATCTACCCATTTTTGAACTTTGTCGGTCAACATTACCAAATCATCATCTGTCACATCCAGCATATAAGCAACTTCAATTTCGAAATCCTTAATCTCGAATTTAACGGGCTCAACCCCGAAAGCTAAGACCCCTTTTGGAATGAGCCGAATAACCTTCTGATATATATCGTAGGAATCATCCAGCTCATTGTCGCTCCAGCACAGGTGTATTTTTACTATCGTTTCAACCGTCTCGGTAATTTTATTTACAGTCTTTTTCTTGGTAATTTTATTTTCCATCTTCCTTCTCCTTATCTGCCTTCCAGTTCTGCCATCTTACCCACCAGTTCCACGAGGCGCCGGAATAGCCACTCATGGTAAATCCGCCTTACCCTGAACAAACTCGGCGTTCAGTCCCATCTTCTCTGCGAGAGAGATCAGCCTAGCATCCTTTCCCTTCTGCACGAACAGCTCGCGATTACCGGCGGTGGTCTTCTCGACAACGGTATACGCATTGCCGTTCAGGATGTCTGACACGATTGCCAGCCTCGCTGATCGGTACTTCAGGTTCTGATATTCCGCGTCCAGCTTCTGGGCATAGTCTCCTGAGGTGTACTTCTTCATGTGAATTTCACATTGATCCATCCGCTCGGCCGTCTTCGCTATCGCGGCCTTTACTTGTGCGTCGATATCCATCATTACTTTATCCATTGCCTTGCCTCGCTTTATTGGCATCGAAAGATCTTCGCTCCTGCCGCCTTTGCTCACGACGACGGATTTCGAGAGGATCACAGTCGTCGCACACGTTTTCTGATTCATGACCATGCCATGCACGGAAGGCACGCCGTGCTGCCTTTGTTAGCTCGTTCAATCGATAATCCATTCTTTCTAGCATATAGAATGTCGCGAAATCCCTTTGCCACTGCATCAAGCTCGGAATATCTTCGATGTATACACATTCGAAGCTACCTACATCCAAGCTGAAAATTATTAGCCATTCTGGTAAGGGCGAACCCTCAGCCCTATAGACTTCCGCTTCGAAGACACCTTCTTCGCCATAATTCATAGCGGAGTTGTAGCCCGCTCGCTTTAGAGTGACGTTCATATCTTGAACGTCACCAACCACCAGTGGATCTTCAAATTCAGTCCACACCCCTAAATGATATTTCCATGCTCTCATTTCTCGTCTCTCCTTATAATAACTTTCCTGCAGCGCATACAGCGTTTCCAAACACATGGGTCTCCCGGGAGCCGTATGCATGGCCACCATCGAACGGGCCATTTGTGGATACCTAAGATGCAAAGTATGCTCATTCTTTCACTCCGTTCTGCCGTGGGTAAGGGAAACTCTCCGGAGTCTCCCGCGGCAACATTATTATCCTCTTCATCGATCTGGTCGCGGCCACGTACGCCACGAATACCTCGCTCTTCTTATCGGTAAGGAACGATTCGTAAACGCGCCGGCCCATCTCTGGTGAGATGACGACCGTTTCTTTCTCCTGTCCCTTGCTGCCGTGAATCGTGGACAGTACGATATCCGGCTTCTTCATGAATGCTGCTACCCCGCATTTCTTGTACACGCGGTGCAGATAGCTCTTATCTCCCTCGTCTATGTCTTGGCATAGGATAACAGAGAGATCCTCGGCCACGGTATCCAGAAAGTTCTGGGAGAAGAAGTGCGCGACATCCTTGAACGCATACTCGGCATCAACCAACTCTTTGATCCGAGTCTTGGCGCCTTTGACGAGCCACGGCTGTCGGGTATGTTTTGCCAACGCTCGAAGGTCGTCTGCGCTTACCCGCTCCCGCGCTTGAATCTTTATCAGGGTACGAAATGCTTCTCCTTTAGACCCTTCGAGCCCTCGGCTGCTACTAGCCGCCGCATACGGTAGTCGCTCGGCAAAAGTAAACGGCACGCCGACCAGCCGCAGCCGATCGGCCAATTGCTTTAATTGCCACCGTGTCCTTGCCAGCAGGAACGTAGGCCCGAGATTCAACCAGTCTATCGTAGCCATTTGTCTATTCTGTATCTCACCTAATTTGTCTGCTGCGGTGAATTGCGGAAATGGTAGATTTGCTAAGGCTATGATCTTCTCCGCGTAGTCCTTAATCTGCGGCGGCAATCGATGACTGTGCGGGAGAACCACCATTTCTCCCGGGAATTCGTCAAACAATTCCGGCGCCGCTCCCGAAAATCCGTAAATCGCCTGAAATTTATCTCCTGCGATATAGACCTTCTCCGCCTGCGATGCCCACATATCGATCAATCTATACAGGCTCGGCGACATGTCTTGCGCCTCATCGCAGAGCAGGATCTTTACGTCTGGGCAGAGCCGGCGCTCTGAAACCGTGTGAATCATATCGTTAAAGTCCCAGAAGCTGTGCTCCTGCTTGAACGCATCACGCCGCTCCATGTAGGTCTGGGCGCCAGAGATGGTGAACTCTTCAGGCAATTCGCCGCGTTGTTCCCTGATGAACAGCTTGATGGCCGCAGGGAATGGCATCATCAGGTTATCCATCCACGAGATAAAGAACTCGTAGTAGTCCCCCAAGCTCTGCAGCATCGCCTCGTGGGTACGTTCCTGAAAAGAATAGTTGCTATTAAGGTTCAGCCGATACATGGGATACTTATCGCTGAAGTCCTGCTGATTCTTCCCCGCGAAAACGTACTCCTTCTTCAGCCCCAGCAGTCTGAAGCAGATGGCATGCTCTGTGCGGAAGTACGGGAAGTCATCTTTCTTATAGCCCATCTCCCCTGTCGTCAGCGCACGCTGCACCGCTTCGTTGCAGGCCGCCCGCGTAAAGGATGTATAGATGATCTCCTCCGGATGAACGCCCTGCTCGAGCTCCCTGTTCACGATATCTATCAGGTAGCTCGTCTTGCCCGTACCCGGAGGTCAAGGCCCCCAAATCTTCAAACGTTCTTTAGTAGGTTTCGTAGACCAAGGGGTCATAGAGCACCTCCTTTCTAGGGAGTTGCTCTAATTCTCGTATTCTTTGTTGTAACTCCCTAATATAATATAGCTTCGCTGTAATCTTCGTGTGCACCCCTTTGGGAATAGCAGCAAGGTTCTCGGGCCGGTCGTCGTCTTTAATCCCATTTAAGTGGTGCACCTCGTGTCCTTGGGGAACCGTCATCCCATGGGCTTTTTCCCACACAGCATGGCTTCGCAGTATATACCTCTTATTATGCGGAAGGGTTAAATAGTTGGGCGGGTGGATTAAGACGTATCCCTTATTGATTATATCTTTAGCTGGCTTAAAGATGCCTCTTCTCCTTGTTGGCCTATGTTTTAAGCCACCTTTCCACGAATGATGCTCCGGCCCACTTACGTTACGTCTCTGGAATGGGATGCCCATTTGACCGAGGTGCTTCGCTACAGTATTGAAACTAACGCCCAATTCAATAGCAGTACGATTGACCGACTTATGTTCGTCCACGTACAAGCGCTTGATATTATCGTCTAGTTCTCTCGTCATTGTTTACCTCTCTTCGAACACACTCAGGTCTATCTCTTCCATGGCGGAAGGCACCGCTTGTGTTGCGACTTCTTGCGTCTGGTTCGCGCCTTCTGCTGCTGGGGCGTTGGTTGCTTTCGCTTCTTCATTTATCTCCTTTTCGGGCGCGTGCCAGTTCGGGACGCTGGGCGCCTCGCCGCCTTCACCCTTAAATCGCGGGTCTCTGCCGCACCCGCGGTACCGGTTCTTCAAGAATTGGCACCTCTCCAGCTCGCTTATCGGTATGCGCCGATGGGACGGCCGCATTTCTTCTCCCGGGAGCCAGCGGTGAAAGGTGTACCGCCTCAGGCTTACGTGGCTCTTTGGTGCCGGGACATAAACCCCGTCATCCGTCCACGTATGCTTTTTGTCCTCACGATAAGCATGGCGGGTCCACGCAACGTGAATCAGACCGAGATCTATCCAGCGCCGAATCTGTGTCGGATGGCTACCGAACTTTCTGGCGAATTCCTTCACGGTGAGCAACTTCTCATTGAAGATCATCGCATCTTTGAACCATGCCGGCGCATCATCATCTCGAGACCAAAGTTCGTGTTCAGTATACAGGTGCTCTTTCCTTGGCCGGCCTGCAGAATTTAAACCCTCGAAGAATTGCGTCCTTTTTCTTGGGTGCCAGCCACACCAGCATTCAGATCGCAAGAGGCCGCAATCCCCATGACACCGTGCATCTTTCCTAATTTTTCTTGCCATTTTCCCGCCTAAACTTATCGGAATCCTTCACATTTATAGCATACTTAATACCCACTTGTCAATATCATTAAAAAACACATTCCAAGCCTTGTTATAGCTCAGCGCAATAATTTTTCGTTATAGTGGTACATTAAGTACGTTATGTCGAGCTTTTCAGGATATGTGTTCATATAACAAGATATTACTCTTTCATCTACCACTTACCACTTTATATTTACACTAATTTAATTTTACACTGTGGTAAGCCCGTTACCACAAGAAAACCACAAAACTACAAATATCTCCTATAGTAAGGCTTCGAATGTGTACAGTTATAGATAATCGATAAAATATTCCAAATTTCCATTAAATCATTCTCCCAAAATGTGGTAGGTAGTAGTTTGTGGTAATTAGTCCTCAAATTCCCCAAGATCGATAATTTCCTCGCCGCTTTCGTCATTTTCGTCGGTCAAAGACAACTGGGTTTCGTCGTCTGTGGGGTTGAGGAAAGAAGCAGGGACGCCCCATAACTTCCGCGTGCCACCCTGCTTAAGCCGAATCGAGATATCACGCCTTGCGCCGCGTCCCTGTATCACCGACCAGAGCATCGTGATGTTGGGCTTAACCTTCGCATGCTCGTTCAGCCACTTAAGCAGGCGCATGGGCTGAATATAATACATATCGCCCTTCTCCACGTATCCGTTTATCAAATCATCAGGCTCTTCGGCCGGCGTAGCGGTTTTGAACCACTCCCGCATCCAGAAGATAATCTCGCTGTCCTGCTCCAGCGCCTCAGGGGTCTGAGTCTTGGTTGAAAGAGACACAATCGCATGCACGAAGTCCTGCCAGCTCTCGGTCGGCAAGCGAGGGTTGAAATGCAGGTTCTCGCGAATCTTGCGGCGCACCTCTCCCGGCTTATCGATTTCAACGCTGGTCAGGCGGATTCTGGTGCTCAGCAGATCGCTCGGCCTGATGACGTTGAATTCGTAGATGGGACTGCCGCCTCCGATCTCGATGCCGTCCCGGAACAATACTACCCGAGACGCCGAAGGCAGATAGCTCAATTTATCTAAACTCATGCGGGCGTTATCGAGGACCTCTTCCAGCGATACAGAGGTATCCCCGAGGCTCGTCAGAATGTCCCTGACCGAGGAGAGAGCGCGGCGCCGGACACCGAGCGACCGTACAGCATGGGCGAGCATGGAGACGTTGCTGGC
>Ga0209048_10000608_pt1 | contig 37911 bp, 32 predicted proteins | sample FrelakmetCRP12CR_FD_187146 | JGI IMG/M metagenome (GOLD analysis project Ga0209048, IMG submission 187146) | Freshwater lake sediment microbial communities from the University of Notre Dame, USA, for methane emissions studies - CRP12 CR (SPAdes)... | ecosystem: Environmental > Aquatic >...
GTGGAACGACTCCTACGCCGAGAACGTCCAGTGCTTCACCAACAACATCCCGCAGCGCGACGGCGGCTCGCACCTGACCGGCCTGCGGCAGGCGATGACCCGCACGCTCAACAACTACATCGAGAAGGAGGAGATCGCGAAGAAGGCGAAGGTCGAGACGACCGGCGACGACATGCGCGAGGGCCTCTGCTGCGTGCTGTCGGTGAAGGTGCCCGAGCCCAAGTTCTCGTCGCAGACCAAGGACAAGCTCGTCTCGTCCGAAGTGCAGCCGATCGTCCAGGAGGTCGTCTCGGCGAAGCTCGCCGACTTCCTGCTCGAGAGCCCGGCGGACGCCAAGATCATCTGCACGAAGATCGTCGACGCCGCGCGGGCGCGCGAGGCCGCGCGCAAGGCGCGCGAGCTCACGCGGCGCAAGGGGGTCCTCGACTCGATGGGCCTGCCGGGCAAGCTCGCGGACTGCCAGGAGCGCGATCCCGCGCTGTGCGAGCTCTATCTGGTCGAGGGCGATTCCGCCGGCGGCTCCGCGAAACAGGGCCGCGACCGCAAGTTCCAGGCGATCCTGCCGCTGCGCGGCAAGATCCTCAACGTCGAGCGCGCGCGCTTCGACAAGCTCGTGAGCTCGCAGGAGATCGTCACGCTGATCACGGCGCTCGGCACGGGCTTCGGGAAGGACGAGTACAACCCCGACAAGCTCCGCTATCACCGCATCATCATCATGACCGACGCGGACGTCGACGGCTCGCACATCCGGACGCTGCTGCTCACGTTCTTCTACCGGCAGATGCCGGAGCTGGTCGAGCGCGGGCACATCTACATCGCGCAGCCGCCGCTCTACAAGGTGAAGCAGGGCAAGGAGGAGGTCTACCTCAAGGACGACCACGAGCTGAAGCAGCACCTGCTCCGGGTCGCGCTGAAGGGTGCCGAGCTCATCCCGGGCGCGGGCAAGGCCGCGCTCGCGGCCGACACCTTCGCCGGCGTCGCGCGCGAATACCTGCTCGCCGACGCCGTCATCGAGCGCCTGGCCCGGATCATCGAGCCGGCGGCGCTGTACGCGCTGCTTTCCGGCGTGCAGATCGATCTCGCGACCGACAGCACGGCCGCCGCGGCCGCTGCTGCGCTGCAGGCCGCGATTGCGAACCCGGACATCCGCGTCGAGTCGCGCTACGATCCGGCGAGCGAGACGCGGCGGCTGGTCGTCGTGCGCACGCATCACGGAACGCCGCACGTCACTGCGATCGACAGCGACCTGATCGCCTCCGGCGACTTCGCGCAGATCCGGGCGGCCGCCGCGGTGCTCCAGGGACTGATCCTCCCGGGGGCGACGGTGCGGCGCGGGGAAAAGCAGCAGCCGGTGGCGTCGTTCAAGGACGCTCTCGACTGGCTGCTCGCCGACGCGCGGGCGAGCGTCACGCTGCAGCGCTACAAGGGGCTGGGCGAGATGAACCCGGAGCAGCTGTGGGAGACGACGATGGACCCCCGCGTGCGCCGTCTTCTGCGCGTGCAGATCGAGGACGCCATCTCGTCGGAGGAGATCTTCTCGACGCTGATGGGCGAACTGGTGGAGCCGCGGCGCGCGTTCATCGAATCGAACGCGCTGGGCGTGAGGAACCTGGACGTCTGAGGGTTCGGAGGGCGGCGCCGCCCTGTCGTCACGGCCCGGGTCGACTGCGGCCGCTCTTCCCCGGCCGCGACCGGCGAAGCGTCGACTTCCGCTATTTGGCCGTCTTGCGTCGCGACTTGACCGCGGGCTTCGCTGTTGCGCCGGCGGCGGGACCGCGCACGGACTTCGCGGCCTTGGGTGCGGCGGCGGGCTTGGCGATCTTCCGTTTGCGGGGCGCGACCGCGGCGACCTCTTTCGCCGAAGGCTCGGCGACTTTTCTTGCCGGCGCCTTGCGTGCCCTGCCCGCCGGCGCCGCGCCGCCCAGCTTCGATACCTTTTCCTCGAGCAGCGCGAGTGCTTCGGGGAGCGTCAGCGAGTCGACCTTGTCGCGATCGGGCAACGTGGCGTTGACGTCGCCATGCTTGACGTACGGGCCGTAGCGTCCCGCGTGGAGCTCGACGGGCTTGCCGTCCTTCGGGTGCGCGCCCAGAACGCGCAACGCGGCCGGCGCGCCGCGGCCCTTGCGCGCCCCGCCCTTCGTCGCGTCCCTCGCCTCGAACTCGAAGCCGATCTTGCCGTCCGGCTGCCGCACGAGGAAGGCCGAAAAGCCGCGCTTCGTGCGCGACGACACGAACTGCAGCAGATCGGTCTTGCCCGTGGCGAGGAGCTTGCGCATCTGCGCGGGCTCGACCGGGCGCTGCAGGATCACGCGCCCCGAGCGGAAGTCGCAGGTCTTCTCCGGACCGACCGCCTTTTCGCAGACGTACGCCTGCGGCATCTCGAAGACGCGCGCGCTGCACTTCGGGCAGGCGCCGAGCGGCTCCTGCTTGCTGAAATCGGGCGCCTCGGCCCCGTCGTCGGCACTGCCGTCGCCGAAATCGAACGCGATCTCGTGCTCGTCGTTCAAGCGCAGCGACGCCGTGAACGGCCGGCCCATCCGGCTGCGGAAGCCCTCGAGCGGGCCGATGCGCCGCTCGCGCAGCAACGCGTCAGCTTCGGCGAGCTCGAGCTCGCGTCCGCCGAGGATCTTCCAGAAACCGAACGCGCAGGATTGGCACTGGAACTTCTTGTAGTTCTCGTGCACTTCCCCGCCGCACTTCGGGCAGCGCGAGGAGAGCGCGCCGAAGTCGCCCGGAATAGTGTCGCTCTCGTGGCCCTTGGCGTGTCCGACGATCTGCTCGGTCATCGCGACGATCTCGCGCATGAAGGTGTCGCGCTTGAGCTTCCCGCGCTCCATCTGCGAGAGCTTGAACTCCCATTCCGCGGTGAGCTCCGGCGAGAAGAGCTCCGGTACGCCCAGCCCGTGGAGCAGGATCATCAGCGAGAAGGCCTTCGCCGTCGGGATCAGCTCGCGGCCCTCGCGGTGGACGTATTTCTCGGCGATCAGGCCTTCGATGATCTGCGCGCGCGTGGCCGGCGTTCCGAGCCCCTTCTCGCGCATCGCCTCGCGCAGCTCCTCGTCGTCGATCAGCTTGCCGGCGCCTTCCATCGCCGACAGCAGCGTGGCCTCGCTGAGCCGCGCCGGCGGCCGGGTGGTGTTCGCCGTCGCCTCGACCTTTTCCGTCGCGACGGTCTCGCCCGGCCTGACGGCGACGAGGACGGCCTTCTCGCCCGGCTTCGCCGCGCCGGCGGTCCCGTCGTCCTGCGCGGCCTCCTTGCCGTAGACGGCGAGCCAGCCCGCCGTGACGAGGACCTTGCCCTCGGACTTGAACGGTTCGCCGGCCACGCGCGTGATCCGCGTCGTGACGAGGAATTCCGCCGCGGGATAGAACACCGCGAGGAAGCGCCTGACGACGAAGTCGTAGAGCTTCGCCTCGATCTCGCTCAGGTGCTTCGGCACGACCTGCGTCGGGATGATCGCGAAGTGGTCGGAGACCTTCGCGTTGTCGAAGATGCGCTTGTTGGGCCGCACCCATTTCTGCTTGAGCACCTCGGCCGCGAACGGGGCGTAGGCCGCCGCGCCCGTCAGCGCTTCCATCGTCGCCTTGACCGTGCCGAGGTAATCCTCGGGCAGCGCGCGCGAGTCGGTGCGCGGGTAGGTGAGCACCTTGTGCTTTTCGTAGAGCGCCTGTGCGAGCGAGAGCGTCGTCCGCGCCGAGAACCCGAAGCGGCCGTTGGCCTCGCGCTGCAGCGTCGTGAGGTCGTACAGGAGCGGCGCGCCCTGCGTGGTCGGCTTCGCTTCCTCCGTCACCGTGCCCGGCTTGCCCGTGCACTTCGCGACGATCGCGCGGGCGGCGGCCTCGTCCCACAGCCGCTCGGGGCGCGCGTCCGGGTCCTCTTCGCTCTTCTTCCACGCCTCGTCGAGCCAGCGGCCGGGGTACTCGCCGGCTGCCGCGCGGAACGTGCCGTGGACCTCCCAGTAGTCGCGCGGCCGGAATGCGCGGATGCGCTCCTCGCGCTCGACCAGGATCGCGAGCGTCGGCGTCTGCACGCGCCCGACGGTCGTGAGCTGGAAGCCGCCCGACTTGGAATTGAACGCGGTCATCGCGCGCGTGCCGTTGATGCCGACGAGCCAGTCGGCCTCCGAGCGGCACACCGCGGCGTCGGCGAGCGGGCGCATCTGCGCGTCGGTGCGCAGGTTCTCGAAGGCGTCGCGGATCGCCGCGGTCGTCATCGACTGCAGCCACAGACGCTGCAGGGGCTTGGTCGACTTCGCGTACTGGACGATGTAGCGGAAGATGAGCTCGCCTTCGCGTCCCGCGTCGCAGGCGTTGATCAGGTCGCCGACGTCCTTGCGGCGGATCAACCGCAGCAGCGTCTTCAGCCGGTTCTCGTTCTTCTCGATCGGCTTCAGCGCGAACTTCGACGGGATCGCCGGGAGGTGCGCGAACGTCCACTTGCCCCGCTTCACTTCCTCCTCTTCGGGCATCCCGATCTCGAGCAGATGGCCGACCGCCGACGACACCACGTATTGCGCGCTCTCGAAGTAATCGTCGTGCCGCGCGAAGCCGCCGAGCGCGCGCGCGATGTCCGCGGCGACGGAGGGTTTCTCGGCGATGATCAGCGTTTTCGACATGGGGGTGGCGGGCGAAGAGCGGCAGATAGTACCGAAGGAGGCCGTGCGGGACAAGAAAACCTTTGGCGGAGGCCGGCCAACGCGCGGGCGCATGCGCGAGCGCGCGCGTCCCCGCACGCGCCCGCACACGAGGGGGCCGTTGCGCTCAGTCGAGCCGTTGCCAGAGGCCGCCGGGAATCGCGGCGACCCGGCGGGAGAGCTCGAGCGCGGTGAGTGCCGCGATCACGTCTGCGGCCGGAAGCCCGGTTCGCGCGGCGAGCGTGTCGACGTCGGCGGGAGCGTGTCCCAGTGCGGCAACGACGGCGCCTGCGCTGGCGTCGGTCTCGCCGCGGGCATCGCCGGCTGCAACCGCTGCCGATGCGCGCGCGGGAATCCCGAGCTCGTCGAGAATGTCCTGCGCGGTCTCGACGAGCTTCGCCCCATCACGGATCAGCCTGTGCGGGCCTTTCGAAAACGGCGAGTGGATCGAGCCCGGCAGCGCGAACACCTCGCGCCCCTGCTCGGCGGCCAGCCGCGCGGTGATCAGCGATCCGGAAGACAGCGTCGCCTCGACGACCAGCGTGCCGCGCGCGAGACCGCTGACGAGGCGATTGCGCTGCGGGAAGTTGTGCTTGAGCGCAGGCGTGCCGAGCGCGAACTCGGAGATCAGGAGCCCGCGCAGCGCGAGGTCGTGCGCGAGCGCGCGATTGCGGGCCGGGTACACGCGATCGAGCCCGGTGCCGACGACCGCGACGCTGCTGCCCGCCTGCGCGAGCCCGCCGCGATGCGCCGCGGCATCGATTCCGAGCGCGAGGCCGCTCACGATCGTGAAGCCGGTCGCCGAAAGCGCGGCAGCGAACGCTTCGGCGTCGGCGCACCCCTGTGGCGTCGCGTTGCGGCTGCCGACGATCGCGAAGGCCGGCGCGGCGAGGAGGTCGCGCCGCCCCAAACAATAGAACACCGGAGGCGGGTCGCCGATCTCGAGCAGGGCGCGCGGATAGTCGACGTCGTCCCACGCGACGAGGCCGTGCGCCGGCTCCCGGAGCCAGGCGAGCGTCGCGTCGAGGCGCGGCCCGTCGGGGTCTTTGTCGAGGCGCGCGGCGGCGCTCGCGGGGACATGGCGGCGGCGCTGCGCGGGCGTCGCGGCGAGCACGTCCTCGGGGCTGCCGAAGGCGCGCAGCAGCTCGACGAGCGGGCGCGGCGGAACGCCGGACAGCTGCAGCCGCGCCCATGCCTCGGCGCGGGCGTCGACCTTCATCGGATCAGCGACGATGCAGCGGGCGTGGCGGCGCCGGGCTAGGGATTGCGGACGTAGTCGCCGACGAAGACCGGATCGGTCGTGTTCAGCACGATCGCGTACGAGACGCGGTCGAACACACGGAACACGAAGAGCAGGCCGCTGCGTTCGTCGGGGACGGAGAGGAGGCGCTCCGGCCAGAAGAAGCGCGTCGGCTCGCCGCGGTCGGGGGCGATCTGCTCGGGCTCGGTGGGCGGTCGCGGATCGGGAATCTGCGGAACGACGCGGTAGATCGCGAGGACCGCGCCGATGTCGAGACCGTCGCGCGCACCCTTGTCGAGCGTCACGATCCAGCCGCGCCCGGCCTCGATCGCGTCGCGGTTGGTGGCGATGATCCTGCCGTCGATCCGCCGGTCGGGGGAGTGCGGCGCGTAGCTCATGAGTTGCCCGCGCGGCGCCGGAACGAGGCGGTCGCCCACCAGGATCTCTTCGCTGGCCGCCACGATGCGCAACGTGGAGACCGGGGCGAAGCGTTCGACCTTCGCCGTTCCGAGAAAGCGCTGCTCGACGCCGAGGAGCTCGCTGCCGTCCATCGACCTCAGCTCGCGTCCCTGCCGGTAGATATGCCACAGGTCGCCTGCCTTTTCCTCCACGCCGACGACGTAGACGACGTCGTTCTCGCCGCGAACGACGCGCTCGTCGCGCCCGGCGACGATCTGGGCTGCCTTGTCGAGGCCCCCGGGTCCGGTGATCAGCGGCCGCGACAGGTACGGCTCGATGTCGCCGGCGGGAATCGCGGGGATCGCTTCGACGTCGAGCGGCGAGACGCGCACCGTCGGCGACAGCCTGGTGGCCGGCCGCTCGACGGAAAGCCGCCACTGCCCGTCGATCTTGTCGAGAACGATCACGTCGCCCGGGTAGATGAGGTGCGGATTCCTGATCTGCTCGCGGTTCATCCGCCAGACGTCCGGCCAGCGCCACGGATCCTTCAGGAACTTGCCGGCGATCCCCCACAGGGTGTCGCCTTTTTGCACCGTGTAGCGGTCGGGGACGGGGCTCTTGACCTGGACGTCGGCGGCGCGGACGGCGGCGGCGCCGAGAACGAGCATCGCCGCGGTCGTCGCGAGGATGAAATTCGCTATGCTAAACTTCTGACGCATAAAGCCTCTTTCAGTAGGGGCGGGGCTTGCCGACGTCCTAAACCGCCGCAAAATAAGGGCTTACGGTGGATTCTGCATCCTCAATCTGCATTTTGCAAGCTTAACGCGCCGAAAGGCGCCCAAGGCAGGGCCCACGCGCCATTCGGCCGGTCGTGAATCCCGGCCAGCGCAGCCCGCGGACTCGCGACATTCGATGGCTGTCCTGAAAATCCTCGAATACCCTGACCCCCGGCTGCGCAAGGTCGCCGCGCCGGTGGTCACGTTCACCGCCGACATCCAGAAGCTCGTCAAGGACATGGCGGAGACGATGTACGCGGCGCCCGGGGTCGGTCTCGCGGCCACGCAGGTGGACGTGCACAAGCGCGTCATCGTCATCGACATCTCCGAAGCGCGCGACGAGCTGCGCGTCTTCGTCAATCCCGAGATCCTCGCGACCGACGGCGAGGCCGAGTGCGAGGAAGGCTGCCTTTCCGTGCCGGGGTACTACGACAAGGTCACGCGCGCGGCGACGGTCCGGGTGCGCGCGCAGGATGCGAACGGCGCCACCTTCGAGCAGGACGCCGACGGCGTGCTCGCCGTGTGCATCCAGCACGAAATGGATCACCTGACGGGCACCGTGTTCGTCGACCACCTGTCGCCGCTCAAGCAGGCGCGACTGGCGGCGCGGCTGCGCAAGAAGCAGCGCCTCGCTGGCTGAACGGCCGCGCGCGATGGACGTCGGATTTGCGGGCACGCCGGCGTTTGCGGCCGAGGTGCTCGCTGCGCTGCAGGACGCCGGCTTCCGGGTGCCGCTCGTCCTGACGCAGCCGGACCGCCCGAAGGGTCGCGGCCAGAAGACGGAGCCCTCGCCGGTCAAGCGGCTGGCGCTCGCTCGCGGCCTGCCGGTCCTGCAGCCCGCGACGCTCGGGAACGACGCCGTGCGCGCGCCGATCCTCGCCGCGAAGATCGACGTGCTCGCGGTCGCGGCCTACGGCCTCATCCTGCCGCCGCCGCTACTCGCGTGGCCGCGGCATGGCTGCATCAACGTGCATGCGTCGCTCTTGCCGCGCTGGCGCGGCGCGGCGCCGATCCAGCGCGCGCTGCTCGCCGGGGACACGGAGACCGGCATCACGATCATGCAGATGGACGCGGGGCTCGACACGGGGCCGATGCTCGAGGTCGTCCGCGTCCCCATCGGTGCGCGCGAGACCCTGGGCACGCTCGAGCGCGCGCTCGCTGCCGCGGGCGCGCGGGCGCTCGTCACCGTGCTGCGCCGGCTCGCTGCGGGCGCTGTGGCGACGGCGACACCGCAGCCGGCCGCCGGCGCCACGTACGCGGCCAAGGTCGAGAAGGCCGAAGCGATCATCGTGTGGACCGCGGCAGCGACGACGATCGACCGGCAGATCCGCGCGTTCGATCCCGCGCCCGGAGCCCGCACGACGCTTCAGCGCGAGACGGTCAAGATCTGGCGCGCGGAACCCGCGACGATCGCCGCGCCGCGGCTGCCCCCGGGCACCGTTTTCACGGCCGATGGAACAGGCATCGTCGTGGCGTGCGGCGAGGGCGCGTTGCGCGTCGTCGAGCTCCAGCCTGCCGGCGGTCGGCGGATGGGCGCCGCCGATTTCGTCTCCGGGCGTCGCGTCGCCCCCGGCGCGCGCTTCGGTTCCACCGCCGAATGAACGGTCGTCGGCAGCCGCGCGGACGGCGCCGCATAGCGGGATCGGCGCGCGCCACGAAGCAGGTCGGCGGGCGTCGCCGGGCATTCGGCAGCGCCGCGTGCAGCAGGCCCAGCGACTAGCGGCGCTGGTGGTGCGACGCGTGCTGGACGGCGCGACGCTGCCTGCGGCCCTCGCCGACATCGCGCCGCCGGAGCGCGATGCTCCGGGTCGACGCCGCGCGCTGATCCAGGAGCTCGCGTACGGCACGCTGCGGCACTGGGGAATGCTCGACGCGCTGGTCCGTCAGCTTGCGGCGAAGCGGTTGTCGGATCCCGTGCTCGGTTGTCTGGTCGCGGTTGCGATCTATCAGCTCGATCAGACGCGCGCCCCGCCGTTCGCGGTCGTCGACCACGCGGTGGACGCGGCGGCGGCGCTGACGAGGCCCGCGGCGCGCTCGCTCGTCAACGCGTTGCTGCGGCGGTACCTGCGCGAGCGCGCGGCGCTGAACGCTGCCGCGGCCGAGGATCCGGTCGCGCGGTGGTCGCATCCCGCATGGTGGATCGAAAGGGTGCGGCGCGAATACCCGGACGAGTGGCAGGCGATCCTCGCGGCCGGGAACGGGCGCCCGCCGCTCACGTTGCGCGTCAACCGGCGAGCCACCACGCGCGAAGCGTTGCTGGCGGCGTTCGCCGAAGCCGGCGTTGCCGCCGCCGCTGCCGGCGACGCCGGGATCATCGTCGATCCGCCCCGGCCGGTGCGCGAGCTGCCCGGCTATGACGACGGTGCCTTCTCGGTGCAGGACCTGGGGGCGCAGCTCGCGGCGCCGCTGCTGCAGCTCGCCCCCGGGCAGCGGGTGCTCGACGCGTGCGCCGCGCCGGGTGGCAAGACCACGCACATCGCCGAGCTCGCCGATGTCGAGCTGGTTGCGCTCGACAGCGACGAAGCGCGCCTCGCGCGCATCCGCGAGAATCTAGACCGGCTGCGTCTCGCCGGCCCGCGTGTGCACGTGGTCGGCGGTGACGCCGCCCGGCCCGCGCGATGGTGGGACGGCCGCCCCTTCGACCGCATCCTCGCCGACGTCCCGTGCACGGCGTCGGGCGTCGTCCGCCGCCACCCCGACGGCAAGTGGTTGCGGCGAGAGTCGGACGTCCGCGGCTTCGCCCTCCAGCAGGCGCGGCTGCTCGACGCGCTGTGGCCCTGTCTTGCGCCCGGCGGCCTCCTGCTCTACGCCACGTGCTCGGTGTTCGGCGACGAGAACGAGGCGCAGGTTGCCGCCTTCCTCGCGCGCCAGGCCGCGGCGTTGCGCGAATCCCTCACCTTTGCCCCCGGGATCGCCCATCGCGGCGGACAACTCTTGCCTTCGCTCCCCGGCGCGAGCCACAATCAGGACGGTTTCTTCTACGGGCTTCTCCGCAAGCCCTGACGGGGTTTGCGGCGACGCGACCTCCGTCCGCCCCGATGCCGACGGTCCCTCGGCCCCGCGTACGACGCCCCGCCCGCCGGCATGCCCCCAGCGATCCGATCCAGACGTGCGTTGCCCGATCTCGCGCCGCCGCTCGCCCGGTGGGCGCTGGCCGCCGCGCTCGTGGTGATGACGGTGCTGGCGGCGCTCGCGCCCGCCGCGCGAGCCGACACGATCGCGGTCAGGTCGGCCGAGCTGCGCGCCGACGAGGACACGTACGTGCTGAACGCGGAATTCGAGTTCACGCTCAATCCGACGCTCGACGAGGCGCTGCAGAAGGGCGTGCCGCTCTACTTCGAGCTCGAATTCGAGCTTCTGCGCCCGCGCTGGTACTGGCTCGACGAGAAGGCGCTGTCGCTCTCGACGCAGTACCGGGTCTCGTACAACGCGCTGACCCGGCAGTTCCGCATCGCGAGCGGTCTGCTCGTCCAGGTCTACGACTCGCTGGACGAGGTCGAGCGCTTCCTGTCGCGCGTGACGTCGCGGCCCGTCGCGCAGCGGGACCAGCTCACAAAAGGCACGCGCTACGAGGCCGCGGTCCGCCTCCGGCTCGACACGAACCAGCTGCCGAAGCCGTTCCAGCTCTCCGCGCTCGCGTCGCGGGAATGGTCGCTGCAGTCGGAGTGGCACCGCTGGAGCTTCACGCCGTGAGCGGCCTGGTGCCTTCGCGCGGGGTGCGCTGGGGGCTGCTCGTGCTCGCCTGTCTCGCCGCGATCGCGCTGTTCCTGCTCGCGACCGCGTCGGCGAACACGGAGCTCTTCGCGCGCCGCTACGATCTGCTGCTCGTGCTCAACACCGCGCTGGTCGTGCTGCTGATGCTGCTCGTCGGCTACCAGCTCTGGCGGCTCTCGCGCAACCTCAAGGCGGGCGTCTTCGGCTCCCGGCTCGCGGTGCGGCTCGTGCTGCTCTTCGCGCTGGTCGCCGTCCTGCCCGGCGCGCTCGTCTACGCGGTGTCGGTGCAGTTCCTCGGCAAGAGCATCGAGAGCTGGTTCGACGTCCGCGTGGACCGTGCGCTCGAGGGCGGCCTCAATCTCGGCCGCAATGCGCTCGATTACCTGCTCAAGGAGACGAGCAACAAGGCAGGCCAGATCGCGCTGACGCTCGGAGAATCGGCGCCCGGCAGCCTGTCGACCCGTCTCAACCGCGCCGCCGAGCAGGCGGGCGTCTTCGAAGCGGTCCTGTTCTCGTCGACCGGCAACGTGCTCGCGGTCGCGGGCATCGGCGGCTCGACGGCGCCGCCGGAGCCGTTGCCGGCACAGGCGCTGCGCAACGCGCGGCTGCAGGTTCCCTACGCGAGGCAGGAGGAGTCCCCCGACGGGCGGCTCCTGCTGCGGGTCGTCACGCCGGTCAACAGCGACGACCGGCTGGAGCCGCTCAAGGTGCTGCAAGTCGTCGAGCCGGTCCCGAAGGGGCTGGGGCTCGATGTCGAGAAGGTGCGCGCCGGCGCGCGTGATTACCAGGAAATCTCGTTCACGCGGCAGTCGCTGAAGCGCCTCTATGCGGTGACGCTGACGCTGACGCTCCTCCTCGCGCTCACGTCGGCGCTCGGCCTCGCCGTCGTTCTGTCGGAGCGCTTCTCCGCGCCGCTGGGGTTGCTCGCCGAGGGCACGCGCGCGGTCGCGCAGGGCGATTTCACGCGCCGGCAGCCCGTGACCTCGCGCGACGAGCTGGGCGTGCTCACCGAATCGTTCAACACGATGACCGCGCAGCTCTCCGAGGCGCAGCAGAAGACCGAGGAGTCGCGGCGCGCGACGGAGACGACGCGCGCGTACCTCGAGAGCATTCTCGGCAACCTGTCGGCCGGCGTGCTCGCGTTCGACGACCGCTACCGGCTGCGCACCGCCAACGCGAGCGCCACGGTCATCCTGCAGCAGCCGCTCGCCGAGCTCGCCGGCGTCGCGCTGTCCGACTGGGGCGGCCGGCTGCCGGCGCTCGCGCCGTTCGCCGCGCTCGTGGGCGAGGGTTTTCGCGGGAGCCGGGACTCGCAGTGGCAGAAGCAGGCCGAGCTCTCGGTCGCCAACCTGATGCGAACGCTGCTGCTGCGCGGGTCGCGACTGCCCGTGACCCCGGTTGCCGGCTATGTCGTGGTGTTCGACGACGTGACCGACCTCGCGCAGGCGCAGCGCGACGCGGCGTGGGGCGAGGTCGCGCGCCGGCTCGCCCACGAGATCAAGAACCCGCTGACGCCGATCCAGCTCTCGGCGGAGCGGCTCGAGCACAAGCTCGCCGGCAAGCTCGACGCAGCGGATCGCGAGACGCTGACGCGCGGCGCGCAGACGATCATCGCGCAGGTCCACGCGATGAAGCACATGGTCGACGACTTCGCGGTCTATGCGCGGCAGCCGCGGCCGGGGACGATGCAGCCGATCGACGTCGGGGCTCTCTTGCTCGACGTGCTGGCGCTGTACGACAATCTGCGACCGCACGTAATGCTGTCGCTCCCGCCCGTGCCGCTCGTCGTCCAGGGCGAGCCCACCCGCCTGCGCCAGGTGTTCCACAACCTCCTCCAGAATTCGATCGACGGCCAGACGGAGACGCAGGAGCCGCATTACGCCATCTCGCTCGCCGCGCAGGGCGACGAGGTCGTGCTCGCGTTCGAGGACGCCGGCCCGGGCTTTCCCGAAACCGTGCTGCACCGGGCGTTCGAGCCCTATGTCACGACGAAGGCGAAAGGCACGGGATTGGGTCTTGCGATCGTGAAGAAGATCGTCGACGAGCATCGCGGCCGCGTCGAGCTCGCGAACCGGACGCCCCGCGGGGCCCGCGTGACGCTCGCTTTCCCGCGCGGCGCCGCGGCGGCGTAGGATACGGGGTTGATGACGCCCTCCAAGGAAATCCTGATCGTCGACGACGAAGTCGGCATTCGCGAACTGCTCTCCGAGATTCTCCAGGACGAGGGCTATCGCGTGAGCCTCGCGGAGAACGCGACCACGGCGCGCGCGTACCGGATGCGGGAGCAGCCAGCGCTCGTGCTGCTCGACATCTGGATGCCCGACACCGACGGCGTGACCCTGCTGCGCGAGTGGTCGGCCGCAGGGCTGCTGACGATGCCGGTCATCATGATGTCGGGCCACGGGACGATCGAGACCGCGGTCGAGGCGACGAAGATCGGCGCGTTCGATTTCCTCGAGAAGCCGGTCGGGCTGCAGAAGCTCCTCGGCACCGTGGCGCGCGCGCTCAAGACGGCCGCCGCGCGCGAGCCGCGGCGGGTGTCGCTCGCGGCGCTGGGGACGAGCGCGGTGGTGCGCGACATCGAGCGGCAGATGGAGCAACTGCTCGCCGCGCGCAAGCCGATCCTGATCCTGGGCGAGCCCGGGGCCGGCCACGATGCCGCGGCGCGCGCGCTCCATGCGCCGGACGCGCCGCGACTCGCGCTTCCCGGCGGCGCGCGCCTCGCGTCGAATCCGCTTGCCATCCTCGAGGAGGCGCGCGACGGAACGCTCTATTGCGCGGAGATCGGCCAGTATTCGAAGGCCGAGCAGCGCGGCCTCGCCTTCCTGCTGCCGAAGCTCGACAAGGCCAACGTGACACTCGTCTGCACGAGCGCGGAGCCGCTCGGGAACATGGCCGCCGACGGGAAGTTCGACGCGGCGCTCCTCTCCGCGCTTTCGGCGGGCGCGGTGCTGCTGCCGCCCTTGCGCGCGCGGCGCGAGGACATCCCGGCGCTGATCGAGCGGTTCTGGCACGAAGTCGCGGCGCAGGAGCGCAACGCGCAGCAGATCGCGGCCCGGCCGTTCTCGACGCTGCAGGCGGCCGCGATGAGCGCGCTCACCGGCGCGTACTGGCCGGGCAACCTCGACCACCTGCAAAGCGTCGTTGCCAATCTCGCGCTCTACGCCGGTTCGGGTGACATCACGACCGAGCACGTGAAGCGCATGCTGGGGGAGGCGGCGGCCGCGAACCAGGCCGTCGCGCCCGAGATCACCGCGCGCTTCTTCGAGCTGCCGCTGCGCGAGGCGCGGGAGGCGTTCGAGCGGATCTACTTCGAGCAGCTCCTGGGCCGCGAGCAGAGCAACATGAGCCGCGTCGCCGAGCGGGCCGGCCTCGAGCGTACTCACCTCTACCGCAAGCTGAAGCAACTCTCGATCCGTTTCGCCCGGCGCGGTGACGACGGCAACGCCGGCAGCTGACGCGGACGTTGCGCGCAGCGCCCCCTGACCCGCGACCGCCGATGAGCGCCGCCGCCGAACCGTCCGGGCGCATGTCGCCGCTCGTGATCGGCGCGATCGGCGTCGTCTACGGCGACATCGGCACGTCGCCGCTCTACACGCTGCGCCAGTGCTTCGCGGGCGAGCACCCGGTGGAGCTCACGGCGGCGAACGTGCTCGGCATCCTGTCGATCATCTTCTGGGCGCTGATGATCATCGTCACCGCGAAATACGTGACGCTGATCATGCGCGCCGACAACCGCGGCGAGGGCGGCATCCTCGCGCTGACAGCGCTCGTCTCGCGCGGCCTCGGCAACCACGCGCGCAGCCGGTGGTGGCTGGTCGGCTTCGGCATCTTCGGCGCGGCGATGTTCTATGGCGACGGAATGATCACGCCGGCGATCTCGGTGCTGGGCGCGGTCGAGGGGCTGGAGATCATCACGCCGCTCTTGCACCCGTTCATCGTCCCCGGGACGGTGATCATCGTCCTCGCACTGTTCGCGATCCAGAAGCGCGGAACCGCAAGCGTCGGGCTCCTGTTCGGCCCGGTGATGTGCGTCTGGTTCGTCGCGCTGGCCGTGCTCGGGCTGCGGCAGATCGTCGAGACCCCGGCGGTGCTCTCCGCGCTCAATCCGGGGTACGCGATCGCGTTTGTCGCAACCAACCCGCTCCTCGCCTTCCTCGCGCTTGGCGCGGTCGTGCTCGGCGTGACCGGCACGGAGGCGCTGTACGCGGACATGGGGCACTTCGGCGCGGCGCCGATCCGCCGCGCCTGGCTGTCGTTCGTGATGCCGGCGCTCGTGCTCAACTATTACGGGCAGGGCGCGTTGCTGCTCGCCAACCCGCAGGCGATCAAGAACCCGTTCTACCTGCTCGCGCCGCAGTGGGCGCTGATCCCGCTGGTGGTGCTCGCGACGTGCGCCGCGGTGATCGCGTCGCAGGCCGTGATCTCCGGGGCGTTCTCGCTGACCCGCGCGGCGATCCAGATGGGCTACTGCCCGCGTCTGAAGATCCTGCACACCTCCGATCGCCAGATCGGGCAGATCTACATCCCGTTCATCAACTGGACGCTGCTGGTGGCGGTCGTGATCCTCGTCGTGGGATTCCGCCGCTCCGACAACCTCGGGGGCGCCTACGGCATCGCGGTGACGCTCGCCATGCTGATCGATTCGGTACTGATCTTCGTCGTGATGCGGCGGATCTGGCGCTGGGGCCGGCCGGTCGCCGCGGCCATCGCAATGCCGCTCTTCGCGATCGACTTCCTGTTCCTGGCGTCGAACTCGCTCAAGGTGCCGGAGGGCGGCTGGTTTCCGCTGCTGATCGGCATCGTGGTGTTCACACTGCTCACGACTTGGAAACGCGGCCGTGCGCTGCTGATGGAGCGCCTCGCCGAAGACTCGATGCCGCTCGACATCTTCATCGAGAGCATCGGCGCGAGCCCGCCGCCGCGGGTCCCCGGCACGTCGGTGTTCCTGACGTCGACGGCCGACCGCGTGCCGCACGCGTTGTTGCACAACCTCAAGCACAACAAGGTGCTGCACGAGCGCGTCCTGCTGCTGACGATCCATACGCGCGACATTCCGCGCGTGGCGGCCGCCGACCGGGTGCGCCTGTCCGAGCTCGGCAATGCGTTCTGGCGGATGGATGCGTACTACGGCTTCATCGAGGATCCCGACGTGCCCCAGCTGCTGGAGGCGACCGGCAAGGACGGCTTCGAGTTCGACATGATGGAGACGTCGTTCTTCGTTTCGAGGGAGACGCTGATCGCGTCGGTGGCGCCGGGGATGGCGCTCTGGCGCGAGCGGGTGTTCGTGTCGATGTCGAAGATGGCCGTCAAGGCGACCGATTTCTTCCACATTCCGACGAACCGCGTCGTCGAGCTCGGCACGCAGGTCGAGCTGTAGTCGCCGAAAGACCGACGCCGGCGCAAGGCCGGCGTCGCTGTCGCGCAACGAAGGACGCCGCGGGTCAGAGCTCGCCCATCTGCGCCCGCATCGACTTCAGCGCCTTGCCTTCGATCTGGCGTATGCGCTCGGCGGAAACGCCGTATTCGTCGGCGAGGTCCTGCAGCGTCGCCGGGTCGTCCTCGACGAGCCAGCGCGCCTCGATGATGCGGCGGCTGCGCTCGTCGAGCTTTGCGAGCGCGTGCCTCAGCCCGAGCGTGCGGTTCTCCGCCGTCTCGGCGCGCTCGAGAATCTGCACGGGCTCGTTCTCGGTGTCGGTGAGATAGGCGATCGGCGAGAGGGCGTCGCCGTCGTCGTCCGGCTGCGGGTCGAGCGCGACGTCGCGGCCGGTGAGGCGCGTCTCCATCTCGAAGACCTCGTCGGGGCGAACGCCCAGGTCCTTGGCGATCGCGTGCGCTTCCTTCGTCGACAGTGCCGCCGAGCGGACCTTCATCCGGCGCAGGTTGAAGAACAGCTTGCGCTGCGCCTTGGTCGTGGCGACCTTGACGAGGCGCCAGTTGCGCAGCACGTATTCGTGAATCTCGGCCCGGATCCAGTGCAGGGCGAAGGAGACCAGACGAACGCCGCGCTCGGGGTCGAAACGCCGCACGGCCTTCATGAGCCCGATGTTGCCTTCCTGGATGATGTCGGCCTGCGGTAGCCCGTATCCCAGGTACTTGCGGCTCACGGCGACGACCAGCCGCAGGTGCGAGAGCACCAGCTGCTGGGCGGCGTCGAGGTCGTTGTCGCGGGCGAGCCGGCGCCCGAGCTCGGTCTCCTGCTCCGGGGTAAGCAGCGGAAAGCGGTTCACGGCCTGGATGTAATGGTCCAGGCTCCCCAGCGAGGCGGGGGTGGGGAAAGTCAGCGCGGTTCCGGTCATGGTTTGCTGTCTCCTTCAAAGCAGGGCCGAGGCCAGGGAGCGCGATCGTCCCGCATTTTCGGGAATCTTAGCACTCGGCGGATGAGAGTGCTAAGGCCGTCGAAAAGTTCCCGACGGATTTGGTCGGGTTAAGCCCGCTCGCGGTGGTGGCGCTGGCTGCCGCGACGCGGCCGGGATTCCTGCTCAAGACCGGTTTTCGTGGGCGTCCCTTGGACAAGGGACATTGCCTGTTTGGGTTAGAAACGATAGTGAGTGCCAACACGGTGCCCCCGATCCAGCTTGCCGGAGGCGGCGGAGCCTGGCCACCGTGCTCCTGGCCAGGTGTCGCATTCATACGACGAAACAGGTGGCAACCGGGACGAATGGCGAAACTTTGCCGCTCCGCAGCGCCGGCGGGGGCGTGCATGCCGGCAGGTTCCGCCGATCAAGTCGGCGCGGGCGGGCGTCAGTCGAACAGCGCGTCGACGAACTCGGCGGCGACGAAGGGCTTCAGGTCGTCCACGCCCTCGCCGACGCCGATGAAGCGGAGCGGGACCGGGCGTTCCTTGGCGATCGCGGCGACCATCCCGCCTTTCGCGCTGCCGTCGAGCTTCGTCAGGATGAGGCCCGTCAGCCCGAGTGCGTCGTCGAACGCCCGGACCTGCGCCAGCCCGTTCTGTCCGGTGTTCGCGTCGAGGACAAGCAGCGTCTCCTGTGGGGCGGTCGGCTCGGTCTTGCGGATCACCCGCTGGACCTTGCGGATCTCGTCCATCAGGTGCAGCTGGGTCGGCAGACGGCCCGCCGTGTCCGCCAGTACGACGTCGATGCCCCGCGCCTTCGCCGCCGCGATCGCGTCGAACATCACGGCCGCGGGATCGCCGCCCGCCTGCGAGATGACCGTCACGCCGTTGCGCTCGCCCCAGACCGTCAGCTGCTCGCGGGCCGCGGCGCGGAAGGTGTCGCCGGCGGCGAGCAGCACCGACAGCCCCTGCAGCTGGAAATGCCGGGCGAGCTTGCCGATCGACGTCGTCTTTCCGGCGCCGTTGACGCCCGCGATCATGACGACGAACGGCCGTGCGGCGGTCACGACCAGCGGCTGCTCCAGCGGACCGATCAGCGCGAGCAAAGCCGCCTTGAGGAGAGCCTTGGGGTCGCCGTCGCCCCCGCTCGCCTTCCACCGCGCCGAAAGATCGTCGAGCAGGTGCCGGGTCGCGGTGACGCCGACGTCAGCGGTGATGAGCGCGGTCTCGAGCTCCTCCAGCGTCTGCGCGTCGAGCTTCCGGCGCGCGAAAACTCCGCCCAGCGCGCCGGCGAGCTTTTCGCGCGAGCGGGCGAGCCCCGCCGCGAGCCGCTCGGCCCAGGGCTTTCTTTCCTCGGGTTCGGATTTTCGCTTGAAGAGATCGAGCATCGGGAGGCGCTCGCCGAGGGCAATGACCGCCGGCCGCCGCGGCAGGGCGGAGGCAGGCGCCGCGGCATGCTGCAATTTTACGCGCCTCCGCGCGGGCGCCGGCTCATAATGCGCGATTCCCGCCGTTTGCCCTCGCCAAACGACCCTTGCCGACGTCTGCCGCGAATCGTGTTCGGATCATCGGTGGCGTCTGGCGCCGGCGCGTGATCCGCTTTCCGCCCGTCGAGGGCCTGCGGCCGACGCCGGATCGCGTGCGCGAGACGCTGTTCAACTGGCTCGGGCAGGATCTGACGGGCAAGCGCTGTCTCGATCTGTACGCCGGGTCCGGCGCGCTCGCGCTGGAGGCGCTTTCGCGCGGCGCCGCGCTGGCAGTCGTCGTCGACCGGAGCCGCGCACTGATCGACGCGCTCAAGGCCACGGGCGCTACGCTCGGCGCGAGCGCCCTGGAAGCCCGGCACGGCGACGCGCAGGCGTTCCTCGCGAGCGAACGGCGGGAGTTCGACGTCATCTTTCTCGACCCGCCGTTTCGCGAAGACCCGTGGCCATGGCTGTTGCCCGCCTGCGTCGCGCGCCTTGCGGAGGGCGGGTTCGTCTACGCCGAGGCGGCGCGAGAGCTCGTGCCGCCACCGGGTCTCGCGCCGTGGCGCCGCGACAAGGCAGGGCAGGTGCATTATCATCTTTTCGTCCGGGCGCACACCGCGCCGGAGTGAACGCCCCCACCCGCTTCCCCGGCCCCGCGAACGCGATGCAGACGATCGTCTACCCCGGAACGTTCGACCCGTTCACCCGCGGCCACGAAGACCTCGTGCGCCGGGCGTCGAAGCTCTTCGGTCGTGTGATCGTCGGCGTCGCCGACAGCGTCGCGAAGCAGCCGTTCTTCTCGGCGGCGGAGCGTGTCGCGATGGTGCGCGAGGTGCTGGCGAGCCATTCGAACGTCGAGGTCACGGCGTTCTCCGGGCTGCTGATGGATTTCGTCCACGAGCAGGGGGCGCGGATGATCCTGCGCGGCCTGCGCGCCGTATCGGATTTCGAGTACGAGTTCCAGATGGCGGGAATGAACCGGATCCTGTTTCCCGAGGTCGAGACCCTGTTCCTGACGCCGTCGGAGCAGTACATGTTCGTGTCGGCGACGATCGTGCGCGAGATCGCGAAGTTCGGCGGCGACGTCTCGTCGTTCGTCCACCCGGCAGTGCTCGCGCGGCTCAGGGCGAAGGTCATGGTTCGGGACAAGTAGGGGCGGCGCCATGGCGTTGATGATCACCGACGAGTGCATCAACTGCGACGTCTGCGAGCCCGAGTGTCCCAACGGCGCGATCTCGCAGGGGCCGGAGATCTACGTGATCGACCCGGCGAAATGCACCGAATGCGTCGGGCACTTCGACACGCCCCAGTGCGTGGAGGTCTGCCCGGTCGACTGCATCCCGGTCGACCCGGCCTTCGTCGAGACGAAGGACCGGCTGCGGGCCAAGTACGAGGGGCTGATGGCGCGCAAGAAGGCCGCCGAAGGCGCGGCCTAGGCGTTGGCCGCCGCGGGCAGCGCGCCGGGCTCTTCGACGATGCCGGCGACCACCTCGACCGAGCGCTGCAGCGCCGCAACCTGGGCCGCGAGGGCCTCGTCCTGCTGCTCGAGCTCGCCGATGCGCTCCTCGAGCTCGTTGCTCGCGCGGTGGATCCGCTTGACGCTCTCGAGCCTGCGCCGCAGCTGCAGATGGTGCTCGCGCACCTGCGTCTCCAGCGGTGACATCGTCGCCCGCAGCCAGCTCTCGACGTCGCGATTCGCGACGTCGTAGACGTGCTTGACACGCGTCGCGACCGTCTCGAAGAAGCGTTTGGTCAGCCCGAACTTCGCGTTGCTCAGCATGTTCCACAGCGTGTTGAAATGCTCGTTGTACGCGCGCTCGAGACGGTCGATCTCCTTCTGGTACTTGAGCATCGAGAACGGCGGCGGCGTGAACCGCTCGATGCCCTGCTCGGCGGCGAAGCGCACGTACATCGCCTCCATCAGCTCGTGGATCTCCACGGACCGGCGCGCGGCGTCGTCGAGATCCCGGCGGATCGCCGCGAAGAACTCGCTCATCGCCACGCGCATCCCTTTCGTGAACGGGCTGCGCTCGATGCCTTTCCGGGTGCGCGCGGCGTTCGCGCGCAGCGCCTCGAGGCCGATCACGTCGAACAGCGCGTTGGTCTGCTGCGTGAAGACCGTGCGCAGCGCGGTGAAGCGCTGCAGGCCCCGCTCGAAGACGGCCTTCTCCTCCCGGACGCGGTCCATCATGTGCTCGACGACGTCCTGGTTCTTGCCGCGCAGCGCGCGCAGCTCGCCCAGCTGCTCGGCGATCCCTGCCCGTCGCCGCTCGAGCAGCGCGGACACGCCTTCGACCAGCGCGCCGACCTCCGCCTTCGTCGCCGCGCCGACGATCCGGTGCTTGGCGGGGATGAGCTTGCCGGAAAGCGCCTCCTCGAGCGCGGGCAGGCGGCTCTTCGCGAGCAGCGCATCGTCGCCGTTGACCTTCGCGAGCAGCCCCTTCTGCGCCGACACCGCGTAGACCTGCGACGCCGGCAGACCGAGCTGCGCGGCCGCCGCGGCAATCTGCCGGTCGATCTCCGCGTCGACGTCGGCAGCGGGCCGCAGCTCGTCCCAAAGGCCGTCGATCTTGTTGAGAATGACGATCCGCCCGGCCTTCTGCGTCGCATCCTCCCCGGCCAGGTGCCGGTTCCACACGTCGAGGTCGGTCCGCGTGACGCCGGTGTCGGCGGCCAGAACGTACAGCACCGCGTGCGCGCTGGGCAGAAGGCTCAGCGTGAGCTCGGGCTCGGTGCCGATCGCGTTCAACCCCGGCGTATCGAGCACGACGAGCCCCTGCTGCAGCAGCGGATGCGGGAAGTTGATGATCGCGTGCCGCCAGCAAGGGACCTCGACGTCGGCCTCACCGTCGGCGCCGCGCGGAATCACCGCCGGCTCGTCGTCGTGCATGCCGAGCGCCCGCGCGAGCGCGGCCGGCACGCGCTTGACCTGCGAGATCCGCGCGAGCTCTTCGCTCATCCTGCCCGCCGCCGCGAGGTCGAGCGGGAACGTGACCCACTCGTCGGCGAAGTTCATGAAGTCCTGGACCGTAGCGTCCTTGAGGCGCGTCTCGATCGGCAGCAGCCGTATCGACGGCGGGCGCGTCGCGTCGTACAGCAGCTCGGTCGGGCACATCGTCGTGCGTCCCGCCGTGGAGGGCAGCAGGCGCTGGCCGAAGTCGGCAAAGAAGATCGCGTTGATGAGCTCGGACTTGCCGCGCGAGAATTCCGCGACGAACGCGACGACGAGCCGGTCCTGGTGCAGCCGAGTGAGCAGCTGCTGGACCTTGAGGTCTACCTGCGCGTCGGCGAGGTCCTGCCGCTTCAGCCATTCGTGCAGGGCGGTGATGCCCGACGCGAGGCGCTTGCGCCACTCGCCGTAGGCTTCGAAGCGCGCTGCGAACTCGCGCGGAGGGACCATGGTGCAGCCTGCCGTCTTGGTTGTCGTGACCGGGAGGGCGGAACTCGGACCGATTAATCTAACACAGCCGTCCCGCGGCGGCCGCGGTCAGCGCTGGCATCGGGGACAGTAGCTCGTGGCCCGTCCGCCCTGGCGGATCTGCCGTACGACAGCCCCGCAGACGCGGCAAGGCAGGCCCTGCCTGCCGTAGACGAAGTAGTCGAGCTGGAAGTAGCCGGGCTCCCCGCGGCTGTCGACGTAATCGCGCAGCGTCGAGCCGCCCTTCGCGATCGCCTCGGCCAGCGTCGCGCGAACCTCGTCGACGAGCCGTGCCAGCCTGGGCTTCGAAACGCGGTTGGCCGGCGTGGTCGGGCGGATCCCCGCCCGGAACAGCGATTCGTTGGCGTAGATATTGCCTACACCGACGATGAGATGATTGTCCATCAGCGCCAGTTTGATCGCCGCGGTGCGTCGGCGCGTCGCGCGCCAGAGGTAAGCGGCGTCGCAGGCCGTGTCGAACGGCTCGGGTCCGAGCTTCGCGAGCAGCGGATGCGCGTCCGCGGGCGGCGGCAGCCAGAGCATGGCGCCGAAGCGGCGGGGGTCGTGGTAGCGCAGCGTCACGCCGGAATCCAGCACGATGTCGACGTGGTCGTGCGTGCGGCGCGGGGGCGGCGGGCGCGTGAACGCCCGCAGGCTGCCGGTCATCCCCAGGTGCACGAGCAGCGTGTCGCCCGCCAGCCGGAACAGCAGGTACTTGCTGCGCCGGTCGACGGCGTCGATGGTGCGTCCCGCGATGCGTTTCGGCAGCGACGCGGGAACCGACCACCGCAGCCGCGGGTCGTACACCACCATGCGCAGGATGCGCCGGCCGGCGGCGAGCGGGGCGATGCCCCGGCGCGTGGTTTCGACTTCGGGCAGTTCCGGCATCGGGACCGAGGGGTCGGATTGCAGACGAACGCGCGCGACGGGACGCTGCCGCGGCGGTTTGTTGGGCCGCCGAATATACCCTAAGATGACCCGCTCATTTCCCGCCCCGGGCGCCGCGTTCCGGCCGCCCGCGCTCCAAACCCGCAGGATGCAAGCAATGGCTCATTTGCGTTTCCCTTTTCTCCTGCTCGCCGCGGTGCTCGCGCTGGGGCCGATGACCGCCGCCGCACAGTCGGGACCGGCGCCCGAGCAGGGTTCCGCCCTCACGGCAGAGCTGATGTACCGGCTCCTCGTCGGCGATGTCGCGTTGCAGCGCGGGGACGTTGCGCTCGCTGCGCGCGCGTATCTGGAAGCCGCGCGCGACGCCAAGGACGCCCGGATCGCAAGGCGCGCAACCGAAATCGCTCTCGCCGCCCGGCAGCGGGCGCTTGCGGTGGAGGCGGCACGGCTGTGGTCGGAGCTGGAACCGACGGCCGAGCGCCCGAAGCAGGTGATCGCCGGACTTTCGGGTGGCGCCGGCGCCGGCGGTGCCGAGCTCAAGGGATTCGGCAGCGACCTCCAGACCGAGCTCGAGCGCGCACTCGCCGAAGCCGCCGCCGGATCGAACATCGGCGAGGCATTCATGCAGCTGAACCGTGCGCTGGCGGGCGAGCCGGACAAGGCTGCGGTTTTCCGGCTCGTGCGCTCGCTGGCGGAGCCGTATCCGAAGGTTCCCGAGGCACGGTTCGCCGTGGCGCTGGCCGCGTACAGCACGGGGCTCGGCGACAGCGCGACCACCGCGGCCGCGCTGGAGGCGGTCCACAGCGCGCTCGCGCTGAAGCCGGGGTGGGAGCCGGCGGTGCTGCTCGAGGCGGAGATTCTCGCCAGGCAGTCGCCGGAGCGCGCCGCCGATTACCTCGTCGAATTCCTGAAGGCGGAACCGGAGTCGAAGGCCGCGCTTACATCGCTGGCGCAGGTCCGGGTCAGGCAGAAGCGTTTTGCGGACGCGATCGCGATTCTCAAGGGCCTCGCGGACAGGGATCCGGGCAACCAGGAGTACACGCTCGGCATGGCGATGCTGGCGATCCAGATGAAGGACTGGACGACGGCCGAAGCGCTGTTCGAGGCCCTCCGGCGCGCGGGCTACGGCGACGAGGGCCAGGTCGAGTTCTACCTCGCGCAGATCGCCGAGGAAACCGGCCGCTACGAGCTCGCCATCGAGCGCTTCCGCGCCGTTCCCGACGGCGAGCGAGGCTGGATCGCGAAGCTGCGCGTGGCGACGATCATGGGCAAGCTGAAGCGTGTGGACGAGGCCCGCCGCTATCTCGCGGACCTGCCCGCCGTCACGGTCGAGCAGCGCGTGCAGGTGCGCCAGGCGGAAGCGCAGGTCCTGCGCGACGCCGGCGAGAACACGCAGGCGTTCGCGGTGCTCACCGCGGCGCTCGATGCACAACCGGATGAACCCGATCTCCTGTACGACCTCGCAATGGTCGCCGAGAAGGTCGGGCGGCTCGACGTCGCCGAAGCGAAGCTCGCGCGGCTGATCGAGCTCAAGCCCGACAACGCGCAGGCGCTCAATGCGCTGGGATACACGCTCGTCGATCGCACGCCGCGGCTGCAGGAAGGGCTCGCGCTGATCGAGCGCGCGCTGGCGCTGGCGCCGGACGATCCGTTCATCCTCGACAGCATGGGCTGGGCGCAGTTCCGGCTGGGCAAGCTCGACGAAGCGGAGAAGTCGCTGCGCCGCGCGATGGAAGAGCGGCCGGATCCGGAGATCGCCGCGCACCTCGGCGAGGTACTCTGGGCGAAGGGCGAGCGCGCCCGCGCGCAGGAAGTCTGGCAGTCGCAGCTGAAGAGCGTGCCGGACAATCCGGTGCTGCTCGAAACCGTGCAGCGGCTGACGCGCTGATCGGGCGCATGCCGCGCGTGGCGCTGTTTCCGCCGATCGCGGCGCTCGCGCTCCTGCTGGCGGCGTGCGCGAGCGTTCCGCCGGTGCCGCCGCGCGCCCTTCCGCCGCCGGTCGACGAGCCGTTCACGATCGACGGGCGGCTGTCGGCACGACGCGGCAGCGATGCGATCGCCGTGGGTTTTGCGTGGATGCACGCATCGCCACGCGACGACCTCGTCGTGCAGACACCGCTCGGCCAGACCCTCGCCGAGCTCACGAGCGACGCCTCGGTTCCGCAGGCCGAGGTGCGCATGGCCGACGGCCGGCGCGAGGTCGCCCGCGATTGGGCAACGCTGACCGAACGGGCCGTCGGCTTTCCGCTCCCCCTCGATGGACTCGTGTGGTGGGCGCGCGGCGCCCCGCGCGCGGGCGCCCCGCACTCGGTCGAAATCGACAGCGTGGGCCGGCCGGAGGTGCTGCGGCAGGACGGCTGCCGGATCGTCTACGCGTATGTCGACGAATCGACGCGCCGGCCGTCACGGCTCGATCTCGTGTGCCACGATCTCGAGGTGCGCATCGTCATCGACGGGTGGCGCCCCTCCTGACGCGCTGGCGAATCGCGGCGCCGGCGCGGACAATGCACGAATGCGCTCGCTCACTGTTCCTGCGCCGGCCAAGCTCAATCTGTTCCTGCACGTGACGGGCCGCCGTCCCGACGGCTACCACACGCTCGAATCGCTGTTCGTCGCGATCGATCTCGGCGACTCGGTCACGCTCACGTGCCGCGCCGACGGCGCGATCGTCCGCACCTCGGAGCTGCCCGGAGTTCCGCCGCAACGCGATCTCGCGGTGCGAGCGGCGGAAGCCCTGAAGCGGGCGAGCGGCTGCCCGCTTGGCGCCGACATCGCGGTGGCCAAACGGATTCCGCTGGGCGGAGGGCTGGGCGGAGGGAGCTCCGACGCCGCAACCGTGCTCCTCGCGCTCAACCACCTCTGGAACGTCGGGCTGCCGCGCGCGGAGCTCGCGCGGCTCGGCTTCGCGCTCGGCGCCGATGTCCCTTTCTTCCTCTGCGGCGAGCCGGCGGTGGCGCGCGGTGCCGGCGAACATCTGACGCCGGTGTCGCTGCCGCCGCTCTGGGTGGCACTGATCGTTCCGCCGGTCAGCGTCGAGACCGCGGCGATCTTTGCTGCGCCGGAATTGACACGCGACACGCACTCCGAGAAAATGGACGTCTTTTCCGAGAGTTATGGTCGGAATGACCTGCAGCCGATCGCGGTTGCGCGATTTCCGGACATCGCCGTGGCGCTCGCGACGCTCCGCGAAAGGTCGCCGGGGGCACGGATGACGGGCTCGGGCTGCTGTGTGTTCGCGCCGTTTGCCACCGAAGCCCTGGCGCGCGAGGCCGTCGACGCGCGGCCGCGCGGGATGGGCGGTTTCGTCGCACGGACGCTCGCGCTACATCCGCTTGCGGGTCTTGAATGAGGCTCGGAACGGGTTCGGCGCGGGACGCTGCAAACGGACAAGCGCTCGCGCGCCGCGCGGGCGCGCCGGTTTCTCCGCTGGGGAGTCGCCAAGTTGGTTAAGGCACCGGATTTTGATTCCGGCATTCGAAGGTTCGAATCCTTCCTCCCCAGCCACTCACCGCAACGGGCAGGCCGCGGCATGGCGCGCGGCCTGGCCCCCTTTGCCGAGGAGCCGGTAGATGGCCTTTGAACGGATGAGAGTCTTCACCGGCAACGCCAACCCGAAGCTCGCGGAGGCGGTCTGCCGCCACCTCAACATCAGCCTCGGGCGCTGCGTGGTCGGCCGGTTCTCCGACGGCGAGGTGATGGTCGAGCTGCTGGAGAACGTCCGCGGCCGCGACGTCTTCATCCTGCAGTCGACCTGCGTTCCGACCAACGACAACCTGATGGAGATCCTGGTGATGACCGACGCGCTCAAGCGCGCGTCGGCCGGCCGCATCACCGCGGTGATGCCCTATTTCGGGTACGCGAGGCAGGACCGCCGGCCGCGTTCGGCGCGCGTGCCGATCACGGCGAAGGTCATCGCCGACCTGCTGACGACCGTCGGCGTCGACCGGGTGATGGTGATGGACCTGCACGCCGACCAGATCCAGGGGTTCTTCAACATTCCGGTCGACAACATCTACGCGACGCCGATCCTGCTGGGCGACCTCTGGAAGCAGAACTACGACGACCTGCTCGTCGTTTCGCCGGACGTCGGCGGCGTCGTGCGCGCCCGTGCGATCGCGAAGCGGCTCGACTCCGAGCTCGCGATCATCGACAAGCGCCGGCCGCGGGCGAACGTGTCCGAGGTGATGCACATCATCGGGGACGTCAGCGACCGCACGTGCGTGATCATGGACGACATGGTCGACACCGCGAACACGCTGTGCAAGGCTGCGACGGCGCTGAAGGAGCACGGCGCGAAGAAGGTCGTCGCGTACTGCACGCACCCGGTCCTGTCCGGCGGCGCGGTCCCGCGCATCGCCGAGTCGGCGCTGGACGAGCTCGTCGTCACCGACACCATCCCGCTAACGGAAGAAGCGAAGGCCTGTCCGCGCATCCGCATGCTCTCCTGCGCGCAACTCCTCGCCGAGACGATGACGCGGGTGTCGAACGAGGAATCGGTCAGCTCGCTGTTTACAGAGTAGCGGCGTAAGCGGCGAGGCCCGAAGGGCGCGAGCAATCGCGAATCGCCGCTGGAGGCCGACAGCTCGACCGCCGGATTCTTGGAAACTGTAGTGGAGGCCGAGGCGAGGGCGGCGACGGCCGCCAAGCGTGCTTGTCACTGTTGCGCATTCCAGCCCCGCGGGGCGAGCGCAACCCCGGATTGGTCCGCCGGACCCGTAGCCCGGGATCCAGAATTCGGTTATACTTCAAAGCTTTCCCGGGCGGCGCCGTGTTCCGACTCCGGGGTGTCGCCAACCGCGGACGACCGGCCGGGCGCAGTGCCCGACCCCGGAAGGCCGCAGACATCGGGAGTTGCACCATGCAGATCGAATTCACCGCCTTTCCCCGGACGAGCGAAGGCCGCGGGGCGAGTCGCCGCATGCGCCGCGCCGGCAAGGCGCCGGGCATCGTCTACGGCGGGACCGCCGCGCCGGAACCGATCGAGCTCGACCACAACGCGCTCTTCCACGCGCTGCGCAACGAGGCGTTCCACGCGTCGATCCTCACGATGAAGATCGGCGGGGCCGCGACGAAGGTGCTGCTGCGCGACGTGCAGATGCACCCGTTCAAGAACGAGATCCTGCACGTCGATTTCCAGCGCGTCGACGAGAACCGCCCGATCCACATCAAGGTTCCGCTGCACTTCGTGAACGGCGAGAAATCGCCGGCCGTGAAGGTGTCTGGCGCGATCGTGAGCCACGTGCTCACCGAGCTCGACATCTCCTGCCTGCCGAAGGACCTGCCCGAATTCATCGAGGTCGACCTCTCGGCGCTCGACGTCGGCAACTCGGTTCACGTGTCGGCGCTGGCGCTTCCTCCCGGCGTTGTCGTGGTGACGCGCGGCAAGCGCGACCCGGTCGTCGCGGCGGCGGTGGTGCCGAAGGCGCACGTCGAGGAAGTCGTCGAAGCGGCCCCGACCGCGGAGGAAGCGGCCGCTGCCGCTGCTGGCCCGGCGGCCGAAGGCAAGCCGGCGGCGGAGGCCAAGGGCGCCGAGAAGAAGGAATCCGGGAAGGAAGAGAAGAAGAAGTAAGCCTTCGCCGCCGTCTCCGGCACGAGGGCCCGCCGCGCGCATCCCGGCGGGCCTTTTTGCTGCAGGGGGACGCTCGCCGGTCGCGTGGCAGGCAGGCGCCGGTGCGCAGCCGGCGGACGTTCCCGCGCGAAGACTTCCACCCGCATCGACAACGACGGAGCTCCCGTGAAAATCGTCGCTGCATTCCGCGCCCGACGCCCATGACACCGATTCGTCTCGTGGCAGGGCTCGGCAACCCGGGCCGCGAACACGCGGCCACGCGGCACAACGCCGGCTTCTGGTTCGCCGATGCGCTCGCAGCGAGGGTCGGCGCGGCGTTCGTGAACGAGGGCAGGTTCCATGGCCAGGTGGCGAAGGCCGCCGGCGATCTTCGGCTGCTGAAGCCGGGCACGTACATGAACCTCTCCGGTCGGTCGGTCGCGGGCGTCGCGCGCTTCTTCGCCATCGGGCCGGGGGATGTCCTGGTCGTTCACGACGAGCTCGACCTTCCGCCGGGCGACGTGAAGATGAAATTCGGCGGCGGAACGGCCGGCCACAACGGCCTGCGCGACATCGCGACTCAGCTCGGCACGCCGGAGTTCTGGAGGCTGCGCATCGGGATCGGCCACCCGCGCGACTCGGCAATCCCGCAGCAGGACGTCGCCGACTATGTGCTGGCGCCGCCCGCGGCCGCCGACCTCGCTTCGATCCGGACCGCGATCGACCGGGGGCTCGAGGCGTGGCCGGCGATCGCCGCCGGCGACTTCGAACGCGCGATGCTCGTCCTGCACACCAGGAAAGAAGACCCATGAGCCTGAAATGCGGCATCGTCGGGCTGCCGAACGTCGGCAAGTCCACGCTCTTCAACGCACTGACCCGGGCCGGCATCGCCGCCGAGAACTACCCGTTCTGCACGATCGAGCCGAACGTCGGCATCGTCGAGGTCCCGGACCCGCGGCTGGCACAGCTCGCGGCCATCGCGCACCCCGAGAAGGTGCTGCCCGCGACGGTGGAGTTCGTCGACATCGCGGGGCTCGTCGCCGGGGCGTCGAAGGGCGAGGGGCTCGGCAACCAGTTCCTCGCGACGATCCGCGAGACGGATGCGATCGCGCATGTGGTTCGCTGCTTCGAGGACGACAACGTCGTGCACGTCACCGGCAGGATCGACCCGGTCTCCGACATCGAGACGATCAACACGGAGCTGGCGCTCGCCGATCTCGCGACGGTCGCCAAGCAACACGCGAAATACGAGAAGCCGGCGCGCGCCGGCGACAAGGAGGCGCAGCGCATCGTCGCGACGCTGAAGAAGGTCGAGGCCGTGCTCGACGCGGGGAGGCCCGCGCGCACCGCCGACCTCTACGCCGAGGAGAAGGAGCTCCTCAAGGCCTTCTTTCTGCTCACGATGAAGCCGACGATGTACGTCGCCAACGTCGCCGAGCGCGGCTTTCACGACAACCCGCTGCTCGCCGCGGTCGAGGCGCACGCGGCAAAGGAAGGCGCGCCCGTCGTGCCGGTCTGCGCCGCGCTCGAGGCGGAGATCGCCGATCTGGAAGGCGACGACAAGCGCGCGTTTCTGGCAGACCTCGGCCTCTCCGAACCCGGTCTCGACCGCGTGATCCACGCCGGCTACAAGCTGCTGGGACTCGAGACCTACTTCACCGCCGGGCCGAAGGAGGTCCGGGCGTGGACGATACATCACGGCGATACGGCACCCAAGGCGGCGGGCGTCATCCATACCGATTTCGAGAAGGGCTTCATCCGCGCCGAGGTGATCGCGTTCGACGACTACCTCGCGTGCAAGGGCGAGCACGGCGCGAAGGAGCACGGCAAGATGCGCCTCGAGGGCAAGGAGTACGTCGTCAAGGACGGCGACGTGCTGCACTTCCGCTTCAACGTCTGACGCAGCTCCGGGCGATACATGACGAGGCTGCGCTTCACGAAGATGCACGGACTCGGCAACGATTTCGTCGTGCTGGACGGCATCCGGCAGAACGTGGATCTCGCGCCGGAACAGCTCAGGTTGCTGGCGGACCGGCGCCTGGGCGTCGGCTGCGACCAGATCCTGGTGGTCGAGCGCCCGACGCGCCCGGACGCGGACTTCCGCTACCGCATCTACAACGCTGACGGCGGCGAAGTCGAGCAGTGCGGCAACGGCGCGCGCTGCTTCGTGAAATTCGTCACCGATCAGGGGTACACGGCCGCACGGCGGATCCGCGTCGAGACCGCGGGGGGCATGATCGCGCCCGAGATCGGCGCCGGCGGCGAGGTGACCGTCGACATGGGCGTCCCGCGGTTCGCGCCGGCGGCGATCCCTTTCGTCGCCGACGCCGAGGCCGTGACGCATTTGCTGGACGTGGACGGCGCGATGGTCGAGATCACCGTGGTGTCGATCGGCAACCCGCACGCGGTGCAGGTCGTCGCCGACGTCGACCGCGCGCCGGTGACGACGCAGGGCCCGCGGCTGGAGTGCCACCCCCGCTTTCCGCAGCGCGTGAACGCCGGCTACATGCAGGTGGTGGATCGCGCTACCATTCGCCTGCGCGTCTGGGAGCGCGGCGCCGGCGAGACGCCCGCCTGCGGCACGGGAGCGTGCGCAGCGGTCGTGGCCGGGATCCGGCGCGGGTTGCTCGACTCGACGGTGCGGGTGCAGACGCGCGGCGGTTGGCTCACGATTGCGTGGCCGGGCCCGGGCGCGCCGGTCGCGATGACAGGACCCGCGGCGACCGTGTTCGAAGGCGAATGGGAATGGCCGGCGGCGTGACGCGCAGCCGGCATACGACGCATCACGACGAGGACAGGACCCCCCAGGATGGACGCCAACGACGTCGCCCTCTATCTCAAGGAAAACCCGAACTTCTTCGAGGAGTACGCCGACGTCATCGCGGAGATCTTCGTCCCGCACCCGCACGGGGGCCACGCGATCCCCATCGCCGAGCGCCAGATCGTCACGCTGCGCGAGAAGAACAGCGAGCTCGAGAACCGGCTGCGCGAGCTGATCCGTTTCGGCGGCGAGAACGACCAGATCGGCGAGAAGCTGCACCGCTCGACGCTGGCGTTGATCACGGCCCCCGACCTCGAGACGACGCTCGCGGTCCTGTACCACAGCCTCAAGGAGGATTTCCGGGTTCCGCACGTCGCGAGCCGGCTCTGGGGCAAGGTGCCCGAGCAGTCGTATCTGCCCGAGCTCGCGGCGACGAGCCAGGAGCTCCGCGAATATGCCGATCAGCTCGGTGCGCCGTATTGCGGGCCGGTCGCGCCGTTCGAGTCGCGGGACTGGTTCGACGTCGGCGACTCCTGCAAGTCGTTCGCCTTCCTGCCGTTGCGCACCGCGTACACGTTCGGCCTGCTCGGTCTTGGCGACGAGGACCCCGGGCGCTTCCACCCGGGAATGGGCACGGTGTACCTGACGCGCCTCGCGGAGCTCGCGAGCGTCGCGACGGCGCGTTACCTGCCGCCGGCGTAGCGGCGCCACCGTTCCGCTTTCCGATCGCGATGCGGAAAACGGCGCCAGCCCAAACCGCGCCACCGGCCATCGCCGGGGCCAACGCGGCGCATCTCGCCGCGTTCGCCGAGCACCTCGCCTCCCGCCCGGCGAACACCCGGGCCGCGTATCTGCGCGACGTGCAGGCGCTTGCCGAGCTCGCGGGTGACGCCGATGTCGCGGGGCTCTCATCGCGCGAGCTCCGGCGCTTCCTGGCGACGCTGCACGGGCGCGGGATGTCGGGGCGCAGCCTCGCCCGGGCGCTGTCGTCGTGGCGCTCACTGTACCGCTTCCTGCAGGACCGCGACCGCCGCGTGACGACCAATCCGTGCGCCGGGCTCAAGGCGCCGAAGGCGGCGAGGAAGCTGCCGTCGGCGCTCTCGCCGGACGAAGCGGTGCGCCTCGTCGAGATTCGCGGCGACGACCCGCTCGCGGTACGCGACCGCGCATTGTTCGAGCTCGCGTACTCGTCGGGGTTGCGGCTGGCCGAGCTCGCGGGTGCGGACGTCGAGCGCCTCGATCTTGTCACCGGCGAAATCCGCGTCTGGGGCAAGGGGGCGAAGGAGCGCATCGTGCCGGTGGGTGCCGCGGCCGTCGCCGCGGTCCGCGCGTGGCTGCCGGTACGTGCACGGATCGCCGACGCGGACCCGGAGGCGCTGTTCGTGGGCCGCAGCGGCAAGCGGATCACGCGGCGCGCGATCGAGCGCCGGCTCGCGCAATGGTCGGTGAAGCAGGGTCTCGCGCGCCACGTCCATCCGCACATGCTGCGCCACTCGTTCGCGTCGCACGTGCTGCAGTCGTCGGGCGATCTCCGTGCGGTGCAGGAGATGCTGGGCCACGCGAGCATCGCCAGCACGCAGGTGTACACGCACCTCGATTTCCAGTACCTGGCGAAGGCCTACGACGCCGCGCATCCGCGCGCGAAGCGCAGGAAGCGCTGAGCGGTAACGAACGCGGCGCGGAAGACCGGCGCCTCCGTGCGTCACGCACGCCGGCAGGGGACCGGCCTCCGGATCAGGGCGTCCGGGGCGAAGGCGGCGCGTCGACGAAGCGGACGACGCCGGGCAGCCAGGGGATGTCGGTGGCCCCGGGATCGCGCCCGGCCTGCGCGAGCAGCGTCGTGAGCTGCCCGCGGTGGTGCGTGCCGTGGTTGAAGAGCTGGAGCACGGCCACCGCGCGCGGCATGACGCGCGTCCGTCCGTCGACCTTGCTCGTGTACGAAAGCGTGCCGTCGAGCCACGCCGCGGTCACGTTGCCGGCCCAGTCGAGGATCTTCCGGTCGGTGACCTCGCGCTCGCGCGCGAGCTCCGCGAAGTCGCCGAACATGTCGGCGCCGAACGCCGGAACCGTGCAGGGCTCGTCGATGAAGCGGCCGAGCCACATCCGGTCGCCCCAAAGCAGGTGATTGAGCGTACCGTGCATCGACGCGAAAAACGCGCGGCGATTACGCTTGCGCTCGTCGTCGGGCATCTCCGACAGCACCGCGTACAGCCGCTCGTTCATCCACCGGTTGTACCGGGCCATCAGCTGGCAGTATTCGGGCGCGATCATGGGCGGGCGATGAAGGATTGTTGCGCAGCCCGACGCGACCTCGCGTCCGGCCGACGGCAGATTGTAGCCGAAGGCCTTCGCGCATCGCTGCAAAGAAAGCGGGGCGCCTTGACGGGCGCCCCGAAGACCACGGAGGAGAGATTGGGAGGCAGCGCTGCCGGTCGGCATCGCCGCTCCACGGCACCGCAGGCAGTCGCGCTGCGTGCGGCGCCGGGAACCGATGGACGCCCCTACATGCGGTACGCCGATTCGCCGTGGGCGCTGATGTCGAGGCCTTCGCGCTCCTCTTCTTCGCGAACGCGCAGGCCGATCGTCAGATCGACGATCTTGTACGAGATGAACGCGACGACCCCCGACCAGACGATCGTCACCCCGACCGCCTTCGCCTGGATCAGGAGCTGCGCCGCGTAGCCGGGGAACTCGGTCTTGCCGGTGACCCAGTCCGAAACGACGCTCGGACCGCCGAGATCCGGCGACACGAAGATCCCGGTCAGCAGCGCGCCCAGGATGCCGCCCACCGCGTGCACGCCGAACACGTCGAGCGAGTCGTCGGCGCCGATCATCCGCTTGAGGCCGTTGACGCCCCACAGGCACACGAGTCCCGCGGCGGTTCCGATCACGAACGCGCCCGGAATCCCGACGTTGCCCGCGGCCGGCGTGATCGCGACGAGACCGGCGACGGCGCCCGAGGCCGCACCCAGCATCGAGGGCTTGTCCTTGAACACCCATTCGCCCAGGGTCCACGAGAGCACGGCGCAGGCGGTGGCGAGGAAAGTGTTCATGAACGCGAGCGCGGCCGAGTTGTTGGCCTCGAGCGCGGAGCCCGCGTTGAAGCCGAACCAGCCCGCCCACAGCAGCGACGCGCCGATCATCGTCATCGGCAGGTTGTGCGGAGCCATCGCCTCCTTGCCGTAGCCGATGCGCTTGCCCATCACGATCGCGCCGACGAGCCCCGCGATACCGGCGTTGATGTGGACCACGGTGCCGCCGGCGAAGTCGAGCGCGCCCCATTGCCAGAGCAGGCCGGCCTTCGCGTTCTGCGCGTCGACGACGTTGGCTGCCGTGTACGCGTCGGGGCCCGGCCAGAACCAGACCATGTGCGCGATCGGCAGGTACGAGAACGTGAACCAGAGCACGGCGAAGAGCAGCACCGCTCCGAACTTCGCGCGCTCGGCGAAGGCGCCCAGGATCAGGCAGACGGTGATCGCCGCGAACGTCGCCTGGAACGCGACGTAGACGAGCTCCGGCAGCGGCGTGTTCTTCGAGAACGTCGCGGCCATCGAGTACTCGCCCTTCGCCGAGTCGAACGTGCCCTTGAGGAACAGCCGGTCGAAGCCGCCGATGTACGCGTTGCCTTCGGTGAACGCGAGGCTGTAGCCGTACACGCACCACAGCACCGTGATCAGCGCGAACACGACGAACACCTGCATCAGCACCGACAGCATGTTCTTCGAGCGGACCATCCCGCCGTAGAAGAGCGCGAGCGCGGGTACGCTCATCATGAGCACGAGCGCGGTGGAGATCAGCATCCACGAGACGTCGCCCTTGTTCGGCGTCGGCGCGGGTGCGGGGGTCGCGGCCGGAGCAGCGGCCGGTGCCGGCGCCGCAGCGGGTGCGGCTGCCGCGGGCGCCGGCGCGGGGGTGGCCGCGGGCGCCTTGGTGTCCGTCGCCTGCGCCAGGACGATCGGCGTGGCGGCGTCGGCGAACGCCGAAGCGGACGCGCCGGGCACGAACGCGCCGGTGAGCGCGAAGGTGAGCGTGAGAATTGCAAGCAATCGCTTCATGACGGTTCCCCTTAGAGCGCGTCGGCGCCGGTTTCGCCGGTGCGGATGCGCACGACCTGTTCGAGAGTGGAGATGAAGATCTTCCCGTCGCCGATCTTGCCGGTCTTGGCGGCCTTTTCGATCGCCTCGATGACGCGATCGAGCAGGTCGTCCTTGATCGCGGCTTCGACCTTCACCTTCGGCAGGAAATCGACGACGTACTCGGCGCCGCGATAGAGCTCCGTGTGGCCCTTCTGGCGGCCGAAGCCCTTGACCTCGGTGACGGTGACGCCCTGTACGCCGATCGCCGACAGGGCCTCGCGGACCTCGTCGAGTTTGAATGGCTTGATGATCGCGGTGACGAGCTTCATGGTGTCCTTCCGTGTGCGGTGGGAGAGCGCAGCGCTGCGCCGGGTCAGAACGTCTTCTTGACGTAGACGACGCCGGTGTCCTTGGCCGTGTTGTAGCCCGTGAGGTCGGTGTAGAACCCGGCGTTCGCGGTATTGCCGGTGTAATAGGCGCCGATTTCGAGATTCTTCAGGAAGCCGTCCGGCACCGTGTACGAGGCGCCGAGCTTCCAGTCGTTGTAGCCGACCTTGGAGTTGCCGCTGCCGTCGTGCCGGACGTCGAGAATCCCGTAGTGAGCGAGGAGCGTGACGCCGGACTCGCCGACCGGATAGGCGGCCGAGAAGTCGAAGTACCAGGTGCCGCTCGTCTTCTGGCCGACCGGTTCGGCACCGAAATAGTTCTGGAAGTTGTAGCTCGCCTTCGCGCTCAGCCACTTCCAGCCGATGGCGCCGTACATTTCGAACGTGTTGGCGTTGTTGGCGCCGGGGTTACGCCTGCCCGGGTAAAGGTAGTAGTAGAGGCCGACGTCGTAGTTCCAGTCTTCGCTGCCCGGGAAATTGTTCTTGTACCCGCCGTAGAAGTCCCATTCGAGGCTCGACCGGCTGTACTGGCCGAAGTCCTCGAGCCAGCTGATGTTCGACGCCCACGTGCCGAGGTAGAAGCCGCTCGAATGCGCGTAGTCGAAGCCGCCCTGCACCGCGGGCTGGCCCGCGGTCTGCGAAATTCCGCGGAAGATGTACTGGCTGAAGAGGCCGACGTTCGCGGTGAGCACGTTGTCGGGGGTCGGTGCGGGTGCGGGGGCGGCGACCGGTGCGGCGACCGGGGCCGGCGCGGTTTGCGCGAGCGCGGCCGTTGGGACGAGCGAAGCAAGGGCCAAGGCTGCGAGCGTGGTACGCGGGCGGGATGGCGCGGGCATGAGGTTCCTCTTGGGCGGTGATGAAGAAAACCGTGAACGCACACGGCGGTTCGCCTGACTCCGAGCATTTCGTGTGCCAGTGCACAAAAAGCATATAAAACAATATCTTGGAATGGCTTTCGCGATCCCGCGACGCCTGGGCTCCCTTTTGCTGCACAATCCTGGTGCGACATTGCATTGCACTGCACCATGGCAGAGCGCCAAGCCCGCCAAACGACGTCCGCTGACAGCCCCGGGACCTCGCGCAGATCCGCCACAGGGATGAGGGCGGGCAGCGGCGTGTCTTTGCTAGACTCGGTCGCATCGGCGGATCCACCGCCCGTGTTACTCAGGAGTCGACCATGCTGAACCCCAAGGCCTTCGACGACATCGCCGCACGCATCGGCAAGGCCATCGAGAACTCCCCGGCGAAAGACATCGAGAAGAACGTGAAGGCGATGCTGGCGTCGAGCGTCGCGCGCCTCGATCTCGTCCCGCGCGCGGAGTTCGACGTGCAGGCGCAGGTGCTGCTCAAGACGCGCGAGAAGCTCGAAGCGCTGGAGAAGCGCCTGGCCGAGCTCGAGGCACGGTTCCCGCCGCCCGCCGCGTAGGCCAGGCACTGTCGGGGTGACGCCGCAGCGGCGCTCGCCCCGCGACGACAACGGAAGGGACCCGACGGTGTCGCTCGCGGTCGTCCTCGCGCGCGGGCTCGCAGGGCTCGATGCCCCGCTCGTCACGGTCGAGGTGCACCTCGCCGGAGGATTGCCGGCCTTCAATCTCGTCGGGTTGCCCGACACCGAGGTCCGCGAATCGCGCGATCGCGTGCGTGCCGCGCTGCAGAACGCGCAGTTCGAATTCCCCGCGCGCAAGATAACAGTACAATGGTGGTACAACACCCCAAACGATCGTCGGGATGATTCAGGCCTACAGCTACATCAGGTTCTCCAGCGCCCAGCAGGAGCAGGGTGATTCGGTCCGGCGGCAGCTGAAGCTCGCTGTGGACTACGCCGCGCGCCACAACCTACAGCTGAACGACACGTCCTATCGCGATCTGGCGAAGTCAGCCTTTCGCGGGCGTAACGCGGTCAAGGGTAACCTGAAGCTGTTCCTCGACTCGTTGGACAAGGGCGTTATCAAGCCGGGAACGTACCTGCTGATCGAGTCTCTTGATCGCCTGTCGCGTGATGAGGTAGACGAGGCCTTTGAGCTCTTCATGTCCATCATCCGGCGCGGCATCACGATCGTGACGCTGTCGGACGAGCAAGTGTTCTCGAAGGCACGCATCAAGCAGGACAAGGGCATCTCGCTCATCATCAGCATCGCGCAGATGGCACGCGCGCATGACGAGAGTGCCATGAAGTCGAAGCGCATCGCCGCGGCCTGGAAGGCCAAACGTGCGAGCGGTCAGGTCCTGACGTCCATCGGACCGGCGTGGCTAAAGCTGTCCGCCGACCGCAAGAAGTGGCTGGTGCTTCCCGATAAGGCAAAG
>Ga0209048_10000609_pt1 | contig 37856 bp, 30 predicted proteins | sample FrelakmetCRP12CR_FD_187146 | JGI IMG/M metagenome (GOLD analysis project Ga0209048, IMG submission 187146) | Freshwater lake sediment microbial communities from the University of Notre Dame, USA, for methane emissions studies - CRP12 CR (SPAdes)... | ecosystem: Environmental > Aquatic >...
CCCACGGGCGACCATAAAGGCTCACCGCCCATCCACCCAACCGCCCTCGCCCCTACGGCATCCTCGATTGAGGCTTCGGTTGGGTGCCTCTTGCAAGTGCCCTCGCTTGGTTATGCTACATGTCTCCCCTTCGCCAACTCTTGCGCTACCCTCTTGGATACACACACCGATTCCCCTTCACCATCCTCATGAAAGCTCATCAATAAACTATCGCTCATTTTGAGCGCTATATGAGCGATATTTACGATTGAAACTAAAACCCTACACCATACATTGAAATGTAGGGAGCATGCCGTCTCCCCCAGAGACTGTGCCCCTCGCGAGTGTCCTGATGGAGGATGATGGGTAGCTGGGGCGCCAGCGCTTGGATGATCGACTGCATCATGGCTGGTGGCACAATGACCGATGCACCTTCCTGGAGCCTTCCACTCTGAAATGCTCACCAGTTTGTCATCCTGAGCACCCTTTTCATGTCATCCTGAGCCGCAGCGAAGGATCTCACGCGCTAGGTAACGAGATCCTTCGCTGCGGCTCAGGATGACAAAGGTGAGAGTCTATTGAGTCGGTGAACGGGGTGTGGCTTCATCGATTGTGGGATGTTCAGAAGCAGCAACATGAGAATTCTTCGCTGGCGAAAACGATTCTGTGCCTGGTAGATCGTGTAAGGGATTGAGCCAGCCGAAGAGTCCATAGCGGCGAACACCGAGCAATTCCCAGGCACGGATGAGGCCAATGGCGAAGGCACCCAATATGAACGATATCAAATTATACACATAACCGACCTGTGAGGGATTAGTGAAGAGCTGATACCCATTCCACAGTTCTAACCCGTAAAGGGCGACACTGATTATGACTAGAAAGGCACGTCGAAGGAAACTTTGCCAGTTATTGGTTCGCCTCAAGAGGCGCCATGCCTGGATGAAACTTGTCAACAGGCATATAAAGCTAAAAGGCATAATGACGAAGCCAATGTTGAAATTGGGGATGAGCGCGAAAAGAGAGATGAAGAACGCATTTATCAGGGCGGTAAAGGCGCTGCCCGCGACAGCCTGTCTCTCTACCGGTGCCTGGGCAGCCACGATCTGCTCCGGCGCGATAGATACGGCCACAAAGAGCAGGCCGACGAGCGCGCCTCCAGCACTGGCGCTTGCGATGAAGAAGTTGGCGAATTCTGGTGGAACCACGAGATGAATTCCTTCCTTGCTCTTGTTCCTTTGAAGTGTAACCAGCCTCTGTATGAGCCAATGTTTGCATTATAGTTTGCCGGGCAGGGAGATGCAAGCTAATCAGAGACTGCTCACAGCTACTTTATTGTAGCTCGTCGATGTCTATCTACCTCATTTGCAGAGAGGGAAGATGAATTCTGCTTGCTTATGAGATTCGTGAGCATTTGACTTACGATTTTAGCCTTCTCATTCTCGTCTTTTGAGTCTTCCATGAGTTTAAACGTTAAGAGTATATTTTGTTCGGTTAGCAGGCCATCATAAAACCCTCTCATTTGTCGGGTAGTTCGGTTATAAACATAGAAAAAAACGCCTGCGATGATCTCGGTAATGACCCCGGAAGCTATAGTAATGTAAGAGCCTATCGGGGGGTTTGATACATTGGTGAGTGTCAGGATTAAACCTGCGATCATGAGGAAGAAACCAAAGACGCACACCCTCATAGCGACCTTGTAGCTCTTATCAGTATGTCCTTTGACTAACACATAAAATGCTGCCAGGTTTTCAATGTTTATGCGAATGAGACTATCGAAATAGGAGGGTTTTTCCAATTTCGCTGCAAACTGCCAGGTAATGCGCTTTTTAATGGTCCAAAGATCTTTGTCTGCTTTAAGCGATGCTAGAGTTGCGTACGCAGAATATATGCGCTGCCCAAAGTAAATGAGAGTTACTAACATGAAAATACCAGCAAAGATTATGACAAAAAGGAGATAGGAGTAGAGGTTATTCGAAGTTGTATTGAGTGCATTGAGCAACTCTTTTTGGTGAAAAGTACTCCAAAAAACAATAAAAACAGCCAGGCCGATTATGGCAAGAATGCCATAGAGATAGAAACCTATGCTCCTCTCTGTCCGTAGTATCTCGCCTGTTAGCATCGCGATAGTTACTTCGCTTTCTTCTATCTCGTCTGTTACAGGGTCTGTTTCGGTTAGAGGTTTTGCTGTATTTTCCTGTTCCAATGTTGTTTTCGAGCCTTTTAGCATGTGATACCTTCCTTGTTTATTTGATGAGGGTTGTATATGGTTGCTTGTTTTCTCAACACTATGAAACCTCGGCTTGCTAGAATTATATTATCTATTGAGCAGGTTGGGAATACTTGAGGCGAGGATTGCTTAGAGGGGGCATTTGCAGTATAACCGGCCTCAAGTGGTTGAGATTGCCATCATTTTCCTGTGCCGAAAGTACCGGTTTGAAGTTTAGATAGGCATGTATCGACACTCAGTCGGCCACCGTTTGTCAGGCTAACAGCTCGCGTGATGGGCTACGAGATCCTTCGCTGACGCTCAGGATGACATTAGTGGTCGCTCAGGATGACAAACAGAAATACAGAATGGCACTGGGTGGCCGATTCGTTTCTCTTTACCTGCTGAGCTGATGGAGATGCCCTCCCCTTCCCAGCGGGCGACCATAAAGGCACACCTCCCAACACCCAACCGCCATCGCCCCTACAGAATATTCGGAGGGCATTCTATTTGTGATGTTTTCGGGATGCTGAGAGGGAGATTTGTGAGTGTGGTGTGAAGTTGATCTGCTATGTTTATGGCGTACATTGGGTTATGTTTTATTGAATGTGGCTGTGCTGAAGAGATACGACCCGAGTCGATAGAAGAGGGAAAAGAAGATGAAAACGACTATCGCTAAAGGGTGCCTGTATTGTGGTCTTCGGCTCCCTGACCAAGCAGATTTTTGCCCCGAATGTGGGAGACCAGTTGAAGTTGTAATCCGTTTCGAGAGCGATGTTAAGAAGACGAGAACAACTATCGCTAAAGGGTGCCTGTATTGTGGCCTTCAACTCCCTGATAGTGTAGATTTTTGTCCCGAGTGCGGGAGGCCGATTGAAAGAGGCCGTATACCTCATGCAACTCAGGAGTCAGATGCTGACTGTCCTGATGCGGAGATCGTGGGGAAAGACGATCTTGTATTACAACATGATGGCTCCTCGAATGGTAGTGACCCACTTGCGGACGAGATACATCGCATGCGTGATAAATACGCATACGTCAATCTGATGCGTACATTGATGATGCTTGCTAGAGGGTGCTGAATGCGTAAAGAGGCCAGGACAGCGAGACATTGATTCCAACTCATTGCACTATCAGCACATCTAGCGAAGAAAGACGAATCCTCCACCACTGTCATTCTTCGCTGGCGCTCAGAATGACAGTGGGGCGCGAAGAATGACAGGCACGTTCTTTCCATTCCATCTGCATGCTTGTCAACCTTTGCAGTTCTCCTGGACGAATACGTTGGAATCAATGCGTAAGGAGAAGCGCCTCTACATCCTTGACACGTTTATATGGTATATTCAGAGGGTCTGAAGTTTTTCCCACACGATCATCTAGGAGGAGGATATGCCTGAAGCGCGCGCCTGTCGTTTGCAGAATAGCAGGGTGCTTTTCTGTACTGGTATCGATCATTACGGTGCTGAGACTGTTGTCGCAGACATGACAGAACTTGGAGGCGGAGAATGATCGAACATCCTGCCTTCTCGTTAGAGGAGTGGAGCGTGCGCGAGACGGAACTCGACTTCGACACCCTGGCGCAGTGCGAGTCCATTTTTGCCCTTTCAAACGGGCACATTGGACTGCGAGGTAACCTCGATGAAGGGGAGCCACATGGCCTTCCCGGAACCTACCTGAACTCTGTTTATGAGCTGCGCTCCCTGCCCTATGCGGAGGGAGGATACGCTTACCCCCAGTCTGGTCAGACGATTATCAATGTCACTAACGGTAAACTCATCCGTCTTCTCGTTGACGACGGACCTTTTGACGTTCGGTACGGCAAGCTCCAGAGTCACGAGCGAGAACTCGACCTGCGTGACGGAGTGTTGCGCAGAAGTGTTCTTTGGACCTCTCCCGATGGTAAGACAGTCAAGGTATCTTCCGTACGGATGGTGTCGTTCAGGCAGCGAGCCATCGTGGCAATCAGCTTCGAGGTCGAACCGATTGATGCCCCGCTGCGTGTCGTTGTGCAGTCGGAGCTGGTGGCCAACGAGGAACTTCCTGATCAGGGCAGGGATCCCCGCGTGGGTGCCGCACTCGTATCACCGCTCGAGAGCGAGGAGCACCAGGCATATGGCGCAAGTGGGATCTTGATTCATCACACCAAAGTCAGTGACTTGCTGGTTGGAGCGGCAATGGACCATCACATCGAGGGACCACCCGAGATGGTCGTCGAGTCGGAAAGTTCACCTGACGTCGCCCGCGTGTCCATCACTACACGGCTGAAGCCGGGCGAGCGGCTGCGGATTGTCAAATTTATCTCCTACGGCTGGTCAAGCCTGCGTTCGCGGCCTGCGATCCACGACCAGGTTAGTGCCGCTCTGTCTGCTGCCCGGCAGACAGGATGGGATGGACTTCTCGCAGAACAACGCGCATACCTGGACGAGTTCTGGAGCAATGCAGATGTCGAACTTGAGGGCGACCCGGAGATCCAGCAGGCAATACGCTTCGCCCTCTTCCACGTTTTACAGTCGGGAGCGCGTGCGGAGAGTCGACCGATCCCGTCGAAAGGGCTTACAGGGCCTGGTTATGATGGACATGCCTTCTGGGATACGGAGATCTTCGTTCTGCCTGTATTGACCATGACATTGCCGCGCGCCTCCGCTGATGCACTGCGCTGGCGCTACTCGATTCTCGACAAGGCGAAGGAGCATGCTCGCCAACTCGGGCTACAGGGTAGCGCCTTTCCCTGGCGAACCATCACTGGCTCAGAGTGTTCGGGATACTGGCCGGCTGGCACTGCCGCGTTCCATATTAACGCGGACATCGCATACGCTGCGACACACTACATCGAGGCGACCGGCGATACCGCGTTCGAAGAGGAGGTTGGCCTTGAACTGCTCGTCGAGACTGCGAGGCTATTTATTTCATTAGGGTACTATAATGCCGCTTCTGACAAATTCCGCATTGATGGTATTACCGGACCCGATGAGTATAGCGCCATTGCTGATAACAATGTCTATACCAACCTTATGGCACAACACAACTTGCACTGGGCTACGGAGGGGGTAAAGCGCTTTCCTGAGAAGGCACACGCGTTGGGCGTGGATGCAGAAGAGGCCGCAAGATGGCAGGAAGCCGCTGAGAAGATGCTGATCCCGTACGATGCGCGCCTCGGAGTAACCCCACAGGACGACTCTTTTACCGATCACGAGGTGTGGGATTTCGCTAACACTTCCCAGAATCAGTACCCTTTGCTGCTGCACTTCCCATATTTCGACCTCTATCGCAAGCAGGTCCTCAAGCAGGCTGATCTTGTCCTCGCGATGCAACTACGCAGCGATAGGTTCACTTTGGAGCAGAAAGCGCGCAACTTTGCATATTACGAGCCGCTCACTGTGCGCGATTCATCTTTGTCGGCCTGCTCTCAGGCGGTCCTGGCCGCCGAAGTTGGCCAGCTGGATCTCGCCTATGATTACCTGGGGGAAGCAGCGTTCATGGATCTGCGGGACCTGGAGAACAATGTGCGAGACGGGATTCACATGGCTTCGCTTGCTGGAGCCTGGACGGCATTGGTGGCTGGTTTCGGTGGCATGCGCTTGCAAAACAACTTGCTCTCCTTTGCGCCGCGTTTGCCTGATGCACTTGAACGACTGGCCTTCCAAATCCAGTATCGGGGCAGTCGCCTGCGCATCGAGGTGAGTAAACAGGATGTGATTTACCGTCTTCTCGATGGGCCACCGCAGAATGTACTTCATCACGGAGGGGAGATCTTCCTGACTGAGAATATGGCGATTACCCGACTCATCCCGAAGATTGCGATCCAGGTGGGGCCGCGACCTATGCAGCCTCCGGGGCGGGCACCAATTGCGCGCCAGGCGAGGAGTAAGGCTACGAGGAAGTTGCGGTGAATTTCAGCCGAGTTGTAGTTAGAGTTGCTGGCCTTGTCATCCTGAGCGCGAGCGAAGGATCTCGTGACCCGGCGTGTGAGATCCTTCGCTCGCGCTCAGGATGACAAGATAAGAGGGTGAAGGATGACAAGACAATGGGCGGGTTTTTAAACCTGCCCAACCACGGTTTCGCCCAGGGTTGTTACCCATTGCACCAGGGTAGATATATCCTTTCCCGGTGGTGGGATAAAGATGAGGCGGTGTACGCCTAGTTCTGCAAAACGTTGGGCTGTTTCTCTATCTATTGGTATGCGAGGAGCGATGCTGATTTCCAGTTCGCCAAGAGATGCCGGGCGATGGTAGCGCTCGGAGGCCTGGCGCATTTCGCCGAGTACATTGGCGGTTTCATCGAGGTCATATGCAAAGCCGTACCAGCCATTGGCCTGTTCGATCGTCCGGCGTATGACCGCGGGCGCTCTGCCACCTGTGATGATGGGGGGAGTGGGTTGTTGAACTGGATGGGGATAAGCCTGTACTCCTTGAAAGGAGACGTATCGTCCGTGATAAGCAGGCTTTTCCTGGCTCCAGATGGCTCGCATAGCATCCAGGTATTCATCCGCACGCGCGCCTCGTTCGCGGAAAGGCACACCAAGGGCCTGGAACTCTTCTTCTGACCAGCCAACACCAACGCCCACCATCAAGCGGCCACCTGAAAGTACATCAAGGGTGGCAAGTTCCTTTGCTAGAATAAGTGGTTGGTGCTGTGGGAGCAGCAGAACGCCTGTGCCCAGGCGAATGGTGCGCGTGTGTGCCGCCACGAATGTGAGGGCAATTATGGGGTTCAGAATGCGGCTGGTCGCGGGCATGCGTGTCGAGGAGTCGGCGAGCACGCTATGTTCGCCGGCCCATAGGGATTCGAAGCCAGCGGCTTCGGCTGCCTGTGCGAGATTGACAAGCGCTTCCGGGTAGCTGGTCGCTCCACCGTTGATAGAAGTCATCCCAAACTTCAAATGATCTGGCATATGTCGTCTCCATTCTAGAAGGAAGGTAACTCTTCAGGTCGCTTGACTTCTCACTGCCTCCGGCAGTTCGCAAGAATTTTGTGTTGGGTGCAGGCCTGGTCGTCGCCGGTAACCAGGCCTGCACCCAACACAGATTGGGCGATACGGTCTATTGCTGTATTCATGTGTCAATCGGCATTAGTTGGCAGTTGTCAGGAAAGACAGCACTTCGCGGTTGAAGACCTCTGAGAGGACGATCGTGTAGTGGTTGGTGTCAGGAATCTCTACTACACGGCTACCCGCGATGATGCCTTTCACACGCTCAGCTTCGTCGGCGGTCATGAGGAAGCCCCGATCTGGCGCGAGCGTGCCCAGTGGGGCACGAGCAATGAGTACCTGCGCCTGGATGCGCGACAGTAGCACATCAGGATTGATGGACGTGTTGACCAGTATCTCTTCCTCGATGACCGCTTTGGGGACACGGGAGGTAACAGTCCCGTCGGGATGCACCTCGACATCATAGCGATAATATGCTTCCCAGAAAGAATTCCAGGAATGGGCTGGTGACTGCTGCCGCTCCTGCAGGTAGGCATCGAGTGAGGGGTAAGACTTTCCCAGTCGCTCCAGCGCGGGGCCAATGGCTTGCAGCGCATCCGGCGGAACACGCCCGCCAGTATCCACGAGCACGAGTTTGCCTAAACGCCTGGGATGAATGGCGGCCAGGAAGTATCCTATCTGCGCTCCGAGCGAATGGCCAATGTAATGCATGGTTGGTAGGTCGAGTGCATCACAGAGCGTCAGCATGTCATTGGCGTGATAGGGGATGCCGAAGCCATGTGGCGGCTTGTCGCTCTGGCCACGCCCACGCAAGTCCGGCGCGATGGCATACCAACCCCGTTCGGCAAGGGTTGGCCCAAGCAGAGTCCATTCCAGATGACTGGCGGTGAGGCCATGCACGAGCAGTACAGCACGCTCAGGCCGTGTGAACTCGCCCCAGGTAACATAGTGCAAGTTGATGCCATTCACTTGCTGAAAGTGAGGGGTCTCGGAGGTGTTTTCGTTCATCTATAGTGCTCCTAGTTTTTGAAAAGGTTGGTTTCTCTGTGAGAAGAGAGATCATGTTTGTAATTTTAGCACATCATAATTTCCTTCGTATTACTCAATTTTGGAAGAAAAGGCAATCCAAATGATATTTCTGAACTGGGGCACGCTCCCATCCCCCTCGGGCGACCATGAAGGTCGCTCCTACGGATTAACCAACCTCTTGCCTGTCTTCATGGTTTAGGTTGATGGCATGGGTATCAGGTCAAGCGGAGGTTCGGCACGCAGGTAGCGAGCGATGTTGGCTAGCGCCATCTGTATGGCCCGCTCGACTGCTGCACGGCTCCCGCCTGCTATGTGCGGTGTGACGATCACCTGCGGCAAGTCCGCGAAAGGATTGCCTCCAGGACCCTCGTTATACAGCACATCGAGTGCCGCTCCTCCAAGTTTGCCATTCTCTATAGCACGATGGAGAGCTGCCTCGTCGATCACCTCGCCACGTGAAGTGTTGACCAGAAAGGCTCCTGCCGGCATCTTTGCCAACTCAGTCTCGCCAATCAGCCTCCGCGTAGCTCCTGTGAGTGGGACATGCAGGCTGACGATCGTGGAAGAAGCCAGCAGGTCATCGAGCGAGGTATAGCGAACTCCGAACTGCTGTTCGATTGCAGGACCTACGGCATGGCGCGCAGTGTATAGCAGACGCGAACCGAAAGGCGCCAGTCGCTGGGCCACGGCGCGTCCTATGCTGCCAAAGCCGACAAGGCCAACCGTTGTATTAGCCAGCTCGCCCAGTCCGGCCTGGAAAAGCTCCATTGTGGGCCAACCACCCTGGCGCGTAGCCGTTTCGGCAGCAGGGAAACGCTTGAGCAAGGCCAGCATCAGCAGAATTGTATGTTCAGCGACGGCTACTGCATTCACGCCCGGCGTATATGCTGCCACGACTCCGGCTGCTTGCAGCGCTTCGAGATCGAGATTGTCATAGCCAACGCCAATACGTTGGACGAAGCGCACACGGGGCAAGATGGAGAGGATGTGAGCGTCCACTTTCCGTTGGATGACAAGCAGGATTTCGGCTTCCGCCGCGTGCCGGACAAGGTCGTCCTCATTCAGCGTAGAAACAACATCCAGGTCTACACCAGCAGGAAACATTGGACGCATGCGCTCGACGATAGGAAGCGGGGTCGGGTCGATCAGCAGTATCCTGGGCATGAGCAATCTCCTTCGGCATGGTATGGGCAAATGGCGATAATGTGTGCTTTCACGTTGCGAGTATCTATTCACAGAAATAGGCTAAATTATACCTTACAGGGATTACGGTACGAGAAAAAGGTGAGGTTGTCAATAGAAGCGCCCATCCACCAGACACTCGACCACAGGACACCCGCGAGGGGTGTCCCTACATTTCATGTGGAAACGGATGGCGAGGATATGTAGGGGTGATCGGGAGGGTTGGCAAGTATAAGAGGGGCGGCGAGATTTGCCCAGAGGTGATGGGCGCCGTAGGCACGCCAGGGACGCCACAATTCGGCATGTTTTTCGATGTTGATAGTATTGGAGGGTTGCCCTAGTTGTTCGAATGCTCGACGCAGGCCGAGATCAGTGGCAGGGAACGCATCAGGGTCGCCGAGAGCGCGCATGGCAACGTAGGAGGTCGTCCATTGACCTATGCCTGGAATTTGAAGGAGACGCGTTATGGTCTGCTCTTGATCAGTATCACGGTCGAGTGCCAGGCCTTCCCCGGCAACGGATTGAGCGAGCGATTGCAGGGCAGTCACGCGACTGCGTATCAGGCCCAGTCCGTGCAAATCGGATTGAGCGATTGCGTACGCGGTTGGGAAGAAGTGCGTTAACGTGCTATAGGGCTGTTTCAGCGGCTCACCGAGTGCAGTTACGAGTCGTGCGGCCAGAGTGCGCGCACCAGCTATTGATACTTGCTGCCCTATGATTGCCCGTATGGTGAGTTCAAAACCGTCGACGGTTCCCGGAACGCGCAGCCCGGGACGAGCCATAACGAGCGGAGCTAGCAGTGGATCGGTCACGAGGACGCCAGCAATAGCCTCCGGGACTGCATCGAGATCAAAGAGGTATCGACATCGCTGTACAAGGGTGCTTAAATCGCACAAGTCATTGAGTTGTACTCGAAGCTGTACGGAGTTCGCCTGTTCCATTGGTTCCAACTCAATGATGCCTTTTGATCCGGGCAGAAGGACGGTTCGTCGATAACACCCGTTGACGACTTCTTCGACACCTGGGATGGCTCGGCGCCGCAGGAAGGCCATGAGAGAACTGGTCTCAAAGGGTGGATGATATTGCAAATGCATGGTGAGAGTAGATTCCATATTATAATGATACTGAAAGGATACACAGAAAGCTAGCGGTTTTCGAAGATAGTGATTATATTTTTACAATAGGAGGAGAGTGTATGATCGTTCAGACAGTGAAGTTCACAAATGCATTATCGGATGCTGAAATCCAACAGGTGATATTTGAGACTGTCTTGACTTTACGTCCTTAAAAGTTAATCTAGAAACACAGCTTTCTACACTACTGAACGTGCTGCCAGGCGTTGTCATCTACAATGATGGGCAGGCGCTCACCCCAGATAACACGTGCGAGTAGTTCCGCGGATTCTACCAGGCGCGGCCCGGATCGATTGAGGTACTGGTTACCATCGATAGCATAGACTCTGCCGTTGCGTACTGCTTGCAAGTCTGCCCAGATGGGATTGCTTTGTAGGAGGGGTACATCCTGCATTGCGCGCTCAAGTGTATATCCACAGGGTGAGAGGATGATAACTTCGGGATCGGCAGCCTGGAGCTCCTCCCAGGTTACCCAGGGTGTATGCTGTCCAATCTCGCCAAAAACATTCTCGCCTCCTGCGTACGCCACCAGTTCAGGTGTCCAGTTGCCCGCACCCATTAAGGGGTCAAGCCATTCCAGTACCGCGGCTCGTGGTCTGGCACCGAAGGCTGATGTTTTGACAGCCAGGTCTGTGAGCCGCTGCTGGTACTTTTCGACAAGCGTTTGCGCTTGATCACGCTTGCCTAACGCCTGGCCAACTCTCAACATATCTTCCCAGACGTCCTGGAGACGGTATGGAGAGAGCGAGACGATGAGTGGCTGCAGGCCTGTAAGCTGTGCAATAGCCTGGATTACATCGCGCTCGCTGACAGCGCAGACCTCGCATTGTGTTTGCGTGAAGATAACGTCAGGGCGCAATGCTTGCAGTTTATCAACGTCGATTGCATAGATGCTGAGCGCTTTTAGGGCGGGGTCCTCTGGTTCGCGCTTCTCTCGCGCCAGTTCTTTCACCTGCGCATCGACCTGAGCGCTGCTTGCATTGATATCTATTTGTACTGTACTTACCACGGGGAGTGATTGTATTTCTGGCGGGTAGTCACATTCGTGGGAACGGCCTACCATTTGATCCAAGCAGCCAAGGGCGGCGACCATTTCTGTGGCGCTGGCTAATAGAGAAATAATTCGCATGAAAGGTCTTCTTCCCTCGTGATGTATATGGTCTTATATACAGTATGATACGGTGAATGTATTATGTCAATGTAGTACAGGAGGGAATGATGTGCGAACTCAAACCATCTCATGAATGTAACATAGTCTCGACGATGGCTTTGACATCCTCTGGTCCGCGCAGGTGCAGCCAGATTGACCCTTGTTGTGTGTCTTTCAAGGTATTTCTTCTTTCTTGCTTCAAGCAGGGAGGACTATTTCAAAGTTACTCTTCTCCCCTCCCCACCCCAGAAAATGGAATAAACTGGGGAAACCCCAGACCCCGGCAGATGGACTACGTCCCTCTGCACTCCCTCTTCTATTCAACACAGAGAACAATCCGGTTCATCTGACATTCCCGCTCAGGCAGAGGGGCTGCGGCCCTCTGCACTCTCTTTTTATATTGGTGATTAACCGACTTTTGGGTGAAAGTCGGCGGGTTTTTCGGGGTAGGGTGGTAGGCCTAAAGCGGGTCCCAGTTCGTCAGTTTTTACAGATAGTTGTTTGGCTTTTTGTTGGAGCGCCAGGGTAATAATTTCGACGGCACTATCAAGGTCCAGGTAGGCTGTGCTCAGGACGATGTCGTACAGGCGAGCATCTTCAGGTTTTCGACGGAACGCTGTCTCCAGGTGTTTCGTTCGATCATAGTCTTTCATTTTGATACGCAATTCGGCTGCGGTTCGATCTATGCTTTCGCGTTTCATGACGTAGTCAACGCGTTTTTCAAATGGCGCGATGACGCGAACATGCAGGATATCGCGTTGTTGTGCCAGTAGCATCTGGGAGCCTCTACCTACTATGACTACGTGTCCTTGCGCGGCTGCCGCATGGACTATGTGGCTGACGGTTTTAAGGTACGTTTCTTCGTTTCTGAGAAATGTTTCTGATGAGGCGCCTACCATATAAGCTGGTTGGAGCGATTGTAGGTTCTTGAATGTTCGTGCGAGGATGCCTTCGGTGCGCTCGTCGTGGGCTTCTGCGGCTCCAAGGCTGGTGCCCATTTCTATGGCGACACGTTCTACAATTTCGTGGTCGATTAATTGCCATCGGAGATGCCTGGCCAGGCGGGATGCTATTTCGCCTCCTCCGCTTCCGTATTCTCTTGAGATGGTGATGGCTCGCATCTGGTCGATGGTTTGGATGTTCTGGTTCATGGTTGCTCCTTCCTGTGCGCTTACTTCTATTATATATCTTCTTTTGCCGCCTGCGGCGGCAAAAGAAGAAAAAAGGTTTTTTTCGGGGACACCCCGAACCCCAGCAAAGGACTCTGTCCTCTGCACTCCTGACTATTTGAGTGTAACCTTCTTGCGTATGTATTGATATTAAGAACTTGTGATTGATCTGGATTTACGAGGAGGATATTACATATGTTTACTTTAAGGCGTGCGTTTTTGGGCATGAGTATGCTCCTGGTTGCACTGATTGCTGTGGCTTGTGGTAGCACCAGTTCTACAAGCACAGGAAGTTCCAGTAGTGGTGGAACAACCCCAAGCAGTTCTGCTGCAATTATTAAAACTACCCCGGCGACGGTGAGTGGACAATCTGTTACCATTCTTACGAATGCTCAGGGCATGACATTGTATTACTTCAAGCCTGATACGGCCACAACATCTGCGTGCACCGGGACATGCGCTTCGAATTGGCCTCCTTTAGTCTCTACAAGTTCTGGTTCACCTGCGAGCGCTAGTGCTCTTCCAGGTACGTTGAGTGTTGTGACGGATGCGAATGGACAGCAGGTTGAATATAATGGACATTTGCTCTATACATTTACTGGAGATACGGCTCCTGGCCAGACGAATGGGGAAGGGATTAAAGGGGTATGGTTTGTGGCTTCAACTACGCTGTCTGTTCAGGGCACGCCTCAAGCTACTCCTACGCGGAGTGGATACGGATATTAGTTGCTTGCAATACTGCCTATCTATTTCCGTCTGGGTCGCAAAATAGTCCACATAAGATACGCACCAAATAAGCATACAAACACGAAAGCGAACCCAAAAAGAAGGCCCAGCCATTGTTGGTTTACGGCTGGATGATACACTACCAACACGATGGCCAGGCCGACGATGAGCGCTGCGACCAGCACCCCAAGCACAAGTCTATTCACCATACGTTCGGTGTGAAGCGCTACTGGATCAAATGTAGCTGGTCTCAGTCCAACTTCGATTTGCCCGCGCTCGATGGAGTCAAGAATTCTCTGTAACTGTTGCGGCAAAGTCATACTCAAATGAGCCCAATCTGTGCCAACTTCGCCCAAACGCCGCAAAAATGACTCTCCTGAATGCTGCTTGAATATCAGTTTCTTCGTATACGGGGTTATCAATTCTACGAGATTATAATCTGGATCGAGCCGGGTACATATGCCCTCCAGCATCACGATTGATTGGAACAGGTTCGAATAGCTTGATGGCAATTGCAGATAGTAGCGTCGCACGATGGCTAATGCATCGTTGATCATAGCGCCAAAGGCTATTTCTTTGAGCGGTTTCCCATGGAAGCCAGAAACAAGCCTCTGAAGGTCTCGCTGCAAAAGCATGCGATTGACGGGTTTGCGAGTGACCGCGATGCCCAGGATAGTGTCTGTCAATCGTTCGCTATCCTGCATGCCGATGGCTAGAAGCACAGCAGCAAGTTGCTGTTGGGTCCGCTCGTCCACGGTTCCAACTTTACCGAAATCGATCAAACCAATTTGTCCCCCTTCTATCACGAATAAATTTCCAGGGTGAAGATCAGCATGAAAAAGCCCATCTTCGAACACCATCTGTAGGATGATATGGGTTACCTGTTTTGCAAGTTCGGGACGCGAAAGACCCGCCCTTTCTAATTCTGTAATGTCGTTGATTTTAATTCCCTGGATGCGTTCTAACGTGATAATACTGGATGTAGTTGCTTCGAGGTATACAGGCGGGATATGCACTGAAGGGTCGTTGGCGAAATTTTTAGCAAAACTCTCTGCATTGCGTGCTTCGCTCATATAGTCAAGTTCTGCCCGCAACGACTGCGAGAATTCGTAGACAAGACCCGGTAAATCATATAATTCGGCAACGTCCCAACGGCGATTTGCTATATTCGCTAGATTCTGAATGATGGCCAGATCTTCCTCAACCTGCTCAACGGCGCCCGGGCGTCGTATTTTGACAACAACGTCAGTTGCATTCAGCATCGTTGCCGTGTGTGCCTGTCCTATTGAGGCAGCAGCCAGGGGTTCGTATTCAAAAAGCGCAAAAATATCCTGAAGCGGTCTATTCAGTTCTTCATTGAGGATTGCTTCGATCTCTTTTGCGGATATCGTGGTTGATACTTGATCTTGAAGCTTTGAAAGCTCTGTAATGTATTCTGGAGGCAGTAAGTCGCTTCGTGTTGAGAGTAGTTGTCCAAGCTTAATGAAGGTGATGCCAAGTTCTTCGAGCATCATTCGCAGATGCTCGGGTGAGCTGATCACGTTTTCACGCCGCTGGCGGAATGGGATAAAACGTTCCAGCCCGATTACATCAACCAGGTAACCTAATCCATGTCGAGTGAGAGCTTCTGCAATTTCCTTGTATCGAGCAAGGCGAGAACGAGGATATATGCTCACTGAAACATCACCTTTCTGTTTCAGAAAAATGCTCTTTGGTATGCATTAAATAAACTTATCATTAACTACGGGATATATTTTACGCATAAAAGATTCGTATAGTCCAGTTCAATGGTTAGCTTCATTGTTTGGGGGTATTTCAATCTCCCATTCTATTCTAGCGACATCCCTTCATCATTATTCTTGCGGGCCTGCGGCCCGCTTTGAGGAGAATGTTGGGGCACAGCTCCAAACCCCAGGTTAAGGGCTGCCGCCCTTAACAATCCTGCTTCGGTTGGCACCCTCACCGCTTTGGCGGGAAGCCACTGCACGGAGACGGCTGCCCTTAACTTTCCCGTTTCGGTTGGCATCCTTATCGCGATGTTGTGAAGCTACTGCACGGAGGCGGCCGCCTTTTACAATCCCGCTTCGGTTGGCACTTATGATGGAGGAGTGAATTACCGGTCGTATTGATTCTAAGATATTGCTCATCAGACGAGAAGAGATGAAGCAGCTCCCCAGTGTCATTCTTCGCTGACGCTCAGAATGACTAGTGAGTGCTCTCCATTCCTGCCTCATTCTAGTCAGCCCTTGCGGGGCTTCTGGAATAGTCAATGATTACTGATCCTCGCTCTTGACGGCACCTGACATATCCCATAGAATGAACCTGGTAAACTTCATCATTTTCATTTAGGCGAGGTTGTAGCCCGTGTTCAGTAGGGTGGAGAAATGGAGCCGCCTGCTTGCACGCATGAGGGAGGGCTATTTTATGACGTCAATTCAAACTGAGGATGAGTGGCTGAGCCTGAGTGAGGCCGCTGAAATGCTAGGGATGCATCCCGCGACGGTTCGGCTCTGGGCGGATCGTAATGAGTTGCCTTCGCGCCGCACGAATGGCGGACATCGTCGCTTTCGCCGCTCTGATATCGAGGCACGTTTGCGACAAGATGCGGAGCGCAAGCCGCGTCCTACTGCGCAGTTGCTGGTGCAGAGTGTGCTTGGCCGCGTACGCTTTGCTTTTACCGATGGGACACTCAAGACGTTGCCCTGGTATGAGAACTTCAACGATTCCGCGCTTGAGGCTTACCGTAGTCTGGGACGACGCGTATTAGAGCTTTTGTTACGCGCTTTGAATGATGGCACTTCTGCCGATGAGTTGCGCGCTGAGGCGGTGCTATTGGGTGCGGAGTATGGTTCGGTTACACGCGATTCGCATGTGCCCGTTGCCGATGCGGTGCGAGCATTTCTGTATTTTCGGAGCCTGGTGGATGAGAGCGTGATCCAGTTAGCAGAGGTGCAGGGAGTGCGAGACCATCCTGATATTCCCTGGGCTGAGAGTTTGTATCAAATACAGACACTAACGAATGAGCTTTTACCGGCGTTGATTGAGGCAGCACAGATTCCAGACAATTCACATTAGACTATACAATCTCAGTTATTATGTGTTATGTTTAGAAAAAATGTGAGGATGCTTGTATGCCTTCGGATTCTGGGCATTTTATAGAAGAATATAGCACATATGAAGCTGAGGAGAGTCTACCTGCTCTTGATGGAGATACACCTGATCCACTTCAAGGATTGATACCTGTAGGAACTCAGGTTGAATCAGCAGATGTCACTATTTTGCCTATTACGCCGATACCAGATCCTATTACTCCTCCACCTGGAATTGAGGATGAAGAAGAAACCGGGGACTCTCCGACCCCCGTTCAGGAACTGCCGTCCAAAACAACCCTGCAAGAATTACCTTTTATACATGAAGATGATGCAGAGTCTAGGAATATCCCAGAACCCGCTCAGGGACCAATATCCGAGGTAGAGAGACCACAGAGGCCGCTCCTGCCATACACAGATACCCCGGTTCTTCAGATGTATGCACCCCATTCGACGTTGTTGGCAGATGCTCTGCGGAAACAGCGATTGCGGAAGATTATGCTGCGCCGTTATTCGCGAAACCAATTGCGTGCAGCACGTGCCAGGGACCAACGAGTAAATCACAGATTTTGGATTTCGATAGCTTGTACTATGCTAGCATTACTGGTGGTATTACTTTCTGTGGGAAGCACAGCCGGTTATATAAGTTATCATTTCGTGCATACTACACAGATTACTTTTCAGCACAGTGTAGTAACTTTATCTGATTTGCTGCCGACCGATAATTTGAAGATATACGACAGCAAGGGCGTGCTAATCGATCAGTTGGCAGATAACGGCATCCATACGAGCGTTACATTTGACCAGGTAGCACCCATTATGCTCAATGCAACCGTGGCTACCGAAGATAAAAATTTCTGGTCTAACACCGGAATCGATGTGGTGGGTATTATTCGCGCTCTTTTGACAAACCTGGAAAGTGGTCGTGTAGTAGAGGGTGGTAGTACGATCACGCAACAATTAATAAAGAATCTCATTGTGGGCAATGAGCCAACTGTTGTGCGTAAGCTCGAGGAGATTGTTCTGGCCCCGCAGGTGAACAATGACTATACGAAGAAAGACATCCTGACGATGTACCTGAATAGTATTTATTATGGGAACCAGGCTTACGGTATCGATGCCGCGGCTTCTATTTACTTCGGTCTGGAGGACAAACCAGGCCACTCTGCCGCATCGCAACTGGATATAGCGCAATCAGCTATGCTGGCCGGGCTACCGAGTAATCCCTCATTTTTCGACCCATTCGCCCATCCTCAAAATTCGATGAAGCGCTTTGTAACAGTACTTGACTTGCTGGTAGCACAGAGGTATATCAGAACAGCTGATAAGTACGATGCCATTCAAGAGGCACAGGGAAAGAACTTTTTCAAAACCGCGGCTACTTTACACAATCGGGCGCCACACTTTGCTAATTTTGTGCTGGCACAACTTCAGCAGATCTTGCATATCAAAAATCCCGCGGCTCTCTCACGCTCAGGCATCGTTGTTTACACAACACTCGATATTAGTTTGCAGGATAAAATTCAGAAGATCATGCAGCAGCATATCGCTGAGTTACGCGATGCGCATCATATCACGAACGCGGCAGAGGTCTTAATCGACTTTCATACCGGAGCAATCAAGTCATTGCTCGGCAGTATTGATTACAACAATGCATCGATTGATGGGCAGTTCGATGTAACGCAGGCATATAGACAACCGGGATCGTCCTTCAAGCCTTATGTCTATGTGACAGCTTTTCAGCAGGGGGCTTCGCCTGCACAGGCTATCGACGACCAACCTATCACAATTCCAGTACCTGACTCAAATCCCCCAACGTTTACCCCTACAAATTATGATAATTCATTTCACGGGCACATGACGCTGCGCTGCGCATTGCAAAATTCGCTCAATGTGCCTGGAGTAAAAGTTTTGCAGCATGTGGGTATCAACCAGGCGATGCAAACAGCGTATAATATGGGCATCACAAGCTACCGGGGAACTCCTGGCTATTCGCTCGTGTTAGGTGGTTTGGGTATTCGTCTGATCGATCATACCTCGGCCATGGGTGTGTTTGGGAATGGAGGAGCGCGTGTCCCTTACTATGCCATTAACAAAGTAGTTTCTGGCAGCACTGGAGCCGTGCTTTATCAACATCAACTCGATGCGGGGACGCAGGTTATCAGTCCACAACTGGCGTATATGATGACGAATGTGTTGAGCGATAATACAGATCGCATTCCCGAATTTTACGATTGCAACGTGTTGCAACTCTATTCGAACTCACAGCAGGATTGCTGGAACGGTAATCGGGGAGTTGTTCGACCTGCCGCGGCGAAGACGGGGACGACCAACGATTTTCGCGACAACTGGACGGTTGGCTACACGACCGATTATGTGATGGGGGTGTGGGCAGGTAATGATGACAATTCGCCAATGATCAATGTATCAGGTATTACTGGCGCGGCTCCTATCTGGCATGACTCGATGCTGGTGGCAGAGCAGGGACATCCCAGCCAAGATTTTGTGAATCCTGGCGGGTTGGTGCGAGCGACAGTGACCTATGCTGATGGAGTGAAAACGACTGATTTGTTCTTGCCAGGTACTGTTCCAACTGATGCTGTAACACCTACTCCTGGGCCTACAAATGGCACTGGTGATACCCCAACACCTGGTGGTAATCCATCTCAGGGACTGCCTAAAGCTTATTGCCCGGCAAGTTATAGTTTTGCTTTTCCGCCTGATAATGCAGGAGGCGCGGGGTGGTGGTAGCCGCGTACCGGGTGAGGGCAAACCTCACCCCTACATTTTAGTAACGATGGTTATTCCGGGGAAATGTTTGGGCGAGGCTTACCCCATTGATTCCAACAAATTCGTCCAGGAGTACTGCAAAGGTTGACAAGCATGCAGATGGAATGGAACGCACGTGCCTGTCATTCTGAGCGTCAGCGAAGAATCTCACGCGTTGGATAACGAGATTCTTCGCTGACGCTCAGAATGACAATGGTGGCTGATTCGTCACTGGCGCCCAGAATGACAGTGATGGCTGATTCGTTTTTCTTCTTCGCTAGATGTGCTGATAATACAATTTATTGGAATCAGTGGGCTTGCCCTCGCCCTCGCCCTAAATGGCATTCATCCTACCTGAATGCCTACGCGTTCTAATAGATCGCTACTGATTTCCGCGCGATGTTTGACAGGCATACGACCGGGGTGGCTATGTGAGTCTGAGCCTGTGCTGAGGAGCAGATTGTGCTTGCGCACGTATTCCAAATAGGCTTTGACCATTTCAGGGCTGTTGTAGGGGTGATAGACTTCGATACCGTCGAGAGGAACTTCAGCCCGTACCTCATCAAGCAAGGCAATGTCGTAGAAGGTGAAATTTCTTTCATTGCGTCCCGGATGGGCGATGAGGCAAACAGCGCCACTGCGGTGGGCAGCATCAACGGTTGTTGCCATGTCGGCCATGATTGACTGAAAGCCAGCTTCACGAATAATGTGCAATGCCGTCTGCCAGTCAGGCGCATAGCCGTGTTCGCGTAACAGGCGACCGTTGTCGGCAGGTCTGCGCAATTTTCCGCCATTTTCTGCGAGCACTTCTTCCTGACGAGGAAATTCATAGCCTTTGCGACGCAGTTCTTCGTTCACTGCATATGTATTCTCAAGCTGGCGATTGACAACCGTCTGTGTAATTTCAAGCAGGTAGTTTTGCTGTGGATCGAAGCCGTAACAGAGAACGTGGCCCATCCTGTCGTGCCATTGAGTACTCATTTCGACTCCGGCAAGGACAGGTAGATTTTTTTGCGCGGCGAGTTCCTGGATACCAGCTACCGTGTCAACACGATCGTGATCAGTTATGGATACCATGGCGAAGCCTTCGGTGGCTAGAAAATCTATAAGTTGCTCGGGAGGCCAACGTCCGTCGCTGTAGTTTGTGTGCATGTGCAGGTCAATGGAGGCATCAGGTGCGAGTGTCAGATTTGTGGTTAATGGCTGCAAAATTGACTCCTTTAAGGTCATGTGAACAGGAAATTTGATATATCTTTACCTGATATGGTATCACATGGAACGAGGAGATGGAGGGAGCTTACCATCTGAAACAGTAGCCTACACCACGGACAGTCTGGATGAGGCGAGGGTTTGCGGGGTCTTCTTCGAGCTTTTCACGCAACCAGCGGACATGCACGTCAACTGTACGCGTGTCACCAACGTAATCATATCCCCACACATTTTGGAGGAGTTGGTCGCGTGTCAAGACTGTACCACGGTTGCGCACGAGGTAGGTCAGCAGGTCAAATTGTTTGGGCTGCAATTCCATTTCATGTCCCCGACAGAAGACGCGCCGCCCAGCAAGGTCAATACGTAGCGGACCCGCCACCAGTTCACGACCCGGTCGTGTAGCTTCACCTGTTGCCTCTTGAACGGGCTGTTCTTCACTGGAGGAAGGGTAATCGGCCCGGCGCAATAATGCGCGTACTCGTGCCAGCAACTCACGGCGACCAAAGGGTTTGGTAACATAGTCGTCTGCTCCGACTTCAAGGCCGACAACTTTATCGATTTCGTCTCCCTTGGCAGTGAGCATCATAATAGGGACCGTAGAGGTATTGTTTTCTCGGCGCAAAAGGCGACAGACTTCGAGGCCGTCCATTTCTGGCAGCATGATATCAAGAATGACAAGGTCAGGAATTTCACGACGGGCAGCCTCTAGCGCACTGGCGCCGTCGGTAGCAGTTGTGACCTGGTAGCCTGCCTGTTGCAGATTATAGGCGATCGTGTCAACAAGTATTTGTTCGTCGTCTACGACGAGTATTTTACGGCCCACTGAAGCCTCCAATACTTTAGCCGAAGCGCCCGCTGATGTAGTCTTCGGTTTCTTTTTTCGTTGGATGTTCGAAGATTTGAACAGTGGGACCATGTTCGATCAGTTTTCCAGAAAGGAAAAAACCAGTGAATTGTGAAACACGAGCCGCCTGCTGCATGTTGTGGGTCACAATAACAATGGTGTATTTTTGCTGGAGTTCGGTGATCAATTCTTCGATTTTCAGCGTCGCGATAGGGTCTAGCGCAGAACAGGGCTCGTCCATCAAAATTACTTCGGGTTCAGTAGCCAGCGCTCGGGCAATGCAAAGACGCTGTTGTTGACCGCCAGAGAGTCCCAGGGCCGAGGCATTGAGACGGTCCTTGACCTCGTCCCAAAGGGCTGAATTTTGAAGGCTTTCCTCTACCTTGTCTTTGATAAAGCTCCCAGACTTCCCCTGCACACGCAAGCCATAGGCGATATTTTCAAAGATTGATTTAGGGAACACATTTGGGCGCTGGAACACCATACCTACGCGCTGGCGCAGGAGCACCACGTCCTGTGTTTTAGATAAGATATTCTCGCCATCCAATATAGCCTCGCCTTCACTGCGCGTACCTGGAATAAGGTCGTTCATGCGGTTCAGTTCCCGCAAAAAGGTCGATTTACCACAGCCCGATGGCCCAATCAATGCAGTGACCTGGCGCTCTCGCAGAGGGATCGTCACTCCATACAAAGCTTGCTTGGCACTATACCAGAAATCATTATTCTTGACATCTATCTTAACATTAGCATCGAGATTACCAGCAGCAGCATTCTCGCTAAGTTCAACTTTTGGAATGCCGGGAGCAGCAGCATCATATTTTTGTGACTGTATCCTCTCGGGCCCTTTATTAATGTCAGTCTCCATTATTTCTCCTTCTTTGAAAGCACCCAGTTATGACATATTGCGATGTATTCTCTACCATTTTACTCCAAACGGTATTCTTTATGTAAAGGAATGGCAGTATCTACGATAAGACGGTCAGACAATACCACCAATCGGATATAGCGACCAGCCAGCGCCTTACTCACGAAGTACGGGCGTCCTTCAAAGGAAATGTGGCCGCTACGAGCGACCTTACGAGAGAAAATATTCGCTCCCTCTGGAATATTTACATATCCTTCATGTGGCAAGTTCAATGACATATTCATAAAAGTTTATCCCCTTGTTAGTAGGATGGCACTCCTTTGACAGACGCCATACTTAAACAGATCACTATTACAATCACGCTGCCGTAACTCTACGCTGGATGGCACGTCCAATAAATCGCGCGGAGAGGTTAATAATAAGCAGAAGGATGATCAGTACTGCTGATAATCCTGCCGCCACAGCAGTTTCCTGGGCGGATGTCAAGCTTGAAGTACCGGCCCCGGGTCCTTTGAGATAGTACAGGTAGGTAGTGAGTGTATTACTTGGGATCAATGGATCTAGTGTAAACACATTACTAGGATTAAACAGACCCATCGTAAAAATCAAAGCTGCAGATTCACCAATGATCTTACCAGCCGTGAGAATTATGCCGGTAATGATGACAGGCAAAGCAGATGGCAGAACTACAGTACGAATTGCACGCCACCTGGTCGCACCAAGGGCAAGAGCGCCTTCGCGCAAATCGGCTGGCACCGATTCAAGCGACTGCTCGAACAGGCGCAACGCAAGTGGAAAGTTTAAGCAGAGTAGGGTAAGAGCCCCCGCAAGCCTGCTGATTCCCAGGTGCGCATAGACTGAGAAGACCAGGAAACCAAACATGCCCAACACCAGTGATGGAACACCCGACAGGGTTTCAGCGGCGAAATGGATAACTGTTATAATAGGTCCCTGTGGAGCATACTCGACCAGGTAGATCGCCGCAGCAAGGGAGAGAGGAACCAGGATCAATTCAGTAAGAATAAGTATATAGAAGGTATTAAACAGTTGCGGGGCGATACCTGCATCACCGGTTCCATAAAAGGCAGGCGATATCAAAGAAGAAGCGCCCTGCGCAATCAAAGAGATAATGATGTAGATGAAGAGCGCGGCTACGAGCAGCGTAATCACCCAGAGCACCCCCATCGCAATCGAATTTGTGGCAGCTAAGCGCCTGGTGAGTTGTCTAAGAGCCGATAAACGCGCTTCTTCAGCTTGTGGCGAAACAACCTCTTGTAAGCTCATTTATACACACTCCTACTACTCAAGAAACGACTGATACTGACAAAGATAAGCGTGATGACAAGCAGGACGAACGCGAGTGTCCAGTAGGCATATTGAGATGTCCCCGCTGATTCCTGGAAATTTGAAGCGATCTGCTGCGTAATATTTACATTTGGCTGGAAGAAAACGGCAAGCGTCCAGGGCCAATTGGGAATTTGTGAACCGCCAAGCACAAGGGCCACGGCAAGTGCCTCTCCGATAGCTCGCGTAAATCCCAGCACAACCGCGGTTCCAAGACCTGTAGCGCAGGCTGGAATAACAGCCCGGCTCATCATTTGCCAGCGTGTTGAACCCAGAGCCAGGCTGGCTTCACGCACGCTACCGGGAACCGAACGCAGTGAGTCAATTGAGATGCTCATAGTAGTAGGCAGCACCATAATGAATAAGACCACAATTGCCGTTGCCCAGCCATAGCCACCGGTAGGAATATTCCCTGTTATCGGAGCTGACAGTTTCTGCATAAGCGGAATGATGGTGATTAACCCAAGGAAACCGATCACGACGGAGGGTATACCAGTAAAGATTTCGATCAGTGGCTGCATTACTCTAACGAGCCATTGAGGGGCGGCCTCGGTAAAGAAGACCGCTGTTCCAATTGCGAAAGGTATCACAAGGATCATTGCGATTAACGTGGTGATGATCGAACCTAATATGAGCCCTCCAGCCCCGTAAGAGGGTGCTCCACCCGATACCGCACCCGTGGGATCCCAGAACGTACCTAAGAAGAAGCCTTTCAGAGTAGCCCCTTGAAAAAATACCTGATACGATTGAGAGGCAAGAAAAAAAATGACAGCGAGAATGATTGCTACGAGCAAGATAGCACATATCAAGAACACCACGCTAATTGCCCGGTCAATCATACGCCCTCGTTGAGAATGCCGGGTTGCCTGTCGCGCTGGTTCCGTTAATTGCACAAGTCTACTCCTTCCTAAGCGGGTAGGAAACTTAGAGTGTAGTACACCGCAGTTCTAGCAGGTATTGCCATTACATCCGGTGTACTACACTAACTCTAAACTACTAGTTTACGGAACAGCATTGTGAGCGGTAATCGCATCAGGGGACATCTGGGAAATCGGAACAAAATTTTGACCTTCGGCAATTTTCTCGGCATCGGGACTGGTCATATAGTCAATGAATGCCTGGGCGAGACCAGTTGCCGGGCCTTTTGTATACATATGTTCAATATTCCAGAACTTATACGTATTGTTCTTGGTGTTAGCAGCATTTGGAGCATTCCCATCTATCGATAGCAAGGTAATGCCAGATTCCTTCATAGCGGGACCAGTGGCTGCATAACCAATGGCACCAGCATTCTGCGCAACGTTGGTGATGACTGTACCTGTACTGTCAGTTGTCAAACTTGACGGACCTGTGACTGTCTCAGGACCTCCAATGACGAACCTCGAGAAGGTAGCACGCGTGCCAGAACTGGCAGGACGGCTTACCACAACAATCGGAATATTCGCACCACCGACCTGACTCCAATTAGTGGTTTTGCCAGAGTAAATGCCTTTGATCTGGTCAGTTGTGAGGTTGGTTACGCCAACGCCACTATGGACAATCATGGCAAATATGACGACAGCAACCTGATGATCAACCAGGTCAGATTGAGTTGCGGGATCTGCTTTGACGTCGGAGTTGCCGATATCGACGGCGCCTGATTGTACTTGCGCCAATCCGGTTTTACTACCACCCAGGTTGACAGTAATGGTTGCACCAGAGCACTTGCTCTCGTATGATTGTGCTACTGCCTTTACTAGCGGAGCAAGTGCCGTTGAACCGCTGGCAGTGATGTTACCTGGCACACAGTTGAATGAACCGGGTGTACCAAGTGTGCTTGAGCCTGAGCCTGTGGTTGGAGTTGTACCAGAAGTGGTGCTTGAGCCTCCGCAGGCCGAAATAACCATGGTGATTGCTACAGCTACTCCCAATAGAAGTGTGTAGCGGGATGCTTTTGTCATAAGTCCTCCTACTTAATTCTCTACGAGACTGTAAAGTTTTTTTTGACGTAAGACAGATACTCTGTAGTCGTCCTATACCTACCGTAACACTCATCCATTAACTATGCTTTAAGGATATGTTAACGGAGCGTTAAACTTTCCTTATGGATAGGTCTATACAAAGAAACACTCGCATTTGGAGTTCCAGAGCAATGCCAGCGACTGCTCTGGAACCTCATCTTCTTCTATGTGTTAGCTATTGGGAACGTAGAGCATACCGGTGGCTTTAAAGAACCCAATCACAACCGGGGTGACAAATCCGGTCTTCAGGTCTACCACACCAACGAAACCCACCACGCCGGAGTCATCGGGCGCCTGCGTATACACTATTCCAGGACTGAAGTGCGTTTCAGTAATCCAATAGGTGTTCCCAGAAGTACCATCCGCGACCAACAAGCGTCCCTGGGTCGATGGTGTCCATACGGTATCATCTAACTGGTTCCCGACAGGTACGCTGGTCACTGTTTGCTGGGGCGTGCCTGGATTCTTCAAGAACACTAATTGTGATCCGCCTTGATTAACCAGGACGAGTTGTCCTTTTGAATCAACGGTCATCGAGTCGGGATCGACCAGATTCAGTGGTGCCTTCGCATTGGCTATAAGATCGGTGGCAGTTGCGTTGCCCATTAACACGGGAGTAAGATTAACCTTCCCGTTACCGAGCGTAACCTTGTCAATGGCAGGAAAGACGTTAACGCCAGCTGAGTTCAGGTTTGGATTCGAAGCGGCGATAAATACCATGCCATTGAGGAAGCAAAGGTCATCATAGCCACCGCCATGTGGCGTAGGATTGGGGAAAGCGTACGGTGTGATGGTTCCGCTTGACGGATCGATGGTCACAAACTTCGGATTACCGTCTTCACAGGATGTGACCCAGAGCAAATGAGTCGAGGGATCGGCGCGCATCCCATCGCTATGTCCAGGCACTGTGAACGTTTTAAGCATTTTCCCATTCATGTCGTATTGAACAACGGTGCTTGTGTTCTTGTCGGTACAGTCCTTCGCTGTCGTGTTTTGATAGTCGATATAGACGTTACCGTTATCTACGACAAGCGAGTCAGGGCCTGCAAAGTCTCCAGTCGACTTAGCAAATAATGAAATGCCGTACCCTGGAAGCGCCGCCAGGCCAAAATCACTGGGCTGTTGGCTCGAAGGGCTTCCGGTAGCGGCTGAAGGAGTCGTAGTAGTTGTCTGGTTGGATGAAGTTGAGCATGCTGACAAAATAAGAACAAGTGCTGCAGCGATACAGCAGAGAGAGGTTGCGAAGCTCGCTCTCATCCTGATGCCCGGGAATATCGCTCTGTTCATTTCTTTCTCCACTTTCTCAATGTACATGATGGAACAAGAGTTGCCCATCATTAAGAAGAGTGTACCCAGATAATGTTAAGCGAATGTTAATATCTGGTAAGAATTGAAGCGACGAGCTCGATCTTGCTGACACACTCATGTGTCCTTAGCCTCCTAGCGTTGCCACCATCACGGCCTTGATGGTATGCAAGCGATTCTCGGCCTGATCGAAGACAATCGATGCCTTGGACTCGAAGACTTCGTCGGTCACTTCTAGCGCTTCCAGGCCGTGATTCTCATAGATCTCCTTGCCGACCTTGGTTTCCGTATTATGGAAAGCGGGTAGACAGTGCATAAACTTCACCTGAGGATTCCCGGTTGCTTGCATCAGGTTGCTATTCACCTGGTAGGGCAGCATCTGCTGGATGCGCTGGTTCCACAACTCCGTGGGCTGTCCCATCGAAACCCACACATCAGTATAGAGGAAGTCACATCCGCGCACTGCGGCCTGGGCGTCTTCAGTCACGGTGATGTTAGCGCCAGTCTCCTGTGCGATGGCTTGCGCTGTCTCAATCATGTCCTGATGCGGCCAGCACTCTTTGGGGCCTGCCAGGCGAACATCCATGCCCATCTTGGCGGCCCCGATCATCAGGGAGTTGCCCATGTTGTTGCCAGAATCTCCCAGGAAGCAATAGGCCACCTCAGAAAGCGGTTTGTGGCTGTGCTCCTGCATGGTGAGAAAATCGGCCAGGATCTGTGTTGGATGAAATTCATCTGTGAGACCATTCCACACAGGGACTCCTGCATACTGCGCCAGGATGTCCACATTCTCCTGGGAAAAGCCGCGATACTCGATACCATCATACATACGACCAAGCACGCGCGCGGTGTCCTTCATGCTCTCCTTATAGCCAATATGCGAACCAGTAGGGCCGATAAAGGTGACGTGGGCGCCCTGGTCGAACGCGGCCACTTCGAAGGCGCTCCGCGTGCGTGTAGAATCCTTCTCAAAGATGAGCGCGATATTCTTGCCTTTGAGTCGCTGCGTCTCAATGCCTGCATATTTGGCTGCTTTCAGGTCTGCTGCGAGTTGCAGCATGAAGGTAATTTCCTGGGGGGTAAAGTCTAAGAGCTTGAGAAAATGCCGGTTCCTTAAATTAAACGCCATGATAATCCTCCTTATTGTTAAGTCACTCATCAAGCCTTCTGCTTATGCTAGCAGAAGGCGGTACACGAGTTGAAATTGACGATATGCTATTCCACTGGATCGCGAGATAAAGGGCAGGTCATACAATGACTGCCGCCACGTCCTCGACCCAGTTCGGATCCCTCGATTGTGATAACTTCGATGCCAGCTTTACGCAGTTTGGTATTCGTGTTGTCGTTGCGATTATAGGCCATGACTACTCCTGGCTCAAGGGCAAACACATTATTGCCGTCCTCCCACTGCTCCCGCTGGGCCTCTAAGGTATCCCCACCGGTGGTTACCACGCGTAATTGTTTAAGGCCAATGGCGCCTGCAACCACCTCGACAAAGGGCTTCTCTTCTTTCGTCACACGATAGCTCCCCTCGGTGTCTCCAGCCTGAATGCTGTAGGTCTCAATGTTGCGCACAACTGGTTCATAGATAGTGACCAGGTCGCGATCGCAAAAAGTGAAGACAGTATCCAGGTGCATATGCGCACGATTCCTTGACAGTTTAGCGACTATAACCCGTTCAGCGCCACCTCTTGCGAAGAGATTACTGGCCAACTGGCCTATGGCCTGGGGAGTTGTGCGTTCACCCATCCCAATCAGCACTGTTTTGTTGCCAATGGGCATTACATCACCGCCCTCGATACGAGACTTGCCATGATACTTGTCGACACCTCCATACCAGATTTCAAATTCCTCGTGCTTGAAATCAGGATGGAACTTGTATATAGTCGCGATGTTCAAGGTTTCCTGGCGGCGAGCTGGCCAATACATGGGATTCAACGACACACCGTTATAGATCCAGCAACTGGTATCACGTGTAAACAACTGATTGGGCAATGGCACCAGCACGAAATCTGTTGGCTCTGCAATCATAACCCCAAATGACTTGAAATCCTTTGGCAATTCGCCGAACAGAATGCCACCAATGAGATAGGTAGCCAGTTCGGCGGCACTCAAACTGTCAAGCCAGGCACGGAGTTCCTGGCTAAACATCAGACCATGTTCGTCAGGAGTGACTTTGCGGTCCATGATCCATGCACGCGCCTCCGGGTCATAAAGTGTCTCAGTGAGCAAGTCGCTCACTAACACGACTTCGATGCCTCGCGAACGCATGTGATCGACGAAAGCATCATGTTCCCAGCGTGCCTTTTTTACCCACAACACAGCATCGAAGAGCAGTTCCTCGCAGTTCGATGGCGTCAGGCGTTTGAGGCTAAGATCTGGTCGATGCACAAGTACCTTATGAAGTTTTCCAACTTCCGAATAGACGCCTAACTTTGACATCGTAACCCTCTTTCTTGAAAATAAAGGCTGAACCCTGTCGCTGCTACTATGCCTCTACATATACAGAACAGTACATCTATGGTTTCCTGTTGTCATAATCATACAAGAAAAGAACGTATAAGGAACCAATGTAGCGAGTGTTGTTGAGTATATTATAAAGCAATGCTTGCCTGTCTGATATCCACTCATAATTTTTCATGCATGCCTGCGACCTGCATTGAGGAGAAAGTTGGGGCACAGCCCCAAACCCCAGGTTAAGGGCTGCTGCCCTTAACAATCCCGCTTCTTTCTGATTTATGAGTGGATATCGGTTGCCTGTATCGAGACGGACAGGCTTCTAGAGTGTTACAATGGTATTTAATTTGGAGGATAACTATTTCAATGACTGACCTGTACTTAATTCGGCATGGGGAAGCTCTTGGGGCAGTAATCGATATTATTGGCGATACAGCTTTATCGCCGCTCGGGATACTGCAGGCTGAACGCTTGCGCGACCGCCTGGCAGCGACAGGTGAAATTGCGGCTGATGTGCTTATATCAAGCACGTTCAAACGTGCCCGGCAGACGGCTGAAATCATAGCTCCCGCACTCAAGTTGCCAATTGTATTCGATGATGAAGTACAAGAATTGCGTGATGGAGTGGCTGAGGGGATGCATATAGAGGAGTATAGAGCAAAATATGGTGAAGTGAATTTTCGAGAGACGCCTTTTCGCCAAAGAGTCCCTGAAGGAGAGAACTGGGGACAATTCGTGCTTCGCGCCGCCACTGCACTCGATCGCATTATCAGCGAGCACGAGGGTAAAACAATCGTGATTGTTTGTCATGGAGGTGTTATCGGCGTCTCATTTCTCTACTTTTTTGGTACAGGTTCTTTGCAATACCCCCAGGCAGGTTTCGATACTGATAACACCTCAATTACGCATTGGGCCAGACGTACATTCAGCGGTAGGCCTGCGCGGTGGAGACTAAAATGCTACAATGACGATATGCACTTGCGAGATATACGCTCAAGTACGCGTATCCCATGGAAAGCTATATCAGCCACGCCAGCGGAAGGCGCTGAACAGCCGATTGTGCCGTTGGAAGAAGAGTAACCCTTTCGATTTTCCAGAAATGTGGGTAGAATGAGATAATCCGAAACACGGAAATAAAGCAATAAGGAGAGAGCATTTGGATATTATCGACTTCTACCGTATGGAACAGAAACGCGTACACAATTGGCTGCGCAATGGCGTCAGCGATCTCACCCCCGAAGAATGGAACCAGACCATCGAGGGTACAGGCAACAATATCGCTTTCCTCGTCTGGCATTGCGTGCGTACTGAGGACAATATCCTGCGTTTTATATTGCTGAAACAACCAACAATCTGGGGCGAGAGGAACTGGCATGAGCGCCTTGGTCTTCCCCCCAGAGTGCAAGGCACGGGCATGCAAACAGAAGAAGCCCGCGCGTTTCGTATTGCCGATCCCGCGCTCTTTATGGAGTATACCGAAGATGTGTGGAGGGAATTTGAGGCATACCTCGCTACTATCACAGATGGTGGCGCAGAACTCTCTGCCCGCGTAGTGACAGTGAAGCCACTTGGAGATATGCCTGCCATTCAGGCAATCGGGCAGGTATGCATTTCTCACCTGTTTATACACCTCGGTGAGATAGCGATGTTACTTGGCTCGATGGGCAAACAGGGATTGCCTTTGTAGGAGTTTGGGGAGATTATTAGCCGACGAGGCCCTGGCGTATGGCGTAGGCGACGGCAGATGCGCGTCCGGGGACGTCGAGCTTTACGTATGTGTTAGCCAGGTGACGATTGACTGTCCGGGGGCTGATAACGAGAATGTCAGCAACCTCGCGGTCGGTGTGCCCTTCAGCTACGAGTCGCAGGACTTCCAATTCTCGTTTCGTGAGATGGAGGTCGAGCAGGTATTCAGGGTGTGTAACATGCTGCTGAATAATGCGGTTCGATGGTTTTTCATCCTGACGATGCTCGAGTTGTCTCACGCCTTCACGAAATGTCTCGACGAGGTTGGCGGCTCGCTGCATCTGATACTTCAGAAAAAGCTCATGTGCTTGATTGCATAGCTCAAGTATATCTTGTAGAGAAGCATACCTTTTTTCAGGAGTCTCGTCATTACTACGCATCAGAATCATGCGTGCCTTCTCATATAGAATTGCAGCTTGTTCTGGTTGGTTGTCTGCCTTGTGGCAAAGCTCCAGGCCATTTTCAAAGGTCTGTTCCGCTTTGCTCCAATTTCCTTCCGCCGCGGATACCTCTCCCATAATGCGATCTACAGAGACGCCGTAATACATAAAGCCCTGTAAAGCCTGAATGCGTTGAATGTACGTGGAAGCTTGATCGTTTGCTCCAAGATGCAGGTAAGCTTCAGCGAGAAATGGGATGTAGAAATGGCCGCTATATCCAACCGGTTCCTTCAGTGCTACTGCCTGTTCTAATTGTGCCTGTGCGGCTGACCCGCGACCCGTTATCGCTAGAAAGTGTCCATAGAGAGCCATGATGCTTGCATACCATTCGGTATTGACAGATGCCTGGATGGCGTCCTTAAATTGTTGTTCAGCCACCTGCCAATCGCCCTGTCGAAAAGATAATTCGGCTTGAGCCTGTAATGTTACTGCTTTGAGTCGAGCATTATTGGTTGCTAGCGCCTCTTGCATCGACTGCTTAAAGTGAGACTCGCTTGCAGGCCAATCACCATGTCCTAGCGCCATAACACCCTGGTTCCAGTACAACCAGCCAAGCACATAACGAACACCATAACGACGAGCCAGCTCAAGGCCTCGTAGATTGTACAGGCGTGCCTTTTCCATCTCACCTAGCGCCTGATAGATGATGCCCAGGCCCTGATCTCCGAGGGCTGCGCGGAAGGGATCGCCGACTGAGATGTAAAGCTCGCGCGCCTGTTCTTGCAGGCGAATGGCTTCATGAATATGCTCTCCCCAACCGCGTATCCAACCTATAAAATGCAATGCGAATGCCTGGCTGCCTCGATCGCCAATCTCTGTTGCCAGGTGGTATGATTGCCAAAATGCCTCTTCTGCTTCTGGCCCACGAAAAAGGAGAATATCAAGCGTTGCCTGTGCCTGTAACACGAGGATACGCTCGGCAGCACTCACCTGCTGAAAATTCAGAACGCCGGTACCCACGGCGAGGCTTCGTGAGGAAATCCATGGAACCTGCTCAAGGTTCTTATATGTTTCCTGGAAATCGCTCGCGTTTACATCCAAGGATTTGCGAGCGGCTTGGAGATGAGCAAGGGCAAGCTCGTATTTACCTTGCATACGATACACATCAGCCATACAACGATTAGCCTGAGCTGAGAGGAATGGAAAGTGGGACGATTGTCGATCTGGCGTAAGTTGCTCATGCTGTAGTTGCGCTAATGCCTGTTGGAAAGAGTCCAAAGCTCGTTCTAGCTCTCCCAGTTTGAACCAGCTTTCTCCAATTAAGAAATGTAGTTGTGCAGGAGATTCTTCGCTTCGCTCCGTATGACAATTTTCCCCCATCAACGCCAGTGCCATACGAAAATGGCTGATGACTTCTCGATGTGCCTGAACACGCGTTGCATTTTCGCCAGCCAGTAGACTCCATCGGAGCGCGGCCTCTTTTTCGCCGCTCAACACAAAATGGGGAGCCAGTTCAGCAGCATGGGCTCGGGCTGTTTCACCATAGCTTATTTCCAATGCCGCGCCAATCGCGCCATGCAATGTTTTTGCACGATCAGTTGTAACTTCAATACTCAATACTTCTTGTACAATACCCTGGCAGAACATATATGTTGGAGAAGCAATATGAGACGCATACATACTATGCATAGCGTCGTCGATGACCTGTTCGCTTACATATGCATCCAGGATGGTAGTCGAGTCAGGCGATATGGCGATTAGACCTGCCTGCACCGCTTCATCTATATTTGATTGGATGTTTTCTGTATGCGCCAAAGTACCCATAACCATTACCATCGCCTGTAGGGGAAATGTGCGTCCAAAAAGCGAAGCGACACGCAGTAGTTCGCGGCAAGTTACGCTCAGTCCTTGCAAGCGTTGTTCTACCGCAAGAGTAATACCTTGCGGTAATTCTGTGCCAATGACGCGTGTCGTCCGCCAGGCCCCATCAGAAAGAATAAGCCTACCATCCAGAGTAAGCATGCGCACCAACTCTTCTAGAAAGAACGGATTGCCTCCAACACGCGAAAGGAGAGATTGGGTGAGGCTCTCAGGTAGTGAACCTGGCAATAGCGCATGCAAGTGATCCTCCATAGCACCTGTACTGAGCGGCCCAATCGGGATGAAAAGCAACAGACCCTGGCGCATTAATTCGCCCAATGCTCGCGCGGCTGCAAGATTTGCAGATGTTGAAACCATGCTATCATCGGAAACCACACGGCGATTGAACGAGGCCGGGGGACGCGTAGCTCCAGCCAATGCAACATGACTCGCATGCAAACGCACTGTAAGATACATCATCAGTTCCAGGCTGGCACTATCAGACCAATGCAAGTTATCTATGCACAAAAGCAGGGGACGATCCAGAGCTATACGTTCCAGCAATGTGGCTATGGCATCGAAGAGTCGAAACTTTACCTGATCGGGTGAAAGCACCTCCGAAGTGACTGCTACCTGCACCATTCCGGGGAGTTCTGGAAAGAGGCTAGACAAGGCCGTTACAAGTGGAGTACCCATCAAAGAAATCGGGTTAGTTATAGATGAGGATGATTCAATACCTTCAACTTCAAGTCCCACATAACGACGCAATTGTTTAGCGTTAGATGTGCGCAGTACTGGTCGGAGAGCCTCAATGAAGGGCAAATATGGAAACATAGCGCCAGATTCGTAAGCGCGGCCCTCCAAAACACGAAAGCCGCGTGCCCTGGCTTCTACGAACATCTCTGCCAGCAAGCGAGATTTACCAACCCCCATTTCGCCACTGATGGTCAAGGCACGCGATCCGAACTGTCGATCGAGCGCGACAGTATCCAGGAGCGTACACATTAACTGCAATTCGGAATCACGCCCTACCAGGGGTAGGGGTTTCATAAGCAGTTCTAAACCTGAAAGTGGATCAGCAAAAGGTGCCTGCATAATGTCTCCAGGGCAGAGAAGAGGACCCCAGGGCGACCGCAAGGGTCCCCACCCCACGCCGCTCTACCCCCGCCCTTACAATGAATACGGATTAAGATTTTTGGTCACCTGTAACCGTGATTTCTGATTTTGCTTTCTGTTCAGAAAAACGTGGTATGATGTCATGATAGATGAAAAGGGCATAATAGACGAGTAAGAATGGCACATCGAACAAAAAGTAGATCCAGAAAGCTGACGAGGCGTTCAGCCAGAGCAAATGATACAGCAAAGCGATTGCGACAAGCGTTCCATAAACAAGCGCCACGAGAGCCAGCGGACGCACACGCGCCCATTCCTTTTCTGTGGCTAGCCAGAAAGCCGCAACAGCGTTGCCGATAATAATGGCACCGATGAAACGATCTAAAATAGCAGGGATACTGGTAGGCCAGAGAGCAAAGTGCAGTTCTGGTAAAAAGAAGAAACCCAGGCCAACGATCAGATTGACGAGGCCTGCAAGAAATGCCAGCACACGCTCTAGCGGACTAAATGTAAGATGATTCATAACTCAGCCCTCCCTTACTGATCACGTTACGCAACGATTATACTACATATAAGCCAAAAATGAATCAGTAGTTATTCTTAGCAGGGGTTTTTGAAAGTTCCTCCTCTCCCCACCCCACCCCGGGAATTTGGGATTTTGTGGGGACACCCCACACCTCGCCAAGGGTCCTTGCAGGCCCCTTGGAACCCCCTGCTGAATAGTCACATTAACTCTTATAGAGATTCCAGGAGCAGATGCATGTTGAACAATAATAAGCCATTTTTCACTGTAGAAGATGCTAGCCGCATGGCTTTAGAACTCTATGGCCTGCATGTAGAGGCGCGCACATTGCCAGGAGAGCGTGACTGCAACTTCCACTTGAAGACCGAAACGGGGCAAGAGTTAGTACTGAAAATTGCGCCCTCGGTGGAGCAGTTAGAGGCAATTGACTTGCAAAACCAAGCCTTAGAACACCTTGCCGCATGCGATCCCGCGCTCTTATTACCTCATGTATTGGCCACAACAAAAGGCAAAACCATCGGAACGGTTATAAATGCTGACGGCACAACGCATTTCGTCAGGATACTTACATACATTCCTGGCAATGTTTTGGCGGATACCAGGCCTCATACACCCGAATTGTTGTATAGTCTCGGCAGCATGATGAGTAAGATGGATTATGCATTACAAGATTTTAGCCATGCTGCCGCGCATCGTACATTAAAATGGGACTTGCAGCATACAAGCTGGATACATGATTACCTGCAGTACATTGACCAACCCGAACATGGTGCCATCGTCGAGCACTTTCTCGCGCAGTTCGAGACTCAGGTGTTACCTCTGTTGCCAAAGCTGCGAATGAGTGTCATACATAACGATGCAAACGATTACAATGTGCTGGTCGATGATACAGGCGCAGGCGCCAGACGAGTAGTTAGCGTGCTTGACTTTGGCGACATGGTTCATACATACACAATTTGCGAACTTGCCATCGCCTGCGCCTATGCAATGCTGCACAAATCTGATCCCATTGCAGCAGCCACACACATCGTCTCCGGGTATCACAAAGCGTTCCCGCTTAGCGAGACGGAAATCGAAGCGCTTTACCCCCTGATTTGCGCAAGGCTGTGTATAAGCGTGGTCAACTCGGCATACCAGCAGAACGTTGAACCTCAGAATCAATACCTGATGATCAGCGAACAACCTGCCTGGTCACTCCTTGAGCAGCTTGTGAACGTTCACCCGAGGTTGGCTCACTATACATTTCGCAGCGCCTGCCAGTTAACGCCTTGCCCAAATAGCAACGCAGTCATCGACTGGTTAGAAAATAGCACTCATAAAATCGGGCACGTGGTTGAACCAGACTTGCATCTTACGAACAATGTCGTCTTCGATTTGAGCATGGGAAGCCGAGAATTGGGCAATTTGTTAGAGTTATCCGATGTTGAGTTGTTTACGCGCAAACTTTTCGACCGGATGAATGCTGAGAACAGCCAGGTTGGCATCGGTCGATATAACGAAGCACGGCCAATCTATACAAGCGACCAATATAAATTAGCAGGGAATGATGGACCTGAATGGCGCACGGTACACATAGGCTTCGATATTTTCATGGAGGCGGGTACCCCGATCCTGGCACCAATTGATGGAGTAATACATAGTTTTCGCAATAATGACGCACCACTCGACTATGGTCCGACGATCATCCTGCAACACACGGTCAGTCACAATGAGACACAACTTCTATTTTATACGCTGTATGGGCATTTAAGCGCGGACTCACTCGAAGACCTTTACGAGGGCAAACCAATTGCCCTGGGAACGCCATTTTGTAAGATTGGCAACTATCCAGTCAATGGGGGATGGCCACCACATTTACATTTCCAAATTATCACCGATCTGCTTGACAGGATAGGCGAGTTCCCTGGTGTAGCGAGACCCAGCCAGCGAGAAGTCTGGCTGAGTATAAGCCCAGATCCAAATCTCATCGTGGGCATACCTCCGGAGAGCTTTCCTGAAGATGATCTAAGCATCGAGGAGATTCGCAAGGAGAGAGAAGAGCATGTTGGGAAGTCTTTAAGCATCTCCTATCAGAAACCGCTCAAGATTGTGCGAGGTTCGATGCAATACCTGTACGACGAAGATGGTCGCGCTTACCTGGACGCAGTCAACAACGTGAGTCATGTAGGCCACTGCCACCCACGAGTAGTCAGGGCAGGGCAGGAGCAGATGGCAGTGCTCAACACCAATACGCGCTACCTGCATGACAACCTTGTGCGCTACGCAAGGCGCCTCTGTGAGACATTACCAGAGCCATTAAGCGTGTGCTTCTTTGTGTGTTCAGGTAGCGAGGCAAATGAGCTTGCGTTGAGACTCGCGCGCACACATACGCAAAGGAAGGACCTGATAGTTGTCGATGTCGCATATCATGGCAATACAACAAGCCTCATCGAGATCAGCCCCTATAAATTCGAAGGACCAGGAGGAGCAGGAGCACCACCATATGTCCACAAAGTGCCCATGCCAGATGTTTATCGCGGTGAATACAAGCAAAATGATCTGTACGCGGGCGAGAAGTATGCTCGACACGTCGAACAAACCATCCTGGAGGTGCAGAATAATGGGAGTGAGGTGGCAGCATTCATCTGTGAATCATTATTAGGGTGTGGCGGGCAAATTGTTTTACCCCAGCATTATTTAAAGGAAGCGTATAGATATATACGAAATGCAGGTGGAGTATGTATTGCCGACGAAGTACAGGTTGGATTTGGTCGCGTCGGTACGCACTTCTGGGGATTCGAGACGCAGGGCGTTGTGCCCGATATTGTAACGATGGGCAAGCCAATTGGGAATGGGCATCCCCTGGCAGCGG
>Ga0209048_10000610_pt1 | contig 37816 bp, 35 predicted proteins | sample FrelakmetCRP12CR_FD_187146 | JGI IMG/M metagenome (GOLD analysis project Ga0209048, IMG submission 187146) | Freshwater lake sediment microbial communities from the University of Notre Dame, USA, for methane emissions studies - CRP12 CR (SPAdes)... | ecosystem: Environmental > Aquatic >...
GGTGAAGGGGTTCGGTTCCGAGCGCATGCAGACGCGTCGATTGCAGCAAGAGGCGAACGACGTCTTCGCGCGCTCGATCGACGCCGCGCGCCTCCGGGCCTGGTTCCTCCCGCTCGTCGACTTCGTCCCGACGCTCTCGCTGGTGGCGATCCTCTGGTACGGCGGGCATCTCGTGCTACGCGGCGACCTCCAGCTCGGCTACCTCGTGGCGTTCAACGCCTACATCCTGATGCTGATCTGGCCGCTGCGGATGCTGGGGATGTTGTTGGGTCAGGCGTCTCGCTCGTCGGCGGCGGCGGGCCGGGTGCACGAGATCCTCGCGACCGACGTCGCGATCGCCAGCCGTCCGGGAGCGCCGACGCTGGTCGAGGGCGGCGGCGAGTTGCGCTTCGAGGACGTCCGGTTCGGCTACCTGCCCGGGCCGGCGGTGATCGACGGGCTCGATCTCGTGATCCGCGCCGGTGAGGCCGTCGCGCTCGTGGGGCCGACCGGCTCGGGGAAGAGCACCGTCGCCCGTTTGGTTCCCCGCTTCTACGACGTCGACGCCGGGCGCGTGGTGCTCGACGGCCAGGACGTCCGTGACGTCGAGGTGCGATCACTGCGGCGATCGGTGGGCATCGTGTTCGAGGACACGTTCCTCTTCGCCGACACCGTGCGCGAGAACATTGCGTTCGCCGACCCGCGTGCCTCGATGGACGCCGTGCGCCGCGCCGCACGGCTGGCGGGAGCCGACGAGTTCATCGCGCAATTGCCGCACGGCTTCGACACCGTCATCGGAGAGCACGGGTACTCGCTGTCGGGCGGGCAACGGCAACGCATCGCCATCGCTCGCGCCGTGCTCGCGGATCCGTGCGTGCTCATCCTCGACGACGCGACGTCCTCGGTGGATCCCACGAAGGAACACGAGATCCGCACGGCGCTTCGGGAGGTCATGGACGGCCGGACCACGCTGATCATCGCCCATCGCCCCGCGACGATCGCGTTGGCGGATCGCGTCGTTCTGCTCGATCGGGGCCGCGTGATCGCCGAGGGTTCGCACAACGAGCTGTTGGCGACGTCGGCCCGTTATCGCGAGATCCTGGCCCACGCCCAGGCTCCGACGGAACCGTCGGAGCCGGTGTCGTGAGGGGCGGCCGCATCGAGCCGCTCGGCGTCGACGAGGCCATGAGCCGCGAGGACGCGGCGCGGGTGCTCCGGCGGCTGGCCCGGATGGTCCGTCCGTATCGACGGACCATCGTCGGCGCCACGGTCCTGCTCGTGGCACAGACGGCGTGCCTACTCGCCGGACCCGCGTTCGTGCGTCGCGGCATCGATGTGGGATTGGGACAGCACGACACCCGCGCACTGAACCTTTCGGCCCTGGGGTATCTCGTCGTCGCGATCATCGCCCTCGTCATCGGTCGGCTCGTGATCCTGGTCGTCGCCCGCGTCGGCGAGGCGTTTCTCCGCGACCTCCGTGCCAACGTGTTCCGACACCTGTTGTCGTTGGGGATGGACTTCTTCGAGCGGGAGAAGACCGGCCGGCTCGTCTCCCGCATGACGTCGGACATCGACGCGCTCCAGGAGCTCGTGCAGCAGGGCCTCGTGATGTTCGTGCAGAACGGTCTCCTCTTCGTGGGTGCGCTCGTCGTGATCGTCGCGATGAGCTGGCAGCTCGCGTTGTGCACGCTGGTGGTCGTTCCACCGGTCGTGTTGGCGAGCCGGTGGTTCCGACGAGAGTCGAACCGCGCGTACCTCCTCGTGCGCGATCGCATCGGTGCCAACCTGTCGACGCTCCAGGAAGGGCTCGCGGGGGTGCGGGTCGTGCAGGCGTTCGCCCGCGAGCAATCGTTCACCCATCGTTTCCGCGAGACGAACGAGGCGCAGTTCGACGCCAATCTCGACACGGTTCGGATCTCGGCGCGGTACTTCCCGTTCGTGGAGTTCTGTGGTGTGGTCGGCATCGCCGTGATCGTCGGCGCGGGCGGCGTGTTCGTGGATCACGGCGTTGTGACGGTCGGGACCGTGGCCGCGTTTGCGCTGTACCTCAACAATCTCTTCGAGCCGGTGCAGCAACTGAGCCAGCTCTACAACACGTTGCAGTCGGCCGCGGCTGCGCTCGACAAGCTGTTCGAGTTGCTCGACACGGCACCGTCGGTGGCCGAGCGCCCGGGTGCCGTCGATCTTCCCGAGCACGGTGAGCTGGCCATCGACGACGTGTCGTTCGGCTACACCGGCGAGCTCGTGTTGCGCGAGGTCTCACTCGTCGTGCACCCGGGTGAACGGATCGCGCTTGTCGGTCCGACGGGCGCGGGGAAGTCCACGCTGGCCAAATTGGTGGCGCGGTTCTACGACCCGCGGTCGGGTGCGGTGCGGTTCGGTGATGTGGACCTTCGCGACGCGACGCTCGACTCCTTGCGCCGCCGCATCGTCGTGGTACCCCAAGAGGGGTTCCTGTTCGCCGGTTCCATTCGCGACAACGTGCGGGTCGGCCGGCCCGACGCGACGGACGCCGAGATCGACGCCGCCGTCGACGCGTTGGGCCTGCGGTCGCGATTCGACGCGTTACCAGACGGGATCGGGACCGAGGTGCGGGAGCGGGGCTCCCGGCTCTCGGCGGGCGAACGGCAACTCGTCTCGCTCGCCCGGGCCGCGCTCGCGGATCCCGTCGTGCTCGTGCTCGACGAGGCGACGTCGAGCCTCGACCCGGGTACCGAACACGACGTCGAGCGTGCCCTCGAGCGGTTGATGGAGGGTCGCACGGTCGTGGTGGTCGCCCACCGGCTGTCGACGGCGGCCCGGGCCGATCGGGTCGCCGTGATCGACGCGGGAGGGCTCGCCGAAGTCGGGACCCATGCCGAGTTGTTGGCCGGCGGTGGCCGCTACGCGCAGCTGTTCGCGGCGTGGAGCGCCGGCTCGCCGCCCCCATCCGCCCCCGGGGTTGGTGTCGTACCCTTCCCGTAGGCTTGGACTCCCTAGGATGAACCGGTCGGAGGGGAGAACGGGCGTGACCGAACGACGGAAGCCGACGACGACGTCCAACTTCGGCGTCGGCAAGCGGGAGAGCCACGACGCCAGCGCGTTCTACGCGCGGTTCGCGGCTCCGGCCGTCGATCGGGAGACCAAACCGGCGCGGCCCGACGTCGTCGACGAGATCTTCTGCGGGGACTCGCGCTCGATGACGCGGATCGCCGATCGGTCGGTGGCGTTGGTCGTCACGTCACCGCCGTACTTCGCGGGCAAGGCGTACGAGGAGGCCCTCGGCGAGGGGCACATTCCTGCGTCGTACCTCGAGTACCTGCAGATGCTCGAAGACGTCTTCGCCGAATGTGTGCGGACGCTCGAGCCCGGCGGGCGCATCGCGGTCAACATCGCGAATCTCGGGCGCAAGCCGTACCGCTCGTTGTCGGCCGACGTGACCATGATCCTGCAGGATCGCCTGCAGTTGCTCCTCCGCGGCGAGGTCATCTGGAAGAAGGCCGACGGCGCCGCGGGCTCCTGTGCTTGGGGCTCGTTCCAGAGCGCGGCCAATCCGGTGTTGCGGGACCTGACCGAACGTGTCGTGATCGCGAGCAAGGGCCGTTTCGACCGTGCCATCGATCGCCCGGTGCGGGCACGCGATGACTGGCCGTCGGAGAACTCCTTGACCAAGGAGGAGTTCATGGAGGCCACCACGGATCTGTGGGAGATCGCGCCGGAGAGCGCGACCCGTGTTGGGCATCCGGCGCCGTTCCCCGTGGCCCTGCCCCAGCGCCTGATCGAGTTGTACACGTACCGGGGAGATCTGGTGCTCGACCCGTTCATGGGTTCCGGGTCGACGGCCGTCGCCTCGTTGCGAACCGGTCGTCACTACGTGGGATACGACACCGACGAGGAGTACGTTCTCGCGGCGACGGCTCGTGCCGCGCAGGAACAGGGCGCGCTCGCGGCGGCGAGCGGGAAGGACGAGCGCAACGAGCGGAACGGGCGCAGCGAGCACGGCGGCGCGCCGCGTCTCGCCGCGGCGATCGACGCGGGGGAGAAGGTCCGTGATCTCGCCGTCGCGTTGTTGGTCGACTGTGGCTTCACCGATGTGCGCGACGACAAGCGCCGCGGCGCCGTCGCGGTGGCCACGCTGACGGCGCGCGATGCGCTCGGCCACGACTGGTACTTCGACGTGTCGGGGACCGCGACGGTGAGCCCGAACGGCCTGCGCCGGACCGACACGCTCTGGAAGACGTTGGGCAAGGCGGCCGTGTTGCACGACGAGCTGGGCGACACCGCCCGGTTCGTGTTGTTGTCGACGGAGCTCCCGGGCTCCTCGAGCGCGGCCGGCTCGGCCTTGCGCTCGGCCAAGCGTTCGAAGCTGATCATCGACGCCGTTTCCGTGTACGACGCGGGAACCGGCCGGGCCAGCCTCCGCGAATACGCGCGTGGCGAGACGGTGGCTCCCGGCGCCGATCGCCCGGCTGATCGCCCGGCCCGTCACACCGACTGATCGCATCCACCTCACGTCATGCCCGCGCCGCGTACCGAGATCACCGAGATCGTCACGGGACTCGGCATGTTGGGCTTCCCGGACCTGGATTCCGCAATGGTGGAGTGCCCACCGGAGCTGCGCAACGTGGATGGCGCAGTCTGGGACCGTCTCGTCGCCGCGTACCGGGACGGGCGTCATCGGGTGGACTTCGCGGCCGCGTGGGCGAACGGCGCCGCGTTTCTCCGAGCCGGCGAGGGCCTGCGCGGCCGTCGCCCGATCCTCGTCGAGTGGAAGGGACCTCACCGTGCGCCCGGCGACGAGGTCGTGCCGGCCGACCTTCGGGTGGACCACGTGTACCTCGTGAGCTGCAAGTACCTCTCGGGCATCCTCATCAACGCGTCGCCTGCTCACTTGTTCGACCGGTGCCTGCGCGGCGGTCACGGCATCACGGGCCGGGACTGGTACGAAGAGGTGGCCGCCGACGTGTATCAGATCCTGTACGAAGTCGTGCTGGCCGATCTCGGTCCGCGGGTGAAGGTTCCTCCGTTCGTCACCGACCTCACCCCCGCCGATCGTCTCGAGCTGAAGCGTGAGGTACCGAGCCCGTGGTCGAGCAAGGCCGGAGCCGCGTATCGAGCGATGGCGGCGTCCGTCGCGCGCGCGTCCGCCGAACGATGGCGCGCCTCGATGCCGCGCAAGGTGGACCGCGAGGCGATGGTGTGGAGGCTCCTGCGGATCGGTAGCGCGCCGTATTTCGTGTTGGGCGCGTCGGCTCAGCGCACGTTGCGCCAGCGGGTCGACACACCATGGGATTGGCGCCAACGCTTCGACCTGCGCCGGTTCGACGTATCGGGTGAAGCGGCCGGCCAGCCGGTGGTCCGGTGGCGGGCCACCGTGCGGGACCGGGGGAGCAACGACGACGTGCTCGTCGAGGGGCATGTCGAGATCCGTTGGAGCCACGGCCGTTTCGCGCAGCCCCCGGAGGCGAAGGTGTATCTCGACACGCCCCATCACCGGGTACCCGGGTACACGACGATCACCTGATGACAACATGACCATCATGACCATCACGACCGTCCTCGACCGCACAGGAGCATGGAATTGGTGAACGTGAACGATCGCCGAGGCGCGCTGTTCGTGAACCCGCGGTCCTTCGAGGACATGGACGAGTGGCACGCCGGCGTTGCCGAGCTCCGCCGCGAGACGCCGGTGCTCCGGGTCGAAGCCGAAGGGTTCCGGCCGTTCTGGGTCCTCACGCGTCATGCCGACGTGCTCGACGTGTCACGACGCCACGACGCGTGGTGGAACACCCAGGAATCGGTCCTCGGGACCGAGGCGTCGTACGTGAAGATGCGATCGCTCGGCGCGGACGTGAAGACGCTCGTGCACATGGACGGCAAGGAGCACGACGACTACCGCGGTCTCACCGCGGATTGGTTCAAGCCCGCGAGCGCGAACCGGATGCAGGGACGGATCGAGGAGCTCGCCGCGCAGTTCGCCGATCGGCTCGTGGAGTTCGGCGGCCGGTGCGACTTCGCCACCGACATCGCGATGCCGTTCACACTCCATGTCATCATGAGCATCCTCGGCGTCCCCGAAGAGGACGAGCCGTTGATGCTCGAGCTGACACAAGGTCTCTTCGGTGCCGAGGATCCCGAGTTCGGAGAGGGGAAGCCCGAGGAGAAGGTCTTCGAGGTGCTCCTCCGGGTCGCGGCCTACTTCTCGGCCGTGATCGCCGACCGGCGCGCGAATCCCACCGCCGATCTCGCGACCGTCATCGCAAACGGGCAGATCGACGGCTGTCCGCTCGGCGACCTCCAAATGATGAGCTACTTCCTGATCGTGGCCACCGCCGGCCACGACACCACGTCGACCGCGTTGTCCGGTGGACTGGAGGCCTTGCTGCGAAACCCTGCACAACTGGCGGCTTTGCGGGACGATCCTGTGCTCACCGCCAACGCCGTCGAGGAGATCATCCGGTGGACGTCGCCGGTGCGACACTTCCTCCGCTACGCGCAGCAAGACACCGAGGTGAGCGGGCACATCATCCCGGCCGGCGACCGCGTCCTGTTGTCATACCCGTCCGCCAACCGCGACGAAGAGGTGTTCGAACGCTCGATGGTGTTCGACATCCACCGGCCCGACGCGGGCAATCATCTCGCGTTCGGCTTCGGTACCCACTACTGCATCGGCTCGCAGTTCGCGCGCCGCGAGATCCGGTCGATGCTGCCGAAGATCCTCGAACGCGTGGAACACGTCGAGCTCGACGGCGAGCCCGAATGGATGCCGGTGACGTTCGTCGGCGGGATCAAACACCTCCCGATTCGCTACCGGCTGCGATAGCGGCACCCGTGCTCGGAATCACGGTCGACGTCTCGGTGCTCGGAGTGCTCGCCGCCTTCGGGGGCGGGGTGATCTCGTTCCTGTCGCCCTGTGTCCTGCCGATCGTGCCGGGGTATCTCAGCATCGTCTCCGGTCTGTCGGTGAGCGAGATCGAGGCGCGTGACCCGCGCCATGTCCGAACGATCGTGACCGGCACGCTGGTCTTCGTCGCCGGCTTCACGTCGGTCTTCGTGCTGCTCGGGTTGAGTGCGACCGTGATCGGCCAATGGTTCGTCCGCAACCAGGACGCGCTCACGCGCGTCTCGGGTGGGATGATGATCCTGCTCGCGCTCTACCTCGCGGGATCGCAGATCCTCATGACCCCGAGCGTGTATCGAGAGTTGCGGCTGCACCCGCACCTCGAAGTGTTCGGGCCGTTCGCCGCGTTCATCGCCGGCGCGGCGTTCGCGTTCGGATGGACGCCGTGCATCGGTCCGATCCTCGGATCGGTGCTGTCGGTCGCGTCCACCAAGGACACCTTCGGCGGCGCTTTGTTGCTCTTCGCCTACTCCGCCGGGCTCGGCGCCTCGTTCCTCGCGGTCGGCCTGCTGTTCGGCCGCCTCGCCGGCCCGTTGCACTGGGTGCAGCGCCACTCGAAGGCGCTCACGTTCTTCTCGGCGGGGATCCTCTTCCTGTTCGGCCTCGTGCTGCTGACCGACAACCTGTCGACGATGACGGCCCGGCTCCAGGACTTCCTCGACGCCATCGGCCTCCACCGCCTCACCACGATCGGCTGAGCGCATCGCGCTCGACCTGTGGTGCGCGGGCCGGTGTCTGCTACAACGTCGTCCATGACAGCAACCGTGTTCTCATCGCCCGCCGAGCTGCTCGACGCGATCGGACGACCGCTCGGCACGAGCGAGTGGACCACGATCACCCAGGAACAGATCAACGGGTTCGCCGACGCGACCGGCGATCACCAGTGGATCCACGTCGACGTCGAACGGGCAACGACCGGTCCGTTCGGCGCGCCCATCGCCCATGGCTACCTGACCATGTCGTTGGCGAGCATGTTCCTCCCGCAGATCGTCGACGTGCAGGGCATCTCCATGGGCCTCAACTACGGCGTCGACAAAGTACGGTTCCCGGCGCCGGTCACGGTGGGCTCGCGCCTCCGGGGGGCGGGTGAGCTCGTCGCGGCGACCGAAGTGCCGGGCGGGGTCCAGGCCGTGATCCGGGTCACGATCGAGCTCGAAGGCTCGGCCAAGCCGGCGGCGATCGTCGACACCGTCAGCCGGTACCTCGTCTAAGGAACGACCGGCGGTCGGGCGCTCTGGCCCGCCGGTCTCCGGGGCGCGATCATGGCGCCATGACGACTCTCGAGATCCCCACGGCCATCCATCGCGGCGAGGAAGAGCTTCCGTTCGTCGACATCGGTGACGGCAGCCTGCTCCAACTGCTCCACGTCGACGTCGAGCACGGCCTGTGGGTCGTGCGGACCCGCTTCGAGCCCGGGACGCAGGTCGCGCGGCACAAGCACACCGGCGAGGTCTTCGCGTTCACGATCGCGGGGAGCTGGAAGTACCTCGAGTACCCCGAGGTCAACCGGGCCGGGTCGTACCTCTACGAACCGGCGGGCTCGATCCACACGCTCACGGTTCCCGACACCAACGACGGCATCACCGACGTGTGGTTCGCGATCACCGGCGCCAATCTCTTCCTCGACGACGACGGCAACACCGCGTACTACGCCGACGCGGGCCTGATCCGGGATCTCTACTTCCAGGCGTGCGAGGCCAACGGACACCCGCGCCCCAACGTGATCGGCGCCTGAGGTTACGGGGGCCGCGATGACCGCGCGCGACGCCGACGAGATCCGCACCGCGGTACGCGAGCGGTATGCCGAAGCGGCGAGGTCCGTCGAGGTCCCCTCCTGTTGCGGGCCCGTCGATGCGGCATCCGATCTCTTCGGTCGCGTCCTCTATCACGAAGGGGCGGCCGACGAGCTTCCCGACGCCGCGCTCGTCGCCTCGCTCGGTTGCGGCAACCCCACGTTGCTCGCCGACCTCCAACCGGGTGAGGTGGTGTTGGATCTCGGGTCGGGCGGCGGGATCGACGTCCTGCTCTCTGCCCGGCGCGTCGGACCCGACGGCAAGGCGTACGGCCTCGACATGACTCCCGAGATGCTCGAGCTGGCTCGGAAGAACCAGGCCGAGGCGGGGGTGACGAATGTCGAGTTCCTGCTCGGCGGCATCGAGGACGTACCGCTGCCGGACGCGTCGGTCGACGTGATCATCTCCAACTGCGTCGTGAACCTCTCCGCGGACAAGGACGCGGTGTTCCGCGAGGCGTTCCGAGTGCTCCGGCCGGGTGGGCGGCTCGCGATCTCGGACATCGTGTTGCGCCGCGCGCTGCCGGAGCCGTTGCAGGAGTTGATGGGGCTCTGGACCGGTTGCATCGCCGGCGCGCTCGTCGACGACGACTACCGCGCCGGCCTCGCCGCCGCCGGGTTCACCGAGATCTCGATCGAGCCCATGCAGGTCTACGAACGCGACGACGTCGCTCGCCTCGCGACCGATCTCGCCGCGGCGGTCGATATCCCGGCCGACCTCGATCTCGGGACGGCGATCGACGAGGTCAGCGGCGCGGTCATGAGCGCGTTCGTGCGCGCGAGCAAGCCGGACCTGTCGCGCCGCTAGACGCGATCGAGCTCCAGCATCTTGATGGCGTTGCCGCGCACGACCTTGTAGAGCTGTTCGGGCGTCAGGTTCGCCGCGAGCTTCTCGATGTACGCGCGGCTGTCGGGCCACGTGGTGTCGGTGTGCGGGTAGTCGACCTCGAAGCAGATGTTGTCCTCACCGGCTTCGTCGATGCTCTTCACGCCGTGGTCGTCGATCGTGAAGCACCCGAACACTCGGCCGTAGTAGTAGCTCGACGGCGGTTCGGGGATGCGTTCCTTGGCCTGGACCCAGCTGTCGTGGTGCTCCCACACGACGTCGGCCCGCTCGAGCGCGTACGGGATCCAGCCGATCTGGCTCTCCGAGTACGCCAGCTTCAGTTTCGGGAACTGTACGAGCTTGCCCGAGTACAGCCAGTCGATCAGCGACGCGAACGAGTTGTTGAACGCGAGCACGCTGCCGACACCGGTGGGCGCGTCCGGCGACGCGACGGGCATCTTCGACGACGATCCGATGTGCATGCAGACGGTCGTACCGGTGTCGTTGCACACGTCGAAGAGCGGGTTCCAATGATCCGTGTGGATGCTCGGGAGGCCGAGGTGGGTGGGAATCTCCGAGAAGCAGATGGCGCGTGCGCCGCGCGCGGCGTTGCGTTGCACCTCGGCCGCGGCAAGCTGCGGGTCCCACAGCGGGATCAGGCACAGCGGGATGTTCATCCCGTTCGACGTGCCGCACCACTCGTCGATCATCCAGTCGTTGTACGCCTGGATGCACGCCAGGCCGAGCTCCTTGTCGTTGCCTTCGAGGAAGGTCTGGCCGCAAAAGCGCGGGAAGGTGGGGAAGGGGAGCGATCCGTCGACCCAGTTCAGCTCCATGTCCTTGATCCGGGCGTCGACCTGCCAGCAGCCCGGACGCATGTCGTCGTACGTCACCGCGGTCATGACCATCTTCGAGCGGTCGAAGCGCGAGACGTCGCCGTCGGGGGTGGCGTCGAGGGGGATGGCGACGAACCGCTTGTGCACGTAGATGATGCGGTCCTCGTAGACCCAGTAGTCGCCGGGTTGTCCGCCTTCGACCTGTTCCTGGTCGTACTGCGCGCCGGGCTTGAGGCGGAAATCTCCCCACAACCCGCGTTCGACGCGGGGCCCCTTCTCGCGGAACTTCTGGGGGAGGTAGGTCTGCCACACGTGCGGCGGTTCGATGACGTGATCGTCGACGCTGATGATCTTCGGCAGCTCCACGGCAACCCCCTGGTGTGCGCTCGCGTCGCGTCAGGTTAGCTGACACGGCCGTCAGGTCCAGTCGGTGGCCGGTCACGATTCCTCACGGGCCGGATTCGAGGCAATACTTGCGCCAGCGATGGAACGTTTTCGCTCGCTGGGACGTCACAACAGTGTGACGGTCGCGACGTTCCCGGTGACGAGGCCGGGTTCCGTTCCGTCACGGTCGAAGCTCGGGGGGCGCGATGACCGGTGATGTGACGGCGACGACCGACCGATCGGAGCGTGGCGTTCGCGGCGACGTGATCCTGTCGCTCGCCGCGCTGTCCGCGATCGCGGGACTGATCCACGCCGGCGCGGCCGGTTCTCATGCCGCCGAGCACCGCAACGTCGCCGAGTTGTTCGTGGCCGCGGCGGTGTTCCAAGTCGGTTGGGCCGTGCTCGTCGTGGTGCGTCCGCGGCGCTGGCTGCTGGCGGTCGGCGCGCTGGCCAATGCCGGGATGGTCGGGTTCTGGTTCGTGTCGAAGCGGTACGGCATCAGTTGGATCCCCGGCCTCGAGCAACCCGAGCAGGCGCAGTTCGCCGACCTCGCGTGCACGGCCATGGAGGCCTTGGTCTTTGTCGGCGCGGGGATCGTCGCGCTGCTGCCGTCGAGTCCGGCCCGCGTCGCCGGGGGGACGGGGCCACGCCCGGCGAGTCTCGGCGTCGCGAGTCCAGGTTCCGGGCGGTTCGAGCGTTCGCTGGTCATGCCGGGCGCGGTGACGGTCGCGGCGTTGTTGTTCGCCGTACCGGCGCTGGTGACGCCGCACGACCACCAACACGATCATGTCGACGGACTGACCGCCGCGACCGACGGCCACACGCACACCCACGCCGTGACCGGCGCGCTCGCGGCGTCGGATGCACACGTGCATACCCACTCCGGCTCCGGGGGTGCGATCGCCGTTTCGGCGGACGTGGTGACCGAAGCCGACGGCCACCACCACGGCGGTCCCAACGCCGGTGCGAGCGCTCCGACCCCGGCCGAACAGACCCGCGCCGACCTGCTCGTGCAGCAGACGGTTCCCGCGGTGCGCAAGTACATCGATCCGCAGACGGCCGTGGCCGACGGTTTCGAGTCGATCGGCGACTCGGTCTCCGGCTACGAGCACTACGTCAACTGGAGCCGGCTCGACGACGGGAAGACCCTCGACCCGCAGGCACCCGAGAGCCTCGTGTACCAGGTCGTGCCCGGTGGCAACGGCCGGAAGCTCGTGTCCGCGATGTACATACTGAAATCGGGCTCGACGATGGCCGACGTTCCCGACGTGGGCGGTCCGCTCACGCACTGGCACGACCATCAGGACCTGTGCTGGACGGGGCATCAGGTGACCGGGATCCTGCGGAACGGCGCGTGCCGCCCCGGTGGTGTGTTCCAACCGACCTCGCCGATGTTGCACGTCTGGCTGGAGAACACATCGTGCGGGCGCTTCGCCGGCATCGAAGGCGGCGGCCCGTCGTGCACGCATTCGCACGGCGCCGCGTCGACGAGTGGGAGCGACGCGGTCGCGAGCTCGCACGCGGGGAATCACGGCGGGCCGAACTCGGACGCGGCCGCGCCGACGAAAGCGGAACAGGCGCGTGCCAACGAGCTCGTGCACGACGTGAAGGCGGCGCTGGTCCCGAAGTACGACGCCACCGCGGCCGCGGAAGCCGCGGGGTACCGCTCGATCGGTGACGCCTCGACCGGCTTCGAGCATTTCGTCAACGGCACGTTCCTACGCGACGACGTCACGCTCGACCCGGCCAAGGTCGAATCGCTCGTCTACAGGGTCGACCCGGGCACGGGGAAGCGGACCTTCGTCTCCGCGATGTTCATCCTGAAGAACGGCTCGACGATGGCCGACGTCCCGGACGTGGGCGGCCCGCTGACGCCGTGGCACGATCACCAGAACCTGTGCTGGTCGGATCAGGGCACGGTGGTGGGCATCGTCGTCAACGGCACCTGCCGTCCGGGCGGAACGTTCCACGCGACCGCGCCGATGCTCCACGTCTGGGTGGTGCCCAACGACTGCGGATCCTTCGCCGGGATCGAGACGAGCGGACCGGTCTCGCACGGCACGAGTTGTCAGCACACGCACGCGACCAACAGCTGAATCGCGGCCTGCCCCGACGCTCGGCCGTCGCCCGACTCGATCGGGCTGACTCCCGTCGTCTCGGCCCCGGCTGCTACGCTGACATATCCAGATCGCCGCGGGGTGGAGCAGTCTGGTAGCTCGTCGGGCTCATAACCCGAAGGTCGGAGGTTCAAATCCTCCCCCCGCCACCATCGAAAACCTTGCAAACAGCGGGCCTCCGGGCCCGCTGTTTGCTGTTTTGGGATCCCCGAATCAGCCGCTGTCTGCCAGATTGTCTGTGTTCGTGCCAGGCACGGTGCCGGCAGGTCGTTTCGCCGCGCCTTCGAGCGTGGCGAGCGAATGGGTGAGTTCGGTGCGTCCGAGTTGGCGGGATCGGACACGAACCAGCAGGACGCGTCGCCAGAACGTGCGGGGATGGAGCTCGCACACAACGGTGACGAGGGCACCGTCCTGATGGTTGGTGACGACCCACGTCCAGAGGGCGTAGGAGGGGTTGCCGTCGTCGGTGGCGGATCGGTAGGCGAAGATTCGACCGATCGGGTCGATCGCTTCGACCACTGATCGGCTGTGCCAGGTGCGACCGAGGGCGTGCATTTCGACGATCCACTGGACGGCGACGTCGAGGTGATCGGGCTGTTCGATGACTGCGGTGATCGCAGCGTTCCAGTCGGGGAGCCGTGTGATGTCGGTCACGGTCCTGAACACGTCGTCGGCCGAGGCGTCGATGACGCGGGATGCGGAGATGCGAGCGCTCAACGGACTCTTCCCTTTCCGTTTCAGTAGCTGAAGGTGGTCGCGCCGTCGCCGATCCATTCCCACATGGGAACGGAGCCGTTGAGTTCGGCGCCGGCGATGAGGTCGGCCCCGTCGAGTTTCTTGGCGTTGAAGCACACGGGGCACACGAAGTACTGACCGCCGGCGGCCTCGTAGCGGTTCACCAGGTCGGCGAGTGCGGGGCATCCGTCGCACGCCACCCCGATGGCGGTTCCGTCGAGGGCGAGGCGGACGGCTTCCTTGGTGAGGAACATCAGGGTCGAGCGGCCGGATTCGGCTGCGCCGACCGCGACGAGGTACGCGACGGTGACCTTCTCGGGGTCCTCGAGACCCGTGCTCAGCGAGATGACGGCCTTGTTTGCCATGGTTGGTCCTTTCGAACGCAAGCCGGAATGGCTTCGAAAGCCAACGTACGGATTTCGCCGGTGGGTGTCGTCCGGTATTCGCCCTACAAATCGAGCGGTGCGAACGAATCGAGCAGGCCGTTCTGCATGGCGAACAGCGTCGCGGTCGATCGTGTCGACGCGCCGATCTTGGTGTAGATCCGCTCGATGTGGGTGCCCGCCGTCTTGGCGGTGATGCCGAGGGCTTGTCCGACCTGCTTGGTGGAGGCGCCCCGGGCGATCAGTGTGAGGACCTCGATCTCTCGGGGTGTGAGTCCGGCGGGACCGGTGGCCCGTTTCGGTCGGTACTGTCCAGCCGCGGACAGCACCGCGTCGACCGCGTCTGAGGCGAGGCGCCCGGCGCGGACCTCCTTGCGGAGTTCGTCGGCGGCCTCCTTGGGTGTGCGTGCGGGGCGGTAGGCGCGGGCTTCGGTCATTGCCTGATAGGCGCACGCTGCCGCGAGGATCCGTCCGGTGGCGGGAATCGCGGAGCCGGACAGGCCGCGGTGATAGCCGGATCCGTCGAGGCGTTCGTTCACCAGCGAAGCCACTGCGCCGATACGGGCGAGAGCGGGTGGTCGGGCCAGGGTGCGCTCGGTGTAGTAGGCATGCATTCGCATCCGCTCGGACTCCGTCGACGTGAGTGGACCGGGCTTCTCGAGGATGGTGGCGGGGATCCCGTGCATGCCGACGTCGTGCACCAACGCCGCACGTCGAAGGATCACGACATCGTCGTCCGGCAGTCCGCACAACTCCCCAGCTTGGGCTGCGAGCTCGGCGACCGCACGGGAGTGGCCGGCTCGTGCCCGTGACCGCAGATCGGTGAAATCGGCGATCGCTTCCAACGCGACATCGAGCGCGGACTCGGTCAGCCGATGTTGCAGCCGCGGGTCACCTGCAATCACCGAGGCCCACTCGGTCGTCTCGTTCAAACCGTCGAACACGTCAGCGGCCACCGCGCAGAACACATCCACGATCGCCGGGTCGAACTGCGTGCCCCGCCTCGCCCGCGCCATTTCGATCGCGGCGTCAGTTCCGCCGCGCCGATGAGCGACCTCCGCGCAATCAGCCAGGTGGAACAGCCTGACCGACCGCGCCACGTCGTCGCCGCCGACCCCGGCAGGCACACCGCTGCCATCCCATCGAGTGAAGAACTGGCGCAACGGCCCGCACACCTCGTCGCCGAGCCCGAAACGCTCGGCCATGAGTGACGTGGTCAGGCAGTGCGCCATGAGCCCACGTTCGATGACCTTGCCGCCCGTCTTGGCCATGGCCCCGGCCAGTCGGAGGCGGTGCAGCGGCGGGCTGCCTTCACCCAGATGGCCCAGCGCGAACTTGACCTTCGGCAACCCAGCGAAGTCGACTTCGTAGCTGTCACGTCGGAACGCAATGTCATCACCGAACCACGCCGCCACCTCGGGTGTATCGGCCACACAACCGACCCACGACAGCATCGACACGTAGTAGAGCGACGCCGCGGTGTCGTCCTCGATGCCCGTGTGCTCGCCGAGCCGTGTTGCGATCGCCCACGATCGCAACACGTGCTCCATCGGCTGACCCAACCCCAGGTCGGTCGCGAGCGAGAACGCCGCGACAACCTCCGGCAGGCGCAAACCCGAGTCTCGATCGCCCGGTGACATGCTCAAACCGTACCCATTCGCGTCGGAAGCTGGACGAGCCCGTCACCCGAGAGTGCTTGCGGGGCGTCGCTCCGCCCGGCCGTGACGAGCACGAGGCAGCGGGCATGTCGCGGTGCAATCCGAGCGGGCGGCGAATGTTCTCGCCGCCCGCTCCGCGAGACCTTCGTCAAACGCCACGCCGGGAGCATACGGAGAGACAACGCCGTGTCTATCGAGCGGGTGGTCGCTCTCCACCAAACGGATCGGCGGGTCGCATCGGCCCGTCAGCCCGTCTGCATTGCCTCGTACACCTTCACCGACCCCCCGCTGCTCAGGCCCGGGCACCTCTTGGCCATGACGACGGCATCGTGAAGATTGGCAGCCTCGAAGACCGTGTAGCCGTTCGCCGGGTCCGGCCCGCTGCCCTCGCTCGGCGTTCCATCGGACGCGACGGCACCGAACGGTGCACCCATGTCAACCACAGACGCGCCAAGTTCACCGAACCAGGCCATCCAGAGGTCCATGACTGCCGGGGATGGTTCTTCGGGTGTCTCGCCTCCATGGAACATCAGCACGAACTCCGCCGTCTCCGTCTCCCCGTTGCCCCCGAACTCCGGCTCGGTGAGCGTCATTCTGCGTGCTGATCCTTGCGCCTCGCGAGCTGGATCACCGCTCCTCTGCGGCAGTTCGGGGCCGCAACTTCCGGGACGTTGTCCTCTGCCACAACGACCTCATGGGAGCGAGATTGGGGCCGTGATGCGGATACCCCTCAACCCGTTCTGGGTCTTCGTCGTGGTTGCACTCGTCGTGCTCGTCGCGATCGTGGTGATCTCGCGCAAACGCAACGAGACGGAGGTACTGAATGCGCCGAATGAACCTGGAGTGACCACCGGACCGAGCCTCCCGGCGACGCTTGCCGTCGTGTTCGGACTCGCGGTGATCCTCGTGCCGTTCGGTATCGCCATTGCAGCTCTCTGGGGCCCGTCGGTGGGGGTCGTCGCGTATTTCGGGCTCTTGGGCGGAGGGTTGATCGGGCTGGCCGTGTCAAGACGATCGCGTGGGTAAGCGGGTAAGCGGCGGCGATCAGGGGTGACGTGCTGTCGTCGACGATCTTCCAGGCGTCAGCGGCCCTTGAACTCGGGGTCTCGCTTCTCGGCCCTCGCCTGGCCGTACTCCTTGAAGTCGTCGGACCGGCTCGACACCTCCATCGCCCACGCCTCGTCGGCCAGGTGACGGTCGAGGTCGGCGGTGAGCCCGCGGTGCACGAGCAGCTTCGTGAGCCCGAGGGCGACGGTCGGTCCTGCGGCCAGCCTTCCGATGAGCTCCTCGCCCGTCGCGTCGACCTCCGCGGCCGGTACGGCCCGGTGCACGAGGCCCCAGCCGGCGGCGTCACAACCCGCGACCGTCGTGCCGAGCATCAACATCTCTTTCGCCCGCGCGACCCCGGCCAGGCGCGGGATCAACCACGACGCGCCGCTGTCGGGCGTGAACCCGAAGGTGGTGAACGGCGCACGGAGGCGGGCGTCGTCGGCCACGATGGTGAAGTCGGCCGCGAGCGCGAGGTCGAGGCCCAGGCCGATGACCCACCCGCGCGCGGTGCACACGATCGGCGTCTGCGCGGTGAGCATTGCCGGAATCAACCGGTTGACCTGCGCGTGCATGCGGCGGTGGATGGATCCGACCCGCGGCCGGTCGGGGCCGGGTGTGCGTTCGCCGAGATCGAACCCGGAACAGAAGTTGTCGCCGGTCGCCCCGAGGTGCACGACGCGCACGCCTTCGTCGCTCGCCGCGGCGTCGAAGAGGTCGACGAGCGCATACACGATCGCGTCCGTGAGGCTGTTGCGCCGATCGGGCCGGTCGAGGCGCAGGCGCAGGACGGGGCCGTCGTGTTCGACGGCGAGGCCCGGGGGCGTTTCGGGGTAGGGCTTCATGGTGACTCCTCCGCAGCGAAACGATCGGCGAGGGCGTCGAGCGCCTCCTGACAGGTGGTCGCGCCGCCGGGCGGCTCGGGCAGCACGACCGCCCCGTGCTCGCGTGACGGCAACAGGACGGTGGCGTGCCCGGGTGTGGTGGTGTCGCCGCGTTGATTCTCGCCCCACACCTCGAGGTCGACGGCGCGGCGGCCGCCGTCGGCGATGTACTTGCGCGCGACCCGGCCGCGCATCCAGTGAGTGTCGCCCACGTAGTTGAACTTCCGGAACTGGCAGTCGAGCTTCCAGAGCCAGGCGTCGTCGCCCATCCAGTCGGTGCACAGGTGGATGAGCCACGTCTCGCGCATGCGCCCGTAGTCGTAACAGCTCGGGTTGCCGGCCTGCCGGGCCCATTCGGGATCCCAGTGGACACGTTGTTGGACGTCGGGGATGTTGAGCGCGTCGGGCTTGAAGAACCGCGGCATGCGCCGGCGCTGGTCGTTCGCGAGCCGGAGCGCCTTCACGCCGTACAAGCCCATGCCCATGCCCGTGTGCCAGACCACCATGTCGGTGACGCGCATCGGACCCTTCACGAGCGGCGCGAGCTCGTCGCCCGCTTCGACGTCCTCCCAGTACCGCGGCTCCGCCCCGCGGCGGCGGTCCCGTTCGCCGGCGATCGCGTCGTCGATGGCGGCGATCTCGTCGTCGGTGTAGGGAAGGATCTCGATCTCGTCGTTGCGCTTGCGTTCCGTCGCCTTTTCGCGCTCGGCCCGGATCATCAACCGGTACTGGCCCGACAGCACGGGGCCGCCCGCCGCGGCGAACACTTCGGCGAACCACTCGTGCACCGCGCGGCCGGCGAAGTCACTCGGCTTGTCGTGCACGCCGGCGAGCGCGTTGCGCCGCGTGACCCGCGTGCCCGGACGCAGCGGGTTCCACCATTCGCGGAACGACCCCGAGTAGAACGCGTGGACGCCGCCGAGTGGATCCCCTTTCATCAACTCCTTCACGTCGCCTTCGAGGCGCGTCACCTCGTCCTCGCCCACGAGCGTGTCGCCGCCGACGAGGTGCGGGGGAGCGATCGGCCCTCCCCACCGCGTGGTGGGCCCGTACGACGGATCGCACCACAACGGGTTGTCGTCGCCGTAGGCCTCGGCCACGTGACGGAACGCGTCCTCGTTGGGCACGAGGTAGTGGGGCGGCTGGGTGTGCGGGCGGGCGACGCCGATCCGCCGCCGGAGCTGCGCCACCCCAGCGTCGGTGATCGCGTCGGGCCGGGTGGGCTGCTGATCCGCCATCCCGGACAAAGTAGTTTGCGCCCATGCAGTGCAACAGCCGACGGGCGCGGTGACGATGTCCATCGCGCTCGTCGTGACCAGCGCGTCGTCCGACGAAAAGATCCGTGCCGCCGTCGCCGCGTGGGTGGAGGAGCACGTCCCGCGGCACTGGCAGGACGCCGCGCCCGCGGGTCGCGCGGCGATCCGCGCCGTGCGAACGCGAGCGGAATACGAAGCGTGGTACCCCGTCTTCGCCGAGAGCGGCCTGGCCGTCGCGACCTGGCCCGTCGAGTACCTCGGCCTCGACCTCTCCCCGGTGCAGGCCCGCGTCGCGGAGTCGGTCCTCGCTCCGTACAACCTCGGGCGGCTGAACCCGCTCGGCCTGAACTCGGCCGCGCCCGCCTTGTTCGCCCACGGCACCGACGAGCAGCGCCGACGGTTCCTCCCGCCGATGGTCCGCAACGAGGAGCAGTGGTGCCAGCTCCTCTCCGAGCCCGGCGCGGGATCCGATCTGGCGTCTCTCGCGACGCGCGCCATCCGCGACGGTGACGAGTGGATCGTGACCGGCCAGAAGGTCTGGACCACCTGGGCCCATCACAGCCGGTTCGCCGTGTGCCTGGCCCGCACCGACCCGACGGTGAAGAAGCGCCAGGGACTGACCTACTTCATCGTCGACCTCGCGGCACCGGGCGTCGACGTGCGGCCGCTGCGTCACCTCGGCGGTGAGGTCGACTTCAACGAGGTCTTCCTCGACGAGGTCCGCGTGCCCGACCTGTACCGTATCGGCGGGGTCGGCGACGGGTGGCGGGTGGCGGGCTCGAGCCTTTCCGGCGAACGGCAGATGGTGTCGGGCTCCGGATCCGGAGGCGTCGATCGGATCGGTGGCGCGGGTGTCGCGCAGCTGATGGTGCGGGCGCGCGAGCTCGGTCGTGCCGGCGACCCGGTGTTCCGGCAGCGGCTGATGGCGGTCTACGCCGAGGAGCGGATTCGCGACTGGACCAACCAGCGGGTGCGGGCCACCGTGCAGTCCGGGGGGACGCCCGGTCCGGCCGCGTCGATCGGCAAGGTGCACCAGGGCGCGCTGAATCAGCGGATCCAGATGCTCGCGGCCGACGTCCTCGGTCCGGCGGCCGCGGCCTGGGACGCGGGCGTGAACTACCCCGACCACATGCCGTTCGAGGTGAAGGGCATGTTGCGCTCGCGCGCGAACACCATCGAGGGCGGTACGAGCGAGGTGAACAAGAACATCCTCGGTGAGCGGGTGTTGGGGTTGCCGCGCGAACCCGACCCGTGGGCGGACGCGCCGTGGGAGGTCGTGCCGCGCTCGGCGCAGCAGCTCGCCGGACCGACCGACGCGCGCGCGTCGCGCGAGCCACGCGAGCCACGCCGGCGGTCGAGTTCATGAACCTCGCGTCACTCCTGCTGGAGCATCCGTGTGCGGACGACGAACTGCTCCTGCACACGATCGACCGTTCCGTGACCGCGGGGGAGGCCCGGTCCGACGCCCGTCGCGTCGCCGCCGAGCTCGCCGCGGGGCTCGGCGATGACTGCCGCGGCCGCGGCGTCGCGGTGCAGCTCCCGAACGGTCCCGAGCTCGTGTCGACGATGGCCGGCGTGTGGCTGGCCGGTGGCGTCCACATCCCGCTCAATCCGCGCCATCCCGCGGCCGAGGTCGCGTCGGTGCTCGAGGCCACGGCACCCGCGGCGATCATCACCGAGGAGGGCATCCGGTTCCTCGACGGCCCGACCGGACAGGGCGCGACGCGTGATGACGACGGCGTTGCCTTCATCATGTGGACCTCCGGTACGACCGGTCGTCCGAAGGCGATCCGTCACACGCACGACGCGTACGTCGAGTTGCTCGATCGGGTGCTCGGGTCGTTGCGGGGCGGTCGCAGTGGCGGTAGCAGCGGCAGTGGCGGCGATCGCACGCAACGCCCGTCGCCGAATCTCATCCCCGTGTCGATGGCGCTCAACGCCGGTCTCTACAACGCGCTGTTCGGGCTGCGGGCGGGCGCGGAGCTCGTGATCATGGATCGCTTCGCGCCCGAAGAGTTCGCGGCGCTCGTCGCTCGGTTCGGGATCCGCTCGACGGTCCTGCCGCCCGCGGCGATGGTCGCGCTCACGGACTCCGCGGTCGCCGACCTCGATCCGCTCCGCTACGTCCGGTCCATCACCGCGCCGTTGTCGGCACTGCAGGCGCAGCGGTTCACGGCGAAGTTCCGCGTGTCGGTGTTGAACGGGTACGGCCAGGTCGAGATCGGCGAGGTCATCGGCTGGACCGCGGCCGACGCGCGAAGCCATCCCGACAAGGTCGGTGCCGTGGGCCGGCCGCACCCGGGGGTCGACGTCCGCATCGACGACGACGGGCATCTGTTGGTCCGTCCCCCCAACACCGCGGTGGGTGTGGAGGATCGACTCGACGCCGACGGCTTCCTCGACACCGGCGACATCGCGCGCATCGACGCCGAAGGATTCGTGTGGATCGAGGGTCGAGTCGGCGACGTGATCAACCGCGGTGGCAACAAGGTCTTCCCGGACGCCGTGGAGGAAGTTTTGCGACTCTCGCCGTCGGTCGACGACGTGGCCGTGGTCGGTGCGCCCGACTCGCGCCTCGGGGAGGTCCCGGTGGCGTTCCTCGTCGGGCGACGAGTCGACGACGCGCAGCTCGCCGCCCTCTGCCGGGAACACCTCGTCGCGTACAAGGTGCCGGTCGCGTTCCACTGGGTCGACGCGTTGCCTCGTACCGAGGTGGGCAAGGTGTTGCGCGCCGAGCTGATCAGCTCGCTCCCGGACGTTTGATCGCCATCGATCGTCGTCCGTCGGCTCGGGTCGACGGACGGCCGCCTACTGCGCAACCATTGACACGAATCCGACGATGGAAGTGAGCAAGAGATGCGGCGGATGCGCGGGCTCGACGCAACGTTCTACGAGGCGGAGACGCCGACGATGCACCTGCACGTCATCGGCGCGATGGTGCTCGACCCGTCGACCACCGAGGAGCCGTGGGGGTACGACACGGTGCTGCGGTTGCTGCGGGACCGCATCCACCTGATCCCGCCGTTCCGGTGGCGACCCATCTCCGTTCCCGGTGAGATCGACCAGCCCGGGTGGATCGAGGACCCGGACTTCGCGCTCGAACGCCACGTGCGCCGGGCGAGGCTCGCGGCGCCGGCCGATCTCACCGAGCTCGCGAGGTTCGTCGGGCAGGTGGCCGGGGTGGCGCTCGACCGCAGCCGGCCGTTGTGGGAGATGCACGTCGTGGAGGGGATGGCCGGCGGCGCGGTGGCCATCGTCACGAAGTTGCACCACTCGTACATGGACGGCGGGGCGGGCGGCGACGTGATGGCCTCGATCTTCGACCTGACCGCGGCCGGCGGACCCGTGGCCCCACCGGGCAAGCCGTGGATGCCGGAGTCGGAGCCGCGCCGGTTCGATCTGCTCGTAGGGAGCGCCGGGGGCACCGCGATGCGCGTCGCGAGGCTCCCGGGTCTGATGATCGGAACGGCCCGGGCGTTCCCCGCCTCGGCGATGGCGATGCTACGGCGGACGCGTTCGGGTACGGCGCTGGGTCCGTCGACGCCGCTGAACGGTCCGTTGACGGCCGAGCGTGTGGTGGCCTTCGCCCGTTGTTCGCTCGACGAGGTTCGCCGAACCAAGGCCGCGTTCCACGTGACGGTGAACGACGTCATGCTGGCCGCCGCGACGAGCGCGTTACGAGACGAGTTGCTGTCGCGCGACGCGCTGCCCGACCGTCCGCTCATCGCCATGGTGCCGATCTCGGAGCGCGGGACAGGAGAGACGGAGTTCAGCAACCGAACGACCGCGCTCTCGGTGTCGCTTCCCGTCAACGTCGCCGATCCCGTCGAACGGCTGCGAATGCTGCACGAGCGGACCGTCGCCGCGAAGGAACTGCACGCGGCGAAAGGAAACGGCATGCTCGAAGGATGGGCCGCGACGATCCCGCCGGTGTTCGTCAAGGCAGGGGTGCGCGCGCTCACGGGAACGGGAGCGATCCGGTTCCTGCCGCCCACGTTCAACGTGGTGGTGTCGAACATCCCGGGACCGCCGATCCCGCTGTATCTCGCGGGGGCGCTCGTCACCCATCTCTACCCGATGGGGCCGCTCTTCGAGGGCGCCGGTCTGAACATCACGCTGATGAGCCACGGCGGCGTCATCGACGTCGGGGTGATGGCGTGTCCCGCGATGGTCGACGACCCGAGCCGTCTCGGCGCGTCGTTCGTCGCCGGGTTGGAGGAGCTCGGAGCCCGCGTCGGCGGCCCGTGACGCCGATCGACGAGCAACGGTCCACCGCGCGTCGGTCGGCGACGTGGGAACGTGGAAGAAGTCGGCATCGAAGCGCGTCGGCCGCGCGTGTCGATCCGCTGTCAACTCGGTCGAGTCACCGTGGCGACGAGCCGGCCCATCGTCTTGCGTTGTTCCATGTCTTCGAGCGCGGCCGGGATCTCGTCGAAGCGCAGCTCGCGCGACACCGTGGGGTGGATCTTGCCGGTGCGGATGAGCTCGAGGATGGTGGCGTGGGCGCGTTGGCCCTCCGCCCGTGACGGCCAGTTGAAACCCAGCGTCCGGCGCACTCCCAGCGGATCATTGACGTAGACGAGGCAGACCCCGCACAGCGAGAAGTTGCCGTAGGCCATGGCCCGCGGCGTGAGGTAGTGGGCGTCCTCGAGCTCGATGCCCTCACTGAACCCGGCGATGAGGTGCCGGCCGTTGAAGCCCATGCACTTGAACGTCTCCAACGTGACGTTGCCGCCGACCGCGTCGAACGCGACGTCCACACCGTGACCGTACGTCGCGTCCATCACCGCGTCGACGAAGTTGGTGGTCCGGTAGTTCACCGCCACGTCGGCGCCGAGCTGGCGGCAGTACTCGACCTTCTCGTCGGAACCCGCCGTCGCGATCACGGTGGCGCCCAGCGCCTTGCCGATCTGCAGCGCGCCCGAACCGGTCCCACCGGCGGCTGCGTGCACGAGGAGCGTCTCGCCCGGTTGCAGGCGGGCGCGTTCGTGGAGCGCGAACCAGCCGAGATGGAAGGGGTAGTGCAACGCGGCGCCGTCGGCATCGCTCATCCACGCGGGGAGTTCCATGGCCGTCGCGGCATCCACGAGGGCGTGCGTGGCGTACCCGCCGTGCGCCATGGTCGGGATGCCGACCACCCGCAGACCGAGGAGGTGTTCCGCCCCCGGTCCGGCAGCCTCGACGATCCCGACCGACTCCATACCCGGCACGAAGGGCGGCTCGAGCATGAGCGTTGCGTAGCGGCCGCGGATGATGTCGATGTCGTTGAGGTTGAGGCAGAACGCACGCACACCGACCCGGATCTCGTTGGGACCCGGGGCCGGGACCTCCACCTCGCGACGTTCCATCACCGCGGTCGGATCCCCGTGGCTCGTGACGACCCACGCGTCCGCGGTCACGCCGGTGCTGCCCGGCGGCGAGTTCGGAGGGTGTTCTGTCACGAACGCCAACGTACCAGCGGTGGAGCCGGAGCGCGCCGGAGCGCATCGCTCGCCGGTGACGGGCGCGAGTTTGGAACACTGTTCGCCATGAGCATCGGAACGCCGCTTTCGGATTCGGCCACCCGTGTCCTGTTCCTCGGTTCGGGGGAGCTCGGCAAGGAGGTGGCAATCGAGCTCCAGCGGTTCGGCTGCGAGGTCATCGCGTGTGATCGCTACGCGCACGCACCGGCCATGCCCGTTGCGCACCGCAGCCACGTGTTCTCGATGCTCGACGGCGCGGAGCTTCGGCGTGTCGTCGAGCTGGAGCGGCCGGACCTGATCGTCCCCGAGATCGAGGCCATCGCGACCGCGACACTCCTCGAGCTCGAAGCCGAGGGCTTCACCGTCATCCCGACGGCCCGGGCTGTGAACCTCACGATGAACCGCGAGGGCATCCGGCGTTTCGCCGCCGAGGAGCTCGGCTTGCCGACGTCGCCGTATCGGTTCGTTTCCTCGCGCGACGAGCTCGAGTCCGCGGTCGGCGACGTGGGCTACCCGGCGGTGATCAAGCCGATCATGTCGTCGAGCGGCAAAGGGCAGAGCGTCGTGCGCGTGGCCGGTGATCTCGCGGGTGCGTGGGCGTACGCGCACGACGCCGGGCGGGGCGATGTCGTGCGATGCATCGTCGAGGGCTTCGTGCCCTTCGACTACGAGATCACGGTCCTGACCGTGTCGGCGGTGAATGGTGTGCAGTGCTGCCCGCCGATCGGTCACGTGCAGATCGACGGTGACTACCGCGAGTCGTGGCAGCCGATGCCGATGGACGCGGAGATCTGGGAGCGTGCCCAAGAGGTCGCGCAACAGGTCGTGCGCGGCCTCGGCGGGCACGGCATCTTCGGCGTCGAGCTGTTCGTGCGCGGGAACGACGTGCTGTTCAGCGAGGTGAGCCCGCGCCCGCACGACACCGGTCTCGTGACGCTCGGCAGCCTCAACTTCAGTGAGTTTGCGCTCCACGCCCGCGCCATCCTCGGCCTGCCGGTCCCTCCGATCGAGATGCGCCGGCCGGCCGCGTCGGTGCCGTTGCTGGGGAAGGGGACCGGGGTGCCGCGATTCGCCGGTGTCGACGTGGCGCTGGCCGAGCCCGACTCACAAGTGCGGTTGTTCGGTAAGCCGATCTGCGAGGGCGAGCGCCGGCTCGCGGTGTGCATCGCAACCGGCAACGACGTTGCCGACGCGCGAGCGCGGGCCGCGCGCATGGCCGGCGCAATCACGATCGAGCTCGACGCGGTCGGTGGCCCGTAGCGCGGCGGTCAACTCCGGCGCATGCGCACCACGATCGTCGGCCCGTAGTGCCAGACGAGCTCCTTGCCGTCGAGTCGCCGGGTCACCTCGATCGAGATCCCGACGGGGCGGAGCACCAGCTCGCCGCGCTCGAAGGCAGCGACGACCTCGATCGGCACGCCGCTCGACTCGGCGATGTCGTGGACGCCGTGCGCCCGCGTCCCGTCGGCACGCATGTCGTGCGTGACGCCGCCGGAGATCACGATCACCCGGTTGCCACACTGCTCGATGCGTTCGACGTGCGACAGCGTCGGATCACCCGCACGCACTGGAGAACCGTTCCGGGTCGCGGAGACCGCGCGCCACGTGCCGCGGAGATCGGGAACGCCGCGTGCGAGACGCTCGGTGCAGCCCGACAGCACGGGTGGCGGCATCGTCGTCCAGAAGCCGGGGGGAGTGTGGGCCACGGGAATCGTTTCGGCGGTGGTCAGCGGCGTGCGCTCGCGCGGTGGCGACGGCACCGCGACCCTCGTTGCGGGATTCGCGTCGCCGTTGGGGTCGACGAAGCTGTTCGGATCGACCTGCACGGTGATCGCGCGATCGGAGGTCGCGAGACAGAGCTGGTGGTAGTTGTCGCCGTCGTTCACGTCGGCCAACGCGATCGGTGACTTGACGAGAGTCGTGCCGTTGGGGCCTCGGACCCTGACGTGATAGCGCGCCGCGTCGGCGTTCGTCGTCGGCGCGCCGTCCGGACGCGTGATGCCGCCCTCCCATGCCACTCGGATGACCTGCCTGCTCGGGGCGGGACAGCCGTCGGGCCCGGTCGGTGCACCACCGAGCCGCGGACGCTCGACCCGCTCGGCGATGACCAATCGCGGGCCCGCGTCGAGTGGCGTCACCGGTTGAGCAACCGCGCCGCGGTACCGAGCGCGTCTCGACGGGTCGACGGTCGGGAGCGCCGTCGGCACCTCGATGCGGACCGGCGGGTCCGCCGCGGTCCCGAGGTCGCCGATCAGGAGCACCGTTCGGCGTTCGCCCGGGTCGATCGCGGGAGCGAGGGACGCGCACACGGGGACGGTCTTCCGGCCCGACCGTGTGATCACGGTCCACTGGTCGGGTCGAAGCGCCGCGGTGTCGAGCTCGTCGGCGACGTTCACGACGATTCCGTCGAGGCCGGGGGCCGCTGCACAGATCGCCGCGGCGCGCGGCGGCAAACGGTGGTCCAACCCGAAGAACGCGGAGAGCATCGTGGGCCGCGCGGAGGGCCGGCCGTGCCGTTTCCCGGCCGGCGCCGCGGTCGGCAATGGCTTCGAATCCCGTGGGGTCCCCGAGGCTCCGCCCCACGCGCTCCCGACGCCCGACGCGGCGACAACTGACAGAGCCGCTGCCACGGCGCCGAAGACGGTGAAGGCTCGATTCGCGAGACGGATGGTGTGTGCGTCGATCGGCGCACTCTACCGTTCGGCCGGCGAGCCTCCAACGGTCTGCCGACGCGTGTCGCGCGCCGAACGCTTGTGTTCGAACATCGCGGCATCGGCGCGTTTCACCAGCTGATCGAGCTCCGAATTGGTCTCCGGGTCGAACGTGCTCGATCCGATGCTCGTGGCCAGCCGGTACTTCGAGTCGGTCGCCCGGTTCCGCATCTCGAGCGCCTGGTTCAGCCGTGCGATCGAAATCTCGACGCTCTGCGTACCCGACAGCAGCACTGCAAACTCGTCGCCACCGAGCCGCGCCACGATGTCGGAGGTGCGGAACGTGTGCTCGAGAATGTCGGAGAACTCCCGCAGCGCGGCGTCGCCTTCGTCATGACCGAATCGATCGTTGATGGCCTTGAACCCGTCGAGGTCCAGGTACAGCAGGCTGACGCCGCCGGGTTGGCGTCGGTACACGTCGAGGAGTTTCGACCCGAGCAGTTCGAAGCCGCGTACGTTGCTCAGGCCGGTGAGCTCGTCGACGGTCGCGAGATGCAGCGCGGCGATCTCGCGTTCGACCATCTCCGCAAGGTCCTGGAGAGACGCCGCGTCGGCGTCGGACAGGTCGCGCGCGTGGCGGTCGATGATGCAGAGCGTGCCGAGCTTCGCCCCGGTCGGGTCGGCGATGGGACACCCGGCGTAGAAGCGGATGTTGGGATCCGAGGTCACCAGCGGATTGTCCGAGAATCGCTCGTCGAGCGTGGCGTCGGGCACGTGCATGATGTCGTCGCCGAGAATCGCGTGTCCGCAGAACGAAACCTCGCGGGGCGTCTCGGTTGTTTCGAGACCCTGATGAGACTTGAACCATTGCCGATCCTCGTCGACGATGGAGACGAGGGCGATCGGGACGTCGAACAAGCGTTGCGCCAGGCGCGTCACGCGATCGAAGCGTTCTTCGGGATCCGTGTCGAGCAGTGCCAACGAGCGGAGGGCGGCGAGGCGGGCCTTCTCATCGGGGGGCTTCTTCGGTGCTTCCACGGGCCTATGTTGGCCGCCGCGTCGTTGCCGGAGGTCGATGCTTGTCCGCAGCTCCTCAGTACGGCAGGCTGGCTGGAGTCCGGCGTGGTCGCGGCCGACGCGACATACGAGAAGGGTGTGTTTCAGGTGGCTTCCTCGTCCGGCCCTGTCCTGCTCGTCGGCACGCGCAAGGGCGTGTTCGTGGTATCGGGCGACGAGTCCCGGACCGAGTGGGCGGTCAGCGCGCCCATGTTCCTCGGCCACATCGCGCATCACGTCGTGCTCGACCCTCGCGACCGCACGCGCATGGTGCTCGGCGCGAGCACCGGGCACCTCGGCCCGACGGTCTTCCACTCCGACGACCTCGGCCGAACGTGGACGGAGTCGACCCGGCCGCCCGCGTTCCGATCGGGTGAACGGTTGGAACGGAGCCTCAAGTCGGTGTTCTGGTTGACCCCCGGTCACGCGGACGAACCCGGTGTCTGGTACGCGGGCGGTTCGCCGCAGGGTTTGTTCCGCAGCGGCGACGGCGGCGCGACGTGGGACTGCGTCGACGGGTGGAACGACCATCCGATGTGGGAGACGTGGGCCGAGTGGCCCGAGCAGAACACGCCCGACGGTTCGATGCTGCACTCGATCAATGTGGACCCGCGCGATGCGTCGCACCTCTATCTGGGCCTGTCGTCCGGCGGCGTGTTCGAGAGCACCGACGGCGGCGCGGATTGGGCGCCGCTCAATGCCGGATGCCTCGCGCTGTTCGCGCCCGTGCCCGACCCGGAGTACGGCCATGATCCGCACTGCGTGCGCGTCCACCCGCAGCAGCCTGATCGCCTGTACCAGCAGAACCACTGCGGTATCTACCGCATGGATCGCGCCGACGCCCGCTGGGTGCGCATCGGCGACAACATGCCCGCCGACGTCGGCGACATCGGTTTCCCGATCGAGCTGCATCCGCGTGACCCCGGCACCGTGTGGGTCTTCCCGATGGACGGCACCGACGTGTGGCCGCGGACGAGTCCCGACGGTCGTCCCGCCGTCTACCGCACCCGCGACGCGGGCGACTCGTGGACCCGTTGCGATCACGGGCTTCCGTCGCCGGCATGGTTCACGGTGAAGCGTCAGGCGATGACCACCGACGATGCAAGCGAGATCGGCGTGTACTTCGGCACCACGAGCGGCGAGATCTGGGCGAGCATCGACGAAGGCGAGAGCTGGCGTTGCGTGGCCGCTCATCTCCCCGAGATCTACTCCGTCGAGCACGCGGACCCCGATCCCGCCTTGCGGTGATCGTCCGTATTCCCACGCCGCTTCGCTCGTACACCGCGGCGGCCGCGAGCGTCGAGGCCCACGGCGCGACGATCGACGAGATACTCCACGACCTCGACCGTCGGTTCCCCGGTCTTCGCTTCCGGGTGGTGGACGAGCAGGGCCGGTTGCGCAAGCACATGCGGGTGTTCGTCAACGAAGAGATCGTCCGCGATCTCGCGACCGCGGTGGACGCGGCCGATACCGTGACGTTGATGCAGGCACTGTCGGGGGGTTAGACCGTGGCGATTGCTCCGCTTCCCGTCGATCCGACGCGACCCGTCGACGCGGCCGAGATCGAATCGTTCTGGCGCGACGGTGTCGTGCACCTCCCGGGCGTACTCCCCGTGGAGTGGATCGACGCGCTGGCGGGACCGGTGGATCGTGTCGTGTGGAGCGGCGAGGCGACCGACATGGGTTCGCTCGTCGGCGACTCGCCGCCGGGTGCACCCGCTTTCGCGGCCGGCGTGGATCATTGGCGTCACGACGAAACGTTCCGTGCGTTCGCGACCGCGTCACCGCTCGCCGCGATCGCCGCCACGCTCCTGCGCAGCGAACAGGTGTGGCTGTGGGAGGACAGCGTGCTCGTGAAGGAAGCGGGGTCACCGTTCGCCACACGCCTCCACACGGACGCCGGTTACTTCCAGGTGGCGGGTCACCAGGTCGGCACGATCTGGGTGCCCCTCGATGCGGCGACGCCCGAGACGGGGGTGGTCCACTGGGTTCGCGGGTCGCACCTCGATCCGGTGGAGTACCGGCCGAACCTGTTCGTCACCGACGAGCCGATCCCGGGCACCCGGGGCACGGTGGTGCCCGACGTGTCGGCCGATCCCGAACTCGCGGCGCGCGTGATCAGCTTCGACGTGGAACCTGGTGACGTGACGGTGCACCACTACCGCACATTGCACGGCGCGCCACCGAACTCCAGCACCAACCGGCGCCGGCGCGCGGTGTCGGTTCGTTACTGCGGCGACGACGCGAGGTATCTGCACAAGCCCGGGCTCCCCGGACGGCCCGGCCTCGACGAGGCCGCCGACGGCGATCCGCTCGCGCCGCTTTGGTGCCCGCTCGTCTGGCCCCGCTGACCCGCGCGGCCGGCCCATGTTCGACGGCGCCGTGGTTCGTGTATCCGCGGGCCCCATTGCTTTCGGTCGCCGCCGGTGGCATCGTGCATGGGGCGCATTCGCAACGGTCGTCCACGGGAGGTCGGTATGTCGTACGCGATCGTGTTGGTGTTCGAAGGGGTCGACGAGAACCAGTACTGGGCGGTGAACGACAAGCTCGGTATCCATCGCGACGGGACCGGCGACTGGCCCGCCGGGATCATGAGTCACAGCGCCGGCCCGACACCCACCGGTTGGATCGTGACCGAGGTCTGGACCGAGAAGGCCGCCCACGAGGCGTTCATGGCGGCCCGCCTCGGTGCCGCGCTCGGTGCCGTCGGCGGGCTGGCCCCGAGCCAGATCATCGAGTCCGACCTCGTGAACTACCAACTCCCGAACTGATTCGTCGCGCGGCAACCTGTCCGACGATCGTCGATCAGGGGCCGGACCACCCTTCACGATCCAACCGCCGGGCACGCGGGCGATCCCCTGACCGAAGATCGGTCCGAGCTGCTGTTCCGACCCGGGCGTTGCGACCGGTGCCGGGGTGCTCGTCGCGTCCGCCGGTCTGGCGACGAGCGCGACGAAGCACCCAACGATCACGATGACGAACGGTTTTCGTCGGGCTCACCGCGCCGCCCGACCGTGACGGTCAAGCCTTCGCGTAGTTCGCGGCGCTCTTGAACTCGAAAGCCACGACGGCCTCGTCGCCCACCACCCACGCGTCGTGGCCCGGAGCTATGTGGTACACGTCGCCGGGCCCGGCTTCGGCCTCGGTACCGTCGTCGTGGAGGACGTGCAGCCGGCCGGACGAGATGATGCCGACGTGCTCGGCCTGGCAGCTGTCGGTGCCGACCACCGGCTTGATGCAGCTCGACCAGGTCCAGCCGGGCTCGAACGTGAACCGTCCGATCTCCATGCCGCCGAGATTGACGATCTCGACGCGCGTCTTGTCGGGTGTGCGGGTCTCGTCGGGCGTGTTGAAGCTCTTGCTCTGGATCGTGGACATGTTGCCCCCCTGTCGCGTGTCTCGCTGCTCCATGCGTAGACGCGGCACGCCGTCGTGTCAAGGGGCTGCCGCCGGCTCATTGGGCGTACGGATCGTCACGCCGTACGCTGGCGCAGAGGTTCCCGAATGAAGGAGCACGCGTGTTGCTCGACGGCTTCGATCACGTGGCAACGATCACCAACGACACGGAGCGACTGCAGCAGTTCTACGCGGACGTCTTCGACGCCGAGGTGTTGCGCGACGGCTCCGAGCTCCCCGACGGAACCGGACCGCGAATGTCGGTGATCCAGATCGGGCCGCACTCCGAGCTCAACGTGTTCGAGATCGACGGCAACACCGAAGCCGATCGGCAGACACCCATGTTCGGTCGCGGTCGCATCGATCACCTAGCCGTGCACGCGGCGTCGCTGGCTGCGTTCGAGACGATCCGCGATCGGCTCATCGCGCGTGGCGCGGCCGACGAGTTCGTCACCGACTTCGGGCCGATCCTGAGTGTGTTCTTCCGCGATCCCGACGGGTTGGAGTGCGAGCTCTGTGTCGCGAATCCCGACGCGGTTCCGGGTGTGCACCATCCGCCGGGGACGCCGGCGCCTCGCTATCACGGCGAAGGCCGGTAGGCGCGCGTCGATCTCGATGTTCGAGCAGTGGAAGGTTCATCGGGCGCAACGGCAGGCGGCCAAGGCGGCTCAGCAGCACGCCGGTCGCGAGGCGGCGTGGGAAGTCACTGATCGTCGGCTCGCGACGCTCGTCGAGCAGGTCGCCAACGCCGCGGCCGGTTCGTTCCCCCCGATTGACGTGTCGCTCCCACTGCATCGCAGCGAACACGCGTTGTTCGCGCTCGACGGGGTCGGGTTGATCGAGCCGCGGCGGGGTCCCGGCCACTGGCAGGGAGGGACCCAGGGCGTGTCGGTCCACGTACCGGGGACCAGGTCGATGCGGTACCGGATCGGCGCGACGCAGGGTTCGCTCGTACCGGGCGACGAGAAGCCGACGTTGATCGACACGGGCGCGCTGACGATCACTGATCGGCGCGCCGTCTTCGTCGGCGCCAAGCAATCGCGCGAGTGGGACTGGGCCAAGGTGGTCGGCTTCCACGATGACGAGGTGCATCGATGGACCGGCATCGCGGTCTCGAACCGCCAAAAGATCTCGGGCGTCTCGTATCCCGCGGATCAGGCGGCGGGCGTTCGGATCGCCCTCGAGCTCGGTGTGGCGCTCGCCAACGGCACGGTCGCGGAATTGGTCAGTGCCCTGCAGGCCGAGCGGGACGCGTGGACGGCGCAGCGTCCGGCGCTTCCCCGGTAGCCGTCGACCGGTGGTGCGCGATGGGCGGGGGTCCGAGCGCCCAGTTCAGGACGCCGAGCAGCACCATGGCCGGCGGTGCGCCCCGCGATCGTGGTGTGGGATTGCCCGGCGAGAACTCCGGCGCGAATGTGTGGTCGACGAAATCCGTCGATCCGCGACATGGTGAGGGAGCGACCGATGGCATCCACGTCGAACTGGCCGCCGGCGGCACCCGCGGGGCCGCGCCGGTGGACCGCCGGTCGGATCATCGGGATCGTGCTCGTCTCGTTGTTGGCGCTCTCGGGCCTCGGCCTCGTTGTCGCGGGCGGTGCGCTCACCGTGGCCGCGACGACCCAACGCGACTCGGACGGGTACTTCCACACCGGCGCCGAACGGCTGTCCGTCGGTTCGTACGCGATCACGAGCGACGAGATCGATCTCGGGACGGGTCAGCGTCCTCGCGATTGGGGTGTCGAGCTCGGCGACATCCTGCGGGTCCGGCTGCGGGTCACGTCCGCCGATTCCCGGATCCCGGTGTTCGTGGGCATCGGTCGCGCGGACGAGGTCCGGCGATACTTGCGCGGCGTCGCGCACGATGAGATTCGCAACGTCGATCTGTCGCCGTTCCGTGTGACGTACCGCACGCGGCAGGGAGCTCGGGAACCGGCGCCTCCGACCGGCGAGAAGTTCTGGGCCGCGTCGGCTTCGGGAACGGGTCGCCAAACGCTGCGCTGGGCGCCGACGAGTGGTCGATGGGTTGTGGTGGTGATGAACGCGGACGCGAGTCGAGGCGTGTCCGCGTACATCAGCGTCGGCGTGCAGATCCGACACCTGTGGCTGATCATCGGGATCCTGTTCGGCATCGGTGGGGTCGCGCTCGTCGTCGGCGTCGTGTTGATCGTCGTGATCACGCGCCGCGCCGCACGCGGCACCGGTACTCCTCCTGCCGCGGCGCCCGGCGCACCGTCGGCCGCGCCGGTCGCGGGACCTTCGGATGTGATCGCCGCAGCGACCGCGGCGGATCCCGTGGTGCTCGTGGGGCGGCTCGACGAGCCGTTGAGTCCCTGGAAGTGGCTCGTGAAATGGATGCTCGCGATCCCGCACTTCGTCGTGCTCGTGGTGCTGTGGCTGGTCGTGTTCGTGCTCACCGTCGTCGCGGGACTCGCGATCCTGTTCACCGGCCGCTACCCGCGCGGGATCTTCGACTTCAACGTCGGTGTTCTGCGCTGGACGTGGCGCGTGGTGTTCTACGCGACGGGCGTGCTCGGCACCGATCGGTACCCGCCGTTCACGCTCGGCCCGGTGCCGGAGTATCCCGCCGCGCTCGACGTCGCGTATCCCGAATCGCTGTCTCGCGGGCTCGTGCTCGTCAAGTGGTGGCTGCTCGCGATCCCGCAATATCTGATCGTCGGGGTCATCACCTCGGGTGCGTGGTGGGGAATGGCCGGTGGTCGAGGCGGCCGATGGGCCGTCGGCGGCGGCGGTCTGATCGGGATCCTCGTGCTGATCGCGGCGGTGCGGCTGCTGTTCACACACCGGTACCCGCCGGCCATGTTCGATCTCGTGATGGGGTTGCACCGCTGGGTGGTGCGGGTCGGTGTGTACGCCCTGCTCATGACCGACGTCTACCCGCCGTTCCGTCTCGACCAGGGCGGCTACGTTCGCGACCCGGAATCGTTGATCGACCGGAGGTGAGCTCGTGTCCGACAACCTGCGACGGTTGGGCGAGTACAGCGCGCGGATGTTCGACGGTGACGAAGTCGCCGTCCTCGACTTCTTCTCCGATGATTTCGAGAGCCACGTGACGGCCCGGGTGGCTCCCGACGCAGTCGGCACCGATATCCGCGGCGAGGAGCAGAAGTGGTGGCGCAACGCGCGCGCCGCGTTCCCCGACATGAAGTTCACCGTTGACCTGCTGATCGAGTCCGGAGACCTCGTGGTGTCGCACTGGACCCTGACCGGCACCCACACCGGCACCGCCTTCTACGACGTCGAGCCGTCCGGTGAGCCCGTCGTGATCAACGGGACGGCGATCATGCGCATGCGCGACGGCCGGATCGTCGAGCACTGGGGCGGCCCGCACTGCCAGTTCGGTCTGGGGCTCGTCCCCCGATAGATCCCGCACCCGGGTGTCGACGCCGGACGTCGGTACATTGGCGGGTATGGCCCTGCCGTACTCCGACGATGAACCCGTACGCGATCCCGATGAACTGGTCGAGCAGCTCGTAACGGCGACCGAGTTGTTGGAAGCCGTTGCCGCCGACGGTTCACTGCTCGAAGGTCTGACGGTCGACGAGCGCAGGCGATTTGTGACCGCTGCGGGCGACGTCTTCTGCCCCGACGTCGCGCTTCGCCGCCGGCGGACGCGGGCCCGTCTGCGCAAGGCCAAGGCCGACAATGTGGTTCGCGACGAGCAGATGTTGGACGGGACGGGCATTCGGAGCTTGCGCAGCAAACCCGTCTACACGACGCCGAACGTGTTCCCGTCGGCACCACTCGAGGCCGACGAGATCGAGGACGGCGGGCGCGAGGACGTCGGTACCGTCGAAGTCCGCGCGGTCCTGATCCCGCAGCATTGCTACGTCTGCAAGCAGAAGTTCACCGAGGTGCATCCGTTCTACGACCAGATGTGCGCGTCGTGTGCGGAGGTCAACTACCGCAAACGCACCGAGACCGCTGATCTGCGGGGCCATGTTGCGTTGCTCACCGGCGGGCGCGTCAAGATCGGCTATCAGGCCGGCATCAAGTTGCTGCGCGCGGGCGCGCAACTCATCGTCACGACGCGCTTCCCGCGCGACTCCGCGGCGCGCTACGCGCGGGAGCCCGATTTCGAGGAATGGGGCGATCGCCTCGAGATCTTCGGGCTCGATCTGCGCCACACGCCGAGCGTGGAAGCGTTCTGCGCGCACCTGCTCACGACGAGGCCGCGGCTCGACTTCATCGTCAACAACGCGTGTCAGACGGTACGGCGGCCACCCGACTTCTACCGCCACATGATGGACCTCGAAACGGCGTCGTGGCGCGGTACGCCCGAACCGGTTCGGCAGTTGCTCGGTGAGTACGAGGGATTGCGCCGTTACGACATGCTGCCGGATGGTGCCGCGGCGTCCGATGATGCGCTCGCCGTGGCCGCGGACGGGGCCGCGCTCTCGGGGCTCACGCAGGCGGCGGAGCTCTCGCAAACCCCACTGCTACCCGACGATCTCGTTCCTCGACGGCACTTGTTCCCCGAGGGAGAGCTCGATCAGGACCTCCAACAGATCGACCGGCGGGAGCAGAACTCGTGGCGCCTGACGCTCGCCGAGGTGTCGTCGGTCGAGCTCCTCGAGACGCAACTCGTCAACGCGGTGGCGCCGTTCGTGCTCAACGCGCGACTCAAACCGTTGATGCTCCGCACTCCCGAGCGCGACAAGCACATCGTGAACGTGTCGGCCGTCGAAGGTCAGTTCTACCGGAAGTTCAAGACCACCCGGCACCCGCACACCAACATGGCCAAGGCCGCGCTCAACATGATGACGCGCACGTCGGCCGCGGATTACCACGCCGACGGCATCCACATGAACAGTGTCGACACCGGTTGGGTCAGCGATGAGGACCCGCTGCACATCGCCCAGCGAAAGCGTTCGGAGCAGCGATTCCAGCCTCCACTCGACATCGTCGACGGTGCGGCCCGCATCGTCGATCCGATCATCGACGGCTTCAACACGGGCACGCACATCTGGGGGAAGTTCCTCAAGGACTATCGCGAGATCGACTGGTAGCGCGGGAGGGTTGTCGGGTGCTCCCGTCGGCAGGTGCGGACCGACGGCCGGATCCGCGAGACTGCCGCGTATGAGCGATGTCTCGAAACCGACGGTGTTCGAACCGGCTCGGCTCGGTCCACTGACCTTGCGCAACCGGTTCATCAAGGCGGCCACGTTCGAGGGTCGCACACCGAACGCGCTCGTGACCGACGAGCTCGTGGAGTTCCACCGCCGGATCGCCGCCGGCGGCGCGGGCATGAGCACCGTCGCGTATCTTGCCGTCTCCCCCGAAGGTCGCACCCATGCGGAGTGCATCCACCTGCGCGACGAAGCGGTTTCCGGTCTGCGCCGCCTGACCGACGCGATCCACGCCGAAGGAGCGCTCGCATCCGCGCAGATCGGGCACGCGGGCCCCGTCGCGAACGCGTCGTCGAACAAGGCGCCCGCGCTGGCCCCGAGTCGCATGTTCGATCCCCGGGCCTTGCGTCGGAGCCGCGCGGTGACCGACACCGACATCGCCCGGATCACCGACGACTACGCGCGGGGGGCGCGGTTGTGCCTCGACGGCGGGTTCGACGCGGTCGAGATCCACCTCGGTCACAACTATCTGTTGAGCGCGTTCCTCAGCCCCAAGCTCAACCAACGCGACGACCGGTGGGGCGGTTCGCTGGAGAACCGCGCGCGGTTCGCCCGGCAGGTCGTGCTCGCGGTTCGTGAAGCCGTCGGCGATCGCGCGGCGGTGACCGCCAAACTCAACATGCTCGACGGGTACCGAGGCGGGTTCCGGCTCGAGGACAGCCTGCAGGTCGCGCGGTGGCTGGAGGCCGACGGTGGTCTCGACGCGCTCGAACTGACAGGTGGCAGCTCGCTGATGAATCCGATGTTCCTGTTCCGCGGCGCAGCCCCGCGGCGCGAATTCGGCGCGACGTTGCCCTGGTTCGTACGCCCCGGGTTCAAGCTCGTCGGCAAGAAGTTCCTCCGCAGCTATCCGTACGAGGAGGGGTACTTCCTTCCGCAGGCCCGCCAGTTCCGTGACGCGTTGGAACTCCCGCTCATCCTGCTCGGCGGGATCAGCGCCCTGGAAACGGCCGAAGCCGCGATCGCCGAAGGGTTCGCGTTCGTGGCGATGGGCCGGGCGCTGGTGCACGACCCGGATCTCGTCCGCAAGTTCGAGGACGGGACGACCGCGGCGTCGGGATGCATCCACTGCAACCGCTGCATGCCCACGATCTACACCGGGACCCGGTGCCCGCTGGTCGACCCGCGCCCGGGAGACCGCCCGATCGCCGTCTGAGGAGGACCGCGTCCTTCGGCTTCCGGTGGCCGCCGACTTCCCCAAGAATCTCGGCGAATTCCGTGGGTCGACGCGGATACTTGTCGTACCCCGGTGCGAACGTATGTTCGTGGAGACGATGAGGGTTGCGGGGCCGACCGGCGCGCTGGTCGAGGCGGTCGACCGGTTGGT
>Ga0209048_10000611_pt1 | contig 37809 bp, 46 predicted proteins | sample FrelakmetCRP12CR_FD_187146 | JGI IMG/M metagenome (GOLD analysis project Ga0209048, IMG submission 187146) | Freshwater lake sediment microbial communities from the University of Notre Dame, USA, for methane emissions studies - CRP12 CR (SPAdes)... | ecosystem: Environmental > Aquatic >...
GCGCACGGTGCTCGCGCTCCGGGCGCAGGCAGAACTCGAGATGACGATGAATCCGCGGCCGAATCGTGCCGGCCGACCATTGCTCCTTCTCCAGGAGCGAGGTCGGCACCACGACGTCCGCGTCCACGGTCCGGAACGGCGAGCGGACGCGCGCGGCGACGCGCTGCCTCCACCGCTCCGCCTCGCGCAGGGGGTTCTCGTCGCCAACGAGGACGGCCGCCCTGACTTCGTCGCAGAAACGCGGTACCTCGTCCTGCCCTCCGACGCGCAGCGCGAACCCGACGCGGCGGCGGCGGAGCGCTCCAGGCAGTTCCTCGAGGCCCTCGAGCATGAACTGGATATGACGCTGGTTGGCCCCGGGGAATCCGGGGTCGAGGACGAACAGGGCAACCACCGGCTTTCGGAGCGCGTTCCCGAGCGCGATGGCGCCCTCGAGCGCGGGATTGTCGTCCGCCCGCTGCGCGCGCTGCATCCAGCACACCACCGCGCGGCCGTCCGGGAGGGGCTCCCCTGCGTTGCGCACCGTCACCCGGGGGTCGTTGAGGAACGGGGTCACAGGCGCCATCCAGCGACTATACTACTGGCAATGAGGACGACCCTGCCTTCCTTCCTGCTCGCGCTGGCCGTCGCGATCCCGTGCGAGGCGGCGGACCCCGTCTCCGGCGTCGTCCCCCGCTTCGCGCGCGATCTCGACCCGATCACGCTCGTCGGGTCGGCGCGCCCCTCGCGTTACATGGAGGCGTCGGGCCGCCGCGCCGCGTTCCTCGGCCGCGAGGACGGGAGCTTCGAGGCCTGGGCGTACCCGCTCAAGATCCTGCACGATTTCCACCTGTCGTTCGGCATCGCGGCCTACGCCGACCCGATCTCGGACACCAGCCTCGCTTCGACCGTGGACATCAGGCCGGAAGCAGCCACCGTCCGCTACTCTCACGCCTCGTTCACCGTGGACGCGACGTGGCTCGTCCCGCTCAATCAGCCGGGCGGCCTCGTACTGCTCGACGTCTCGACGACGGAGCCGCTGACAATCTACGTGAAGTTCAGGCCGGACCTGAAGCCGATGTGGCCCGCCGCGCTGGGCGGTCAGTACAGCTACTGGGACGACACGCTCAAGGCGTACGTCATCGGGGAGGGCAGCGGAAAGAACGCCGCGCTCATCGGATCTCCGCTGGGGCTCACCCCGCCCGAACAACCCGCTCACAATCTCCCCGACGCGCCGTCTCAATTCGCGATTCGCATCACCCCGGAGATGGCGGCGAAGGGCCTCGTGCCGATCGTCATCGCGGCGAGCGTGGAGAAGCTCGATGCCGCGAAGAAGGCCTACGCGGCGCTGCTCGCCTCGCCCGAGGCGCTCTATCACGAGTCGGCCGCACACTACCGCGCGCTGCGGGACGAGATGACCAGCATCGAATCGCCCGACAGGCGGTTCGACCTCGCGTTCGAGTGGGGCAAGGTCGCGCTCGACAAGGGGTTTGTCTGCAACCCGCATCTCGGGTGCGGACTGATCGCGGGACTCGGTCCCTCGGGCACGACGGAACGTCCCGGCTTCGGGTGGTTCTTCGGCGGCGACACGTTCATCAACGCCTGGGCCATCTCGGCCTACGGCGACCTCGACACGGTCAGGCAGTCGCTCGAGTTCCTTCGCAAGCGCCAGCGCGCCGACGGCAAGATGATGCACGAGCTGTCGCAGGGCGCCGGGTTCATCCGCTGGTTCGAGGACTACCCGTACGGCTACTACCACGCGGACACCACGCCGCTCTACATCGTCGCGGTTCGAGACTACGTGAGGGCGAGCGGCGACTCCGCGTTCGCGAAGGACTTCTGGCCCTCGATGCGGAAGGCGTACGACTACTGCGTCTCCACGGACGAGGACGGCGACGGCCTGATGGACAACACCAGGGCCGGCCTGGCCGCCGTCGAAACAGGGACGCTCCGCAGCCGCGACGTCCTGACCGACGTCTTCCTCGGCACCGTGTGGACCGAAGCCGCGGCCGCGATGCGCGATCTCGCCCGGATCGCCGACCCCGCCTTCGTCGAGACCGCACAATCGGCCGCGCAGAAGGCGCGGGCCGCGATCAACCGCCGATTCCTGGACGACGCCAACAAGCGAATCAACTTCGCGATCATGAAGGACGGCAGGGGCCAGGCCGAGCAGACCGTCTGGCCGGCGTTCGGCATCTGGCGCGGCGTGTTCGACCCCGGGCATCCGGCCGTTGAAGCGATGCTCGACGAACTGTCGCGCTCGGGTCTCGGCACGGACTGGGGCGCGCGGATGCTCTCGAAGGAGAGCAAGCTCTACGAACCGCTGTCGTACAACAACGGGGCGTCGTGGCCCTTCCTCACCGGCTGGGCGGCGCTCGCGCTCTACAAGGGCGGGCGCGGTCCGGCGGCGTGGGAGTACCTCGACGCGCTCGCGGACCTCACGTTCCTCGAGGGGCGCGGCTACATGCCGGAGCTCTTCTCCGGCGACCTCCTCCGCTCGATCGACGCGGCGGTGCCGCACCAGTTGTTCGCGACGACCGGCTTCGTGTCCACCGTGATGCGCGGCCTCGTCGGCCTCCGGGAAGAAGACCAGGCATTGCGCCTGTCGCCGCAGTTGCCTGCCGGGTGGTCGTTCCTCCGCGTGAAGAACCTGCGGTGGCGCGACGCACGCGGCACCCTCGAGATCCGGCGCGGCCCGGACGGCGGCCTGACGTATTCAGTAACCTCCACCAAGGGGCTGCTGCCGGCCGAACTGAGCCCGGTGCTTCCTCCCGGCGCACAGCAGCTGGCTGTGTCCGCAGGCGCCGGCACGCGGCCTGTCGTCGTGACGGCAACCTCTGGGGTCGAACTCGCACTGGATCAGCGCCCGCTCGCCCTCGGCGACACCCCCCAGCGTCTGCGCATCATCGATGCCCGGGTGGAGGGCGGCGTCTACACGGCGAGACTGCAGGGACGGCGCGGCCGGACGTATCGGCTGCGCCTGGACGTGCCGTTCGCGGTCAGCTCGATCGACGGGGGCCGCGAGGTGGCGCGCGAGGGGCGCGTCAGGACGATCGAGGTCGCGGTTCCCGAGGCGACCACGGAGTGGGTAGACTGCACGCTTCTGGTCCGGCTTGGCCCGAGGCTCAAGTAGAGGGAAGGAGACACGGGTGAAACAGGGACTCTGCATCATGATCGGAGTGGTTCTCGCACAGTTCGTCGCCTCGGCCCCGGCCCCGGCGCAGGGCCGGGCCGCATCCCCCGCCGGCGGCAAGGCCGTCCAGCAGGCCGCGTTTGGCAAGACAAAGGAAGGTGCAGCCGTGGAGATCTTCACGCTCACGAACCGGAACGGCATGACGGCCAGAGTGATGACCTACGGCGCCACGCTCACCGAACTGCTCGTGCCTGGCAAGGCCGGGACGCCGGTGAACGTCGTCCTCGGCTTCGACAAGATCGAACCGTATCTTGCCGGCGTGCCGTACTTCGGCGCGACGATTGGCCGGGTGGGCAACCGCATCGCCAAGGGGGCCTTCACGCTCGACGGCAAGACTTACAAACTCGCCGCCAACAACGGGCCGAACCACCTGCACGGCGGCATCAAGGGGTTCGACAAGGTCGTGTGGAAAGCCGAGGTCCTCCTGCAGTCGCCCGGCGGGCAGGCGGTGAAGTTCACCTATCACAGCCCGGACGGCGAGGAAGGCTACCCGGGCTCTCTCGACGCGAGCGTGGTCTACACGCTGACCGACGCGAACGAGCTGCGGCTCGACTACACGGCGACCACCGACAAGGCGACGCCGGTGAACCTGACGAACCACAGCTACTTCAACCTGGCGGGCGAAGGCTCCGGCGACATCCTGGGACACGTAATGATGATCGCCGCCGACGAGATCACGCCGGTGGACACCGCGTTGATCCCGACGGGCAAGCTGGAGGCGGTGAAGGGAACGGTCTTCGACTTCAATACGCCGACGGCGATCGGCGCCCGCATCGACAAGGTGCCCGGCGGGCCGCCGGTCGGCTACGACCACAACTACGTTCTGCGCAAGGGGGGAGGCGGAGGGCAGGGGATGGGAACGCAAGCCCTGACGCTGGCCGCGCGGGTCACCGAGCCCAAGAGCGGCCGGACGATGGAAGTGCGGACGACAGAGCCGGGGATCCAGTTCTACTCGGGGAACTTCCTGGATGGGACGATCAAGAACCGGTCGGGCGTGCCGTACCGGATCCACGACGCGTTCTGCCTGGAAACACAGCACTATCCGGACTCGGTGAACCACCCGAACTTCCCGTCAACGATTCTGGAGCCGGGCAGGACCTACAAGACGACGACGGTCTACGCGTTCTCGACGAAGTAGCGAGGCTAGGGGGAGAGCCCATCCAGAGCCTTCCCCAGCAGCCCCAGGCCTTCCGCCAGCACGTCGGCTCGACCGCCGAACCCAAGGCGGAAGTGCGCCGGCGCCTCGAAGAAGCGGCCCGGCACGAGGCCGGTCTCGAACTCGCGCGCCAACGTCTCGAGGAACGGATCCGCATCGTCCACACCGCGGATGCGCGGAAACACGACGGTGCCCGCGGCCGGCGCCACGGATTCAAGGTCGGTGCGCCCCGCCAGGAACTCACGGACGGCTCGGCCGTTGGCCGTCAGGATGCGCCGCGCGCGCGCGGCGAGCTGATCGATCAGGGAGAACGCCAGCACCGACAATCGCTCGGCCGGGAACGCTCCCGTGCCGTCCACGATATCCCTGGCACGGCGCAAGGCCTCGGCCACGTCGGGAGCCGCGAGCGCCCACCCGCAGCGGAGCCCAGCCAGGCCGTAGCTCTTGGTCAGGCTGCTCGTCGAGATGAAGACAGGCGACCGCGCCGCCGCCGCGCGGGTGGCGCCGGCGGGCGCCGTATCGAGATAGACTTCGTCCACCAGCACGCGCGCGCCATGGCGTTCGGCGATCCGGCCAATCTCGTCCACCTCGCTGTGCGCCGCCAGGACGCCCGTCGGGTTGTGGGGATTGGTGATGACGATGAGCCGGGTCCGCGGAGTGAGGGCCGCACGGATGGCGTCGGGATCGAGGCGATAGCCGTCCTCGAACCGCCGGTCGAAGCGGACGACGCGCGCGCCCAGGAGTTTCGGCGGGCCCATCAGCGGGTCGTATCCCGGCCTCTCCACCAGCACGTCGTCGTCCGCCTTCACCAGGGCGGCGAACACCAGGAAGTTGGCGCCCGACGCTCCCTGGGCCGTGACCACCATGTCGGCCGTCACGCCGTAGGCCGCGGCAATCGCACCGATGAGCGGCGGGTAGCCGTTGTCATTGTCGCCGTGAAGCTCGAGCGCCTCGCGCGCCCCCGGCAGGTCGGTCAGCTCACACGCCAGCAGGTTGCTGCCCGCCAGGTTCACCCGCGGCCGCACGTGCTGCTTGGCCCACTGCATATATGGCGCAAAGGACATCGACACCTTCGGTGTAATCGGATCCACGGAGTACCAGTCGGGCCTGACGCCGGTCGGTCGACGTTACGGCTCGCGGGTCGATGTCTCCCGACCATTGGTCGTGGGTGCCGACCCTTCATCGTCGGTTCCGACTGTCGTCCGTCAGTCCCGACTCTTTTCAACCCAGATATCGAACAAGTGCAGCATCGTGTCGACCGCCGACTCCATCCACTCCAGCGGGACGTACTCCTTCTTGCCGTGGAAGTTCATGCTGCCGTCGAAGAGGTTCGGCGTCGGCACGCCCATGAACGTCAGGCGGGCGCCGTCGGTGCCGCCGCGGATCGACGAGCGCTTCGGCGTCAAACCCGCGCGGCGGATGGCCTCCTCGGCGTAGTCGGTCACGTGCGCATGCTGATCCAGCACGTATTTCATGTTCCGATACGATTCCTTGATCTCGACCTGCGCTCGTGCGCCGGGGTACTTGCGCTCGACCCACGCGGCGGCCGCGTTCAGCGTCGCTTCGAGGTCGCGCAGGCCCTCCTCGGCGAAGTCGCGGACGAGGAACTGCGCCTTGGCTTCCGACACGTTGCCGCTCACGTTGATCGGGTGCAGGTAACCTTCGCGCCCCTCGGTGGTCTCGGGCGTCCGGTGCTGCGGCAGCGCCATGATGAGGTCGGCCAGGATGCGCACGGCGTTCAACATCTTGCCCTTGGCGTAGCCCGGGTGGACGTCGGCGCCCGTCACGGTGAGGAACGCCGTGTCGGCGCAGAACGTCTCGCTCTCGAGCTCGCCGACGCCGGAACCGTCCACCGTGTAGGCGAATGTCGCACCGAACCGCTTGACGTCGAAGTGCTCGGTGCCGCGGCCCACCTCCTCATCCGGGGTGAACGCGACACGGATCGGCCCGTGCAGGCGCGTCGGCTGGTCGTGGAACCGCCACAGCGCCTCGAAAATCTCCGCGACTCCTGCCTTGTCGTCGGCGCCGAGCAGCGTGGTGCCGTCGCCGGTCACGATTGTCAGGCCCTTGCACGCGGCGAGCGCGGGCTCCTCGGCGGCCCGGATGACGACGGACGGATCGCCCGGCAGCACGATGTCTCCGCCATCGTAGTAGCGGTGCACCTGCGGCTGGACGCCGGCTCCCGAGACTTCGTGATAGGTGTCCACGTGCCCGAGCAGGCCCAGCGTCGGCACCTTGCCGAACGCCGGGTGGCCGGGCGGGATGTTGGACGGCAGCGTCGCCATCACGTACCCGTGCTCGTCCATCTCCGCGTCGGCCAGGCCCGCGGCCTTCAGGTCGGCCACCAGCACGCGGAGCAGGTCCTTCTGCTTCTCGGTCGACGGGTAGGAGGAAGACGTGGCGCTCGACTGCGTGTCGATGCGGACGTATCGGCAGAAGCGGTCGAGCAGTGATTCGCGGTCGGGCATGGGAGCCTCCATGGCTGATTCGATCGACTTGCGGCTTGCGGCTGACGGCGCCGACTTCAGTATTGCCGCGCGCGTCGCCTAATGCAAGAATGCGCAGGTCGGGTTGCCGGTCAATCCCGCGGGAGACTGCATGCAACTGCACACGATCGACTACGCTGTCATCGGCCTCTACTTCCTGTTCGTCCTCGGCATCGGTGTGGCGCTCAAGCGCTTCATGCGCACGAGCCTCGATTTCCTGCTGTCCGGCCGCAGCCTGGCGACCTGGATCACGGGCCTCGCGTTCATCTCCGCGAACCTCGGCGCGCAGGAGGTGATCGGGATGGCCGCCAGCGGCGCCAAGTACGGGATCCTGACCAGCCACTTCTACTGGGTGGGCGCGATCCCGGCGATGGTCTTCGTCGGCGTGTTCATGATGCCGTTCTACTACGGCAGCCGCGCCCGCTCGGTGCCCGAGTACCTCCGGCTGCGCTTCGACGAGAAGACGCGCGGCTTCAACGCAATCTCCTTCGCGGTGATGACGATCTTCTCGTCCGGGATCAGCATGTACGCGATGGGCCTGTTGTTCCAGCAGTTCCTCGGCTGGGACATCAACTACAGCATCATCATCGCGGCGCTCGTCGTCCTCGGCTACACCTTCCTCGGCGGCCTCACGAGCTCGATTTACAACGAGGTGCTGCAGTTCTTCCTGATCGTGTTCGGCTTCCTGCCGTTGTCGCTGCTCGGCTTGAAGGCGGTCGGCTGGTGGCCAGGCCTCCAGGCGAAACTGGCGGCGGTGGCGACCACGCGCGGCTTCGAACCAGGGGTGCTCACCCACTCGTGGCAGCACCTCGGGAGCGCGTCGGCCAACCCGATGGGCGTCGAGTGGTTCGGCATGGCCATGGGCTTGGGCTTCGTCCTGTCGTTCGGCTACTGGTGCACCGACTTCCTGGTCATCCAGCGGGCGATGGCGGCCAAGTCGATGAACGCCGCGCAGCGCACGCCGCTCGTCGCGGCCGTGCCGAAGATGTTCTTCCCGTTCCTGGTGATCCTGCCCGGGATGGTGATCCTGGCCCTGGTGGGCGACGCGGGACTGGCGGACGCCGCGGGAAAGGTCGACTTCAACCGCGCGCTGCCGGTGCTGCTGCAGAAGCTGTATCCGTCCGGCATCCTCGGCCTCGGCCTGGCCGCGCTGCTCGCCAGCTTCATGTCGGGGATGGCAGGCAACGTGACGGCCTTCAATACGGTCTGGACGTACGACATCTACCAGACCTACATCAAGCCCGGCGCCGCCGACAGCCACTACCTCTGGATGGCGCGAATGGCCACCGTGTTCGGCACGATCGCCAGCATCGCCACGGCCTACATCGCCATGATGTTCAACAACATCATGGACCTGCTGCAGCTCGTCTTCTCGTTCATCAACGCTCCGCTGTTCGCCACGTTCCTGCTCGGGATGTTCTGGAAGCGGACGACGGCGAACGGCGCGTTCTGGGGCCTGATGGGCGGGACGGGGGCGGCCGCCGTGCACTACGCGCTGACGGGCGTCGCGGGCGGGCGCGTCGGCATGCTCCACAGCTACCCAAGCGACATGGCGCAGAACTTCTGGGGCGCGATCTTCGCCTGGACGGGCTGCTTCCTGCTGACGATCCTGATCAGCCTCGTCACCAAGCCGCGCGAAGAGAAGGACCTCGTGGGCCTGGTGTATTCGCTCACGCCGAAGCCCTCGTCGGAAGGCCTCGCGTGGTACAGGCGCCCGCTCGTGCTGGGCGTCATCGTGCTGGTGGCATCCGTCGCCCTGAACCTCTACTTCTGGTAGCGCCGCACGCCGCAAGCCGCGAGCCGTTCTCTGTGAGGTATCCATGTCCCTCGATCTCCGCGTTCCGATCGGCCTGTTGTTCGCGTTGCTCGGCGCGCTGCTGGCCGTGTACGGGTGGTTCAGCGACCCCGCGGTGTATCAGGCGTCGCTCGGCATCAACGTGAACCTCTGGTGGGGTTTGGTGCTGCTGTTATTCGGCGGCTCGATGCTCGCCTCGGCCTGGGTGACCGCACACAAGGGCAGGTCCGAGACCCGGCCGTAGCGCGACAATCGGCCTGCGCCTGGCGGCGGGGGGCGGAGCGGCAGACCCGAGACGTGGCGTGCCCGACCGGAACTCGGAATCGCGGACTCTAATATGGGGTAGAATCCGCCGCTATGACGACGCCCACTCGCCCCGCCGACCCGGCCGGCCTCGATACGTCCCAGTTGCCCGAGAACGCCTACAAGATGCTCGCCGCGGGCGAGTCCTACGCGCCCGTCGTACCGCCGAAGGTCGCTCTGCCCGAGGGCACGTGGCGGTCGGTCGTCTGGGGCCTGGCGCTCTGCGTGGTCTTCACGCTGGCCTCCGCCTATTCCGGCCTGAAGGTCGGGCAGGTGATGGAGGCGTCGATCCCGATTTCCATCCTGGCGATCGGCCTGGCCCGGGTCTACAAGCGCCGGTCCACGCTGCTCGAGAACGTGATCCTCACCGGCATCGGCGGCACCTCTGGCGCCGTCGTCGCCGGCGCGGTCTTCACGCTGCCGGCCCTCTACATCCTCAAGCTGGACCCGCACCCCCTGCAGACGATCCTGATCTGCCTCGCGGGCGGCTGCCTGGGCGTCCTGTTCCTCATTCCGCTGCGACGCTACTTCGTCCGCGAGATGCACGGGCAGCTCCCCTACCCGGAAGCGACGGCCATCACCGAGGTGCTGGTGACGGGCGAGAAGGGCGGCTCGCAGGCGAGGCTGCTCCTGCAGGCCACGGGCATCGCGCTGGTCTACGACTTCTTCCTGACGACGTTCCAGGTGTGGAAGGAGTACGTGGACCTGCAGTTCATCCCGGCCGTGAAGAGCCTCGGCGAAAAGGCGCGGATGGTCACGAGCTTCGACGCCCAGGTGTTCATCCTCGGCCTCGGCTACGTCATGGGGCTGCGATCGTCGATGATACTGGTGGCGGGCGGCGTGCTCTCGAACTTCGTGCTCGTCCCGATGATCTGGATGATCGGGAGCCACCTCTCGGACGCTGCCGTGTACCCGGGCACGGTGCCGATCGCGCAGATGACGGCCCTCCAGATCTTCCGCGGCTACGTGCGCTTCATCGGCGTGGGCGCCATCGCCACCGCCGGCATTTTCGGCATCATCAAGTCGCTGCGCGTGGTGGCCGGGTCGTTCTCGATCGCGCTCAAGGCTTTCCGCAAGGGTGAAGGCGCCGACGTCTTCGAGCGCACGGACCGCGACGTGCCGGTCATCGCCATCCTCCTCGGCGTCGTCATCACCACCATCGTCATCGCCGTCTTCTTCAGTCAACTGCCGCAGGTCGGTGTGTCCACGCTGGCTGTGGGCGTCCTGATGACGCTCGTCTTCTCGTTCTTCTTCGCGTCGGTCGCCGCCAACGCCATCGCCACCACCGCCCGGAACCCCGTGTCGGGGATGACGATGCTGACGATCATCATCTCGTCGGTGGTGCTGCTGAAGTTCGGCGTGTCGGGCCAGACGGGCATGTTCTTCGTGATGGCGATCGCCGGCATGGTGTGCACGGCGCTGTCGGTGTCGGGGCAGACGATCACCGACCTCAAGACCGGCTACTGGCTGGGATCGACGCCAGCCGCACAGGAGCGCGTGAAGTTCCTGGGCGTGCTGGCCTCATCCCTGGCCGCCGGCATCGCCATCGTGGTCCTGGCGCAGGCCTACCAGTTCGCCGAGGTCACGCCCGGCGATGCGCGCACCGTGCTGGCCGCGCCGCAGGCGTCGATCATGAAGGCGCTGGTCCAGGGGTTCATGAGCCAGCAGCCGGTGGCGTATCTCCTGTTCGGCGTCGGGGCGATGGTCGCGGTGATGATGGAGATGCTGAAGGTGCCGGCGCTGACGTTCGCGCTCGGCATGTACCTGCCCCTGGAGCTGAACCTGCCGGCGCTCGTCGGCGGGACGCTGGCGCACTTCGTGGACAGGCGCGCGGACAAGCGGGGCGGAGAGGCGGGGCGGACGGTCCGCGAGCGCGGCGTGGTCGTCGCGTCGGGGTTCATGGCGGGCGGCGCGCTGGGCGGCATGCTCGGGGCGGCATTGCGCCTCGTGCCGTGGTACGTCGAAGAGAAGTCCACGCTCTTCGGCACCCCGATCCGGACGCCGTTCTTCGACAACGACCCGGTCTCGCAGTGCGTGTCGCTCGGGCTGTTCACGGCAGTGTGCGTCTACCTGTGGATGGTCAGCACGAGGAAGAAGGCGTAGAGGCGGATGGCGGGACCAGAACCTCGGTCCCCGACCACCTGCCGATCGCCGCAGGTACTTGTCGGACCAGGCCAGCGTTTCCTCGATCCGGTCGGTCAGCGGAGGAATGGGTCGGTCAGGTACAGGATCAGGCTCTTGTCGTGCGCCGGTGTGCCGAGAAGCGCGAAGGGGGGCCTGATGTACGTGTCGACGGGTGAGATCGCATCGTACTCGCCGTTCAGTAAGAGCGTCGGAACGGCGACCCTGGTCACGTCGTTGACGTCCTTGACTTCAGCCCGCCCCAAGCGGCCGAGGGGCTTTTCACGGCGAAGGGACGACGAATACAACGGGCGCGCCGGACTGCCCGATTCGCCGTTTGACCCGGTCGAAAACGGCGTGCTAGTGTAGCGATACGGTCGGCAGCTGGCGCGGTGTCGTCGGCGGGAGGCGCCGGGACGGCCGCCGCCGAGGGGTTCGCTTGCGAAAGTGGCGGAACTGGCAGACGCGCCGGACTTAGGATCCGGTAGCCGCAAGGCTATGGGGGTTCAAGTCCCCCCTTTCGCACCAGCCTTCGCTCGAAAATGCAGGCGAAAGCTGCCCGCAGTCGCCCGAAGGGCGGCGGTGCGCTGCCCCGCCGGCGAACGAGCTTCGGCCAGGCAAGCCTGACTACTGTACCCTCACAGCTGAATGCCAACCTCCCTGCTGCCGATAACATCCATGAAGAGCGAGCTTGTCGACGTCTCCGAAACGAAGAAGAACCTGGTCATCGAGATTGCGAGCGACCAGGTGGACTCCGAGATCGATCGCGTCACCCGCCAGCTCGGGCGGACGGTGCGGGTCCCCGGGTTCCGGCCTGGAAAAGTGCCGGTGTCCGTCGTGAAGCAGCGGTTCCGCGAGGAGATCGCGCACGAAGTGGTCCACGAGCTGGTGCCCAGGGCGGTCGGCGAAGCCCTCCGCGAGCGCGGGGTCGAGCCCATCGCCACTCCGGACGTGCACGAAGTCGATGTTCGGGCAGGTCAGCCGCTGAAATTCACGGCGTCGTTCGAGACGGTGCCGCCGGTCGATCCCGGCGAGTACGGCGCGATCAGCCTGCGGCGCGAACCGGCGACGGTGGAACCCGCGGCGGTGGACGAGGCGCTCGAGCGGCTCAGGCAGCGGGCCGCGCGCTACGAGCCGATTGACGATCGCGGCCTGGAGCCCGGCGACACGGCGGCGGTGGATCTGGCGCGGCGGGCGTTCGAGGCCGACGGGAACCCGGGGCCGACGGAGAAGCACGAGAACGTTTCGGTCGAGCTGGGCGCGGCGGCGAACCCGCCGGGATTCGACGAGCACCTGGCGGGGATGCGCGGAGGCGACGAGAAGACGTTCCGGGTGAGCTACCCGGCCGACTACGCCATCACCGAGCTGCAGTCGAAGGACGTCGAGTACACCGTGAAGGTGCGCGCCGTCCGCCGGCGCGTCGTGCCGGCGCTGGACGACGACCTGGCGAAGGAAGTGAGCGACGCCGAGACGCTCGACAAGCTGCGCGAGCAGGTCCAGGAGGGGCTGGCGCGCGAGGCGTCGCGCGAGGCGGACCGGAAGCTGCGGAGCGACCTGCTGAGGGCGCTTGCCACCAAAGTGACGTTCGAGGTGCCCGAGGTGCTGGTCGAGCGCGACGTCGATCGCCGCACGCAGGACTTCATCCGCCACCTCCTCGAGGAGCGCATCGACCCGAGGAAGGCCGGCATCGACTGGGAGGCGTTCCGGAAGGATCAGCGCCCGCCGGCGGAGGAGGCCGTGAAGGCGATGATCGTGCTGGACGAGGTGGCGCGCCGTGAGAACCTCGGGGTGAGCGACGAGGACCTGGATCGGGAAGTGGCTGGCTACGCGGAACGGTCGAAGCGCACCCCCTCGGCCGTGCGCGCGCAGCTCGAGAAGGACGGAGAACTGGAGCCGTTGCGGACGGGGTTGCGCCGGGAGCGCGCCGTGGACTACCTTCTCTCGCGTGTTACAATCGCTCACTCCTGACCAGACCGACACGCGGGATTCGACCTGGCGCGGACGCCCGGGCCGGGTCGCGCGGGAGCCGCCGGCACACGGATCGGAACCTATGCCATCAGAACAGAGCGCCCCCAGGCTGCAGCTCGTGCCCATGGTGGTCGAACAGACCAGCCGCGGCGAACGGGCGTACGACATCTTCTCGCGCCTGCTGAAGGACAGCATCATCTTCATCGGGACGCCGATCGACGACACGGTGGCGAACCTGGTCATCGCGCAGATGCTGTTCCTCGAGTCGGAGGACCCGGAGAAGGACATCCTGCTCTACATCAACAGCCCGGGCGGTTCGATCACGGCGGGGCTGGCGATCTACGACACGATGCAGTTCATCCGGCCCGACGTCCAGACGTACTGCCTCGGGCAGGCGGCGTCGATGGCGGCGGTCCTCCTCGCGGGCGGCGCGAAGGGCAAGCGGTTCTCGCTCCCCAACTCGCGGATCGTGATCCACCAGCCCCTGATGCAGGGCCTGGCGGGCCAGGCGACCGACATCGACATCGCGGCGAAGGAGATCATCCGGATGCGCGAGCGACTGAACGAGATCCTGAGCGGCCACACGGGGCAGGACATCAAGCGGATCCAGGTGGACACCGAGCGGGACTATATCATGTCGGCGGAGCAGGGAAAGGAATACGGTATCATTGACGAGGTGATCCGGAAGCGCGCGTAGCTTCCGGGAACCGCGCCGGGGTCACCCCTTACTATGGTCAAGAAGAACGGCGACACGGAGGTTCTGCGCTGCTCGTTCTGCAACAAGGACCAGAACGACGTCCGCAAGCTGATTGCCGGCCCCACGGTCTTCATCTGCGACGAGTGCGTCGAAGTCTGCAACGACATCATCGCCGACGACAACCGCTTCGAGAACCGCGGACAGCGGTCGCAGCTCCCCGTCCCGCAGGAGGTCAAGAAGTTCCTCGACGAGTATGTCATCGGGCAGGAGAGGACGAAGAAGAAGCTCGCGGTCGCCGTCTACAACCACTACAAGCGGATCGAGATCCAGAAGCAGGCGAAGAACAGGAACGACGTCGAGCTCACCAAGTCGAACATCCTGCTGATCGGGCCGACCGGCACCGGGAAGACCCTGCTCGCGCAGACGCTCGCCAAGCTCCTCTCCGTCCCGTTCACGATCGTGGACGCCACGACGCTGACCGAGGCCGGCTACGTCGGTGAGGACGTCGAGAACATCATCCTCAAGCTGCTGCAGGCGGCCAACGGCGACATCGAGAAGTGCCAGCAGGGGATCATCTACATCGACGAGGTGGACAAGATCTGCCGCAAGGACGAGAACCCGTCGATCACCCGCGACGTGTCGGGCGAGGGCGTCCAGCAGGCGCTGCTGAAGATCCTGGAAGGCACGGTCGCCAACGTGCCGCCGCAGGGCGGCCGCAAGCACCCGCACCAGGAGTTCTTCCAGATCGACACGACGAACATCCTCTTCATCTGCGGCGGGGCGTTCGTCGGCCTCGACAAGATCATCCAGCGCCGGATCGGCAACAAGGCGCTCGGCTTCAATGCGGACGTCAAGCCGATCAACCTGCGCGACGTCGGCGTGACGCTCGAGAAGATCGAGCCGGGCGACCTGATCAAGTACGGCCTGATCCCCGAGTTCGTCGGCCGGCTGCCGGTCGTCGGCACCCTGCACGAGCTCGACAAGGCCGCCCTGGTACAGATCCTGACGCAGCCCCGCAACGCCATCACCCGCCAGTACCAGAAGCTCTTCGAGTACGAGAACGTCAAGCTCCGGTTCACGGATGACGCCCTCGAAGCGATCGCCGAGGCCGCGCTGCAGCGGAAGATCGGCGCGCGCGGCCTGCGGATGATCATCGAGGACATGATGCTGGAGCTGATGTACGACCTCCCGACGCAGAAGAAGATCCGGGAGTGCGTCATCACCCGCGAAGTGGTCGAGTCGAAGGAACAGCCGATTACCCTGATTGAAAAGGCAGGATAGGGGACGGGATTCAGGAGTCGGGATTTCCGGGGATCCGGGATCCGGAACGCTGAATCGAGCGTCTTACCTATTGAATCCTGAATCCCGAATCCCGAAGTCCGATACATGGAAGTCTACGAAACCCTCCCGATCGTTCCGCTCCGCGACGTCGTCGTCTTTCCGCACATGATGATGCCCTTCGTGATCGGGCGTCCGGCGTCCACCCGCGCGCTCGAACACGCGCTGGCCAAGGACAAGCGGATCTTCCTCGCCGCCCAGCACGACGCCGCCATCGACGACCCGGCGCCGCACGACATCTACACGATGGGCTGCGTCGCCAACATCGTCCAGAGCCTGAAGCTGCCAGACGGCAACGTGAAGGTGCTGGTCGAGGGCGTGGAGCGCGCCCGGGCCATCGAGTGGAAGGAAGACAAGGGCTTCTTCCGCGTGGTGGTCAAGGTGCTCCCGCGGCTCAAGGACGCGACCGGCGACGTCGAGGGCGCGATGAGCCGCGTCGTGTCGCTGTTCGAGCAGTACGTGAAGCTGTCGAACAACCTGCACTACGACGCGATGCTCGCCGCCGTCCGCGTGGACGATCCCGGCAAGCTGGCCGACACGATCGCCTCGCACCTCGTGGTGTCCGTGGACGAGAAGCAGAACCTGCTCGAGATCATCTCCCCGCTCGAACGCCTGAACCGGATCGCCGGCATCCTCGAAGCCGAGGTCGACAAGCTCCAGGTGGACCGCCGCATCCAGTCGCGCGTGAAGAAGCAGATGGAGAAGGCGCAGAAGGAGTACTACCTCAACGAGAAGATGAAGGCGATCCAGAAGGAGCTGGGCCGCAAGGACGAGAAGGGGAACGAGGTCGACGACCTGAAGAAGAAGATCGAACAGGCGAAGATGCCGAAGGAGGTCGAGGAGAAGGCGAACCAGGAGCTGAAGCGGCTCGAGGCGATGCCCCCGATGTCCGCCGAGGCCACCGTCTCGCGCAACTACCTCGACTGGCTGATCGCCGTGCCGTGGCACAAGAAGTCGAAGGAGAGCCGCGACCTCAAGCGCGCCGAGGAGATCCTCCACGAGGACCACTACGGGCTGGAGAAGATCAAGGAGCGCATCCTCGAGTTCCTGGCCGTGCGCGCGCTCGTGAAGAAGCCGAAGGCCACCATCCTCACGTTCTCCGGGCCTCCGGGAGTCGGCAAGACGTCGCTCGCCAAGTCGATCGCCCGCGCGATGAACCGGAAGTTCGTCCGGCTGTCGCTCGGCGGCGTGCGCGACGAGGCGGAGATCCGCGGCCACCGGCGCACGTACATCGGGGCGTTCCCGGGCCAGATCATCCAGATGATGAAGAAGGCCGGCACGCAGAACCCGGTCTTCCTGCTCGACGAAGTGGACAAGATGTCGATGGACTTCCGCGGCGACCCGTCGGCGGCGCTGCTCGAGGTGCTCGACCCGGAACAGAACCACATGTTCCTGGACCACTACCTCGACGTCGAGTACGACCTGTCGCACGTGATGTTCATCTGCACGGCCAACGTGCTGCACACCGTGCCCCAGGCGCTCCGCGACCGCATGGAGGTCCTGCAGCTGCCCGGCTATACCGAGCAGGAAAAGACCGAGATCGCCAAGCGGTTCCTCGTGCGGAAGTCTGTCGAGGGCACCGGGCTGACGAAGGAGAACATCACCTTCGCCGACGATGCGATCACCGCGATCATCCAGCGTTACACGCGTGAGGCGGGCGTCCGGAACCTCGAACGCGAGATCGGGTCGATCTGCCGCAAGGTGGCGCGGCGCGTCGTGGCCGAGGGCAAGAACTACAAGGAGGACATCACCGCCGAGCGCGTGACGGTGCACCTGGGTGTGCCGCGCTTCCGGCCGTCGATGGCCGAGGAGAAGGACGAGATCGGCATTGCGACCGGCCTGGCCTGGACCGAGGTGGGCGGCGAGATCCTGGTGACCGAGGCGACGCTGATGCCCGGCAAGGGCCACCTCACGCTGACCGGCAAGCTGGGCGCGGTGATGCAGGAATCGGCGCAGGCCGCGATGAGCTACGTGCGATCGAGGGCCGAGGAGTTCGGGATCCCGAAGGACTTCAACCGCCGCAACGACCTGCACATCCATGTCCCCGAGGGCGCCATCCCGAAGGACGGGCCGTCGGCGGGCATCACGATGGCCACCGCGCTCGTCTCGGCGCTGGCCCACGTGCCGACCCGGCGCGACGTCGCCATGACCGGCGAGATCACCCTCCGCGGCAAGGTGCTGCCCATCGGCGGCGTCAAGGAGAAGGTCCTCGCCGCCCACCGTGCGGGCCTCAAGAGCATCATCCTCCCCAAGGAGAACGAGAAGGACCTGGCCGACATCCCCAAGGAAGTCATCGACGTCCTCAAGATCTACCTGGTGGAGACGATGGACGAGGTGCTGAAGATCGCCATGGCCGAGCCGCTGCCGCCGCCGATCCTGGCCGACGCGACCGCGCCGGCGACCGTGGACGACGTGGACGACGCCCGGACGCACTGACACACGAAGAATCCAAGAGCCAGAGGCCAGAAGGGTCCGCCGCGTCCTGAATCCGGCGGGCCTTCCGGCGCGCCCGCCGCTCATGCCGCGCAAAATCACCTCCGCCTCGTTCATCGTCAGCGCCGTGCTGCCGCGAGACTTCCCCTTCGACGGCTGCCCCGAGATCGCGCTGGTTGGCCGCTCGAACGTCGGCAAGTCCACGCTGATCAACGCGCTCGTGCGGAAGGACGTGGCTCGGACCAGCGCCACGCCGGGGAAGACGCGGCAGGTGAACGTCTACCGCATCACGCCCGGTGCGGGCTCGCCGTTCTACCTGATGGACCTGCCCGGCTACGGCCACACGGGCGGCGGCGACAAGGCGCGGCAGGAATTCAGCGCCCTGACGACCCTGTACTTCAGCAGCCGGACGGGCCAGGCCGCCGGCCCCGGCGGGATCCCCGCGCCGCCAGCCCAGTCTGCGCTGAGCGCGATCGTCCTCGTCATCGACGCGCGGCATCCGGGCATGGAGAGCGACGTGGACGCCTGCCGGTGGCTGCACGCGCTCGGCGTTCCGTTCCTGCTCGTGGCCAACAAGACCGACAAGCTGTCGCAGTCGGAGAAGGCGAAGCTCAAGCACGCGTGTCTCCAGGCGTTCGGTGAAACACCGCTGGTGGTTTCGGCGTTGACCGGCGACGGGCTGGACGAACTCTGGCAGCGGATGCGGGATTGGACGACGGGCAGGGGGAACCCATGATTTACCGCACCTTTCCCCGGACTGACTGGAAAGTCGCCGAGATCGGCTACGGCACCTGGGGCATGGCCGGATGGAGCGGCTCGGACGACGCCGAGTCGCTTCGGGCAATGGAGCGCGCGCTCGCCCTCGGCTGCAACTTCTTCGACACGGCCTGGGCGTACGGCTCGGGTCACAGCGAGCGGCTGCTCCGGCAGCTGCTGGGCGGGTGGCGCGGTGACCACGTCCACATCGCCACCAAGGTCCCGCCGAAGAACGGACGCTGGCCGGCCAGGGCCGACTACCGGCTCGAGGAGGTCTTCCCGCCGGATCACATCCGCGACATGACCCGCAAGAGCCTCGAGAACCTGGGGGTCGACTACGTCGACCTGCAGCAGTTGCACGTCTGGAGCGACGCGTGGGCCGCCGACGAACGCTGGCAGCGCGCGGTGGACGACCTGAAGCGCGAGGGGCTGATCAAGGCGTTCGGCATCAGCGTCAACCGCTGGGAGCCAGCCAACGTCATCAAGGCCCTCCGCACTGGCCTCGTGGACTGCGTCCAGGTCGTCTACAACATCTTCGACCAGGCTCCCGAGGACGAGCTGTTCCCCGCGTGCCGGGAGTTGAACGTCGGCGTCATCGCGCGCGTGCCGTTCGACGAGGGCAGCCTGACCGGCGCGCTGAGGGCCGACGCCACGTTCCCAGAGGGCGACTGGCGCGCGCTCTACTTCAAGGGCGAGAACCTGCGCGAGACGGTCGAGCGGGTCGGGCGGCTGTCGCCGGTCGTACCGGCCGGGATGACGCTCCCGGAGCTGGCGCTCCGGTTCGTTCTCGAGTCGCCGGCGGTGACGACGACGATCCCGGGGATGAGGCGGGTGCGGCACGTCGACGGCAACCTGGCCGCCAGCGACGGCCGGCGGCTGCCGGGGCTGCTGGTCGAATCTCTGCGGGGCCACCGGTGGGATCGAACGGCGGTCATCCCGTAACCCGGCTGGCGGCCTGCGACCCGCGGCTCGCGGCGGCTGGCGGCTTTTCTCATGTGACTAGCGGCTTCGGGCGGCCAGGAGCGGCTGGCGGCCCGAGCGCCAGGTGGCCGCAAGTCGCGAGCCGCAAGCCGCACGCCGGATCCATGCTATAATTTGAGGTTCGGACCACTCTTAAGGAGCGCGACGTGAAGGAAGGCATCCACCCGAAGTACAAGGAAGTTGACGTGCGGTGCGCGTGCGGGGCGACCTGGAAGACCCGGTCGACCAAGGACGAGCTTCGCCTGGAAATCTGCTCGCAGTGCCACCCGTTCTTCACCGGCCGACAGAAGCTGATCGACACCGAGGGCCGCGTCGAACGGTTCACCAAGAAGTTCGGCGCGCAGACCTCGGAGAGCCGCAAGCAGGCCGCCAAGGCCAAGAAGGCGGCCGTCAAGACCCCGGAGGCCCCGGCGCCGACCGCGTAGCGGCCGCCCCAGAACCGCCCGGCCCGTTGTCGTTTCGCGGGCCCCCAGGCCCGAGAGTCGGCTTCCGCCGGGCGAGCCTGAAGGCCCGCGGCAGATCCCGCCGCCGTCACCCATCCGCAGACCGCCGGTTCCCAATCGCCCGCATCGCTGCTATATTCGAATCAAGGGAGCCCCCACACATGGATGGAGTCGTCGCCGCCTGGGGCAAGATCCTCAGGGGGATTCAGCCGAGTCTGTCTGTCGAAATCACCCGCGAGTGCCCGCTACGCTGCCCCGGTTGTTATGCGTATGGCGACAACCACCTCGGTGGCAACGTCACCTTGCGGAGCCTCGCCGATTTCAAGGGCCGGGAACTCGTCGATCGGATGAAGGACCTGGTCCGGAAGCACGCTCCGCTGCACGTGTCGATCATCGGCGGCGAACCGCTCGTCAGGTACCGCGAACTGGGCGAGATCCTGCCGTGGCTGGCGAGTCGCCGCGTCTACGCACAGGTCGTCACCAGTGCCGTCAGGCCGATTCCGCTGGAGTGGGCCGGGCTTCGACGCCTGCAGATCGCCGTCTCCATAGACGGCCTCCAACCCGAGCACGACGCGCGGCGGGCACCGGCGACCTACGACCGGATCCTGAAACACATCGCCGGGCACCGCGTGAACGTGCACTGCACGGTCACCCGCCAGCAGGTGCGGCGCGAAGGCGGCATCGAGGAATTCGTCCGGTTCTGGTCCGCGCAGGAGGCGATAGACCGCATCTGGTTCAGCCTCTACACCCCGCAGGTGGGAGAGCGCTCGGACGAGCAGCTGACTGCCGAGGACCGCGCCCGCGTCGTGGCGACGTTGCTCGCTCTCGGTCCCCGTTACCCGAAGGTCGAGGCATCCCGGCTCGTGCTGTCGTGCTACCTCGAGCCTCCCTCGTCTCCGGCAGAGTGCGTGTTCGCGCGGACGACGCACTGCGTGTCGGCCGATCTCGAAACCAGGGTGACGCCGTGCCAGCTTGGCGGGACGCCCGACTGTTCGCAGTGCGGATGCCTGGCGTCCGCCGCGATGTCGTCGGTCGGCCGCTACCGGCTGCCGGGCGGCCTCCCGTTGTCGACGATGCTGGACTGGTCGGAGGCGGTTGGGAGAGTCGTCGCCCGGGTGAGTGGCCGCCGGGGCCGACTGGCCCGGCCGGCGGCCCACCCGCGCGTGATCCCGGTGCGTGAGCTGAAGGGTGAATCGAGCTGAGGCGCTACTTGTTCCCGCTCGGACCGCGGCGGCTGCCGCCGGATCCCTTGCGGGCCGCGGCTCGAGCCTGGCTCTTGGTCCCCGGCGCCGCCGCCTCGCCGGCCGCCACTTCCGCCGCGCGCTTGCCGCGCAGCCGGTCCGCCGCCGCCTTGAGCCGGCCACCGACGCTCTTCGGCTTCTCGGCGGTCTTCCCTTCCTTCTCGGTCTTCGCCTTCGGGTCGAACTCGAACCCGAGCAGCTCGACCTGCGCGACCTCCGCCGAGTCTCCCTGTCGGTAGCCGACGCGCAGCAGCCGGGTGTAGCCGCCCGGGCGGGACGCGTACCGCGGCGCGATGTCGGTGAACAGCTTCGACACGACGTCGCGGTTGGGGATGTCGCGGAGAACCTCACGCCGGGCGGTCAGGGCCCGCCCCGCGCTCCCGTCGGCGATGCCGCGCTTGGCGAGCGTGATGAGGCGCTCGACGAACGGGCGCAGCTCCTTCGCCTTGGGCACGGTCGTCTCGATGTGCCCGTGCTGAAGGAGCGCCTCCGCCTGGTTGCGCAGCATGGAGATACGGTGCTCGGTGACTCTCCCGAGCTTTCGATGGCCGACTCGGTGACGCATTGATGATCCTCGATCCTCGACTCGGTCGATTGACGCCGGGTCCTGCTATTCCGTCTGTCCCTGCGGCGCCGGCTGGTCGAGGCGCATGCCCAGGCTCAGACCCATGGTCTGGAGGATTTCCTTGATCTCGTTGAGCGACTTGCGGCCGAAGTTCTTCGTCTTCAGCATCTCGGCCTCGGTCTTCTGCACGAGCTCGCGGATCGTCCGGATGTTCGCGTTCTTCAGGCAATTGTAGGAGCGCACCGACAGCTCGAGCTCTTCGACGCTCTTGTCGAGGTTCTCGTTCGAAACCGCGGCGTGCGACTGCTCGGATGCCGCCTCGGGCGCCGCGTCGGCCGCGTCCTCGAGGTTGATGAAGATATTGAGGTGCTCGCGCACGAGCTTGGCCGCGTTCGAAACCGCGTCGCGCGGCAGGATCGCGCCGTTGGTCCAGACGTCCACGGTCAGCTTCTCGTAGTCGGTGGTCTGACCGAGGCGCGCCGCCTCGACGAGGTAGTTCACCTTCTTCACCGGGGAGTGAACCGAGTCGATCGGGATCCACCCGATACCGAGGTCGTCGTCGAAATTCCGGTCGGCCGCGACGTAGCCGCGCCCCCGCTTGAGGCGCATCTCCATCTCCAGCGAGCCGCCCTCGGACACGGTGGCGATGTGGGCGTCGGGCTCGAGGATCTCGACGTCGCCGTCGGCCACGATGTCGCGGGCCTTCACTTCACCGGGCTTCCCCACCTTCACGTAGAGCGTCTTGGTGGTGTCCGCGTGCAACTTGAGCGGGATCTGCTTCAAGTTGAGGATGATGTCGGTCGCATCCTCGACCACGCCGGGAATGGGCGAGAACTCGTGCATCACGCCCTCGATCTTGACGGCGGTGATCGCCGCCCCTTCGATCGAGGACAGGAGCACGCGGCGCATCGCGTTTCCGATGGTCGTGCCGAAGCCCCGCTCGAACGGCTGGGCGTGGAACCGGCCGAACCGGTCAGTCAACGTCTCGCGATCGAACTCCAGCCGCTTGGGCCGCTGGAAACCTTTCCACAGCATGGATCAGTCCTTTCTTGCACCTTCGGCGATGTGACCGCTGCACCCGCCTACAGTCTACCGCCTCCGGCGTGCTTCCCGTTACTTCGAGTACAACTCCACGATCAGCTGCTCCTGGATGGGCAGGTTGATCATGGCGCGCGTCGGCAACGAGACAATGCGGCCCTCGAGCTTCTCGGACTGCAGCTGCAGCCACTCGGGCACGCCGCGCCCCTTGACCTCTTCCATCGCATGCTGGATCGTCACGTTCTTCTGGCTGCGGTCGCGCACCGTGACGGTGTCGCCGGCCTTGACCAGGAAGGACGGGACGTTCACCTTCCGGCCGTTGACCGCGAAGTGCCCGTGGCGGACCAGCTCGCGCGCCTGCGGCCGCGAGGTCGCGAGCCCGAGCCGGTAGACGACGTTGTCGAGGCGCCGTTCGAGCAACTGGAGGAGCACCTCGCCGGTGATCCCGTGCTGCCGCTCGGCCGATTCGAAGTAGAGTCGGAACTGATCCTCGAGCACTCCGTAGGTCCGCTTGACCCGCTGTTTCTCGCGCAACTGCAGGCCGTAGCCGGCCAGCTTGGCCGCCCGGCGCTTGCCGTGCTGCCCTGGCGGGAAGTTGCGCTTCTCGATCGCGCACTTCTCCGCGTAGCAGCGCTCGCCCTTGAGAAACAGCTTCATGCCTTCACGCCGGCACAGGCGACACACTGGACCGCTGTATCTGGCCATTCTCGGTATTCCTCTGGGATTCGGGAGCCAGGATTCGGGAGTCAGGCCTGCCCTGACGCTCCATGAATCCTCCTGGGTCCCGACTTCTGACGCCTGAATCCTACTCTCTCTCCCTAGACCCGTCGCCGCTTGGGCGAACGGCAGCCGTTGTGCGGAATCGGGGTGACGTCGCGGATCGATTTCACCTCGAGGCCGACGGCCTGCAGCGCGCGGATCGCCGACTCGCGGCCGGCGCCAGGGCCCTTCACCCGCACCTCGACCGACCGCATGCCGAACGTCTTCGCGGCGTTGGCGGCATTGATCGCCGCCTGGGTGGCCGCAAACGGCGTCCCCTTGCGGGAGCCCTTGAAGCCGATGCCGCCGGCGGACGACCACGACACGACGTTGCCCGCGGTGTCGGCGAGCGTGATCACCGTGTTGTTGAACGACGCCTGCACGTGGGCGATGCCGTGGTGGATGATGCGCTTCTCGCCGCGCTTCTTGAACGTCTTCTTGGCGGGCCGCTTTCCGGTTGACTCCGGCTTGGCTCCCGCTCCCTCGGTCGGATCAGTCTTGGCCATGGGCTACACCGTCTTCTTCCTGGCGACCGCGCCGCGCCGCGGACCCTTCCGCGTGCGCGCGTTCGTCTTCGTCCGCTGACCGCGGACCGGCAGGCCCCGGCGATGGCGGAGGCCACGATAGCACCCGATGTCCATCAGCCGCTTGATGTTCATCGAGACTTCCTTGCGCAGGTCGCCCTCGACCCGCCCCTGGTCCTCGATGACGCGGGTGATCTTGCGGACGTCGTCCTCGGACAGATCCTTCACGCGGGTGTCGGGACTGATGCCCGCGTCCTTCAGGATCAGGTTCGACCGGGTGCGGCCGATCCCGAAAATGTAGGTCAGGCCGATCTCGACCCGCTTGGTGCGCGGAAGGTCAACCCCTGCGATACGTGCCATAGCTTGTTTCCTCTGTCTGCGTGCTACCCCTGCCGCTGCTTGTGCTTCTGGTTCGTGCAGAGCACCCGCACCACGCCCCGTCGGCGAACGACCTTGCACTTGTCACAGATGCGCTTGACGGACGCTCGAACTTTCATAACTCGCGTTCCTCGCTACCCCGGCCCTCGGGCCTGCTTGCCGCGCCGTCGCCGTGGCGGCGGGCGGACCAGCTATTTGTACCGATACGTGATCCGGCCCCGTGCCAGGTCGTACGGTGACAGTTCGATCAGGACCCGGTCGCCCGTGAGAATGCGGATGAAATTCTTCCGCATCTTGCCCGACACGTGCGCGAGCACCCGGTGCTTGTTCTCGAGCTCCACGCGGAACATCGCGTTCGGAAGCGACTCGAGGACCACGCCGGTTACTTCAATCGTGTCCTCTTTCGCCACCGCGTTTCCACCCCATCGGTGGTCGCGAGGCCGGCCGAGGCCAGGACCTCGTCGAACCGTTCGTCGCCGCGGGCCGTGAGCACGAACGGCCCCTCCTCCACGACCGCCACCGTGTGCTCGAAATGCGCGGACAGGCTGTGGTCCCTCGTCACCGCCGTCCACCCGTCGTCGAGCACCCGCACGGCGGGCCGTCCGAGATTCACCATCGGCTCGATCGCGAGGACCATCCCCGGCGTGAGCCTGGCGCCGCGGCCCGGCGGCCCGTAGTTGGGCACCTGCGGCTCTTCGTGCATCACCGTGCCGATTCCGTGGCCCACGAACTCGCGGACCACCGAACACCCGTGCGCCTCGACGTGACGCTGAACGGCGTCGCCGATATCCGACACCCGGCCGCCCGGCCTGACCGCCAGGATGGCCCGGTAGAGCGACTCCTGCGTCACCCGCAACAGCAGCGCGGCCTGCTCGGTGATGGCCCCGACCGGGAACGTCACCGCCGAATCACCCACGAACCCGTCGAGGAGGGCGCCGACATCCACCGACACGACGTCGCCCTCGTTCAGCAGGCGCTTCAGCGACGGGATCCCGTGGATCACTTCGTCGTTGATCGACACGCACAACGTCGCCGGGTATCCGTGGTACCCCTTGAACGCCGGTGTCGCGCCTGCCGCCCGAATCCTCGCCTCCGCCCGCTCGTCCAGGTCGCCGGTGGAAACCCCCGGCGCGATCGCGCTTCGAAGGTCGGTGAGGACCGCCGCAACCAGCTCGCTGGCCGCCCGCATCCGCTCGATCTCCCCGGGCGATTTGCAGACGATCATGGGTCAGGCGGCCCCGGCCCCGATCGCCGCGTCAACAGCGGAGGCCAGGTCCCTGGCCACGGCCTCCGGCGCCTGCGCACCGTTCACCGCCCGGAACGTCGGGAGGTCGCGGTAGTAGTCGAGCAACGGGCGCGTGTCCCGCGCGTACACCCGGAGGCGCTCGCGGATGACCTCTTCGCGGTCGTCGGCCCGCTGAGTCAGCGCCCCGCCGCACACCGCGCACCGGACCGGCAGCGGCTCACCTGGCGCCGGCACCGCGGCGTTCGTGCCGCACTGGCTGCACACGCGGCGCGACGTGAGGCGGTGAACCAGTTCGTCGTCGGCCACCGCGATGTCCACGACCACCAGGGGATCGCCGCCGGCCACGATCGCGTCCAGCGCCTTCGCCTGGGGCACCGTTCGCGGAAAGCCGTCGAGGACGAACCCGGACCTGGCGTCGGATTTCGCCAGCCGCTCGCGCACGACGCCGACCATGATCTCGTCGCTGACCAGCTTCCCCTGCTCCATCACGGCCTTGGCCCGCATCCCGATCTCGGTGCCGGCCGCAACGGCCTCACGCAGCATGTCGCCCGTCGAGATGTGGGGGATGCGCATCGCCGCGGCGAACGTCCGTGCCTGCGTTCCCTTCCCCGCTCCAGGCGGGCCGAGCATCACCAGTTTCAGCGCCATGGCGACGTGTGTATCTGCGTTCGACGTCCTGCGTCCTACGTTCGCGGCGCGCTCGCTACCCTCTCCGCCCGCGGATCCTGGTCTTCTTCATGAACCCGTCGTAGTGCCGCATGATCAGCTGCGACTCGACCTGCTGCACGGTGTCCATCGCGACGCCGACCACGATCAGCAGCGACGTGCCGCCGAAGTAGAACTGCACGTTCATGCCTTCGGTGATGAACTTCGGCAGGACCGCGTCCAGCCGCTCGCCGATGAACGGGATCGGGGCCACCTTGAACCCGGTGATCAGGAACTCGGGCAGGATGGCCACGAGGGCCAGGTAGATGGCGCCGGCCAGCGTGATCCGCGTCAGGATCGTGTCGATGTACTCGGCCGTTCGCTTGCCCGGCCGGATCCCCGGGATGAAGCCGCCGTACTTCCGCATGTTCTCGGCCACGTCATCCGGGTTGAAGATGATGGCGGTGTAGAAGTACGCGAAGAAGATGATCCCCGTGATGTAGAACACGTTGTACAGGGGGTAGCCGTAGCTCAGCTGCCGCGTGAACCCCTCGACCCATCCGCCGGGCGTCGCCTTGAACATGTTCGCGATCGTCGCCGGGAACGCGAGGATCGAGGACGCGAAGATCACCGGGATGACGCCGCCCGTGTTCACCTTCAGGGGAATGTGGGTGCTCGACCCGCCGTACATCCGCCGGCCCACGACGCGCTTGGCGTACTGGACCATGACGCGGCGGTGACCGCGTTCGACGAAGATGATCGCGGCGACCACGGCCACCATCAGCGCGATGAGCAGCAGCAGGCGGATGGGGCCCATCTGCCCCGTGCGCAACTGATCTAACGTGGCGATGACCGCGCGCGGCAGGCCGACCACGATGCCCGCGAAGATGATCAGCGACATGCCGTTGCCGATCCCGCGCTCGGTGATCTGCTCGCCCAGCCACATGATGAAGGTGGTGCCGGTCGTCAGCGTGAGGACCGTCATCAGCCGGAACGCAAGGCCCGGGTTGTAGACGAGCCCGAGTCCGCCGGCGATCCTCGTCTGGTTCTCGAGGTACATCGCGATCCCCAGCGCCTGCACCACGCTGAGGAGAATCGTCCCGTAGCGGGTGTACTGCGTGATCTTCCGCCGGCCGAGTTCGCCTTCTTTCGAGAGGCGCTCCAGGTACGGCCAGACCACGGTGAGGAGCTGCAGGATGATCGACGCGCTGATATACGGCATGATGCCGAGCGCGAAGATCGTCACGCGCGACAGGTTGCCGCCGGAGAACATGTCGTAGAGGCCGAACAGGTTGTTCTTGGCCTGGTCGGCCAGCATCGCCAGCGCGGCGGTGTTCACGCCCGGCGTCGGGATGTGGTGGCCGATGCGGTAGACGCCGAGCAGCGCGAGGGTGAAGAACACCCGCCTGCGAAGGTCCGGAACCGCGAAGATGTTCCTGAGGCTTTCAACCATAGCTACCTGGCCCAGTGACGGCTCGGGGCCCAAGGCTCAGGGCCCAGGCGGCGGCCTGGGCCTTGAGTCTTGAGCCTGGAGCCCGATGTGCTACGCCTCGGCCGCGACGATGGGCTCGGCCGTGCCGCCCGCGGCGACGATCTTCTCGGCAGCCTTGCCGCTGAACTTGTGCACGCGAACCGTCAGCGCCTTCGCGATGTCGCCGCGCGCCAGCACCTTGACCGGCTGGGCGGCGGCGCCCTTGACCATCCCGAGTTCCCGGAGCAGCTCGGGGGTGACGACGGTGCCGGCGTCGAACCGCTCGGCGATGGCGTCCAGGTTCACGACCGCGTACTCGACGCGGAACGGGTTGAAGAAGCCGCGCTTCGGCACGCGCCGGTGGAGCGGCATCTGTCCGCCTTCGAACCCGCGCTTGTGGTGGAAGCCCGAACGCGACTTGGCGCCCTTCTCGCCGCGGCCGGCGGTCACGCCGTTGCCGGAGCCCTGGCCGCGCCCGACGCGCTTCTTGGAGTGCTTGGCGCCCTTTGGCGGCTTGAGATTGCTCAGATCCATAAGAACCCCTACTTCACTTCCACGATGTGCCGCACCTTGTGGAGCATGCCGCGCATCTCAGGCGTGTCGGCGACGTCGATGGTGTGGCGGATGCGCCGGAGCCCGATGCCCCTGACCACCTCGCCCTGCTTCCTGTTGAAGCCGATGGTGCTTCGCACCTGCGTCACCCTCAGCGTCTTTCCTGCAGCCGTTGTCTTCGTTCCCATGAGCCGTCCTCGCTTCTGACGTCCACCGCGTCGGTTGCCGGCACAATCGCGCGCCGGGGCCGGAAGGCTACGCGTCGGTCGGCTGCGCCGTCGCGGGCGCGGCCGGAGCGGCCTCCGGCGCCGCCGGGCGTCCCGACATCTCCTCCAGCGACTTGCCGCGCAGGCGCGCCACGGCCACCGGGTCCCTCAGGGTGACCAGTCCGGCGAACGTCGCGCGCACCACGTTGTGGGCGTTGTCCGACCCGAGCGACTTGGTCACGATGTTCGTGATGCCCGCCGATTCGACGACGGCGCGGACCGCCCCGCCGGCGATGATCCCGGTCCCGTCCGGCGCCGGCTTCAGCAGCACGCTGCCCGCCCCGTAATGGCCGACGATCTCGTGGGGGATCGTGGTCCCGATCAGCGGCACGCGGATCAGCGCCTTCTTCGCCGCCTCGATGCCCTTCTTGATGGCGGACGGCACTTCGCGCGCCTTCCCGGCTCCGAAGCCCACCACGCCGTGCCCGTCACCGACGACCACCAGGGCGCTGAAGCTCAGGTTCTTGCCGCCCTTGACGACCTTGGTGACGCGGTTGATGGACACGACGGTGTCCTTGAGGTCGACCTGCGCCGGATCGATCTTCTCGCGTGTTCGAATCATATGCCTGAATCCTACTCAGAACTCCAACCCCGCCTTGCGCGCCGCCTCGGCGACCGCCTTGATCCGCCCGTGATAGAGGAAGCCGTTGCGGTCGAAGACGGCCTGCTTGAGCCCCTTGGCGATCAGCCGCTCCGCGATGGTCTGGCCGATCAGCCGTGCCCCGGCGACGTTGCCGGCGCGCACCTTCTCGCCCATCTTCGCCTTGACGCCCGGCTCGAGCGTCGACGCCGACGCCACCGTGTTCCCGGCCGCGTCATCCACGGCCTGGACGTACGTCTGCGCGCCGCTGCGGAACACGGTCAGGCGCGGCCGCTGGGCAGAGCCGACGATCCGCTTTCGGAGGCGGAGCTTGATGCGATCGCGACGATCTTCCTTGGTCCGAATCTTCATATGCTGCTCGATGTCTTCACGCGGCCACATCGGGCCCCGTGGTCCTCACCCTTCGCGGACGAACGCCGTCGCCACTGGTCCCTACGCGCCCGTCTTCCCGACCTTCTTCTTCAGCACTTCGCCGGTGTAGCGGACGCCCTTCTGCTTGTAGGGATCCGGCTTTCGCATGCGGCGGATGTCGGCGGCCACCTGGCCCACCAGCTGCCGGTCGATGCCGGTCACGGTGATGTGCGTCTGCTTGTCGATCGCAATGTCGATCCCCTGCGGGATGTCGAACACGATCGGATGCGAGTAACCCAGGGCGAACACCACCTGGCGTCCCTTCAGCTCGGCCCGGTAGCCGATGCCGACGATGTCGAGCTCGCGCTTGAAGCCGTCGGTCACGCCGGTGACGGCGTTGGCCACGAGGCTCCGGCCGAGGCCGTGGAACTTGCCGAGCTCTTTGTCCTCGCGGATGGTCCTGGCGTGCAGGAGGCCGTCCTTGATCTCGAAGGTGATGCCGGGCGGATAGGCCTGGCGGAGCTTCCCCTTCGGGCCCTGGATCTCCACGGCATCCCCGCCCACGGTGACCGTGACGCCCTTCGGGATCGGAATCGGTTTCTTGCCAATACGCGACATGTTCGTGACTCTCTCAGAATCCAGAAGCCAGAATCCAGGAGCCGGAATCCGGCGTGCCAGGGCTTGACCTCCTGGCTTCTGAACGCTGGATCCCCGGATTCCGACTGCCGACCGCCCTCGGCGTCAGTTCCTACCAGACTTTACAGAGCACCTCGCCGCCGACGCCCGCCTTGCGCGCCTCGCGCCCGGTCATCAGGCCCCGGGACGTCGTCAGGATGTTGATGCCGAGCCCGGCGAGAACCGGCGGCACCTCGTCGTGACCCGAGTACACGCGCCGGCCGGGCCGGCTGATGCGCTCGATCCCACTGATGACGCGCTCCCCCCTGGGGCCGTACTTGATGAAGATGCGCACGAACTTCTGCGGCACCCGGGCGCCCTCGGGAGTTTCCTCCACGATCTTGTAGCCCTGGACGTAGCCTTCGGCCTGGAGAATCCGCGCGATCTCCACCTTCAGCTTCGACGCCGGGATGTCGACGCGCGGCCGCTTGGCCCCGACGGCGTTGCGGATACGCGTGAGCATGTCAGCAATCGGATCAGTCATAACTCGTGAACCTTGTCGTTCTCCCGGGTGGTTCGCTCGCGCGAACAGTTCGGGGTTTCCGCGTTCAGTCTCGCCCGGTCACCAGCTGCTCTTGATGACGCCAGTCACGTTGCCTTCCAGTGCCAGCTTGCGGAAGCAGAGACGGCACAGGGCGAACTTCCGGATGTAGCCGCGTGGACGCCCGCACAGCCGGCAGCGGTGCCGCAGGCGGATCGCGTACTTCGGCGTCTTCAGTTCCTTCACTCTCTTCGCGGTCGTGGCCATGTTCTCGATCCTTGTCGGCGTACGGCTTGCGACATGCGGCTCGCGGCGGCCTGAGGCCGGCCGCCAGCCGTGGGCCAGCGTTAGCTCGTCCTGAACGGCAGCCCGAGGAGCTGCAGCAGCCGCCGCGCTTCCTCGTCGGTCTTGGCCGTCGTCACCATCGATACGTTCATGCCGCGCGCCTTGTCGACCTTCATATAGTCGATCTCGGGGAACAGCAGCTGGTCGCGGAGGCCCAGGGTGTAGTTGCCGCGGCCGTCGAAGCCCTTCGTCGAGACGCCCTTGAAGTCGCGCACCCGGGGGAGCGCGATGTTCATCAGGCGGTCGAGGAATTCGTACATCCGGTCGCCGCGAAGCGTGACCATCGTGCCGACCGGCATGCCCTTGCGGACCTTGAAGGCGGCGATCGACTTCTTGGCGCGCGTGGTGACCGACCGCTGGCCGGTGATCCGGCCGACTTCGTCGGCGCCGGCGTCGATCAGCTTGACGTTCTGCGTGGCCTCGCCCAGGCCCATGTTCACCACGACCTTCTCGACCTTCGGGATGGCCATGACGTTCCTGTAGCCGAACTCCTTCGCCAGGGTGGGCACGACGTCCTTGAGGTACCGTTCCTTCAACCGGGTCATTTGTCCACCACTCCCTCGCACTTGCGGCAGAACCGCACCTTCCGCCCGTCGCCCAGCACGCGGCGTCCGATGCGGGTCGGCTTGGCGCACTCGGGGCAGACCAGCTGGACGTTCGACGCGTGGAGGGCGGCCTCCCGCTTGGCGATGCCGCCCTTGACGTTCTTGGAAGGGTTCGGCTTCGTGTGCCGGCTGATGAAGTTCACGCCCTCGACCACGAGTCTGTTGGTGGCGGGCACGACCTTCAGGACCCGGCCCCGCTTGCCCCGGTCCTTTCCCGTCGTGACGACGACGTTGTCGTTCTTCCGGATCGGCGTTTCTAGACGTGACATATCGGTAACTTCAGAATCCAGAATCCTGGGTTCAGAAGCCGGGCGTTTCCTTCCGGCTCCTGGCCTCTGGTTTCTCCTCAGAGCACTTCCGGCGCGAGCGAGATGATCTTCATGAACTTCCGTTCGCGCAGCTCGCGGGCGACGGGACCGAACACGCGGGTCCCGATCGGCTCGTTCTGATCGTTGATCAGCACGGCCGCGTTCCGGTCGAACCGGATGTAGCTGCCGTCCTTCCGGCGCTGTTCCTTCCGGGTGCGGACGATGACCGCCTTCACCACGGAGCCCTTCTTGACGTTCGAGTCGGGCACGGCTTCCTTGACCGACGCCGTGATGATGTCGCCCAGGTGCGCGAAGCGCCCCGAGGACCCGCCGATCGGGTTGATCACCGCGATCTTGCGAGCGCCGGAGTTGTCGGCGACATCGAGGATCGAGCGCATCTGGATCACGACGCACCTCCTGTCGGCTCAGCCTTCGCGGCCAGGATCGCCTCGGCCTCGCGGGCCTTGGCGTCCACCGCGCGCCGGACGATGCGCGCAACCACCCAGCGCTTGCGGCGGCTCATCGGGCGGCCCTCGACGATCTCGACCAGGTCGCCGAGCTTCGCCTCGTTCCCCTCGTTGTGCGCGAGGAAGGTCGAGGTGCGGCGCTGGATCTTGCCGTACAACGGGTGGCGCACCTGGCGCTCGACGGAGACCACGACGCTCTTCTCCATGCGGTCGCTGGTGACGACGCCCTGAACGCGTGCTTTGTCAGCCATCGTGCTAGCTCCTGCCCGCCGGGGCGGTCTTCTGGCGGAGCACCGTCTTGACGCGCGCGAGATCGCGACGGACCTCCCGCAGCTTCAGCGGCACGTCGAGGTGCCCCATGGCCTTCTGGATCCGCAACCGGAAGAGCTGGTCGTCCAGGTCGCGCTCGCGGTTCCTCAGGTCGTCTTCGTTCAGATCGTGCAACTCGCGGGCGCTCGTCATGACACAGCCTCCTGGGCGAAGCGCGTCGCGAACCGGGTGCGGATCGGCAGCTTCGCGGCCGCCAGGCGCATCGCTTCCCTGGCCTCGGTCGCGGTGACCCCCTCCATCTCGAAGAGGATCTTCCCCGGCCGGACCACGGCGACCCACTCCTCGGGTGCGCCCTTGCCCTTGCCCATTCGCGTTTCCTGCGGCTTCTTGGTCACCGGCTTGTCGGGAAACACGCGAACCCAAATCTTGCCACCGCGCTTGATGAAGCGGGTCATCGCGACGCGGGCCGCCTCGATCTGGCGCGCCGTCATCCAGCACGGCTCGAGCGCCTTGAGCCCGTAGTCGCCGAACGACACGTCGGACCCGCGCCACGCCTTCCCGGCCATGCGACCGCGCTGCTGCTTGCGGTACTTGACTTTCTTCGGCATCAACATAGGAAACCCTTCTCGAGCCGACGACGCTATCCCCGGCCCTCAGCCCTCGGCTGCCGGCGCGGCACCCGGTAGTCCTCTTCACGCCCCACGCGCGGCTCGAGACGCTCGCCCTTGTAGAGCCACGTCTTGACGCCGATCTGGCCGTAGGTCGTATGCGCCTCCGCGAACCCGTAATCGATGTCGGCCCGGAGGGTCTGCAGCGGCAGCTGGCCGTTCAGGTACCACTCGGAACGGGCGATCTCGGCGCCATTCAGGCGTCCGGAAACGCGGACCTTGATGCCCCTCGCGCCGAAGCGCAGCGCCGACTCGACCGCCTTGCGCATGGCGCGGCGGAAGGCGACGCGCTTTTCCAGCTGCATCGCCACCGACTCGGCGATCAGCTGCGCATCCAGTTCGGGCTTCTGGATCTCCTGGATGTTGATGAACACCTCGCGGCTGGTCCGGCGCTTGACCTCTTCCTTGAGCTTGTCGACCTCCGCGCCCTTCCGGCCGATGATGATCCCCGGCCGCGAGGTGTGGATGTCCACCTTGAGCTTGTTGGCCGCGCGCTCGATCTCGATCCGCGAGACGCCCGCGTGCGCGAACCGCCGCTTGAGTTCGTTCCTGAGCGCCAGGTCCTCATGCAGCAGCTTCGCGTAGTCACGGTCGGAGTACCACCGCGACCGCCAAGTCTTGTTGAAGCCGAGCCGGAATCCGTACGGGTGAACCTTCTGACCCACGAGACGCTCCTCAGTTGCTGTCACTCTCTGGGGCGGGGGGCGGTACGCCGCCTCCCGTCAACTTCTGCCCCGCCTACTTCTTCTCCGCCGCCGCGGATTTCGACTTCCGCGCCCGTGGACGCGGAGTCTTGGCCGGCTCGGTCGCCGCCGCCGCCTTCGCCGGCGCCGCCGCTGGCGTCGCCTTCTGCGCCCGTCGCCGCGGGGGCCGGACCGGCGCGGCAGCCGGAATCGCCTGCGGCCGCTCGGCTACGTGCACCGTCAGGTGGGCCGTGCGCTTGACGACGTGGAATGCCCGGCCCATCGGGGCGGGGCGGATCCGCTTCATCGACGGGCCCTGATTCGCGAAGCATGCGGACACGTAGAGCCGGTCCACGTCGCCGCCAAACCCGTCCTTCTGCTGGATGTTGGCGATGGCCGACCGCAGCGCCTTCGAGATGTCGCGCGCCACCGACTTGCGGGAGAACTGCAGCAGCGCCAGCGCCTTGTTCACGTCGCGCCCTCGGATCAGTTCGAGCACGAGGCCGGCCTTCTGCGCGGACGTGCGGATGTATTTGGCCGTCGCTTCGCTCTGGATCATGATGCGCTACCCCCGGCGGGCTTCGGCGCCGCCGCCGGTGCCGGCGCGGGTCCGGCCGCCGGGCCTGCCGCCGCCGCCTTCTCGCTCCTGGTGGTGTGGCCCCTGAACGTCCGCGTCGGCGAGAACTCGCCGAGCTTGTGGCCCACCATGTTCTCGGTGACGTAGACCGGCACGAACTTCCGGCCGTTGTGGACCGCCAGGGTGTGACCGATCATCTCGGGCACGACGGTCGAACGCCTCGACCAGGTCTTGATGACCTTCTTGTCGCTGACACGGTTCATCGCCTCGACCTTCTCGAGCAGCGGCGTGTCGATGAACGGGCCTTTCTTCAGTGATCTGCTCATAAGTCTGATCCGCGTCACCGGCGGTATGCAGCGGCGTTCGATCTGCCCACTGCCTACTGCCGTCTGCCTACTTCGGCCGCCTCTGCACGATGAACTGGTCGGTCGACTTCCGGTTGCGCGTCTTGTACCCCTTGGTCGGCATGCCCCAGGGCGAAACCGGGTGACGGCCGCCGGAGGTCTTGCCCTCACCGCCGCCCAGCGGGTGATCCACCGGGTTCATGGCCACGCCGCGCACGTGCGGGCGCTTGCCGAGCCAGCGGCTCCGGCCCGCCTTGCCGAGCGACACCTTCTCGTGGTCGAGGTTGCCGACCTGCCCGATCGTCGCCAGGCACGCGACGTTGATGTTGCGCAGCTCGCCGGACGGCATCTTGACCGTCGCGTACTCGCCTTCCTTCGCGATCAGCTGGATCGCCGACCCCGCGCCGCGGGCGACCTGGCCGCCGCCTCCCGGCCGGAGTTCCACGTTGTGGATCATCGTGCCGAGCGGGATGTTCTTCAGCGGTAGCGCGTTGCCCGGCAGGATGTCGACCTGGTCGCCAGCCACGATCGTGTCGCCGACCTTCAGGCCCTTCGGCTGCAGGATGTAGCGCTTCTCGCCGTCGGCGTACTGCACGAGCGCGATCCGCGACGACCGGTTCGGGTCGTATTCGACCGTGATGACCTTGCCGGGGATGTCGCGCTTGTCGCGCTTGAAGTCGATCACGCGGTACATCCGCTTGTGACCGCCGCCGCGCCACCAGACGGTCAACTCGCCGCGGTTGTTCCGCCCGCCCGACCTCTGGAGGGGTTCGGTGAGCGGCTTGAACGGCGTGTCCGTCGTGATCTCGTCGAACACGTGGACGGTCTGGAACCGCCGGCCGGCCGACGTGGGCTTGTATGTGCGAATGGGCATGGCTCTCCTTACGCCCCTTCCAGGAACTCGGGCATCTTCTGGCCTTCACGCAACCGCACGTACGCCTTCTTCCAGTCGGAGCGGCGCCCGGAGAAGCGCCCCTGGCGCTTCACCTTCCCGTGCACGATGGTGGTTCTCACGCTCCCCACTTTCGAGCCGAGCAGTTTCTCGATCGCCTGCCTGACCTCGATTTTGGTCGCGTCGGCCGCCACCTGGAACACGATCGTCTGGCCATCCTCGCGCTGGATCGTGGTCTTCTCGGTGATCAGCGGCCGGCGAATGACGTCTGTGAGTTTCATGGCTCGCTTACCCCAGCACTTCCTGCAGCCGCTCGAGGGCCGCGCGGGTCACCACGATCCGGCCGCCGCCGGCCAGGTCGCGGGCGGTCAGGTGCCCGGTTTCGACCGGCCGCACGCCGTCGATGTTGCGGACCGCGAGCGCGAGCTTCTCGTCGAGCTTCACGTCCACGAGGAGCCCCTTGCCGGTCACGCCCAGGCGCTTCAGCATTTCGACGGCCGCCTTCGTCTTGATCGTCTCGACCGCGAGCTGGTCCACCACGACGACCGCCTGCTCCTGCAGCCGGGCCGCCAGCGCGGCGCGCAGCGCGCCCCGCTCGACCTTCTTCGGGACGCGGAAATCGTAGCTGCGGGGCTGCGGGCCGAACACCGTGCCGCCCTTGCGCCACAGGGGGTTCCGCGCCTCGCCGACGCGCGCCCGGCCGGTCCCCTTCTGCCGCCACGGCTTCTTGCCCGTGCCGCTGACCAGGCCCCGGGTCTTGGTCATGTGGGTCCCGCGCCGCTCGGCCGCGTTGGCGTGCACCACCGACTCCCACACGAGGTGGTCCTTGATGCGCCCGCCGAACAGGTCGTCGCTCACGTCGAGCGTGCCGACTTTCTCGTTCTGACTGTTGACGACGTCCAGGTTCATGGCTCTCGCTCGCTACTTCTTGCCCTTCGGCTTCTCGACCTGAGGCACACTCACCGGCTTGGCCGCGACGGCCTTGCGGATGATCAGATACCCGCCGTCCGCGCCCGGCACCGAGCCGCGGACCATCAGCAGGTGGTTCTCCGAATCGATCCGTTCCACGCGCAGGTTCCGGGTCGTGACGCGCTCGCTGCCCATGTGCCCGGCGGCGCGCATGCCCTTCACGACGCGCGACGGATACGACGAGGCGCCGATCGAGCCGGGCGCCCGGTGGAACATGGACCCGTGAGTGGCGGCGCCCCCGCGGAAGTGGTGCCGCTTCATGACGCCCTGGAACCCGAGCCCGCGGCTGGTTCCGATGACGTCCACGCGGTCGCCCGCGTTGAACAGCGACACGCTCACCTGCTCGCCCGCCTTCATCGCCTCGCTGCCCTTGGCCAGCGGGACCTCGCGGCGCACGCGCGTGGGCGGCACGTCGGCCTTCTTGTAGTGCCCGGCCAGCGCCTTGGTCACCTTCGCGGGGCGCTCCTCGACGAGTCCGAGCTGCACCGCCTCGTAGCCGTCGCGCTGGGCGTTCTTCGCCTGCACGACGACGCACGGGCCGGCCTTGATCACCGTCACGGGCTGGACGCTGCCGTCGGCGGCGAACAGCTGCGTCATCCCGACCTTCCTGCCGATGATTCCTGTAACCATAGTCAGTCTCAGAGTCAGGATTCGGGAGTCAGGAGCCAGGATTCAGTCAGTCCCGCCCGAATCCCCGTCCGTCAGTCCCTCTGAATCCCGAATCCCGACTCCTGAATCCTCTGTTACTTCCGACTGTCCTTGCCGAACGCCTTGATCTCGACGTCCACGCCGGCGGGCAGGTCGAGCTTCATCAGCGCGTCTACGGTCTGGGAGGTCGGCTCGAAGATGTCGATCAACCGCTTGTGGGTCCGAATCTCGAACTGCTCACGCGACTTCTTGTCCACGTGGGGCGAGCGAAGCACGGTCCACTTGTTCTTCTCGGTCGGCAGCGGAATCGGGCCCGCCAGCCGGGCACCGGTGTGCCGGGCGGTGTTCACGATTTCGGCCGTGGACTGGTCGAGCACCCGGGCGTCGTACGCTTTCAGGCGGATGCGGATCTTGTCGCCAAACTGTGTGGACATAGCTGCCTTCTGCCTACTGCCTACTGTCTACTGTCGCTATTCCAGGATCTCCGTCACCGTCCCGGCGCCGACCGTGCGGCCGCCTTCGCGGATCGCGAACTTCGACCCCTTCTCGATCGCCACCGGCGTGATCAGTTCCGCCCGGATGCTCGTGTTG